>Ga0114970_10004249_pt1 | contig 10439 bp, 17 predicted proteins | sample M_140205_XF_Meta_FD_87030 | JGI IMG/M metagenome (GOLD analysis project Ga0114970, IMG submission 87030) | Freshwater microbial communities from Lake Montjoie, Canada to study carbon cycling - M_140205_XF_MetaG | ecosystem: Environmental > Aquatic > Freshwater > Lake | place: Lake Montjoie... | reverse complement strand
TTAAATGAATTTTTGTAATTTTTTTTTAATACCTATTAGTTATTATAAATAAAATTTTTATATATTAAAAATATAAAGTATAAAAAATAAGTGATAATATAATAATATGTCATCAGAAGATACAAAAGAATGGTTAAAATGTTCTCATGATAATTGTAAAATAAAGTTTGATAAGGATTTTTTTTCATCTGGTATGCCTCAACCTCCAATTAAAGATTCTGATAAATTTGATGCTATATTGGAAGGACTAATGCAAACTAGATTATTTTGTATGAAACATGCTACCAATCATGCTAAAATAATATGTATGAATTCTAAAATACCTATTGATGAATAAAAATAATCAATCACAATAAATAAAATATATTATTATATAAATATATACTTAGATTATATAATAATACGAACCAATATGAATCGTGATTTAGAATATGAGAAAAATAATATAGGATATGATTGGCAATATACGAAAGAAGATGGTGGAGGTATAAAATGTAAAAATTATATTTTATGTGAAAGTGTATTACCAAAATGGTGGTTTGAATGTAAAGAACGTTATTTATGTACAGGTTGTCATATGGATTTTGGTACTTGGATCTTAGAAAAACATGATAATATTGAATGTCCAATATGTTTAGAAGTAAAAATAGGAATATCGCAACCAAAATGCAATCATTCATTATGCATAACTTGTTTTAAACGATGTCATTATGGCGATGATTGTAAAGATACGGAACCTGTATTTCCTTATCCAGAGATAGAAAATGAATTTTATGATGATCAAAATAATCCAAAATGGGATAATTATCCATTAATTGATATATATCATAAAAATTGTGATATATGGGAAAAATATGTACAAGAAAAATATAAAAATGAAGAACATCTTCGTAAATGTCCATTATGTCGTAAATAGAAATATAAAAATTGAAAACATATAATTTTGAATTTTTGTAGTACTATAAAAAAGAATGGCGGAAGTTATCAAGTATATGGATGATATTATCAAACAATTTAATGATAAAATTAAAGAAATATATGATAAAAAATTAGAAGAACATCAAAATAATATTTCATATAATTTAAGTGATGGATATGAAAAAGATTATGGTTTAATCAAAACAGAGTTTGATATGTATATTACTAAAAATAGATATGCTATACATAAAATAGAGTTTAGTGATCGATCTAATATATCAATGTTTATTTTTGATAATTATGGAGATTATTATACTCACCAAAATGGTCATAAAACACTAGAATATATAGCATGTGGAGAAATACATTATATACTTCCAAATATATTAATAGATATGATTAAAGGATTTGAAATTGTATATCCATCATATCCAAGATTTGCTGATACTAGTCCAAATAAAAGTATTTTATGTTTAGTATATAAAAATTTTTTAAAAAATATTAAAAAAATAGCAGAAGATTATTATAATAGATTTACTAGATATAAATCATTATATGAACCTGGAAAATTAATTAATTATAATGAATTATTAGAACAGAATGAAAAATTAAAGAAAGATATTCAAGAAAAAGATAAATTATTCGAACAAAATGAAAAATTAAATAAAGATATATTAGAAAAAGATGAATTATTAAAACAAAATGAAAAATTAAATAAAGATATATTAGAACAAAATGAAAAATTAACACAATATATATTGGAAAAAGATGAAACAATTAAAACATTACAACTGTTACTTGATGATAAAAATGAAATAATAATTTTATCCAGAAAAAAGAAAAAAATTGAAGAACGTATAGAAGATATACAATATTATATAAAAAATAATACGAAAAAAAATAGATTAATACGATTAAACAAAAAATATAATAAATTAACAAGTAAATTAGAAGATATTGATATTGAATTAGATAGATTAAAAGATAAATATGATATATATTCTTCATCTTCAGAAGAAGAAACAGAAACTGAAGAAGAAAAAGACATTGATATTAAAAAGAATAAATGAAAGATATTATGATTTTATTTTATCAAACCCATATTTAGTAATGAAATCATTCATATTCATTGTACCCATTGATGAATTACATGATGCACAAATTGGTTTTAAATTATCTAAATTTACTTCACCACCATTTTTCTCACTAATGATATGACCACTATGAAAATTTTGTTTACTAATACTTTCTACTTTACAACAATTACATTTACCTTCAATATTATCATTAAAATGTAACCGCCATAATGTATTTTTAACACTAGCTGGTATTTTTTCTTTTTTCTTTCTTGTCTTAGGTTCTTTTTCTATATTATCATTTTTTTCTTCTTCTTTTACTTTTTTAGTAATTTTTGTTTTTGTTTCTTTCATAACATTATTATTTTCTATAATACTCTTTGGTATAGTTTCTTTCACAATAGTATTTTTAATAGTATCTAATTTGTCATATTTATTATATTTTTCAGTTAATTTTTCAAAAAATGTAATAAATTCATCAATGTTTTTATTTATATTATTAATCAATCCAATTGCACTATATATATCCATACTAGGATAAAAATTTAATCCAATCTTTTGTAATAATGTATTGTATTCAGTATAATCTTGATAATAATCATTATTTTTAGAGGTTTTCCATTTACTTAATACATTAATTTGTAATTTTTTAAGATAAAGTTTTGATCGTTTATCATTATTATCCTTAATAAATTTATAGTTGTCAATGTAAATCATATCAACAAAGTTAGAAATAATATCTTTACTTTTTTGACAAAAATATTGAGCACACATTAACGATCTTTTCAAAAAATCAGACATTTTTAATTCATTTTGAGCAGTCATAAAAGCATTAAAAATATTATTATGATATTGATTCGCATCATTTTGTGTTTCAGGATTATTTTTGAGTTCACATGAAATTTCATATATAATATCATATATAAGACCTTTATATGATCCTAATTCACCATTTCTGGATATATTATCATTTGCATTTTCATATTTAGTATTAATTTTATTGATATTATCAAAAAAAACTAAGAAAAATGTCTCTAATTCTTTTGTCATTTTTATTTATTATTAGATAATTAGTTTTATAATAAATAAAATTCAATTTACATATATATGGATAAAATATATATTATATACGATACCAACAAAATATGGAGTATAGCATACATATCCTTCGAATTAGCACTATTAGATGTTCAAAGAAAAGTAAATCAAATAAACGAAGAATACATGAAAACTGATCAATTTGAATTAACCCCAATGTTACCCGCTAGTATGGAAGACGACTATGATAAATCAAATGCACAAAATGGTGTCATTGTAGCAAATATATATGACTATGATATTATGATATATATAAAATATGTATTATTATAAATAATCATATTTTAATTTTACATTTATATACATAATTTATTTTATATAAAAACATGTAACAATAAATCATAAATGACGAACATTTACATATTAAGTCTTGAAAACAAAAAATATTATGTCGGAAAAAGTGATAATGTAATAAATAGATATCAACAACATATGAACGGTAATGGTTCTGCATGGACGAGAAAATATAAACCTATTTCACTTATAAAAACAATCGAAAATGCATCACCTTTTGATGAAGATAAAATAACAAAAGAATATATGTCATTATATGGTATTGATAATGTGCGTGGTGGATCTTATGTAGAAATAGAATTAAGTGAGTTTCACAAAGAGGCATTAAAAATGGAGATTTGGTCAGCAAAAGATTTATGTACTCAATGTGGAAGAGCAGGACATTTTGTGAAAGATTGTTATGCGAATACAGAAGTTTCTGGAAAGAAAATAGAATTTGAATATGAAGATGAATGGGAATGCGACTATTGTGATAGAACATTTACTACTCAATTTGGATGTAAAATTCACGAAAAATCTTGTAAAAAACAAAATTCGAGTGATGAATGGGAATGTGAATATTGTGATAGAACATTTACTACTCAGTTTGGATGTAAAAATCACGAAAAATCTTGTAAAGATAAAAATAATAATATTAAACAAGAAGGTTCATGTTATCGTTGTGGTAGAATAGGTCATTACTCACCAGATTGCTATGCATCGTGTCATAAAAAAGGATATGAATTGTAAATAATAAAAAATTGAAAAAATAATTATATATACTATATAATTTAATTTAGTAAGAAAAACATAACACAAATGTCTGATTCATGGGATTTACCACCTACTACAAATTATGTGCCAATAAAGTCTGTACCCGTGAAGCCTATCACACCTGTATCCAACAAACCTCTTATCATTAAATGCAGTGATTGTGATAAACCAATTACAGATGACATAGAGAATGCCAGAGAATGGTTCATCGAAAATAAGAAGACAAAGTTGCGATTATATAATGATCATAAGAGTAAACAATCTCGTCGTAGTATTTCTGATCCAAAGTATATTAAAAAATTGTCTGATGATATTGCAAAGATCCATTGTGAAAATAAGCTACTGTGTGATTTATGTAGGAACAGTGAAGATAAAAAATTAGACGATATGTTTCGTCGGAATGATTCTGATGATTATTCCGAATAATACTCAAAAATTTTTATGAAAATCCCAATCCCTTGTATCCTCACTCAATTTCTTATAGCAACATACAGTGCTAGGTGATGTAATTCTTTTAAAATGTGGATAATTACTATCAATATACTTCATGAACTTATTAACACCAGCATGATACGCATCATCAATCACAATAATACCACCAATTTTTAATATTAAACTACTATAAAAGAAATCTAACAAAGTATAATCAAAGGTATGCCACCCATCGATAAATATAAAGTCATATTTCTTATTCACTAATTTAGGTAATACATTATATGACTTATCTTCAAATAAAGTATGAAATTTATTCATTTTGATACTTTTTATTAATTTCACGCCAAAATTATTCCATTGTGTATTCTGATTAGGATCTATTGAATCTAAATGAATATTCTTAGTACCTAATTTTTTTAATGCCGATAATATATACATTGCACTAATACCGTATGCGCAACCAACTTCTAAACATCTTTCAAACTTATTCGATAATATTGTATTGTATAAAAAGTCACCTTCTTGTTTTTTTACAGAACCACGTACCAACCCATCTAATAAGCTAACCGATGTTAATTTAAGTTTCTCAAATAAATCTTTTTCAAATACATAATCTTTATCTTTACTATTATACTGATATTCAACATATTGTTCTAAAAATAATACATTTACCAGTTTGAAATATTCTTTTAAATTATTATCTTTAATAGCTTCTACAATATGTAATTGTGTATCTACCATATCTTCTATGTAATCACCTAATTTTTTTATATCTACTGTAGGTTTAATTTCTATATATTCTATTGCATCTAATAATTTATGAAATTCTGCCCTACTTTTATAATTAAAGCAAATCACGTAAGTATGATATATTACAATACGATCAAATATTAACAATAACAAATGTAATAATTTAACCATATTCGAATCTAACCTATATATCATAAATATATACATACCACCTTCATTCAGACAATTAAACAACATCTTTATTTTTTTAACACAATCCTCAAATGTTTTATCTAGACTAAACGCAAGTATTAAATTATTTTTCTTAGTACAAGTATCTTTACCAATTATAATTTTATTTGTAATATGTTTATCACTCTCTTCACCAATACTAAAAGTTAAAGAAGTATGAAATTGTTTGGCAAAATTCTTAATAATAAAATTATGTAAAGTAAGATATGGTTTCTTCTTGTTGTAAACAAATAGATTTTTATACAATATATGATCATGTAACTTACTAGATATATCATTTATTTCTTCAAACTGTTTCATAATTTTTGAATGATTAGGTAATTCATAGGTATGTTTATTTTTAGATATATCATATGTAAAATTATATGTATTTAATTCATACATATAATAAGAATTGAAATTAAATTTATTTATTTGAATAAATATAGCATGTAATAATATAAAATGTCAAACTCAAATGACCTATCAGTTATGATGCGCAAACAATTACTAGATTTAATTAATTACAAAAATAAAGAAAATATACAAGAAATTGTAAGCCAAGTATACAATGATGTTATCAATCATGCCAAACATTCAATTGATCCAGTATATCAATATGAAATACCCAAAACATTTTCAATAAATAAATTTTATATTGAAAATATCAATGAAATTATTTATAATCTTCAAAAATTATTTCCTGACTCTAATGTAACTCATACACTTCTTTGTAAAGGTAGTGATGGTAAATTATATGACATTGCCAAAATAGATGATACTATTTTACCATTAGTTAATTCAGCATTGGATCATTCATATATAGTTATTGATTGGTCAATAGTATAAAATTAATAAATATATAAAAATATATTTACTAGTATCTATATAATGCATCCATATATTATAAGTTTAGATAAATCATATCCAATAGCTGAAATTGTATATGAATATGGTAAATCTGAATACAAGAAAGGACTTCAGATTGGATTTTTAGGAGGAGTTGTATATACTACTATTCTTGTGTTGGTAATAAATTATTGTAAAAATTGAAAAAATAATAATTAATTAACTAATATAGATAAGTAATAAATACAATGACATCTCCTACTTACTATTTTATCAACCATACTCACAAAGAATTTTGCGTATTTGACAATAATAGTTCTGTTATGAAGTCACTTGAAAATGTTATCAAAGCATATATTAATTGGTCATTAATGGATGATATTCGAATTGATACAGATTTACCCACTAGTACAATTGTACTGGAATATCTTATAAATGAAATGGAATTTAGAAATTTAGATTTATATATTGATTAGTTTATATAAATAATAAATACTATATATACTAAAATGTATCAAAATATATTAATAGGTGCAGGAATTATATCTATTTATTTTATAGTAAAATGTACATGTCCTAGAAATACCAATATGAATAAAAGTCATATTATGTTCAAAGGTAGTTACTATCCTCATTAAAAATTGAATTATGAATTATATAGATATATCATAATTCTATATAATAAAATATGATTATTAACGAAAGTACTATATTTTGGTGTATATATTTAATTTTTAGTACATCAATAATATACTTATTAAATTATATTAGTAAGTTTATTATTGAAATAATAATAAACTTACTAACAAATTTGTATAGACCAATTGTATTATTCTACACAAATTTAATTATAAATTAGATATAACAATGCCTTCTAATAGAGTTATAAATAAACTTTGTGAACATGAATTTGATAGAGGTGTAGTTGCTGGATTTTGGACAGGGATTGCATTTATTCTAGTTTTATATTATGTAGTAATCAAAATACAAAATAAACTTATATATCATAATTTAATATAAAAAATTGAAAAAATAAATGGTTAATATGTTCATTATAGCTGTTATACCTACAGTCTTGAGCCATGGACACATTGACTTTGATTTCGATTACTATCACCTGCATCTTTCTGACAGTCAAGACATACATTGACCGTTTAAACCGGATTGAAGCCCGTCGTCAAGAGGAGGCTCGTCTGAAGGAAGAGGCTCGCCGTCAAAAAGAGAATGAGTACTACAATATGCCTGTCGTCGCACGTGCATTTGTGGGCATCCTCAACGGGATTACAGGATCTCCTAATGCACCGGTAGCTTTGGAGGAGGAACGGTGGCGTCAGACAGGTGCGTTACTTGCTGGGCTAACTACTCTATTAAGCATCGGCACTATCATCGCTAGGCCACCTTCGTCTCAGGCACCTTCGTCTCAGGTACATTCGTCTCAGGCGCCTTCGTCTCAGGCGCCTTCGTCTCAGGCGCCTTCGTCTCAGGCACCTTCGTCTCAGCTATCTCCTGCAGCCATTGCTGCTTTTGATCAAGCTGTGGCTGCAAATGAGCGTAATTCCTGATTCTTGATTTATCACTCCATGAATTGTTTATGTGATACAAAGGGCAAACAGGCTTTTAGCTACTTAAATATTTTTTTACAATAAATATAAAAGTTATTTATAGTGTGTTAATAATATGAATTTTAAATTTTTAAAATTCATATTTTTTTAATTCAGTAATAGCTCCCCGTCCCTGTTTATAATGTATTATTTATGTAATAACCAATACATCATTTTGAAATGCATTAGAGACTAAATTATACTTAAGAGGATTATTGCTTAAATTTAATAATCGTAAATTGGGTAGAGAACTAAATGTAGCTGGATGTATATAAGTAAGTTGATTATTGGATAAATCTACTTTACGTAAATATTTTGCTGAATAATTTGTTGGATCTCCTGTTGCAGTACTAAAACTACCTGTAGCAAACATATCTGCAGCTAATCCAGATATTGTTTTATTAGTACATTTCCATTGTTGTGCCAATTTATTTGTCGAACATGGTGCGGCTGTAGTACAAGCAGTTATAGGACACCCTCCGCCTAGGGGTGAACCATAAGAAGGTATTCTAGACTGAGCATAAGAAGCAGTAGTATCACAATAATTAGCACCATTAGCATTAGCCACAGCACAGGTGATACATTTTTCCGTACTACCTGGTGAGTATGAACCAGCTGGACAAATTGAGGGAATACGGGCATTAAAATTCGCTGAATATGTCCCAGCTAGTGCAGGTTTACAACTTGATTGACCTGATAAATTTTGAAATGCACCAGCCCCACATGCAATACATTCTGTTGCAGCTGCTAATGAATATGTACCAGCAGAACATCTACCACATTTTAAAGTATTTGAACTGCTAGAATATGTCCCAGCAGGACAATTATCACATTTACCTGTTGATCTATCATAAAATGCACCAGCAGGGCAGTTCGTATTATTTGGATCGGCAATTGGCACTACTACTCGAGCATCAACTACAGTATCGGGCATTGTTCTAATACTACTTATTTTATTAGGATCATTCGTACCAAAAAATTTAGTCATAGTAAGCGGAACAGTAGAAGATGTAGAAGAAAAGAGATTATTACAACCAAAATCAGAAAGAGTAAATGTAGAATTATTAGTTGTGTATAACGGACTTGATGGTGAAAATAATACATTGTCAATAAATGTATCAGACCAAGTTGTTATATCATTTGATGTTGGGCATAATCCAGAAGTTGGGCTTAGCATTTCTTATATATATATATAAGAAAATTTTTTAATATTATATATATAATCAGGAGTTGAGATTTCTACTTGAGACTTAAAGATTTTTATTTACAAATTTGTCAGTTTCTAAATCTCCAAAATTTAATTTTTTGATAAGTAAAAATTTACATTTAATATTACTTAAAGATATTTGGGTGATTTAGAAGTTATGCAGTAAAAAATAAAAATTAAAAATATAATTTTTATTATAAATTAAGGAATAATAACTTTATTTTGAAAACGACTTTCACGCGTATTTCCATCCAAACATGTATCTCCATACATGTTTCTAGTTACAATTTTCATTCGATTTTTAAAGTTCTTCTCAGGATCATATTGATCTCTAATTTCACCTTTAGGCATAAGGCTCATTGTATACACATTGTAATACATTGTGTAAATCTTAATTAAATCTTTTTTAACATTATCAACAGTCAAATTTTTAATGCCTAAATTTTGACCAGTGTGATCAAATGCCCATCCAATTGTATGAATTGCAATTGCGGCAGATTTAATTTTATAATGCATTTCTTTTGTCAAACGATTAAGAGTTTCATGCATCATAGTTGGTAGATTATCCCGGATAAATTTGTCAGCAACACTTTTGGTGTATTCAGAATACACCAAAGGAGATGTCCGCGGTAGTGCCATAGCTTCAGCAAGTGTCATATAACCGGGAGGAGGTCGTGTAGGTAATGACATTTGTTTAGTTAGTTACTAAATTTATGAATGTATTATAATAAATATTTTTCAATTTTTATTATAAATTAAGGTTCTGAAAGTGTTTAAGTAGGCCTTTAAAATAAATAAGGTTCAGGAACAATGATTGAGGAGTCTCGATAACAAACGAGGTTCCAAACTCTGTAAGTGTTTTTTGATCCGTTTTTGTATGATTCTTTAGCCGTTAAGTTGACAAAGTCAATCTCAATTTTCATAGCCAAAAAACCCCGATCTTCATTTAATGGTCTAATGGTATCAAATTCGAACGTCTCATGATAATACCTAAGACTGTTCTGTAACTTGTCTTGAAACTCACTATCAAACGTATACCTTTTTTCACCATCTCTAACAAGCTGAAATGGCATTGTTCAGTAACTGTAATTACTCAAATAATGAATGTATTATAATAAATATTTTTCAATTTTTATTATAAATTAGTCTCCTGAGCAATATTCGAAATTGCGACCCTTTGATTTACAATCAAATAATCTACCACTGATATATCAGGAGATTATCTAAATAAAAACAATCATTTGTTGT
>Ga0114970_10004248_pt1 | contig 10439 bp, 13 predicted proteins | sample M_140205_XF_Meta_FD_87030 | JGI IMG/M metagenome (GOLD analysis project Ga0114970, IMG submission 87030) | Freshwater microbial communities from Lake Montjoie, Canada to study carbon cycling - M_140205_XF_MetaG | ecosystem: Environmental > Aquatic > Freshwater > Lake | place: Lake Montjoie... | reverse complement strand
GACGCCTGGGTTTGAAATACGATATTATGGCCACAAGCTTCTTCCTCGGGCGACGCTCCATCGTGCCCTCGGCCCAGAGCGGTATGCCGCTTTGGCAGGACCATCTGTTTATCTTCCTGATGAAAAACGCCGCCAACCCCACTGACTTCTTCAAGATTCCGCCTGGACGCGTGGTGGAATTGGGTGCCCAAATCACCGTCTGAGCGCCACGGGGGGAGAGACGCCTTGCAGCACGGCCTTTCGCTGTTTGGCGATATCTTCTGGATCGCCGCCCTGTCAGTGATGGCCGGCTGCTCGCGCTGGGCCTGGCCCAGGATCAAGCCGGGGGCGAGAGTTCCGATTCAATGGCGGCGCGACGGCAGCCCGTCGATGCGGCTGGGCAAGTCGCTGGGCCTGAGCGGCTTAGTCTTTATCGCCTTCCTGGTGGGCGCCTATTTGAAAGTTGAGAGCCTGTCGTCGCGGCTGAGCATGAACACGATTCTGATCGTGTTTCTGGTGCGCCTCAGCGCTGCGCCTCTGTTCGCTGTTATCCACCTAATCCAGGTGCGCCGCTGCCTGATCTACCTGGCCGATGAGGGCCGGCTCGTCGAGTAGGACGATCTTTGCTTGAAGATCGAAGCCCGGCGCCCTTTAAGGCGCCTGCACGAACGCTCAAGGAATTTGCCATGCCCGCTCAGAAGTCCGTCAAGAAAGTCGTACTCGCCTACAGCGGCGGGCTGGACACCTCGATCATTCTGAAGTGGCTGCAAACCGAATACGGCGCGGAGGTTGTGACCTTCACCGCCGACCTGGGCCAGGGCGAGGAGCTGGAGCCGGCGCGTAAGAAGGCGCTCCTCCTGGGCATCAAGCCGGAAAATATCTTCATCGAGGACCTGCGCGAGGAATTCGTGCGCGACTACGTGTTCCCGATGTTCCGCGCCAATACGGTCTATGAAGGCCAGTATCTGTTGGGCACCTCTATCGCCCGGCCGCTGATTGCCAAGGCGCAGATCGATATCGCGCGGAAGGTCGGTGCCGACGCGGTCTGTCACGGCGCCACCGGCAAGGGCAACGACCAGGTGCGGTTCGAGCTGGGCTACTATGCCCTTGAGCCCGACATCACGGTCATCGCCCCCTGGCGGGAGTGGGAATTCAAGAGCCGTGAGGCGCTGCTGGCCTTCGCGGAACAGCATCAAATTCCCATCGCCAAGGATAAGCGCGGCGATGCGCCGTTCAGCGTCGACGCCAACCTTTTGCACTCCTCATCGGAAGGCAAGGTGCTGGAAGACCCCTCCGTCGAGGCGCCCGAGTTTGTGCACATGCGCACCATCGCCCCGGAAGACGCGCCCGATACGCCCACAATCTTCACGATGGACTTCGAAAAGGGCGATCCTGTCGCCATCGATGGCGTGGCGATGAGCCCAGCCACCCTTCTGACCAAGCTAAATGAGCTGGGACACGACAATGGCGTTGGGCGACTTGACCTGGTCGAGAACCGTTTCGTCGGTATGAAATCGCGCGGCGTCTATGAGACGCCAGGCGGCACGATCCTGCTGGCGGCCCATCGTGGCATTGAGAGCATCACACTCGACCGTGGGTCCATGCACCTAAAGGACGAACTGATGCCGCGCTATGCATCGCTGATCTACAACGGCTTCTGGTTCAGCCCCGAGCGCGAGACGCTGCAGACCGCCATCGACCACTCCCAGGCCTTGGTCACCGGTCAGGTGCGGGTCAAGCTCTACAAGGGCAATGTTTCGGTGATCGGCCGCACCAGCCCCTATAGCCTGTACGACCAGGAACTCGTGACCTTCGAGGAAGGCAAGGTGGCCTACGACCAGCGCGACGCCGCCGGCTTCATCAAGCTCAACGCCCTACGCCTGCGCGTCGCTGCCAAGCGGGCGCGACGGGATGGCGTCTAGGCCTCCACGATCGCTTGGACCCATAGCCATCGCGGATCGTCTTCACCCAGCTGTCCACTGGGGCGGTCTCGCCTCTCTGCGCCAAGCGTGCCAGTGTGCTGAAAAATCGAGGAGACCATCGATGTTGCAATTCCACGGCTGGACCACTCTCGTCACCTGCGCGGCGTTGTTTCTGTATTTCATAGCCGGGCTAAAGGTCGGCTTGGCCCGGCGCAAACACGGCGTGGCCGCCCCGGCGATGAGCGGCAACCCCAATGTGGAACGCGCCCTGCGGGTGCAAGGCAACACCCTGGAATGGCTGCCGATTTTTCTGCCTTCGTTGTGGCTGTTCTCAATCTACTGGAATGACCGCCTGGCGGCCCTGATCGGGGTGGTGTGGATTGTCGGCCGCATTCTCTACGCCGTCGGCTATTGGGCCGAGGCAGGCAAGCGCGGGCCGGGCTTTGGAATCCAGACCCTGGCGGCGTTCGTGCTGTTGTTTGGCGCGGCTGCGGGTGCCCTCCGCGTGATGATGGTCGCGGGCGGTTAGGCCCTGGCGCGCGGGCGCAAATTATGGCGCCATTGCCCCGCATCCGCCCCAATCTTGAGGCGTTTTAGCGAAGTCGGTTCGTTTAACGAAGGAGGCGCAGATGCGCCGTTTATTTATCGTCGGAGCCGCAGCCGCCACAGTGCTGGCCCTTGCCGGTTGCGCCACGCCCACCCCCTACCAGCCAATAATCGCCGCGAGGCCCACCTTGGGCGGGTTTTCTGACACGCGCCTGACGGCTGACCATTACCGCGTGACCTTCAACGGCAACAGCTTGACCAAGCGGGATACGGTTGAGCGCTACATGCTGTACCGCGCCGCCGAACTGACCCTGGCCCAAGGCTACGACTGGTTCGAGGTCGACGACCGCCATACCGACCGCGACCGGGCGACCTATGTTGATCCCGATCCATTCGCCTTTGGCCCGCGCTATGGGCCGGGTTTCGGCTTCTTCCGCCCAAACTGGCGCTACTACGGCCGCGGCTATGGTTGGCACAGCCCCCTGTTCGGCGATCCGTTCTGGAATGATCGGTTTGACGTCAGCACGGTGGAAAAATTCGAAGCCGGTGCCGAGATCACGCTGCACAGGGGCCCGGTGCCCGCCGGCACAAGCAGTGCATTTGACGCGCGACAGGTGAAGGCCAAACTTGAGCCCGTGATCGTCCGACCGGTGCCGAAGTCCTAGGCTTGGAGCGCGTCGCCCTGGCGCAATCCGGAGATGCCAACGCCGTCCGTGATGCCCGCGCCCCGCATAACAGCGGCCTGTTGGCCGCGGCCGCAACGCTTTTCCGCCGTGCGATCGAGCTAGACCCCAGCTTAACCGTAGCCCAGTCAGCCTCGCCATTGCCCTGCTGCGGCTGGGTCAGCCGCGGGCCGCATTGAATAGCGCGCTGCAGGCGGTGGATCTGGAACAGGCATTTTGGGCCATGCACTGCGCTAGATCGAAGACCTAGGCCGGCGTAGAACAGACCGGGCAGGCCGGGTTAGGCGCGATCTTGACCGTGCGGGTCTGGGCGGGTAGGGCGTCATAGATCAACAGGCGGCCGGTCAGAGCCTCGCCGGTACCAGAAATCAGCTTGATTGCCTCGACTGCCATCAAGGTGCCGATAACCCCCGCGAGGGCGCCGACAACGCCAACAACAGCGCACGTCTCGGCGTCTGGCGGGATGTCCGGGACCAAGCAGCGATAACAGGGTTTGCCTGAAAACACCCCAACCTGGCCGGTCCAGCGGCCGATTGCCCCACTGACGAGCGAGATATTTAGCGAATGGCAGGCGGCGTTGATCGCGAACCGAGTGGTGAAATCGTCCGTGCCATCCAGCACCAGGTCGCAGCCGGCCAGGAGTTCGGTGGCGTTGTCTGGCGTCAGTGCGTGCGCGATAGGATCGACCGCGACATGCGGATTGAGCGCTGCCAAGGCGTTCGCCGCCGCCGCCGTCTTCGCAACGCCAATATCGTCAAGCGTGTAGAGGACCTGGCGCTGCAGGTTCGATAGGGCGACCGTGTCGGCATCAATCAGCCGCAAGCTTCCAACACCGGCCGCCGCAAGGTAAAGCGCCGCCGGGGCACCCAGCCCCCCGACACCAACAAGTGCGACTGTAGCTGCCTTTAATTTCTGCTGGCCGGGCCCGCCCAGCTCCCGGAGCACCAACTGGCGGGCGTAGCGGTCAACCTCTTCTGGAGAAAAGTTCATGAGACTGAGAATCGCAGACTTGCGCTGCCGCTTCTAGGGCCGTCATGGTCGCGCCCATGGCGAAGCCCCCTAAGGTCCCGACCTACCACCGCGCACCGAAGGAAAAGGCGCGCATCCAGGCGTTATTCGAGCGGTTCGAGTCCGCAACGGCGCACCCCAGGACGGAGCTGAATTACAGGACCCCGTTCGAACTGGTCACAGCTGTCGCCCTGTCGGCCCAGGCCACGGACGTTGGCGTCAACAAGGCCACCGCCAAGCTATTCGCGGCCGCCAACACCCCGCAGGCGATCTTGGCGCTTGGGGAAGCTGGGGTGATTAGCTTCATCAATTCAATTGGCCTGTTCCGCAACAAGGCCAAGAACCTGATCGCCATGTCGCGCTTGCTGATCGAGCGCCACAGCGGCGCGGTGCCGCTGGACCGCCGGGCGCTGCAGGAGCTGCCGGGTGTGGGGCGTAAAACCGCCAGCGTGGTGCTGAATGAACTGAACATCGAGCCGGCCATCGCTGTCGACACGCATGTGTTCCGCGTATCCCACCGCCTTGGGCTTAGCACCGCAAAGACACCCGATGCCGTTGAGCTGGAACTGACGGCGATCATCCCCGCACCCTTCCTGACCCGCGCCCACCACTGGCTGATCCTGCATGGGCGATACATTTGCATCGCGCGCCGCCCGAAATGCCACGAATGCCAGGTCGCCGGCCTCTGCCCCTCGCGCGACCTATTCTTCCCGTGATAGGCGGGGGGCTCCACCATGAGGCCGCTCTATGACCGCCCGATTCGACGTCACCGCCATCGGCAATGCCATCGTCGACGTGATCGCCCAGTGCGATGACGCCTTCCTGGCCGCCGAGGGCCTGAACAAAAATTCGATGCAGCTCGTAACCCAGGAACACAGCGCCAGCCTCTACACCCGAATGGGCCAGGCCCTAGAAACCTCGGGCGGTTCGGCCGGCAATACCGTGGCCGGCGTCGGCAGTTTCGGCGGCCGCGCCGCCTTCATCGGCAAGGTGGCGAACGATCAGTTGGGCGACATCTTCGCCCACGACATCAAGGCCATCGGGGTGCATTTCGACGTCCCCCGGCTGGTGGGCGGCCCCGCCAGCGGCCGCAGCCTGATCAACGTCACGCCAGACGGCGCGCGGACCATGTGCACCTTTCTGGGTGCCGCCAGTGAGCTGACCCCCGACGACATCGAGCCGGCGCTGATCGAGGGTGCGGCCCTGGTTTATCTGGAGGGCTATCTGTTCGACCTGGTGCAGGCCCGCGCCGCCTTTGCCAAGGCGGCCGGGCTCGCGCGAGCCAATGGCCGCAAGATCGCCCTGACGCTCAGCGATGCCTTCATGGTAGAGCGCCACCGCGATGCCCTGCTAGGATTCATCCGCTCGCAAATCGACCTGGTCTTCGCCAACGAATCCGAGCTGCTTTCGCTCTATCAGACCACCGATTTCGAGGCGGCCGCCTCCTGGCTGGCCAGTGAGGTCCCGATAGCCGCTATCACCCGCGGCGCGGCGGGGTCGGTCGTGGTGTGCGGTAATGACCGAATCGCTGTGGAGGCGGTGCGGGTCGACCGAATCGTTGACACCACAGGGGCCGGCGACCAGTACGCTGCGGGCTTCCTGTTCGGCATGGCGCAGGAAAAACCGCTTGAGGTCTGCGCACAGCTGGGCTCGCTGGCGGCCGCCGAAGTGATCTCGCACTACGGCCCACGACCCCAGACCGCCTTGAAAGACCTGGCAACCGCCCATATTGCAGAGGATTGGGGCGACTAGTCCCCTGAAGGAGCCCCGCATGGCCCGCACGGCGAGCATTGTTCGCGAAACCAAAGAGACCCAGATCAAGGTCTTTATCGATCTCGACGGGACCGGAAAGTCCACGATCTCCACCGGCGTGGGGTTCTTCGACCACATGCTGGAAAGCTTTGCGCGCCACGGCGGGTTCGACATGAAGGTTGAGACCAAGGGCGATCTGCACATCGACATGCACCATACGGTCGAAGACACCGGCATCGTCATTGGCCAGGCGTTCGCCAAGGCCCTGGATGGCTTCAAGGGCATCCGGCGGTTTGGTAGCGCCTATATTCCGATGGACGAGACCTTGAGCCGCTGCGCCCTCGATCTGTCGAACCGTGCCTATCTGATCTGGAAGGTAGAGTTTAAGGCCCCCAAGGTCGGCGACATGGACACCGAGCTGTTCAAAGAGTTTCACCACGCCTTCGCGATGAACTGCGGGGCCTGCGTTCATCTAGAAACCCTTTACGGGACCAATAGCCATCACATCGCTGAGAGCGGCTTCAAGGCGCTGGCCCGGGCCTTGCGGCAGGCTGTCGAACTCGATCCCAAGACCCTGGGACTGGCCCCCTCGACCAAGGGCGTTTTGTAGCGCGTAATGTCGAATGTCGTTCTGATCGACTACGGCTCGGGGAACCTGCCCTCAGCGGCCAAGGCGCTTGCCGTGGCGGCCGGCGACGCTTCGCGGGTCATCCTGACAGATGACCCCGACGTGGTCGCGCGGGCAGAGCGCATCGTCTTGCCCGGCGTTGGAGCCTTCGCGGCTTGCATGGGGGCTCTTGGCGAACGCAGGGGCCTGATCGAGGCGATGATCGAGGCTGTCGAGCAACGCGGCGCGCCATTCCTGGGCGTGTGCGTGGGCATGCAGCTTCTGGCAACGCGCGGGCTAGAGTTCGGCGAATGGCCGGGCCTGAACTGGATCGGCGGCGAGGTACGGCTGCTCGCGCCCACCGACAGCCACATCAAGATTCCTCACATGGGCTGGAACAGCCTGAGCGGCGTTTCCGAACACCCGCTTTTGGCCGACCTTCCGCCGCAGCCGCACATGTATTTCACGCACTCCTATGCCTTCTATCCCGACGATCCAGCGGCGGTGATCGCCTCCGTCGATCACGGAACGACCTTCGCGGCTGCGGTCGCGCGCGGCAATGTGGCCGGGGTGCAATTCCACCCCGAGAAGAGCCAGGCCAAGGGTCTGAAGCTGCTGACGAACTTCATGGCGTGGCGGCCATGATCCTCTATCCGGCCATCGACCTGAAAGACGGGCAGTGCGTGCGCCTGCTGCATGGCGACATGGACAAGGCCACGGTGTTCAATAACAGCCCCGCCGACCAGGCTGGGCGCTTTGAGGCCGCCGGGTTCGAATACCTGCACGTCGTCGACCTCAATGGTGCGATCGAGGGCCGTTCGGCCAACCGTCCCGCAGTCGAGGCGATCCTGCGCGCCGTGAAAATGCCGGTACAGCTGGGTGGCGGCATTCGCACCCTGGCTAATGTGGACGCCTGGCTGCAGGCCGGGCTAGCCCGGGTGATCCTGGGGACCATCGCCGTTCGCGATCCGAACCTGGTGAAAGAAGCCGCGCGGCTGTTCCCGGGCCAGGTCGCTGTTGGTATCGACGCCCGTGACGGCATGGTGGCAACCGAAGGCTGGGTGGAAACCTCCAGTGTTTCTGCCATCGACCTCGCTAAGAAGTTCGAGGACGCTGGCGTGGCTGCGATCATATTCACCGACATCGCTCGCGACGGGGCCCTGACCGGGGTGAATGTCGAGGTAACCGGAAAACTGGCTGACGCGGTGTCGATACCGATTATCGCCTCCGGCGGTGTTGCCTCCGTGCAGGACATTAGAGACCTCAAGGCGCGCCAGGGCGCGCACATTTCCGGCGCGATCCTGGGTCGCTCACTCTATGTCGGCGCAATCCAGCCGTCAGAAGCCCTGGAGATCGCGCGTGCTTAAGGTTCGCGTCATTCCCTGCCTCGACGTCAAAGACGGCCGCGTGGTGAAGGGCGTGCAGTTTTTAGAGTTGCGCGACGCCGGCGATCCCGTTGAGCAGGCTGCGGCCTATGACGCCGCCGGAGCCGACGAATTGATGTTCCTCGACATCACAGCCAGCCATGAGGGCCGTGGCGCAATTCTCGATGTGATCGCCCGCACCGCTGAGGTCTGTTTCATGCCCGTCGGCGTTGGTGGCGGTGTTCGTACCGTAGAAGACGCCCGGAAATTGCTTCGCGCGGGCGCAGACAAGACCTCGATCAACACAGCCGCTGTGGAAAATCCTGACCTGCTCAGCGCCTGCGCGGACGCCTTCGGTGCGCAATGCGTGGTGGCGGCGGTCGACGCAAAGGCCCGCCCAGACGGCTCGGGCTGGAACATCTTCACGTACGGTGGCCGTAGGGACACCGGCATCGACGCGGTGGAATACGCCGTGCTGGCGGCGGCCAAGGGCGCGGGGGAAATCCTGCTGACCTCGATGGACCGCGATGGGGCCAAGACCGGCTATGATCTGGCCTTGCTAAAAGCCATAGCGAGCGTGGTCGGCGTGCCCGTCATTGCATCGGGCGGTGCCGGCACGACGGATGATCTGGTGGCGGCGGTCAAACAGGGCGAGGCCAGCGCCGTTCTAGCGGCCTCGATTTTCCATTTCGGCGAAATCAGCGTCGGCGAGGCCAAGGCAACGATGGCCGCAGCTGGCATTCCGATGCGGCTAGTCTAGACTAAGGTCATGAGCCGGTTCACCGACGCCCTCGAGCACATTCTAACGACGATCGATGCCCGCAAGGGCGGCGATCCGACGGCGTCATGGACCGCCAAGCTATTGGCCGACCCTAGGCTCGCCGCCAAGAAACTCGGCGAGGAAGCCGTCGAACTTGTGCAGGCAGCGGCGCTACAAGACCGCGACGGCATAGCCGGTGAGGCCGCCGATGTGATCTACCATCTCCTGGCCCTGCTGGCGGCAGAAGGCATCGATGTTGATGCAGTCGCGCAAAAGCTAGAAGCTCGGCAAGGGCAGTCTGGGATCGCAGAAAAGGCTTCGCGTCCTAAAGCCTAAGTCGACTTGCCGCGTCGCTTCAACGCCACATAGGCCGCCCCCGCCCCGCCATGATGCGGATCGGCCAGAGACATCCCCGCCACCATCACCCGCAGCTCCGGCTCGGCCAGCCATTGCGGGAGCATCCTGCGCAACACCCCATCGCCCCGCACCCCCTTGCCTGTGATCACCAGCACGGCACGGTCATGGTCTTCGAAGGCGCGGGTCAGAAATCCGACCAGCGCCTGGCGGGCGGCGGACTGGGTCATGCCGTGAAGATCAATCCGCCTCAGGGGGTCACCCTTCGCCTGCACCACGATCCGACGGCGGCGATTGGGTTCGATGGGATCAAGTGGTCCCTTCGGCAAAACCCGGGGTTTGGCCGCGTCCTTTGGATCGAGTCGCAGTGGAGCGTCAGCGGTCACGACCGAGCGCACCACCTTCTCCGGATGCGGCCGCACCGTGGCGGTGACCTGGCCCCAGAGCTTGAGCTCCTCAGGTAAGGGCCGACGGGCCATTAGCGAGGATCTAGCCGCCAGAGCGTTAGCTTATGACGCACCCGGCCCGCTTCACGGCCCGCCGCGTCACCGGCGCCGAGAAACAGATCGGCGCGGACCTCGCCCTTGATCGCGCCGCCGGTATCCAACGCCATAACAGCGCGGCGGTAGCTCGGAAAAGCGCCATCCAGTGTCGGAGCGCTCGCGTCAATCCAGTAGAACCCGCCCAGCGGGTGGCGTACCGTATCGACAGCGATAGCTCTCCCCGGGGGCAAAATGACTCCCGCAGCGCCAACTACGCCGGCCTTATCGTCCGGGGCGACCCGGAAGAACACATAGCGTGGGTTCAGCCGCATTATGGCATCCGCTGCCGGTCCGCGGTTGGAGGCAAGCCAGGCACGGATGCTATCGCCGGAGGTATCGTTGTCGGCGAGCAGGTTCTTTTGGCGCATCGGATTGGCGATCGCGACAAACGGCTGGCCGTTATTCGCAAGATAGGCGGCCTTGAGCCGTTGGCCGTCGGGCAAGGTCAGCACGCCGGAGCCCTGGATCTGCAAAAAGAAAAGGTCTTCCGGCTTCATCCAGCCCAAGATCGGAGCGGGCACGGGGGGCTGGGCCGTCTCTATGGCGGCGCGAGTCAGGTAAGGTGCCAGATCTAACGCCTGTAAGTCGTCCGGCTTGCCGAGCAAGGCGGCGGTGTATTCGCCCTGGCGGCTAGCGCGCGCAGGATATTCTGGCGCGAAATAGGCGGTGAGCAGACCGTCACCGGCCAGCGGCTGGGCCTGAAAGTGGCTTTCCAGAAAATCGCGCGCCGCTGTCTCGCTATAGGGCGGCAGGGCGCGGGCGAGACGACAGGGCGCGGCGAGCGCAGGCGCCTTACTTACCGCGCAACCGGCGACAAAGGCTTTCAGCGCGGCAAAATGATCTTCGCTGTCCCAACCCGGCGGGGCATGGAAATCTTCGCGACTAACGTGGGGGGCCAGCGGGGCCAAGGCGGCTGGGATTG
>Ga0114970_10004247_pt1 | contig 10441 bp, 17 predicted proteins | sample M_140205_XF_Meta_FD_87030 | JGI IMG/M metagenome (GOLD analysis project Ga0114970, IMG submission 87030) | Freshwater microbial communities from Lake Montjoie, Canada to study carbon cycling - M_140205_XF_MetaG | ecosystem: Environmental > Aquatic > Freshwater > Lake | place: Lake Montjoie... | reverse complement strand
TGTGTATTTTGTTTTCATGCTTGATTGGAAGATCCAAGTGTATTGAGATCCTGGGCCCAGTGTTGTCAATCACTGTGTCGTTGCCCACGGTGCCAACAAATGGGATTCGATTCCAGTGTCCAAACACTCGATCGCCAATCCAGTACCTGGGTCGATATCCAATGCGTTCAAAGTATTCAGTTTGTTTACCCATGCTAGTATATAGTGGTCAAAAATCACAGTCAAAAGAAAGCCCGCCGAAGCGGGCTTCTGTTATTTTTGGTAACAAGGTATAACTACCTTGCCTTCTGGGTGCTTACGCAGCCATTAGGAATTTTTCATCGTTTGCAGATAAAGTTTTTTGTGTCTACGACCGGGTTACCCCAATCCTAACGGCTTCTACATTGCCGGACTGTCCATTTCATTACTCTTGACCCAATCGATCCTGTGTCAGGCCCATCATAAAGAAACTTGTTTGAGATACTGCTCACCGTCACCGGTAACATACCAATACTCATCATCGTTGACTATGTATCCCGAGTCTGCCAAACTATCCATAGCATTGTCAAATGCTTGGGTGCGTGACTCATCTTCTACATAGTCTAATCCTGACATGATGGCAGTATAGATTCCTTTTAGTATTAGAATTTTACCTAATCCCTTGCCTTGAAGGGTTGGATCTAACTCTACTAAACTTCTTCCACTATCTGCATCGTATTGAAACGTTCCTGCATATTGCCCGCCAACGTTCATTTCAACACCAATGCAATTACTACCTTTTGTTGTATTGAAACTTAATTTTGCACCGGCAATCTCATTAATACGCATCAAACTTCCTTATGGTGGACCTGGCGGGATTCGCACCCGCGTCCAGAACACTTTTCTTGATAACAGTTTACGCTGTTCAAGTATTTATTATACTGCAAAATTGAATTATCGTCAACCTTTGGTGCTGAGATGGCAGGTGGTCACAATCTTTTTGTTTTGGGCTCGAAATTCTTCACGCTTCTGAATCCGGGCTTGTTCGCATTCGGCTTGAGTTTTGAATTTGGCTTGTTCGCCCGACTCAGGCACTGGTCCCAGCACACTAAACGATAATACCCAAATCAAGGCCCGGTTCATGACAGTTTCCTAAATATCCGATAGAAGCAGGATACACAATCTGTCTAGAGTATTTTTTCCGCTTCATAAACTGATATCTTTATTTATTTAACTGTACATTCTGTGCTAGGCGTTTCCAAAGAACAATCTGTGAATCAAACCAACGCTGTGTGGCAGCGGCATCCAGATTGCTGGGCTCACAGTGGTCCACGCCATAGGCTCGTTGTACAGAGTCTGCTCGGGCGACCTGAACCACCATGGCACGAAGTTCTGTGTACTGTTCTTCTGGCATGGTCACTGGCACCTGCAGACTGTGCATATTGACCACTTGATTCATGCCCGCAAAGCCTTGACTTTCCAGTGTGGCAATGCCTCTCACTGGATTGCGACCAGTGGTACCCAGCGCAAACAAATCGCCCTTGTCCAAGAAGCCACTAATCTCGCCCAGGAATCCCACGGCCATGTCAGTGTTGCCACTCATTACATCCAGACTTGCTTCGATACCACCCTTGTACGGCACCACAATGGCATTGGGATAGCGTCGAGCAATTTCCATGGCCACCAGATGTGAAGTGGTGCCAAGTCCAGACACACCAATGGAAATTTTTTGATTGCGATCAATGTCACTCCAGGCACGATATTTTTTGGAGATCATGACCATGGGCAAGGCACACTGAGTCATGAGCGGACGGAAATCACTTGTTCGATGACTTTCAGCAGGATAAAAATTGGGTCGCACAAAAAATGCAGTACTTGCCGCCATCACAGTGTTGGGAGTGGCTGTGACGTATTTGGCTGCAATGGCTGATCCTGCACCCGGACGATTCTCCAAAATAAATGTGTACTTTTTTTGATTGCGATTGAGTTCTTCCACCAGGCTTCGACTGAACTGTGCTTGTGTATCGCCCATGCTGAATGGCCATACCAGTGACACTGTTTGTTGAGCATGAGCCCATGATGCAGACAAAATGGCCAAGGCCAAGGTGCATGATTTGATGTGTTTCATTTTGATCCTTTTGAAAATTAAAAACCTATGTCATAGTGCCTGCTGTACATGTCTTTGAAACCAGACATGATGTCAGCAGGATTATTTTTCCACAGGTCCGGGGTTGATTGCCACAGGTGCTCCAGCCCTATGCGCCATGCATACTTAGCAGGGTCCGAGTCTGGCAAATTAAAAAACCACTGATCTCGGGGAGTAAAAATCAAATTCGGTGCTTTGAATTGATACAGGGCCGGAGCCCAACCCGGATACAGCAGTTGACTCACACCATTGGGCATGAGATAAAGATTTTGATCATGCACTTGCACACTACAGGTACAGGCTTCGCCAGTAGGCATGCGAATCACTGGGCTGGCAAATGGGTCGTTGGCCTGCAGACTTTGGAGACGACGCTTGACCATGTGGGCCTGTTTGATTATGAGTTCAGGCAGATCTGGACTCCAGTAAAACAGTTCATCAAACTCCCAGGGACGGTTCAGCATTTGAGTATAGGCCGACACTGCGGTGTCTACCATTTGTCTAAATCTAAAATAAAAACGATTTTTAACCTGTAGCACATAAGGCTTGTCCATGCCATGCACAAAGGCCACTCGTTTACCGGCTGCAATCATGTCGCGCCAGTGAGGCTGAGACAGTTTGATATTTTTTTTGCTGGCATTGTTGGGATTGAAGTGCCAGTTCATGTGGTACATCCAGTCAAACTTGGTGCCGGCCTGCGCAAAATGATCCACAGTCTGTTGTGCTATGTCCACCAGAGTATGGCGCAGCCAAGGCTGACGCTGTTGAGCCTGTTGAGATTTGGGCATGGCCACATTGAAGATCTCTCCATTCAGCCAGTCATGTCGGCTGTGGGTGGCTTCATAATTGATTTGACTAGCCACTTCATCCAGTTTGATGTCATTGTCCACAAATGCATTCAACACATTGGTGCTGTCTGATCCGCCACTGAACCACAACACCACGTGATCATACTTGTCACGTATCTGTTGTGCGCGACGTCGATACAGTTCGATCAGTGACTCAGCAGGCTCTTGCTTCCAATCGCAGGATGAAAACACAGATTCATTAAAGTCCCAACGCAAGGGCAGGCCCACTCGAGCATGCTCCAGTTGTGCTTCCAGCACACTGTAGAATCTAGCATCGCCCACGCGATAAAAACCAAACTGATCCATTACTTCATCAATTCGATCATGCTGTCAGTGTTGTGGAAATTGGCCGGGCCCAGATCATAAAATCGATCCATGAAACCCACAAAGCCCACAGGTCTACCCATTTCATAAGTAAAAAACTTGGGATCAATGCGGTCTATCATGTGTTGCAGGCCTGCTTGCCATACCTGGTAGAAACGTGTTTCAGAAAAGTTTTTCCAGAACCACCAGCCCATTTCGCAGTAGAAGTTGTTGGTGCTTTTCATGGTTTGCCAAGTGGTGGGATCGTAGTCTTCGTACAGCAAGGGTCTGGCCAACTGCTCATAGGCACCGCGCTGTGAAGGACTGTGGTTGGGCCAGCGCATCAAGAACTGCAGATGTTGCGCATGCGGAGTCATGAACCAGTTGCGTATCACATGAGCCTGTTTAATTATGAGTTCAGGCAAATCTCCTTGCCAGTAGAAATATTCCGTGGTGATGTTGTCATAGTCGCCCACAGTGGTCTGGCTGTGATTGGCCTGAATGTCCAGAAAATACAAATACCAGCGATTGTCTCGGATGCACAGTTTGGGTTTGTCAACGCCATACAGCACACAGATGCGTTTGCCTGAATCGGCTGCAATTCTGTGGTCGTGAAATCCCAAAGGGTCATGTTTGAATGTGTGTTCAGGAAACAGATAATCTTTGCCGCGTTCCACCCAGGACTCATCTCCTTTGTAGTCCAAGATGTCTTGGCTGTAGTCATGCATGGTGATTTTGATACCGGGATGACTCACAGCCAGTTTTTGCAAGATGGGTTTGGCCGCAAAGTGCCATTCACTCAACGTGTTTTCGGCCTTCATGTTCTTGGCATCGGGTCCGAGATTTTTGTCACCCTGTGCAGGATAGCGAAACACCACTTCGTCTATGTGTATGCCGTTGTTGATAAAACTGTACAACACAGTGGTTGAATCACTGCCGCCGGAAAATTCCAATCTGATGTAGTCGTATTTTTCTCTCAGTTGCTGTGCTCGCAGGCGATACAGTTCACGCAGGCTCAAGACAGGTTCAATAGTGGTGTCTATGGCACTGAACACTTCTCTATTGAAATTGAAATGCGGGAAATGTCCAGTGGCTGTGGCTTCCAGCAAGGCCTGGGGCTTGCTGAAAAAAGTTTTGTCGCCCACAGTGTAAAAACCCAGCCGTGGATTTTGTTCAAATTTTGTTATCATGTTTGATATTTTACTTGAACAAAATCACAGTGTCAAGCCTTACGGATACGGTCGATCAGATTGTTGTCAAAGGTATTGTTGTACTTTTCGTACACTGGTTGCACAGCAGTTCGGAATTGCTGAGCCACGGACTCGGGCATGGTGGTCACAGTGATACCATCGTTTACAGCACGAGTTTGAGTGATCTCAATGTCGTCCAAACTTTCTTGGCGTTCGATCTGTGCCGCACTCACAGCGGCAGTGGCAAAAATTTGCTGAGTAGCCATGTCCAGGCTGTCCCACAAGGCCTTGTTCATGATGATGGTGGTCAAGAACAAACTGTGTTCGGTGTGATTGATCACTGTGCTCACACAATTTTGTCCCATGCTGTATATGCGTGGATAGGTGCTTTCGCCTGCATCAACATCACCGTTCTCAATGGCGGCTGCCAAATTTTCCACAGGCATGGGTACCGGTACAGCCCCCACAGCAGTGAAAGTGTCTTCGGCCACTGGACTACGTGCCACACGCACTCGTAGGCCTTCAAAGTCTTCCATGCAGTCGATCACTTGATTGCCCACAATGGCTCGGAATCCGCCGGAATAGGTAAATGCCAGGCCTTTGATGTTGCTCTTGCTGGCCAGACTGGTCATGAGTTCTTGACCAATTTCTCCGTCAAGCACTCGTGCCGCATGCTCATGGTCTTGAAACAAAAACGGCAGATCCATCACGTACATGTTGTGATCAATTTGACCCAGAGTGGTTGTGTACATCTGACTCATTTCAATGGTGCCATCGTTGACCATTTTTTGTAAGTCATAGCGATGAATCTGCACACCATTGTTGTAGACATTGCAGAATTCTGAAAGGCTCAGCACTTCAATTTCCACAGCACCTGCTGTTCTTTGTTTGATTTCACTGCTGAATTTTTCAGCGGCTCTAAGAAACAGATCATAAGGCTCGTGTGCCAGGACCCAACGGATTTTTTTTGTCATATGTGTTCTTTCTGTGATTATTCTAGTTTGATATTGAACTTGTTCAACAAGTTACCCCAAAGTTGTTTTTCGCTACGCAGAAAATCTTTGGGTGCCGCGCGAGCAGATGCATCCAGACCAAGATCGCTCAGTTCTTTGGTCTTGCTAGGATTATTTATGACTTTGATCAAGATATTTTGTATCACAGCCAGATCTTCGGGCAAAGCATTGGCATTGGCAATCACAGCGTACCAGTTGTAGAGATCCATGCTTTTGTAACCCAATTCGGCAAAAGTTGGAGTTTTGGGCAACATGGCAATGCGACGCGGATTGATCACTGCCACAGCCTGCAGGTTTTGCGTTTCAATGTGTGGCAGGGCCACAGACGGATACATGATGGCTGAATCTATCACGCCGGACAAGAGATCTGGCAGCACCTGACTTTGCCCTTTGTAAGGCACATGAATCATGTTTTTGTTCACAGCAGTTTGGAACATGGCAGATATCACATGTGATGAAGAAGCAATACCTGAAGTTCCATAAGTTATGCCTCGACTGTCATTGGCCTGAGCCCATGCTTTCAGTGTGGTCAGTTGACTGTGGCCTGGCACTAGTAAAACCACAGGCGTGGTGCCCATGATAACCAAAGGTGTCAAATTGTTTTCAGGATACAAAGGTTTGCGGAGATTTTGTGCCACACTGAGACCCACGCCATGCAACAGTAGATAGGTTTCGCCTGCAGGAGCATTGCCAACATAGGCGGTGCCAACATCACCACCTGCTCCGGCCCGGTACTCCACAACCACTTGACGGTTGAGTTCGCTGGACAATGTTTGTTGAACCAATCGCGCCAGACCGTCATTGAAGCCACCGGCTGCATATGGCACCACAACACGTATGGTCTGTGCTGTCACAGTTGCTGACACAAGTGCCAACCAGGCACACAGCAAAAATTTTTTCATGTGGGGATTCCTTTTTGTATGGACAAATACTTATGAGAACTGATTGACCACTTGAGATTTATAATTGTGGTACAGGTATCCAACCCAGGCGAAACAAATCCGCACAAATCTCATCAGTCACAGTACCTTCTGGAACATGTCCTAGATCCACCCAGTCTGCATCAGGTTCACCTTGTATGCCTGAGCAGTACCAGTCAATGTAGTCACCCTCTTCTCGCATGTGAGCCACAATGCCACCAGCATATCGCCAACTGCAACTCCAGCGTTTGTCTTTCAGCCGGGGCCAAACATCATTGTGTTGCCATTCTTGATTGCACAGGGCCGCATACAAATTTTGAGCATAAGTCTTGGTGCTTTTGGTCTTGTCGCAGATCCACTTGTTGCTACGTAGATCGTATTCCAAGTTGTCTTTTTGCCACTTGGGGTCTGACAATTTGATTTGATCTTGATCCCGCAAACGTTCTAGTACCTGGGCCAATTCATCTGTGGAGTTTTGAAATGTATGACGTTCGGGACTGGTGTGTATCTTTGACAAGTTAGCCTCCTCGGCCAGTGACCTTTCGCATGGGTCTGCCAGCCGCACTTGGAGTGCCTCGCTTGGCGGCCTTTTGTTGAGTTTTACTGAGTTTGGCGTCTGGGTGCGCTGTTTGTTGTTTTTTGGCCAGTGCCTCTTTCACAGCATCTGCAAGTTTTACGGGTTTAGTGGGTTCCATGTATGCCTCCAAAAATATTTAGCGGCGTTGCATGTTCTGCCAAGTTAACCAAGACTGAAATGCGTCATACACTGTTTTTGCTTCATGATTATCTATGGGAACCGGTCGGCCGCGAACATAAAATCCATCAGGGGATATTTTGAGCATTTCATCGTTGCCGGCAATATAAAAACTAATGGTGTTTTCTTTGCCAGGTGTGTGAATTTGAAGGGCATCATTGAGTTCGGTCATAGTGTTCCTTTGGTCCGCCTGCCAGGAATCGAACCTGGATTGCAAGATTAGAAGTCATGTGTATTGTCCATTATACTACAGGCAGGGTGGTGCCTTGGGAGGGAATTGAACCCCCACTCAAGCGATTATGAGTCGCCTGCTTTACCATTAAGCTACCAAGGCACACTATACTATAACAGGAAATCTATTTAGTGTCAAGCCCGGTACCAAACAATGTCGTCTTTTAATCTGAGAGTTTCTGCACCGTCGTATTCTTCGATGATGAATTCAGTGTCTTCGGGTAGCCATTCGATTTGTAAATCTCGCATGCCGCCAAGATAGATGTTGGGATATTTCAGTTTGACGTAGACTTCAAGTTCTTCCCATTTGTTGTGTTCTACAAATTCCACTATGGCAGGGTCAAACAAGATTTCTTCGTTTTCGGAATTCCAAGTTGACCAGCCAGCGCCATTCCCTGGTGATATCAGTACTGCCACCTGGCCATTGCGAATCAGTTTGTTCACTTGAGATCGCCCCGGAGTGTGTGCCAAACCACAGGGTCACATCCAAGATAGATGCGGTATTTCTCATTGTTGCGCCAACGAGTGAACTGATTGATCTTGCGTTCTACAAAATTAAACATTGAGTCACGGAACCAAAACGGATTCAGTATGGCCGCAATCATGGCCAAGGCCAAGGGTGGCATGACAACCGCCACAGTGACCCAGTGGAACGTCATGGCACGATAGAATCGGCCACCCTCAGGGGTGAGTGTAATTTCTTTGTTCATCGCTGTACCTTTTGACATTCAAACACGCCGGGAAACATTTTGCCTTGTTGCACCAATTGGTCCATGTAGGCAACCATAGAGACTTTGGTCTTTTCACAGTCCTCTAGTTCTCTAAACTGACTGACACGTTCTATGTGAAAGCCTGGAATACCAGCCTGTGTTGTGACTAAAAATGTAAAGATTAGTTGGTACATGGTTCATATCCTAAGTTCGTTGCGTATTCTCGAACGGTGGGTGCCCCGTTCAGGCCGTCTTCATCCGTGAACACAGGATTGTTGACATGAGTATACCCATCATAAAACGAGATGAACCAAGCGGGTCGACCATAACTCACGCAAGGCGTGGCTTGTCCTATCCGCCGACCATTCACATATGGTGGTCTACCAATGCTGATTAGATATTGACTGATCTGGTTCACGATTCAACTCCGTAATTACAGTGCTATTATACACTTAATCCATCAAACTGTAAAGTCTATCTTCCCAATAAAATTCATAACTTTGACATTGTTCTGCCACCTTGCCCACAAGGCTGGCACGTTGTAGATATGTGCGACTTGTCTTTGCCGCTTCCAGTTTGGCAATTAGCGCATCAATGTCTGCATTCATACGCTCGTCAAGTGGTGATAGTCTCATATTTTTCCTTACATGTATCTGTTGATAAACCAAACTTTGATTGCAAAGGTAATGGCTAGAAATAAGAACATTTCAATCATGACATTTCCTTAGTCTAAACGGCTACCAGCGTAGGCAGTGAAGCCGTATTTTTTAAAAACATCAGCCGCCGCTTGGGCACCTGCCTCCAAGGTGTCAATATTCTGCACATACATTTCTGCTGGATTCCAAATTTGGAAAGCACCTGTGTGGCTTTTCTTGACACCTGCTTCTTTGAGGGCTTTACCAAGTTTGGTATTGCCTCGAACACCAAAAATGTCAACCCAGGCAAAGCCACAGGCAAACTGATCTCGTCCTTGCAATTTATCTTGGAAGAATTGTTCAGCGGCCTGTCTGGCGGCTGACTTGGCTTCGGCTACGATTGTGTCTACTGATACACCATTAACTGTAACTGACATTGTGGGCTCCTTTTAGTTTCTATACAAGTATTATAACAAAATGGAAATTATTGGTCAACTGCTTTGACACGCACATCTGTGTTGAGCGCAGGTGTGTACTTTCGTATTAGTTCACGCTCCAGTTGGTGCGCTTCAGTCTTGCCACGCACGATATCAACGATCGCAAAGTTCACGGAGGACTCACCTGCCGCACGAATTGCTTCGTAAAGGCGCCATGACTTGTCTTCTGTGCGTGAGCGATAGATGTGCTTGTTGATACGTGAACGCAGGCTCATGTTGATGGTGCGTTGAGTCTTGGCCGTAACACCAATGTAGTACTCCAAGCCAATTTGGATGAAGTACACAATGTGGGTACGATCCACTCGTTTTTTGCGTGACTGCTTTTTAAGTTCCATACATGTATTATAACCGAAATTGCTTTTTTGGTCAACCGAAATCTAGTGCTACAAAAGTACTACTTTTTGGGGGTTCAAAAAGTAATACTTTGGGTTGCATTTTTGAGTTTTTCAAAACTAGTACTTTTCTGCTATAAGTATTACCATGACAACAGACGAACCAAGCATGATACATCGCGGTGAAATTTGGCTCAAGAGTCAATGCCTGGCACAAGAAAGACAACTGGCGTTTGACATTCACAAATGTTTGCAACAACACCGTTATCATAATATCAATGTTGTGAGCAATACTAGATCTATTTGGCAACGCGGCGATCAAAAGATTGTGGTCAGCCTAGTTGATGATCTCTGGGACTGTGCCGCAGATAGATCTCAAGACACTCCATACTTGTTTGATCGAGACACCATGGTGATCACAGACAATTTTTTAAACTGTCCCAGCGTGTATCGAGTGTATCAAATGCCACAGAGTTTTTATGGAATATATTCATATGCGCCTGACAATCAAAATTGGTGTCCTGATCGTGATTATACTTTTGCTGTAAATCGTTTGGATTACAAACGCATGGATATGTTGTTGCAATTGCATCTAACTTTGGGACTTGACACAGGCTACGTAAATTTCAATTGCAATATCGGTGGAAAACAAGTGGCATCTGAATCGGCACGACGTCAAGCATTCTTGGAGCAAGCACAAACTCACACTGACAGACCAGACAAACAAGGAGCGTTTGTTAATCTAGCCCACTTGGTTCCTATAAAAAATTACACACTCGAACATGATCAAGTGTACACACTTGGTTGGCTGAATATCATAATTGAAACTTACAGCAGTGACAATGTGATAAGTTTTAGTGAGAAAATATTTAGATGCTTGGTAACTCCAGTGCCCTGGGTCATGTAT
>Ga0114970_10004246_pt1 | contig 10441 bp, 8 predicted proteins | sample M_140205_XF_Meta_FD_87030 | JGI IMG/M metagenome (GOLD analysis project Ga0114970, IMG submission 87030) | Freshwater microbial communities from Lake Montjoie, Canada to study carbon cycling - M_140205_XF_MetaG | ecosystem: Environmental > Aquatic > Freshwater > Lake | place: Lake Montjoie... | reverse complement strand
GACTGTTCCGGGGCGCGCCGGGAACCGAAAATATCCCGCCTTTCGCTGGATCCAAGCCAGTCGCCGTGCCGCCCGCAACGCCCCGCTTCCCCTCGCCGCAGTGCAGTGAAGTATTTCGTCCGGAGCCCCGGTCAGATTTCCGTTTGACTTGGAACGCATCCCGCCCATAATCCGTCATCCGCTATCTATGGCCAAACTTGTTATCCAAAACCAAGGCATGACGGGTCGCGTGTGCGAGCTGCACACGGATCGCACCACCATCGGTCGGGTGGAGGATAACACATTCCAAATCGCCGATTCCTCCGTCTCCAGCCATCACTGCGAGGTGCATTTGCGCGGCAGCGATATTTTCATCCGCGACCTGAATTCCACCAACGGTTCCTTCATTAACGGCAATAAAATAGAGGAAAGCCTCCTGAAAACCGGCCAGACACTGCGCCTGGGACAGGTGGAATTGAAGCTGGAATCCGAAGGAGCCCCCGCCCCCGCCCCGTCGCCCGCGTCCGGGGAGAACATTTCGGTCAGGAAATCGGTGGATGCCACTCTGCTGATTCCCCGCGGAGTCACCCTGAATCAACTTGAGCAGGGCGGCACCCGGGTGACGGGATTCGACACCAACGCCGCTTTTTCCAAAAAGACCAACCGAGTCAATAAGTACTTCCTCATCCTCGGCATCATTGTGGCCGTCGTGTTCATCGTCTTGCTGGTGTTCTCCCTCAGCAAGGTCAATCCGAGCCACTGATCGGGCCGAGGGCGCCGGTTTTTCATCCCGTGCCACTCCTGTGACTTCGGGCCAATGGGCGGGCGGATTTTTCCCCGGTTTTTGTGGCGGCAGGCCTCCTTACCTGACGTGGGACCGGTGCGTCCCGCCCAGTGGAAATAGCCTCGCGCCCGTCCAACGCGCGCGAGACATCCGCCCGCTCCCGAATTCGTGCGCGCCGGAGGACTTGCGGTAAAATGCCGCCCTATCCGCGGGCTGGGATCCCTCCGCCACATTTTCAGAAAGCCTCTTAAATCCAACTTTACAAACCACCCCCGTTTTGCGAGAATATTAATATGATTTGGAAAAAATTCCTGCCGTTTTTATCGCTGGTGACCTTGCTGGTGCTGACCGGTTGTTCGACGACCTTCACGCGCCTGACCCCGCTCCAGCAGGCGCGGAACGAAAACAATCTGTATCCCGTGGAAGTCATGTTTAATTCCACCCAGCAATCGCTCCGCTGGGACAGCATCAAGCCCTACGTGCTGGTCAACGGGGAGCTATATCCGTTGCGGCCGGTGCCGGTCGTTCTCAACCGCTGGGAAGGCCTCATGCCTGTGCCGACGACGGCCAGCAGCGCGAATTATCGCTTTAAGTTCGAATACCTCTACAATCAGGTCGGCGCCGGACCCAAATCCGCCAGTTCCCTGTCACCGGTCTATCAGCTGAAGATTGCAGAGTAGTCCCTAGCCCATTCTGCACAAAAGCATTCCTAGGGTGCATAGTTCTGAATACCCCGACCTGTCCGGAGCCAAAACTCCGGCTTTTGATGCCAGCTTTTTCCCCTCAGGGTTCTGTGGAGACCCCACCGCGAACGGCCTCTATGAGCGGTTATTTCAGGACCGATATGTTCAGAATCTCGAAAGTCACATCCTGAAAACGGTCTGCTAGGGCGCTCCGTTGCCATCCATCGGCAAGATGGGCTTCCCGTTGTCGCCGTTCCGCGGCAGGCAACCGTTTAAACTTCACTTCGGAAACCACCATTTGTTCCGCCTGCTCCGCGCGAGCGGGGACAGCGCACGCTGTCACTTCCATTTTTTGCAAAGGCTCGCTTTGGAATTCGGGCTTATTCCTTCTGGGAGGGATAGGGCCTCATGGGAGGGACAGGGGCGGGCGATACAAATGAAGCCGCGCGGCTCTCTTGGCAAGTTCGCGGGAATCGCCCGATTTCATCGGACGATTCCCGGACCTGCCACTTAGAGTTCGGATTCGGGGCTGTTGGTGCTGCCTGCCGGCGCGGCTCCAGCGGCGGGAACGGTGAGCGGGGCGGCGGGGGCCACAGCGGCGCCGTTTTTATTCGCTTTGGCGGCAGCCCGGGCGGCGGCTTTTGCGTCCTTTTCGTCCTGCAGCTTCAGCAGCCGTTCCTCGGCCTGAACCTGCTTGAGCTCGGCCTTGGTGTCCTCGGCTTCGGCATGGGCGATGCCCGGCAGACGGGACTGCTCTTTCTTGGCCTGGAGCGCCGCGAGTTCCGGAGTCTTCAAAACGGTCGGGCGCATCAGCACCAGGAGTTCCTGACGCGATTTGTCGCTCGAGCGCGAGCTGAACAGGGCGCCCAGCAGCGGAATATCCTGCAGCAGCGGCACCCCGCTCTTGTTAAAGCTTTTTGAGGAATAGATGGCGCCGCCGAGAATGATGCTGTCCCGGTCTTTGACTGCCACATTGGACGATAGGGTCTTTTTGGAGGTATTGGGAACGGGATTGTTGTCGATTGTTGTGTAGCCTGAAATGTTATCAATTTCCTCGGTGATCTGCATCACCACCAGACCGTCGGGATTGATGAACGGCGTGACCTCCAGCGAGACACCGACCGAAAGCTGGGAATAGGACGAGCCAATGCCGGTGGTGCCGCCATTGTAGGTGCTGGTCACATAGGGGACTGTGTTACCCACAAAGAACGAGGCGGGCTGCGCCTGAAAGGTCTGAATCCGCGGCTTCTGGATGATGGTGATGCTGTCATCGGACGCGGCTGCCTGCAGCGCCACGTCATAGTCGGTTCCCATGATCTGCCCAAAATAACTCAAACCGCTCGACAGCGCGGCGTTCGTGCCATTGGCAACTATTCCATTGGTCACAAAATTAAAGAAGGACTGGCCGTTGTTGTAACCGCCCGCGCCTTGAAAGTTGGGTGATCCTGTAATCGCGCTCGGCTTTTGGATGGCGGAGACCCCGAGATTCCACTTGTTGCCCAAGGACACCTCCATGATGACGGATTCGATGAGCACTTGGGAAAGCAGGACGTCGAGTTTTTCAACGACATTCTTGATGCTGGCCATGTCCTGGCGGGTGGCGAAAATCAGGAGCGAATTGCTCCGCTGATCGGCGATGATTTTGGTCTGGCCGAACACTTGAATGGCGTCCGCCTGGGCGCCGCCCGGAGTGGAGGCGCGCTGGATGATGGATTGCAGTCGGGACTGAAAGGACGAAGCGCCCCCTGGGGTGCTGCCGGGGGCGGTCGCCCCGAAGCCGCGGGTATTACCAGCCGAGCCGAGTCCTCCACCTTGGACGCCTCCCATGGTATTTCCCCCAAATCCATTGTTGCCCCCAAACCCGCTGACGCCCCCCCCGGTGGTGCGCGCTCCGCCGGCGGCGGCGGACGAGGCGCCGAAACTGACCGTGCTCCCGCTGCCGCTGCCCCCGAGGCTGTTCAAGGCGCTGGCAATGTCATCAGCCAGCGCGTATTTGATCGGGATGACTTCGGAGATGTATTCGGCGGGGACGGAGATGTCCACCCGATCGATCATCTGCAGCATGCGCTTCACGTTTTCCGCATTGTCCCTCAGCACGATGATGCCGTTGGCGTCAATGGGCAGAATCGAGTTGGGCAGCTTGGAAAACGGCGTGATGATGGGGACCACTTCGGTGGGCTTGAGATTCTTCAACTGGACGATGTGCGTCACGTAGGTTCCCAAATCCGGCAGCTTGGCGGCGGACGCATCATTAAACTCCGCCCCAGCGGTATTCGCCTGATCAATCGGCAGCACCTTCACGAATTTATCCCCGATGTTGACGACGGAAATCCCGTTGAGAGAGAGCACCGCCTGGAGGGCTTGGATGGCCTCGCTCTTGGTCAGCGGCGTCTCGGTTTTCAAAACGATCGATGCGGCGGGGAGGCCAGCCCGCAGCAGGGTGCGCCCCACCAGCTTGGCGTAGACCTCCAGCACCTGGCCCACCTCCACCCCCTGGAAATTAATGTTGCCAGCCGGAATCATTTCCTCCCCCGCATCCTCCGCCGCTGCCGAGGCCGCGGAACCCGCAGGAATCCCCGGAGCAGGCGCACCGCCCGGGGCTGGAAGCACGGGCGAAATGGATGGCACGGATGAGAGTGTGGACGCCGGAGCATTGGTGGTGGCCGGAGTGGGGAAGGCGACTCGGCGCATGCGGGTCGGGGCCTGGCGCACGGCCCCCGGCGTCTGCGCCCACAGCTCGACACCGGTTAGAAAGAGGATCAGGACGAAAGCGGTTGTTTTCATTTTGCCTTTGCGGTTGCGGGTTTCAAATTAGCGGGCGCGGCGTTTTTCTGGTAGCTGGCCACGAGCCGGATGTTGGCGTTGAGATTTTGACGGGGGGCGTCCGGCTGCAATTCCAGGTCGCGCACGCGGATGGCCGAGGCGCCGGAGCCGAGCTTGTAAAGGAAATCCACCAGCTGCCGGTCATTGGCGAGCACGACGATGTTCTGGATCTGCTCGACGAAAAACGCGTCATTTGTGCGCGTCATCTGGCGCGAGGTGTTGATGATAGCGACGCCGCTCTGTGCGGACTGGGACTGGATGGTGCGCATCATATTGACCGATTGATCCTCGGGCGCGACGAATTCCCCGGCGCTCTGCAGGCTTTTCACCTGCGCCTCATAGGTCGGCTGCTGGGCGATGGTCGTCTGGTAAAGTTTCAACTTTCGCTGGGCGTCCTCCCCGCGGCGGCTCAGGTTGCCCCAGTCGGAAAAATGGGGCCAGATGAAGACATAATTCAGCACGAGGACAAGAATCACGAGGACGCCGATGGCCAGGCGCCGCTCCAGCGGGCGTAATTGGGCGAAATATTTTTTCATCGCTTTTCCTCCTCGGCGCGCCGGAGCTCCAGGCTGAAATTCCATGTCACCTGCCCGCCGTTCTGCCGGTAGCTCAACGGGTCGCCGCCCGCGGTAAGAAACATCGGCTGGTCGCTCACCTTGGTCTTGCGCAGCGCATCATAAAAATCGGTGATGGTCGTGATCTGATCCGGCGTGACCGTGCCGTTGAGCGCCAGCTTATGGCCATCGCCAAAGCTAAACCGCTGCAGGGAGATCCCGGCGGGCAGATTTTCCGAGACAATCTTCCAGCAGTCCAGCGCCGCGTATTTCAGATCCTGCCGATCCTTAAGCACGTCGTAGCGCGCCTTGAGCAGCAGGGTGTTGGTGTAACTGCCGCTGATGCCCGACACCTGCCGCTCCACGCGGCGCGTTTGATATCCCAGCACGCCCGTGGCACAAAAATAAATCACCACTGCGATCGCATAGAGTACGCCCGTCGCGATCAGGCCGCGCAGCCACAGCCGGTCCACAAACTGCTGATGGTAGCGCGCGGAAAAGTCCGCCGGCAGCAGCGCCGGCTGGCTGGCGTCCGCCGCCACCGCGCGGCGCGCCGTGCGGGCCGCCAGCGCCGGGGCGGGCAGCGGAGCGATTTCCTCCACGGGTTCGCCCAGCCCGTCGCGCAAAAATGCCTCCCATTCACCCGCCAAGGCGCCTTCGGCCACCAGATGCCAGGTCGGCGGGCTGCTCAGCCAGCCCTCCAGTTCGCCCGCCCAGACCAGCTGGGTGATCTGGGCCTGCAGGCTTTTTGCCCGATCGCCCTCGGCGGGCAGCACCAGATAGCTTAAACTTCTCAGCGCCCCGCCGTACCACCAGGCCACCAGCGCAGTGTTCTGGCCGTTCAGCAACGCCGGATAAATCCAAGCGCCCGAGTCGGTCGCAACGGTTTCCGCCAGCTGATCCAGCAGCGGCACCTCCAGCCGGTCGGCCAGATATCCCGCCGCTTCCAGCCGGCCTAGGAACTCCTCCACCACGCTCCGCTGGACGATGACCACGATGACGGTCTGCAGATTTTCGGCCGGGGCCTGGGGCAGCAACTGGAGTGTCCAGACAATCTGGGCGACGGGGACCGGCGACAGTTTCTCCAGCTGGAGCTCCACCATGGAGAGGGTTTCTCCAAAGCTGCTCTTGGGCAGTTCAAGGACGCGCAGGAAGACGTTTTCCGGCGGCAGCCAGGCGACATTCAGTTTTTTATTCCAGAGCGAAGTCCAGGACCTGTCCGCCAGACCGGAAGTGACCGCCGCCCCCGCCGGGGTGCTGGCCTCGCGGCTCTGCGCGCCGGTGCTCGCGTCGAACTGCCAGAGGCGGTTCGCGTCAGGCGCCGGATGCAGGAGGGTGCAAGAATGCCAGCGGGACATGATTCAAATAGGGAAATACCGTTTCATTGGCGGGAAATGAATTGGGTTTGCTCGCCGCCCGCCAGCGCCTCCAGATGTTCCTCCATCTGCGTCACCCGCAGAACCTCCTCAATGGTCGTCTCACCGCCCTTGACCTTGATCCAGCCGTCGTCGCGCAGCGTCCGCATCCCGCCCTCGATCGCGCGCTGGGCGATGGCCGTGGCGGAGGAACGGTTCATGATCAGCGGGCGGATGGCCTCGTTGACCACCAGCAGCTCATAGATGCCTTTGCGTCCCTGATACCCCTGCTGGCGGCAGTGTTCGCACCCGGCCCCGTGCCAGACTTTTGCCGACGCGATGTCCGCCGCCGGGAAACCGATGCGCTTCAGGTAATCCCGCTCCACCACCTGCTCTGTCTTGCAATGCTTGCAAATGGTGCGGACCAGGCGCTGGGCCATGACGGCCTCCACAGAAGAGGCCACCAGAAACGGCTCGATTCCCATGTCGATCAGCCGGGTGAAGGCGCTGGGCGCATCATTCGTGTGCAGCGTGCTGAAAACCAGATGGCCGGTCAGCGACGCGCGGATGGCGATTTCCGCCGTCTCCTGGTCGCGAATTTCCCCGATCATCACCACGTTCGGATCCTGCCGCAAAATATGGCGCAACCCCATCGCAAAGGTCAGCCCAATGTCCGAACGCACGGCAATCTGGTTGATGCCCTTGAGCTCGTATTCCACCGGCTCCTCAATCGTGATGATCCGTTTCGTGACCGAGTTGATGGAGCTGAGAAAGGCGTAGAGCGAGGTGGATTTGCCGGACCCGGTGGGCCCGGTGACGAGGAAAATCCCGTGGGGTTTGATGATGACCTCGCGGATGGCATTCTCCTCGGCCGGCGCAAACCCGAGCTTTTCCAGGCTCAGGAAAATCTTGCCGCGGGTCAGCAGACGCAGCGAGACGCTCTCGCCGTAAACCGTGGGCACAGTGGAGACGCGGATGTCGATTTCCTCGCCTTTGATGCGGACGTTGATGCGCCCGTCCTGCGGCAGGCGCTTTTCCGCAATGTTCATGCCGCTCATCACCTTGATGCGCGAAATGAGCGCGGCCTGATACCGCTTCAACTGCGGCGGCATCGGCGTCTGATGCAGGATGCCGTCGATGCGATACCGGATGCGCAACTCATCCTCCGCCGGTTCAAAGTGGATATCCGTGGCGCGGTCCTTGAACGCTTCCCAGATGATCTGGTTGACGAATTTGATGACGCTCGCCTCTTGGTCGTCCTCCGTGATTTCCTTGTCGATGGCCAGATCCAGGTCCATGGGCTCGGCCTCGCCCATTTCATCGAGCGTTTCTGCGCCGACGCCGTAATATTTTTTAAGCGCCTTTTCGATCTCCGGCTTCGGCGCCAGAGCGAACTGCACCGGCATGTGCGCGTCAAATTTCACCGCGTTCATCATCGCCGCGTCAAACGGATCGCTCACCACGACCTGCAGCAGGCCGTTTTCCAGGGCAGTGGGCAGGACGGAATATTGAAAGGCGATTTTAGTGGAAAGCTTGTTCCGCGCCTCCGTTGCAATAGCCAGCTTGGGCAGGTCCAGATACGGCCAGTTCAGCGCCGTCGCCAGGCGCTGGATGAAAACGTCCTCCGCCACGCCCCGTTCGCGCGCCACAAACGTCAGCAGGGGCTCCGTGGAGCCGCCCTCCACGGCCGTCCGCCACGTCTTGCTCCAGTCGTCAAACTGGGCGGGCGCGGATTCGGCGACGGACGCGATCAGGTTTTTTACCGGGCTAAAGGCCATGGATTTCTTCTGGTTTAACAGCCAGAGCCATGGAAAGTTGCAGAAAATCTCACCCAACTCAACCACGAATGAAGAAACCCCGAATGGCACCCCTGCTTTTCAGGCCACCGGCAGCATGCGGGTCTCTGACCTGACAGGAATCCAGCCTTCCCCACCCGCACCGTCGTCCCTAATCGGAAATAAGACACTCGCCTTGCGATTCGTTTTCCGGCGCCTGACGCTGCGCTCGGCGCCGGGGACGCCGCAGCGCGGCGATCCCTACCTGGGGCGTTGGGACGGCCAAGATCATTGAGGTGCGGCGCGGTGCAGTGCGGTAGAAAATCTTTATTCGGGAACGGGCTTCAACATGGGATTCCGCCATCCAAATAGGTAGAGGGCATCGCGCTGCGATGCCCCCGCCCGGGAGGGCGGAACGAACGGGAATAAGACGCTCGCCTTGCGATGCGCTTTCCGGCGCCTGACGCTGCGCTCGGCGCCGGGGACGCCGCAGCGCGGCGATCCCTACCGGTCTGAGGACGCGGTCAGCGCTGCTCGATGAACCTACCTACCGCGGCCAAACCCCTTATTTTGGAGTTCGGGTTAAACACTTTTTTGACCGGGCCCCTTTTTTTCCTGGGTCCGCAAGGCTTCTTCGTAGCATTGCAAGGCCTCCTCGTAACGCGATAAGCGATTGAACAGGCCGCCCTTGTTCAGATGCGCGAGGGTCAACGCGGGGTTGGCCTCCAGTGCTTGGTCATAGCAGGCGATGGCTTCCTCCGTGCGCCCGAGCTTTTCTAGCGCACTCCCCTTCTTCACCAGCGCCTCGGCGTGCTTCGGATCGCGCTCCAGCACCCGGTTGAAACAGTCGAGCGCCGTTTCCAGCGCGTGCGCATTCAGCAACCGCTGACCCTCTTCCAGCAGACGGGCCTGACCTTCATCGCTTCCCTCCGCGGCGGGCGGCGCCGTTTCCACGAGCGCGGCGCGGGATACCTGTTCCAGCTCCCGAATCCGTTCCTGCAGCGAATCCACCGCGCTGAACAGACGGGCGTTGGAGTGTCCCACGGTGGCCGCGGCTCCCAGGGCGGGGCGCTGATCCGGTCCATCCAAAAATAGGGACGACGGCGCCGGGGAGAGCGCCACCAGGCGGGCCACGGCGCGCCATTGCAGATAGGCCATGAACAGGACGGCGGCCACCACGACCAGTCCGAACACAATCGCCATCCGCAAGATGAACTGGTGATTTTTCAGGGCCAGCTCCGCCTCGCGGGCGCGCTGGACAGCAAGGGATTCTTCCAGCTGCTGGATGCGCTGCGTCATCACTTCCGCGTTGCGGGCGGCGGCGGCGGCGGATTCACGGCGGCTGTCTTCGATGGCCAGCTGGGCGTCGTGCAGCTGAGCCTGCATTTGCAAATAGCCGTTCACCACACTTTGAGTCATCGCCCCTATGTCCGTCGAAGTGGAGGCGGTGTTGGTTTCCTCCGCCGCCAGCCGGGCAGCCAGAAAAAGACCGGCGGACAGAATCAAAACGGATTTAAAGTGGAATCTAGGCATAGCGGTTTGAAAAGCGTGAAATGCGCGCCTGCCGATGTCAAGCGCGCGGTGGGAAACGTGCAGGGCCGACGCATCTTAATCAGATCCCCGCGGTAGGAATTAAATAATCATGTGGATTGGCTTGTGTCAGCGGAATGATTTTCTGCTGCATTGCAGTTGGGAAAGGCCAGGAATTTTCCCTCAAGCGCCACCCCCCCCTAGGGCGATTACAATTGCTCCCACAAGCTCCCATAACGTCAGCAGGTCCGGCAGGCAGAAGCCGGAGGCAGCGCGTGCCCCCTTGAGTCGAACGGGGAAGCTGAACTGCAACCTGAACTTGCGCGGATGCCGCCAATAAACTACAAGTCAGCAGTCACAAAGACCTTATGGCTCTCTACATCCTCATCGGCGGCGACCAAAAAGAATACGGACCCATCCCAGCCACGGACGTGCAGCAGTGGCTGACCGAGGGCCGGCTCAACGAGGAATCGCTGATCAAAGCGGAGGGCGACGCGGATTTCCGGCCGCTGAGCACCTTTCCTGAATTTGCCGGCGCGGCCACCTCTGTCCCGCCGGTCCCGCCCCCGTTCGGGACCGGCCCTTACGACAGGATGCCGGAGGATTACGAACTGGATCTCGGCGGCTGTCTGTCGCGCGGCTGGGCACTGGTGAAAAATAACTTCAGCGTCTTGTTCGTCGGCACGCTGATGTATCTGCTCATCGAGGGTATTATCGGCGGGCTGGCGCAAATCCCCCATGTGGGCGCACTGTTTTCGGTGGTGAACCTGGTCATTTCCGGGCCGTTGCTGGGCGGTGTCTTCTACCTTTTCCTCCGCGTCCTCCGTAGCGAATCGGCGGAGGTGGGCGATATTTTCCACGGCTTCCGGCGCGCATTTGGGCAATTGTTTCTGGGTACGCTAATTCCGAGCCTGCTCGTCGGCGCCTGCCTGCTCCCGTTCATCGTTCTCTTCCTCTG
>Ga0114970_10004241_pt1 | contig 10450 bp, 8 predicted proteins | sample M_140205_XF_Meta_FD_87030 | JGI IMG/M metagenome (GOLD analysis project Ga0114970, IMG submission 87030) | Freshwater microbial communities from Lake Montjoie, Canada to study carbon cycling - M_140205_XF_MetaG | ecosystem: Environmental > Aquatic > Freshwater > Lake | place: Lake Montjoie... | reverse complement strand
GGAGAAGGTGCAAGTGGAGTAAGAGCTGCAGAAGAAGCATTACATTTAGCAAATCAAGGCGGAAAAGCTGCAGAAATCGGCGCCGCCCGTCAAGCTTACGACGCTGCGTTAAATGTGGGAAAACAAAAACAATATCAAAATTTTGCTAAAGACTGGGGACAAAAAATGCATGGGAATTTGGGGTTCGACCCAGTAACTGGTAAACGACTTGCCACTTCGCAGAGTTTACAAGGAGGAGTTGACGCCGCATATAAGAAGTTAAGCCCAGGCATGCAAAAAACGATTGATATCGGTAAAGGGGTAGGAATGTTTGCATTACCCACATCTGGAGTTGAGGCATTTATGATGGCTCCTGGCGTGGCAGGCTTAGGTAATAAAGCAGATGCTATTGCTCAAGGCAGAGCACAGGGTATTGCCGAAACTTCAAATTCCGTCGCAGATCAAATGGATGAATTGGGTGGGGCTAGGTTAGGAGACAGATTGAGCAAAGCATTGAAATATGTCGGTAGCCCTAGCCAAATGAACCAGTACGCAAATAACTTGCGGACTTACGCCCAAAATCAAGATCACTATAATTAATTTTAAAAAGACATGAGCACCGTTACATCAAGTTACGATTGGAAGAAAGTAGCATCTACCGTTTTAAATACGGATGAGGTGGAAAAAGAATTTGCTTCTCAAGCGTATTCGACGGTGGCTCAACGTGCCGGTAAACTTCTGGAACCCGCGCATTTTTTGGGGTTTGAATTAATCCACGCAAACGAGGACAAGAACAAGCTTGTTGGTATTTTTGCATTTAGAGTAGATCGGGAATTGATATACGCCCCAGTGTTCTTTCTTAATGGGAAAATCAAAGGCCAGGAATTGTTGTACCGAGTAGGCCCTTCGTTATTTGTTCCTTTTACTGAACCATGGGTTAAAGAACTTACTAAAAAATCAAATGCTACAATCGGCAAAGGGCAGGACAGAAGTCGGTTAAACAAACTTCCCACTGGTGCTGATTTATCTCCATTAATTTTTCCTCGCAGAACCAACAAGCAAGCCAGCGTTGTACTTCAGTCAAGTAATCCAACCGCTACGCAAGAAGACACGGTAGCCGATTTAATTGACTCCATGACCTCCATGGAGAAATGGGCTAGTTATATCCCCGGCAGTCTTTTACGCCAATTCATTGTGGAAGATGGGGGACGTCCCGCCCTCGGTTATATTGCTGAGTTAATTAAATCTAGTGCAATTTGCGCAGAGGCTATCATGCAGGCAATTGACGGGGATATGGACATGCTCATTCCCCCCGAGTTGCAAGATGCTCCTGTGGTGAAGACGGCATCCGTTTCCAAGCCGTTGTTGGTGTTGCATACTGGTGGAGTTAAAAACGCCAGTATCAAAAATGAAGATTTGGATAGCATGTTCAAATGCGGGTTTGCTATTGAGGATAACAGAGATCCGGACAAACTAACGACCATTTACGAAGACGCAGGGTCTTGGGAAGAAATTAGTTCTCCTGGCGTATACAATGTTCCCGTTGTAGATGCGGACGGCCCTGTAGAGGTTGTAGTGGTGCATGTAACGCACGTAGGGGGCGGAGATAGTGTGGGATCGTTAATTCCTGCAAGGGATTACGAAGATGATAGTGCTTCCGTAGAATTGGGCCTGGTATTTGCAAAACCAAAATTGACATATTTAGAACCGCAATATTATGGAATGCGCCGTTCTGTTATGGGTAAACTTTCTTCTAAAACTGTAGCAGAAGTGCTTATCCCTTTGGGAGATAAAAAACCAAAAGTCAATAAAGCGTATTTAATGTTTGATACGCGCACGCATACTGCCGCTTCGCACGCGTATTTTATAAAAGACGTGTCTAAAACTTCTACGGGGGTAACCGCGATAGAAATTCAGCAAATAAATCAATCTTATGCCAGGTGTAATAGTGTTAATCTTATAATTAATGAAGACGCACCCAGGACTGATTGGAAATTAGGAATTTTAAATGCGGATGTTATTTACATTCCGTTGGATCTAGAAAAAAACGAAAATAACTTAGTCAGGAATAATGAAACTGACAAAGTATTGGCAGACGTTCCAAGGCTTATGCCCATGTCGGCGTTTGTGTCTGAATTAGCTCGCGGTAACTTTAATGACAGCTATTTGGCTAAGAGAAAGATTGACGATAAATACGAAATTAAAGTTGGATCGCGAAAGGGCATCGTAGTATTTGAAACGGTTAAATCTGCCGCGGCGTATTTGGCACATGATTGCCGTATCCCGGGAGCTGCCGTTATGGAGCTTGTTGAGCAGCTGGTTGACGCTGACAAAGTTAAGTTTGTGTTGGGTGCCCCAGAGAATGTTAAAGCGGCGTACGGCGTTACTACGCTGTTGAATCACCCACAGTTTACTACTGACTATGATAGTGTACTGCAAGTACCAACAGAAGCTCCACAGAGCTTTACTCTTGATACTGAAACTGCACAACCTCCTATTCGAGAAATCCCGCTTAACGAGACTTGGGACCCCTCCGGCGGTAACACGGTGCATAGGAGACAAACTGAATCCGATGATGCGTTGGATTTGGAAACGCTGTTAAGTGCGAGTCCCGGAGACATTAAAAATCTTCAGAAAAGCAAAGACTTACCATTCGCATTTGAGCATGGGGTGCTCGGGTCTATGGTAAAAACGTTTGATGCCGCCGCCGTCATTGACAAATATATCCCTGCCTTAGAAACTGGCCTAGACCGGATGGGTCGTATTTTGTTTCTGTTTTACTGGAAGCCCCAAGATTTTGAAAAGGCATTTGGTGTTGACACTATGGCGGATAAAGAACAAGAATTGATTTCGTGTTTTAAAGCTCACGGGGATCTCGTACTGTCATTACGCCAAAGAAATAAAAACGAAGATGAAGGCAGCCCATCTTTAGGAAAACGTTAACAAACAAAATTATGCATAATTACACTAAACTTGCATTTCATGTAGTCGATGCATCTAACTTAAATGTGATTAAGAATGCAAAAACACCAGCAGCTATTGCAGCTAAAATGATGCGAACGCCTGGGTCAGGTTTAAGAAATATTGCAGAAGCGGCTGCAAAGAAACATGTACCACTTCCACCATTGTCCGAACTTAGAAAACAAGTTATGCAAACACCAGCAGCTATTGCAGGTAAAATGATGCAACCCGCCGGTTCAGATTTAATAAATATTGCAGCTGAAATGATGCAAACGCCTGGGTCAGGTTTAAGAAATATTGCAGAAGCGGCTGCAAAAACACCAGCAGCTATTGCAGGTAAAATGATGCAACCCGCCGGTTCAGATTTAATAAATATTGCAGCTAAAATGATGCAAACGCCTGGGTCAGGTTTAAGAAATATTGCAGAAGCGGCTGCAAAGAAACATGTACCACTTCCAGCAGCACAAAAGTCTGAAGCCATTTCCGCTCCAATAAGTAATCTTATGAATAATTTGTTTAATAGATATACGGCAACTGCCGCAGTTGGTGGGGCTGGTTTAGGGGGAGTGCTTGAACATTTGCGGGCTAATTCCAATGAAGATTAATGTTGCACGGCTTTAATATAAAATTAAAACCCATATGCCGTTTATTGACAAAGCGTTTAAAGCTATTGAAGGGCATCCCGAGCGCCTTTTAAGAAAAGCACTATCGTACAATTTAGTAGATCCTAAAAACCAATTAAAAAATGTATTAGGGTTAGGTGGGGTAGGCGCGGCGACAGGTGCTGGAATTGGATTAACCAATGACAATGCCACTTTAAAGTCCGTACTTACTGACGCGGGGATTGGGGCGGGAGTGGGTGGTATTGGTGGTAAATTTCTACCAAGGGCGTTACAGAAAGGAATTGGGCGGGTCATGACTAATCTCATGGATCCTATCGATTACACTGTAGAAGCGCATACCCAAAAACTCAAAGGTAAATCTTTTAAAGAGCTCGTAAACGCAGTAGTAAAAGATAAGCCAATAACGGGGGAAATGATCGGGGAGGCTAAAGGTAGGTCTCACCATTTTAGAAAGTTTTTTGGACTGGAACCTTTACCAGGTACATCAGAATATTTTACTCCAGGAAGTAAACCCGGTGAATTCATGATGAATCCGCACAACGCGGATGCAGCTGTAGATTTAGCGACAATTGAAGGGAAGCGCATAGAACCCTTTAGAGGAAAACCTCAATTTGAGGCCACCAATAAACCGCAGTTTATGGAAACCGGACATATGGGAGGTTTCCATGTAAATCCTGATGGTAGCTACCAAGATACTTGGGATTTTGCATTACACCCACACGAAAAAATAGATTCTTTAAAGAATTTATTTAGGGCAATGGTTACTCCGTTTGGTAACCCGGTCAAAACAGTTGGTAAAACCTTGTCGGAAGCGGAGGCGCACTCAAAAGCTAGTTTGATGGACGAGCTACTCGCTAAAGCCGAAAAGCTTAAAACTAAAATTCGCAAAGAAGTTCCTAAACCAAGTAAAAAAGCCCCTGCAAAACCTATAGTTAATAGGAGAGGTGAGGCTGTTAAAAGTTCTGACCCAGTTAGTATTGTTAACAGTAAGGGGGAAGCTGTGAGCAGCGAAACAGCGAATACTTTAGTTGGTAGTGATCGGAAGCCTATTACTAGTGCGAACGTTAATGTTATTTTAAACCCAGAAGGTAAACCCGCTACTACCGCTGACAAAGTTATTTTAAACCCAGAAGGCAAACCCGCTACTACCTCCGACACGGCTGGTATAGTTAATCACAAAAAAGAACCGTTAAAGGCGGTAGCCTCGCCTGTCGCACCCATGGATGTACCTGATAATGAGGATTTCATGGGTAGATTAGCTAGATTAGCTAGAGAGGCCAAAGCTTCTAATGCTGATGATGGTATGATTAAAGCGGCAACACCCGCGTCTCTTATAGCATGGAAAAAATTACTTTTTGGTAACCATGTTAAACCGCAACTTCCACTACCCTTATTTCAAGATGTTATACAATCGGGGGGTGTCCCAGAAACAGATGCTACTTTAAAACAAGCAAGCTTCTCCGTATTAGGTAAGTTACTAGCGTCCGGTGTGGGTGGATCAATGTCCAGCGCTTTAGAAATGTATCGTAAATTTCGTTTAGCGGAAGCTGCCTCCAAACTAAGTGTAAATCCTCTTTTGTCTAGACGGCAGGCTATCAAAGATACGGGTATGGCAGGCGTTAGGTTAGCAATGCCAGGCATAGAGCGTTCGGTAATGGGTGATGGAGCCGCCGCTGTTGCAAAACCTTTTAGTCCATTAGGGCAAATGTCGTTACCAGAAGCAGGGATACGTGCAGCGTTACCCACACCAGTAAGCAGAAGAAACTTCTTAACAAGCGCCGTTAGGGGATTGCTGAATCCGGATATTCGTGAAGGGGTAGGGCAAGCTGGTTCTGTCGCAAAAGGTGTAATGGAATTACCTCACGCTTTTTAATTCCCACGGTGACTCCACACACAAAAATAGCGCTGGGGATGTGTATGGTAAAAGGTGCCGTGTTAGGGTATAAAGGGTTAACTGGAAACACTGGCCCTATTAAAGCATTAATACGGCAAATCAAAGCTACTGGCGGTACAATTAGACGGGTAAAACCCAAGGAGATAGCGGCTCAGTTACCGAACACTTCCAAATTACCGGTTGGGGAGTCTAAATATTCTCGGCCAACCGATTCCTGGGATCCTGTAGCAAAGAATTTTCAAGGTAAAAGACTTGATGTGGCAAAAGGTAGACCCAGAAATACTTTTACCATGCAACCCACCGCAGATGGTAGGCATGCTACAGAATACACGGAGGGCGTTTTTGGCGGGACAAATCCTTCCCCTATTGCTTCTTTATTTCACGAGGCTGGACATGACTTGCATTCTACAGCCATGCGAACTGCGGGTCTGGGCAACAGTTATGGCATGCATAAAGTGCCCGGATTACCTGAAATGGGGCAAATTGTAGACGAACTCGGGGCCAACAATGCGGCGTTGCAGTTTTTGGAACAGCAAGGAGCCAAACCAGAAGTATTAGCATATTTTAAAGGAGCACGAATTCCTTCTTATAATACATACACACGCGGCCTTGAGCCTTCGACTAACCCTATACAACAAAAAATATTGGACGCTGGGCAGTTTGGATTTACGCCAGGGTACAAAGGTTTACCTGATCTTTATAAACAAACATTATGAATAACTACACAAAATTAGCATTACATTTAGTTGATGCAGCTAACATTAAAAACGCGGCGCTTATCCACACAACAAATTACGACGATCCTTACGCGAAAGAGCGGCGTTTTAACACTTCTGCGCCTGGTCGCTATTTGGGAATGCGAGCGTTAAACGATCAAACATTAGCTGAAAATCCCTTGAGAGCTACGCTAGGGAGCGCCGCGGGTGTATTACTTCCGGCGGCTTTAGGTGGGTTAGTGGGTAAAGGTATTAGTGCAAGCGGACAAGGAGATGCCCGCGCACTTATTCCTCTTGGGGCCCTAGGAGGCGCGGTAATTTCCAAAGCACTTGGGGGTCCAGAATATTTGTCTAAACTAATGGCACAGGGCGTAACTGAAAAAGCTAGAAAAAAGAACATAGACGAAGCTCACAGCGATTTAATAAATAATAGTATACTTGGAAATGCGGGTAAACTTTCTTTGTTGGGGGCACTTAGCGGTGGAGTTACCGGAGCCGGAGTTGCGGGAATAGGGGGACATTTAGGGGGAGCAAGTAAAGAGGAGCTAGTAAACGCCATGCTTCAATCAGGTGGTATGGGGGCAGCTGTAGGAGGCGGCGCTGGTTTACTTAAAGGTCTAATAAACTCCGCTGTTTACAAAAATATTACTCCGGAATCCCGAGCCCATGCAGCAGCGCACGTTGTAAGTAGCCCCGGTGAAATGTCGTTACCACTTGGCACTGTTATAAAAAGTCTCGAATAACATTGTGTTGTTATAAAATACATGTCATTATAAATTAATTACAAAATACAAACTTTATGAATAACTACACAACACTCGCATTTCATTTAGTTAAAATGTCTAATTTACCTATGACCAAGAATGCAATATCTGGTAGGGCTATGGAAGACGCTGCAAAATTTCTGTTTAAAGCTGCACCCAAGGTTAAATCGGCTCCATTAGCTCTTATGGATCGCGCTGCGCACAGTGAAGCCGGTGTTAAAGACTTTGCCGAAAAAGCGATGAAATCTCGTAGCGGTGAAAGCGCTGTTAAAGAAAAGTTGTTTGCAGCTGGAAGAACTGGTGACAAAAAACACTTTGAGATGCCTGGGGTTTCCACTAAAGATTTCTTAAAACAAAAAGCCAACTATGAAAGGAATGGCAAGAGTTGGGTTGCCGCAAACGCAAAAGAAAAAACGGGGATCACCGACGCTCCTAGAATTGGAAAAGTGAAACTTGACCCTGCAGGATCCATGTCAGACACTGAATTAATGCCTGGAGGTATATACAGGGATAACCCTGGTGCAGGTGACTTTCCTAATAATGATGGTGATGGTGATTATTTTTCAAAGTTTACGAACCTGCTTAAAGGTAACAAAAACTCAATTATTGCAGGCGGTTTCGGAGGACTAGCCGGATCTGCGGCAGGACGTTTCACGAATAACGATAACAACGCTCATACAATAAGTTATTATAAGTAATTTATTATAAAAAGTTTCGAATAACGTTGCAAAGTTAGTAAGCTGTGTGGCATGGTATTCATCAATATGAATGCGTGCGTAATTCAACACATGTGCGACCAGATGCCTCCCCCGGGAGAAGATGTCTTAGTGGACAATTATAGTTCCACTTCTATCGAGTCGCTTTTGGGTAAAGATGATCCTAAATTAACTAAATTTCTTAATGCCTATAAGAATTTGCAATTTGGGTGGACCTTCGCCCAGACACAGGCATACAACGATTTACCTATAGGGGTTGTATTAAAGAATCAGGATACTGCCGTGTGGCGTGCCTATTTGTACAACAGAGATCCGCAAAAATATAGGGATAAAACACTACTACAGGCGTTAAGTTTTACCCACCCTACCAAGTCCAAAGACAAGGCACTGTTAAACGCGCTTATCATGACGCAAGGCGCCACCGTAGAACACGTAGCGTCTACATTAAACATTCCCAAAAACGTTGTAGCAGTTTATGAAAAATTGTTCTTTAATGTTTTAGACCGCAAAGAAGACCACATGTTTATTTCTTCCATTGTATATCCGCAAGGAAGACTCGTAGAATTTTACGACAGGTACACCGACACAGAGACTCTAGACATGTTGTTAATGCGGGCGGGATACAATCACGGCGCAAAAGATCTTTTATATCTTGCTGGGTTTCATTCCGACGTATTGCAGAAGTATGAAGGAAAAGACACACCCGCCAGGTTGGAATCTTTGATCATGGCGAATGGGTTAATGTTAGCAAAAAACGGGTGGTTAAATCAAGGTCCAGGATCCAGCATGGGTATGTATCAGGCCAGGCAGTTATTGGCGGCGGCTAAAGCGGGCGGAGGGGAGACTCAAGAGTCTCCATTCTATGACAAGAATCCCGGACGAACTGTACTTGCAGATTTCCATAGGCACAGATCAGAAACCTTGGCTCGACGGCAAGACTTTACTATTACAGCAGAAGTGATACGGTAATTAACAGCCGCAATAGACTTATTGCTATAATATTTGAATTAGCGTAGAATACAACAAACTATGACACCCGCAGACATCCTTACTACAATTCAGAATTTATTACCCCGAATTAAATCGGCGGGTACTGCGGAGCCCATACTATTGGACTACGCTAAATCTCATAATCTTGCACCTGCTCAATTAGTGAAATTGGCGCAGACTTTAAACACCGCAAGGTCTGTGGCGTGGATGGATCAAAATCCAGAAGCTCGCGGCGCCACTGTCCCGTTAATTGACACGGAACAATTGGTACAGACATTTACTACACCCGATGTTTTGCACAAATCTGCAACCGGGTTGCCGGAATTAGCTTTGCACCAGTTAGTTGACACAAACGACAGCAAGACTCCGGCAATTACCAGTGTCGAAAACACACCGGAGGAGGAATTAACTGAAGAAGAAGAAGAATTTAATCGACTAGCTGACGGAGATATGGAAGGGCTTGGAGATATGGAAGATGAAGAAAAAATTAACGCGTTGCACGAGATGCATCCGGAAGTCGCCAAAGATAAGATTACCAAATACGTACTCAGTAAATCTTACGATAAATCTGCAAGGCATTTTGGTGTTAAAAGTTCCTCAGTTTTTATTAGCAACACACTCCGTGTAAATCAGAGTGTGCCTAATTTTTTCAAGCCAGAACTCCAAGTGGTTTCATTGCCGGACTTAGACACCCGTGAGAATCCGCTTGAACCCACGTTTGGTAAGAAAGCAGGATTTAAATTTAACGACACAATTGTAGACGAAAGAAACTACGAAGAATTACGCGGGATTCAAGATGACCTATTAGAGGAATTCTCAAAGACTGCCGCGTTCATTAAACAGACAATTCTTGATGAGCCGGAATTACTAACTAAATTTGCATGTGATTTGCATGACTCTACTGGACACCTTAATCGCGTCTTTAAACACGTTGTTAAATCCGTTACAGGGTACGACAGCACAAGAGAAGTTTTAAACAATTTAACCACTTCGGTTACTAAGTATGCCAATCAACAGACGTTCTTAACTTCAACTAAGTTTTTGACTGCGGATAATTCTGGTTTAGTTCACTTAGCGGAAGAAGCCGCACAATCCCTGCGTATGGTGGATGCTTGCGCGGACATGTTAAAAAGCGCGGTTGGCGATTTTGGTGGCACAACTACGGACACGTCTAGGGGCACATCTAGAGGCACGTCCTCCGATAGGGGCTCCGGAGGAAGAGGTAGGGATGACAAAGAGCGGGGCTCACGAAAGAGCCCCCAAGATGCCACGGAAGCTGTCGTTGATAAGTTTGTGGCAACCCCAGCTGCCGCCGCTACGAAAACGCTTACCTCGTTTGTCCCTCGGGCTACTCCTAGTTCGGTTGTTGAGTATTTAACTGGACCTTCTGATAATAAAGGAGCCTTAGTTAATTTGTTATCGACAACTTTTTCTCCTAAAAAACGCCAAGCCAAAATTGATAAAAGCCTTAAAGAAACAGGCATCGTCACTAACCTACAACACATGTTGCTGACCGACCCAATCCTGTCAGAGGCCGACCCGCATGAATTAGTGAGTCTATTTAATGATTTGCAACAGTCGGATCCCACATTAGGTGAGGATGCAAATCGTTTACGGTTTGCGTTGCGAGAAGCTATGACATATGGTGGTATTCCTTCACAGACTGCTAAGACTTTGACGGAAACAAACAAAGCTAAACAACAGGCAATTGAGGCGGCAGATAAAACCCGAGATAATCTATACAATCTATACAAATGATACTCACATCTCGCATAGATATAATTAATAACAGCTACCACGTAACCAT
>Ga0114970_10004239_pt1 | contig 10455 bp, 13 predicted proteins | sample M_140205_XF_Meta_FD_87030 | JGI IMG/M metagenome (GOLD analysis project Ga0114970, IMG submission 87030) | Freshwater microbial communities from Lake Montjoie, Canada to study carbon cycling - M_140205_XF_MetaG | ecosystem: Environmental > Aquatic > Freshwater > Lake | place: Lake Montjoie... | reverse complement strand
TCAAGCCGACGGGTAAGACCGTCGATTGGAAGGCGGCGCTCACCTACATGAACACGCGCGATACGGCGCAGATGCTCTTCATCATAAACTGGGAGCTGCGCCAGGCGAGCAAGCAGCTCGGTGCTCCGATGATTCCGATTGAGCCGACTGCGTGCATCGGTACGTCGGTCAGCGATGAGGGCGATGCGCCTTCCGCCATCGTCGCGCCGATGGAGGATGCGGCGGAGCCGCTAGAGGTGCTGCCTGCGACTGCGCCTGCGACTGCGACTGCGCCTGCGCCTGCGCCTGCGCCCATTACCTACGCTTCGGTAGCGGCAGCAGCAGTCGCAACAGTCACAGCAGTCGCAGCAGTCACAGCAGTCGCAGTGCCCGCGACAGCATAAAACAATAAAACAATAAAATAAAATAAAATAATAATAAAAATAAAAAATGTAAAACTAATAATTTTTTGGTAAATTGAAAAAGGCTTTTTCGCCCTTTAGGTTAAATCTAAATATTCAAACGATTTATCTATTGTAGAATAAATGTGTGGAATATGGGCAATTTTTGGTAATGAACTCCTCTCTGTTGAGGAACGAATTTGTCTAGTTGAGCGGCTTCTCAATCGCGGACCCGAATTAAAAGCACTGCAAGATATTTCCGGCACGAATATTACGCTCGGTTTCACACGCCTCGCAATTAATGGTTTAACGCCCGCCGGCAATCAGCCTTTTTCTAACGGCGATTCCTGGGTTATCTGTAATGGTGAAATCTACAATTTCAAAGAACTCGCGACACGTTGGAATATTCCGCTCGCCGAGGGTACGAGCGATTGCGCTGTTCTATTACCGCTTCTCGGAAATATGACAATCAGCGAATTATGCAGAACTCTTGACGGTGTGTTTGCTTTTGTAATCGTCGATGCGCCAAGCAAACAGATAATTGTAGCCCGTGACCCCTATGGCGTACGTCCACTCTTTCAAGGTCGTCTTGGCGCATCTACCGTTTTTTCTTCAGAACTCAAAGGTCTACCAAACGCATGTACAGATGTCAAACCGTTTCCACCCGGAACGTGGTCCACATATTCCGTAGAAACGGGTGAACTTCTTGAATCGCAAACATATCATAGTTACCAACACGTCAAATTGGATGCGTGTAAGGAATACGAATGTGCGAAACATGTACTACGCGCTTCGCTACTTTCCGCAGTCAGGAAACGCCTACTTAGCGATAGACCGATTGGTGCTCTTCTCAGTGGCGGTGTCGATAGTAGTTTGATTGCGGCTATCGCAGCGCGCGAATTGAATCGTTACGGTAAGAAACTCCATACATTCAGTATCGGTATGCCTGGTTCTACTGATTTGGATTATGCGCGAAACGTCGCTGACCACATCGGTTCTATTCATCATCCGGTCATTGTAACACCTGAAGATTTTCTGAAAGCCATTTCCCATGTGATTCACGATATTGAATCCTATGATATTACATCTGTACGCGCATCAGTTGGTAATTGGCTAATCGGTAAATACATTCGTGAAAATACCGATATTAAGGTCGTGTTTAACGGCGATGGCGCAGATGAAATTGGCGGTGGATATTTATATTTCAATGCGGCGCCGTCTGATGAAGCCTTTGAAACGGAGATTGAACGGCTTCTTTCGGAAATCCATATGTATGATGTTTTACGGTCCGATCGGTCTATGGCGTCCCACGGTTTAGAAGCCCGTACGCCGTTTCTTGATAAAAATGTCGTAGCAACCTGGCTCGCTATTCCTACACGATTTCGGCGCCCTATTCCAGGAAAACAGCAAGAAAAACTAATTTTACGCGAAGCATTTGAACTTGACAGACTTATCCCAGACGAGGTGCTCTTTCGTAAAAAAGAGGCGTTCAGTGACGGTGTAAGTAGTAGAGAGGACTCGTGGTATAAACGATGTGCGGAATTTGCTAAAACACGCGATGTTCGTTTTGATTCGGAATTATACAAAGACGCACATAATCCCCCGCTTACGGAAGAAGCGTTTTTCTATCGTAGTGAATTTGAAGCGAATTATCCTGCGGCGTGGGCAACCGTAATACCACGTATGTGGTTACCACGATGGATTGCGGGAGCGACGGATCCAAGTGCACGAACGCTCGGTAGTTTGTATGCGTAACTTCAAGGGAGAAATATCCCCCTTTACACTTGACCCTATTACACCATTTTTCATTTAAAACGCCGATATTTGCTACCCATAGGGTGGCACATTTGTGGCGATTTCAAGAAAAACGGTGTAAAATAATAAGTATTTTAAAAAATGTTATCTTAAATAGATAGAAATGTTCAGTTATATGATGACAGCATTCACCGCTCTGCTTTTTGTATTCCTAACTCCCGGAATTTTTGTCACTTTTCCGTCTAAGGGTTCTAAATGGGTTGTTGCGCTCGTCCATGGTATTCTATTTGCGTTAATTTACCACATTACACATAAAGCCGTATGGCACTATTTCATGGGATCGTCCGAGCATTTTGCTGTGAGTAAAATGGCAAAGGATAAAGTTACAGATGATTTTGATAGAAGCTTATATACTATTAAACAAATTACTAAATTAGCCGAAAAAATAGAAAAGGAAGCTACTGATAAAACTATTGATTCGCAAGCAAAAGAAATTTATGGACGTGCGGAAAATGCATATAAATGGACGAGCGAAGCTAAAAAAGCGTATATAAAAACAAAACAAACCGCGATAGCGCAGGCGAAAAAAGCGGACGCCGCAAAAGCGCATGCGACAAAAATAAATAAACCATAATTAGGTTTGGATTAGGGTTGGATAGCTCCAATTAATAATATACGATTAATTAGTATCATACACAGAAATGTAATTTATGTTTATATTATGTGAATGATACTAATCTATATTCATAGATTTCATGGGAGGGGGGTTACGAAAGGGGGAGATATCCCCCTTTAGTCTTGCCTTTCCAATGTTCCCAATCGGTATTTCTTGTAATTGTAGTTAAGGTTGGATAGCTCCAATTATTACTATATGAAATACCAATAAATTAGTATTATAAACAGAAATTTAATTCTTGTTTACAATATGTCAATGATACAAATCTGTATTAATGGATTCCTTTGGCACTGCGTAGTGGCACTGCGTAGTGGCACTGCGTAGCGCTGCGAACTTCGTAATCGCGCGAAAGGGGGAGATATCCCCTTTAATTGTAGTGGGTGCCGCCCATTGTATCCAACCAGTGAGACCACGGATACCCATTTGTGTATTGTATGGTTGCGGTTTAAGAATTTATAGGAAGGTTCATTTTTTTATGGGGAAAGTTTTAGTGAAGGATTGAGACGTTTTAATTCAGGATATCGTAAGTTTATTGTCGCAATTGTTTCTGGGCGACACGGATTATGTATTCCAAACGCCTCATCATGAAAAATACAGTGAATCGCAAAATGACTAGATGGCTCATCGTCACCGACAGGAAGCCCTAATTTCAAACATCCAATCGTAAAGTACACATCCTCAGCGTCTTGTGTGAAATCCATCGAGTGTTCAGGTTTCAAGGTCATTTTCGGTGGAAACGCGTTCGTGATGCGTATTAAATCTAGACGTTTGCGAAGAGATAACCCGCCATTAAAGTTTTTAATGGGTAAATGAATACCTTCACGTTGTAATTCTTGCCAATAATAATTCATGTTTCCACCTACAAAACTTTTATTCAACTTTACAAAGTAATCAATCGTATACGGTGGTTGATTAAGAATCCAACAATCTGCTTGGAGTGTTAATACAAATTCACCGGTTAAGTCTTTCCACAACCGGGGAGATTTCATAAAATCATTATATTGCTCTGTAGAGGAAAAGTTATCTGTTAGGAGCGGGCACAGTTCTATAGACGCATCCAAACGGTCACGCCACCAGTCCACTGAATTCCTTCCGCAATAAAACACATATCTCCACGTATTTCCCAAATGATTGTGGCATTGTTCTATTACAGTGCTAAGCGCTCCCATACACCGCGGTTCCACAATTAATACTGTATTCATCCTTCTACTCTTTCAGACTCCTTTATTTATAAATAAACGCGAACCGTCATACGAAGACTCAATCGTTCAGGCTTAGTTTCCTTTGCTATTATTCGAAGTTTCGCTAATTTCGGCTCTGACAATGTACATAAAATGAAATTCTGTTCCTCTTTCGTGACTCCATAGCCGTGAACCCACACGAACTGTACGTGAGGAGCCAGGGCTTCGAAGCGCTGCGCACTTCGTAATCGCGCGAAAGGATATATCTCCTTTCGTTAAAGCAGACGAAGTAAGTCAAAAAACGCCTACAAAACTATACTCAATTAGCAAGGAATGGCGGCTACACCCGCGACAAATCTAACGATTGTAAGTTCCGGTATTCAAGATACCCGATTACAACCAACCAAAGGAAACCCAGATATCGCACAATTTCTAAAAGTCTACCAAAAAACGACACGTTGGTCAGCACAATGGAATCGTATTGAATTTGACGGTTCAGCGGAATTTGGACAACGTGTATCTCTTACAATTCCTCCTCTTGCTGAACTCGTTTCTGGATTCAATATCGTCGTTACAATGCCCGATATTTTAACGACGCAACTCGCCGCGATTCGCGATGCAAGTGGTACAGATTTACAGAATCGTGGTAACTTCCTCGGTCCGCTTTACGGATGGACGAATAGTCTCGGACACGCTCTTATTCAACAAATTGACCTTGAGATTGGAGGCGCAATTGTTGAATCACTCACGGGTCAGCAACTTGAAATATTAGATGAATTGTATGAAACTCTGGAATCCTCTATCGCAAAAGACGCAATGATAAAACGAGCGCCGAACGGATTTACATCTCAAACATTTCTATCTACGAATACAACTGTCTATGTACCAATACCGTTTTGGTTTTCTAGACCCGGTATTTACAGCCACGCATTGCCGATTGATGCTCTTCGTTCAGACCGTGTTCGTATTCACGTGACATTTCGTCCAATTACGCAACTTTTTTATACGGATGCACGCGTTGATTCAAGAACCGTGGGATATCGTCCTGGTGTTGATAGCGAGAATGGTACTATGTGGTCTATTATCGAGGGTCGCTTTTGGCGACAAAATGCACAGGCAACGGGCAGGGTGTATTCCATGAATGCGACAATTCCCACTATCGGTGTATCCGGCGAACTTATCCCTTATCGACAATTTCCATCGCGATTTACACCCCAGGATGCCTACGCACTTATTGAATATATTTCTTTAGAAGAATTTGAAGCCCTACGCTTTCGGAGTGCTGAATTAACCTATCATGTTGAACAACATTATGCGGTTCCTGTTGAACAGAGTCTAGGGCAAACGGAGGCACGTATTGTAATACCCTATACCAATCCGACAAAAGAGATACATTGGGTATTACAACGTCCTGAAGCTGAACTATACAATGCGTGGTTTCTTTTTACACGGGATTTAGCGCCCGCTATGACGAAAAATATATGTAATATTCCCTGGTGGTCTGATGCACAATTAGAACCATCCGAGGATACACACTGGGCAGTTGTTCCTGCGTTTCAAAACGCGTATTCGGAACCGCTCCACGGCGCAACGCTTCTCTACAATTCGTATGAACGCTATATTCACGAAGGCGGTTCCTTCTTCCGTTCAGTCATTCCTGCGCTCTACTACGAAAAAACAGCGATTCGTAATCGCTATATTTATGCTTACAATTTCGGGCAACGTGACGAACGGTTGAAATACGGAGCAACGGGTGCGGCAAATTGGGATAAAATACCGCGTAAAGAACTTTTCTTAACATTGAATCGCGGGCGTGGTGGTATTGCTCCACCGAATATGAATCTATATATCTATACGACGATATGGAATGTTTTTAAGGTTTTTGGAGGACGCGGAGGTATGTTATTCTCCAATTAAAGCGTGCGTGTTTGAAATGTATAACACTATCTATGCTCTTTTTACTACCAAGATTCTCTCTCATATATATTGTACTACGTTACGGAAATGAGCGAACGCAAGTACCGCTCATTTTTACACTTACATATTCGTTTCATGTATTATATAGCATATGCGGATTGAGTTTATTCGATTCGTGTATGCTTATTTTCCTGTTGTTTGAATTGCTGCTGCGTATAATTTTCCTTGCTCTGCTCGCTGGACTATAAACGCGATTTTCGCAACGTTATTTCTAAGGGTTTATCCGCACGCTTAGGTATAACTACATCTGCCATACGACCAAACCGCCGAAACGATATTGTTCCACTCCATATCGTTCCGTCGCTTACATACGCATTTAAATGCGCGCGCAACTCCCCGACTTCAGGTGAATCCAGAGGAATATCTAGGGTTTTGAATTTATTCAGAATTGTCACAACCTCTTTCACACGTTCTTCTTTTGGTTTTTCACTTGTCATCTTTACTTTGTAATTATTGTTTTATTTGTGGTCGGCTTTAATTGAAAGGGAGGAATATCCCTTTTATTGTGTGCTTGGGGTTTTCGGTTATTGTTCGTTTTTTGACCATACGCTGGTTTCCTTGTATTTGTTTGTGCAACGGTTGCTGTAAATGTATTCCGAATCATTCGTTGTGGCGAACGACCACGTACTGGTTGGTCGCCCATACATTTGAGAAGACCTGTAGGCATACGAATCGCTAAATCTTCACATACACCCTGAATATATTTCCAAGTACCTATAATTTCACAGACATTGCCGCAATACCCGTAAGGCATCGGATGGACTTCATCACTCCATACATCATCCACTATCGGTGGTGGTAATGAATCAGGTTCTGTATCAATAGATTCCATTAAAATATTACAGTCATCACTGAACACTTGCGTGCGTGTTTCAACCAACCATTCGTCTGTATCAATTCGTAATACTCCCCACAATGCACCCCAACGATATGTACGACGCGTAACAGACTTTACAACGGATTTATTCACAGAATCCAGGAGTCGTTTTGGCATATCGCCGCCAATCGTTAACCTGTACATCTTACAATCTTTATTGGTTGTTTTATTTAGGCGGCGACTGCGACTGCGACTGCGACTGCGACTGCGACTGCGACTGCGACTGCAAGTGATAAAAAATGAATACAAATTCAGGCAATGTATGAAATGTAGAACAATGTGGTGTGTCGTTTTACAAACTAAAGGTACAACACGGAATGCGTTGATTACGCCGCACCACGCAGCCGTCCCAACCGGCGAAATGCTTGGCGCAATTCTTCGTCGTATAGCAGCACCCGAATTTATTGGAACGTGGAAATGGAATGGGCATATTGTATATCTATTTGCATACAAATCCGGTAAAGCGGGTTCAGAGAATAAACACGAACTCCCACCGCCTCTTGATAAAAACCTACTGTTTGGCGACGCGGTTGTATTCGCTATGAAAGGTGGTACAGTTGTATCCTTTGGAACCAATGAATTTGAGAAATTCTATAATGAAGCGTTCGGTGGTTTTGAAGATCTGGGTTCCGAAGATTCCGAAGACGATGAGGATGAGGACGAAGAGGTTGAAGAGGAGGAGGAAGTAGTGGTTGAGGAAGACGCAGCGGATGCTGATGCTCCTGTTGATGCTGCTGATGCTGCTGATGCCGACGATGATGCGGATGAGGTCGTTGCTCCAATCAAAGCTATAAAAGTCAAACGTGGCGCGAAAAAACTACAAAATTTCTATACATTTGAAGAACTCACACCGGAAGCGTATTCATTGATTCGTACATGTGCAGGAGCAGGAGCAGGAGCAGGCGCAGAGACGGTAGCGCGATAAAAAATGAAACAAACCTTCTCTTTTTGTATAAAGCATACCAAATGTCCGCAGTTCGTAACGCTATCAAAAACGTCATTGATAAACGTTTTACATTCTTGAACGAGGAACAACGTAAAGACTTAGAGCGTGGAATCTTCAATTTCAGTTTGGAAGAAGGGCGGAGGCGACAGGTTCATTGTGTATGGGAAAATCCAGAATTCCAAGCGCTCTATGATATAGCAGCACGCCGAACGATTAGTAATATTGATACGAAATCCTATGTAGGAAATCACCGTCTTGTTGAACGCCTAAAAGAAGGCGAGTTTCTTCCACACGATATTCCTTTTATGACGTATGCTGAATTATTTCCCGAGAATTGGGGAACACTTATTGAGCAAGCAACGAAACGTGAAGCGAAGATGTTGGAAGTTGATAAAAGCGCAGCGACCGATATGTTCCGTTGTTCGCGTTGTGGTAAGCGTCAATGTACATACTATGAGATGCAGACACGTTCAGCAGATGAGCCGATGACACAATTTATTCGCTGCTTGAATTGCGGAAAACAGTGGAGGCAGTAATCATACAATGCTATAGGAATGATAGCTGCGGAAATTATGACCTACAATACCCACGGACTTCCGTGGTCGCGTAATACAGCCAATGATATTATTGGTTGGTTGAAAACTGTCAAACCCACAATTGTATGCTTACAAGAGATTTTTGTAGATTCAACGCGGTCTTTGTATTGCGAACAATTAACGCGTTACGGTTATGCTGTAGCGACGCCAAACGATACGTCGGTTACGTGGTTATCGAGTGGGTTGCTGACAGCTGTACTGGAGTCCGAATTTCGTATCGTATCGTCCTGTTTTTGTCCATATATGTACTATCATAACGTAGAATCGTTTGCGAATAAAGGTTTTTTTTCGCTCACACTGCGGGATACACTAGGTTCGCATATAACGATTATCAATACACATACACAAAGTAATACTATTGTAAGTTGGTGGTTCGGTGATGATATTATTACAACAATACGAAAACAGCAATTTGCGCAGATTTTACAATTTGTAAAAGGTTCTTCATATCCTGTGCTTATAACAGGTGATTTGAATTGTGAGGTGAGTCCACATCCTTATATACGGTTTTTACGCGTCGCAAATTGTAATCAAACGAAAAAACATACATTTACGGAAACGGGTGAAGATTTAGACCATCTTGCGTGGATTCCTTTACAATACGCGGACCCCGGTTGTGGCTATTGTGATATTGAACGCAATGGACCGCTTCTTGAATCATGTAAAGTTATTCCGGTCCCGTGGAGCGATCATGAACCTGTACTATGGAAAGTACGTATTCCGAAACCGAAACAAAGAATAAAAGAATGACGTGGCGTGTTCTTTTCTACGGATGCATTCTTGGGTTGATACTGTTTTGTATTGTTCGGTTTGCTGTGTTTCCTACATCGTCGTGTAACGTTCTTCGTACTGAGACGACAGAGGACGGGCTCGTAGAAATAGTTACTGCGGGATGCTCAGAAGGATTACCACATACGACCGACGCGAATACTATACGAATGACGGAGGATGTTTGGAATTCTGGGCGGCGTGAAGAAATTCTACGCCACGAGCGTGTTCATTTATCACAGAAACGTCGCCCCGATGTTTGGTTATCCTTTTATAAGGATGCATGGGGTTATGAACTCTTCGCTGTACCACCGATAAGAATCCCGGACTCGCACTCACTAAGACCGAACCCAGATACCGCTGCGCATCCCTACGCCCTTTGGCGCGGTCGTTGGTTATTTTTCCCGACCTACGGTCCGACGCGCACATTACGTGATGCGCCCGTTCGTATTTGGGATATAGAGCGCAGTGCGTTTGTTCCGTTACCTACCGAATGGCGTAACGAATTTTGTGGGTCTGTGGGTTGCCCAAATCAATACGAACATCCACACGAACTTTCTGCGGAAATTCTTACGCTATCCTCAGATTGTCCAGCGAGCAAACGTCTTCGTGAATTCTTTCATACCTTACAGCAATAATACCTCACCCAAGTAGATAGAATGAATAGTTTTTTGAATATGATTGGTCTTGGTGGTGCCACTGCTCCGAAATCACCGAATGCGAGTATGGTACCGAATGCGTTTCGCAGCGCATCTAACAGCGCAGTCGCGCCAGCACTCGGTGGTGCGCCTATGGCGAACGCGACAGCAGTCAATGCGACAGCAGTCAATGCGACAGCAGTCAATGCGGCAGCGAATGCTGCGCGCCGTGCCGCTAACGCGAATGCCGCAGCCGCCGCCGCGGTGAATAAAGCAGCGTCTGCGAATGTCGCAGCCGCGAATGCTGCACAGGCAGCAAATGTTGCTGTGAATGTTGCTACAGGTACGGCTGCTGCTGCTCCTGCGAATGCCGCAATGGGTGGCGGTCGCCGTTCGCGCCGTAATCGCAAAAATTCGCGTAAGAGCCGTAATAACAGACGTAAGAACAATCGCCGCTAAAATAATGTGTAATGGTCCCGAAGAAAATGTCCAAGCATTTTTTGGAAACAGAAAGATAAAGTAGGGATGGAGGTTGATAGGATCGCCCCAATCGCGGCAAGTCCATTAGATGCCTGTCGCGGGCGTGGTACATATATATCTATACGAATACGAACGACTATTGTTCGTAATGGTAAATCGCAAACGAAGAAAATTAAACGAG
>Ga0114970_10004238_pt1 | contig 10456 bp, 11 predicted proteins | sample M_140205_XF_Meta_FD_87030 | JGI IMG/M metagenome (GOLD analysis project Ga0114970, IMG submission 87030) | Freshwater microbial communities from Lake Montjoie, Canada to study carbon cycling - M_140205_XF_MetaG | ecosystem: Environmental > Aquatic > Freshwater > Lake | place: Lake Montjoie... | reverse complement strand
CTTGCCGGAATTCACCCGGCGAGCCTTGCGATACCGCCACCGACCATAAAAAGTGCTGCGAGCAGAACCGTGATTGTGGCTGCAGTTGCAAGTGGTTGGCGAAAGGTAATGATGGCTGCGATGAAATAGAGAAATGCGCCGAGCACGTCTAAAACCGCCAGGTTCCATCGGCGAATCGTAAAGGCATGAATCGTGTTCATGATCCCGCCTGCAATCAGAAAATAACCCAATGCATACACCGTCGCTGCATTGGCAGCGAACGTGTTCGTCAGCGCAATCGCACTGGCGATTGCCATCAAGGCTCCGAAAACAATCATGGTCTTGCTTGCTCGATGCGGGGAAACCGGCACCGGCGTTAGCGACTCTTCTATTGCGGATTTTTCACACCAGGTTCTGGAATAGGGTCGCATTGGGGTCTCCTTTGGCACGTGCTATTTGCCATTGATGGCAGATTCAAGCGCATTCGCCTGAATTTCTGCAAAAAATCTGCCACTTGCTTCCCGCTCGGGAGTGCCTGCTGTGACCTTATCTGACATGAGCGTGTGCGATGAGGGGGGGGGTGAAATAAATGATTGGTGTGCGGGTACCTGGACGATGTTCAGGTACCGGGAATGGATGCCGGCACAGCCTGTTTAACGCAATACTGATTGCGAACGTGGAGGGGTGCAATTTGGCGACGAAAAACAGAAACTCAGTAGTGATTGAATTCAGGCACAATCTGGATTCGTTGATGAAGGACCGCAATCTTTCGTTGCAAGATGTTGCAACCATGGCGGGGGTTTCCAAGTCGGTGGCCCATAGTTGGACAACTGGTGCAGTTCCACAAAATCTGCCTGCCGTTGCACGACTGGCTGATGAGTTGGGTATGTCTTTCAAGGTTTTGCTTTTAGGCGAGCAGGACAATCACATCCAGGGATTGATGACGGAAAATGTTTTCGACATGCAAAACGTTTTCGACGGCCTCTGTGTCCTGAGCATCAAGAAGGTCATACCGCGGCGAAACAAGACTTGATTGGCAATCAAGTTGGCGAGGCATGGGGTTGAGGGAGCGGCCCTCGCTGCGCACTTAACTTACATAGAAATACCCAAAGCAGAGGCTTGCGCCGGAACTTTTGATGTTTTTTTATGCACGCAAATTAACTAAACATTAAGGACAATAGTGGTAAATAATTTCCCTGCCGCCGAGCGATTGTTAGTGCCGTAATGTACTCCGTTCTGCGCTTAGCTGGGTTACTTCGAAATTTCTGTCCCCATGTGGGGATTTCATATTGATGAAATCGACAGATCTGCTCCGTGATGATTCTACCAAATCGGCCGTTGCCGTTAGCGAACGGATGGATAGTCTCAATGCGCTCGTGAAATCTCGCTGCTAATTCGTGGTTGGAAAAAGATTTGCCGGTGATCCAAAAATCTAAATCTTTCTCTAGTTGATAGAGTTCCTGCCAGATTTGGTTAGGTAGCTTGAAGTCAGGATTTGCCAACTCGTGCGTGCGGATTTTTCCGGCCCAGCTCCAGATGTTTTCAAAGAGCTTTTTATGGAGCTTAATCCAAAAAGTATACTTACAGGGATTGGATTTTTGCTTGGCGAGCCAGCTGAGACCTTTAGCGATGTTGTCTTCTTCGTATTCATCCAGTTCACCGACAGTCTGGATGGTCTTGATCTTAAGTCCCTTTTGCAACTCGTGCGGCAGGGGCGTTTGACCGTCTCTGTCCTTGAATATAAAATCACTCACCAAATATCTCCCTTGGCGAGCAAGTCTTCAGCGATGCGGTCAATCCGATCTTTGAGGTCCTCGGAGACCCTTTGATCTTCAAGTGTCATATGAACGTCGGCTTCGCGGACGATACGAGTTGCTTTCGCCGCGGCTTTCTTTTTTAGAAAAGCACTGAGGTCTTGGTTTGGAACGAGTGCATAGACAAATTCGCACTCCATGGCGGCGGCAATTCTTCGCATGGTTTCGAGAGTGACCTTTCCGGAGATCTCTCGTTTCTCGATTTGTTGAACAGTTGCTTTGGTCAATCCGGCTGTCTTTGCCAGATTGCTCAATGTCATTAACATCGCATGGCGCATATAGCGGATCCAGCCGGCTCGGACCTTGGTGTCCTTGGCGAGAGGACGGATTTTCTCAAGCCGTCTTTCGATTTGCTTCATGGCCAACTTTTCTGGGATCTTCATTGCCACCTCAGTAAGCTAATAGGCATTCTTAAATTTACAAAAAGATTGTGCAAAAGTATACTATATATAGAAATAAAGATGCTTATAAGCATCTTATTTTCTTCTGGTTCGGACGGGATATCTTAAGAAAACTCGTCGAAATAACAGTCCCCTAGATGACCGAAATCACCGTAAGCGATCCATAATCCACACGGTCGCCTGCGGACTTTCTGCTCGGAAAGTCTTGCCGGGGCAGAACACTTTTTGTGGTTGACCACTCCTGGCCTGCGCGTCGATGTGTGCCCGCCAACGAGCCGATGCTTGGTGTGATGTCGAGTGCATAAAAGTTCCCCCTTCGTGATTTACGAAGGGGGAATCTTGGAGGGAAATCATGCGGCGCGGAAGATGTCGTTCATGGAGCGCTTACTCTTGACTACGGGGCGCTGAGCTAGCCACGATTAAAATCAAAATAACTCGATAATTCTGCCGTCGATGACCAACTGGACCTGGAGCGAATCGTGTATTCCACCGCCTAACCAAGTAGGGCGGGTTTTGAGCGAAACCGGAATCACTTTCCCCGTATCGAGTACCGTCATCTCTCCGCTAATCTCATTTTGCACCGTTTGTACAAGCGGAAGTTCGATAAATGAACCAGTGCTCGTGCCTGGCAACCCAGTCCCGAAGTCGTCAGGGTCCTTGAACCGGAAGACTTTCTGGCCCTTCGGCAGGCGCATGAAAATCGCCTCGCGAAAAAGGGACCCAGGCATTGTTAGCTTGAATTCTACCAATTCCCTGACTTTTGTGTGCTTTGTCGGATTGGTCGGATTGGTCGGAGGATTATCAAACCAACTGACCATGCTTAGGGACCACTGCTTCGCCGTCAAGATCGCTTCACTTTCTTTCGATAAATCCAGATTGATTCCCAATACTACCCGCAACTCGCTTTCGCTCAAGCTGACTTGACCAGAACCATTGACGCGGAACAAATCTCGCATCTGGATATGAAGAAGCTCGCGGTAGTTTGAATAACCAACATAAGAAGCCTCTTCTGGATCAAGGATAATAAACAAGTCAAGTATCGAGCGGAATTTGGTTGTCACAAGCTGTTCACAAAAACTTTCGCCCATCGGAAACGCGGTGCCCATTTGGTGGGGTACACCGAACACGTGCCCGAGTTCGTGCGCCAGGGTCATGTCCAATACGATGTGGTCGTGGTGGGAAAGAAAGTCCTCCGCCAGATCGTCTGCTTCTGGGCGGAGAGAGCCTTTTTCAGCGGCGACATAAATGAAGCCTTTGCCACGTAATTGCTCCTCGTCATATTCAGTCTGGACGGCAGATGCGACGTACTTGGTTGGCTTGACCAAAGTGGCGCGCTGGCTGTCCGTCAGCTTGCCGAATTGAAAACGGATATCGACCGTTCCAGATTCACACGAAACAAGATTGAAATCCTGCTGGCCGATCTTCAGCGCGTCAGCAGGTTCCACTTCCAGCGTCGGATAAATGCCCGGTGCAGAAAATGCGATCTTCCAAAGTCCCACAGCACGCTGAATCGACGCGTTTGCCTCCTCGCGCTTCGGACCGAAGTTCGCCTCGTCCATATCGATGCAATAGTTGACGGACTTTACGTTGCCGAGGAACCATGGATTTTGTTGGTATCCGTAAACATACCCACCGGAGCTCGTGATCGTGCCAGCGGGTTTATTGGGCGAAGCTGCGGGCTCACCAATGACCGATGAACCGTCACCGTAAGGGGTGTCATATTCATCGTCTGGCGGCAGGCCAACCCGACCCTTCACACTGCAGGCGGTCATTAAGGTGATACAAAACAAAATTTTAATTGATTTCATAAAATAACCTCTGTTTATTAATGCTTTATTAAATAGATTCTTTCAACTTTATTTTAATTCCATGAACCCGGGTGCTGATTATTTAAGCAATCTTGAGGGCATTCGCTAGATTTTTTTTATTAAAAATGACATACTTTTGTTAGTAAATGTTACCGATTTTTTGGAGCTAAACGCGGCCTTGGATATATATAAATACAAAGATTACAGGCAGTTACTTAAAGGCCGCATACAACTGGAAGGTCGCGGAGCCCACGGTCGAATGGCTGAAGCAGCCAAGTGCCAAAGCTCTTACCTTTCGCAAGTGCTGGCTGGCACCTCGCAACTGAGCGCGGAGCAAGCATACGCCGTGGCGAGTACCTGGGGCCTGGATGAAGACGGGCTTGAGTACGTGACTGGTCTCGTGCATCTCGACCGGGCAGCCACTAGTCATTACCGGATGTACTGGGAGAAGAAGCTTAAAAATCTTTCAGGACGAAAAGAGCAACTTAGCGAGCGTCTTACCACACAAAGAAAACTCTCAGGAGAAGAGCAAGCAAAGTACTATGCCACTTGGTTTTATCCAGCCATCCACACGCTGGCAGCAATTCCCAAGTTTCAAACAATCTCAGCGCTGGCTGCACGTTTGAATATTTCTCGAGACATTTTAGCCAGGGCTGCTAATGATTTGCATGCTATGGGCCTTCTAGCTTTCGAAGGTGAGACAGTTAAAACAATTGCACATGACGTGCATTCCCGATCTTCTGGGCTGATTGTTAGTCATCATAACGTATGGCGAAACATTGCAAATCAGAGACTACAAGACCGAGCTGAAGGTTCAAATTATCACTACACGGCCCTTTACGGGCTTTCGGAAAAAGACGTTAGCGGTCTGAAAGAACTTGTTGCGAATTTCATCCGGGAGACCAGAAATCTCGTCGCACCGTCTAAAGAGGAAACAGCCGTGTGCCTTGCTGTTGACATGTTCGAAATTTAGCATTTGATGTCAGACGCGTCTCTCGGGACTGTTGTCTTACTTGGTGAGGATGGTCAGCTGTAATGGTGGCAGCGGCTCGCCGGCCTTTGGGTATTTTTCATGCACGCAGATGGAGGCCAGGACAACCTGACCGTATTGCGTCAGGCGATTCACCATTTCAGAACCTGCGGCCTCACAAGCGTCCTGGTTCAGATAGTCCTTGTTAAACCGCGTGATCGTAAATTCCTTGTCCTTCTGATCCGGTGTGGATCGCCACATCAAACCAAGTTGTGGGACACCATAATGCGCGTCCATGCAGAAGAAATGCGTGTCGGTTGATTCAGAGGCGGTCCACGCGGCGTTCAGGCTCGCTGCCTTCGCATTGCAGGCGTCGATGGTCGGCAAGTGACCCAATGTGTCCGCTGACAGGGTGATTTCATTCTCGCTGTAATAAGCGACCGCAGCATGCCAGAGTCCCATCCCAAGGGATGCGTCACTCCAGACCACGTCAACTCCAGCACGTTCAGCCATTTCACGAGCGACATTCGCAAGCGCTGCTGGCGCAACTGAAGGGTTGGAAATTGTGGCGTAGGTCAGGTGCTTGGCATTTGCGATTTCCGATCCGGGATTTACCGCGTAAATCGCACTGAGATAAGTATCACGTAAACCATAGGAGGAGCGATGAGCGACGTAACACCACGAGGCAAAAGGATCCAGGCCGGTGTGCTGACGAAAAACAGGAACCTCGGCTGCGAGCCCCTGAACGCAATCTTCCATCTTGGCATAAGACGGACTCACGGTCGGAACGATGTCGCGATTGGCGTCGTAAATGCTCACGCGAGCACTGGCAACATAATGGATGATCGCCTTGTGCACATTTGCGGAGCCCGACTGGCAATCAACCTCGACGATCACTGCGCCCGAGGCCTTGGCAAAGTTTTCGGCGATAGTGGTTGCTTCGGCTTTGCAAGACGGGTCGTTGAATTGCGTGCCCGGACCGGGAATCTTTAGCTCATAAACGCCTAGGCTCGATTTTTCGCCTTCGTCGCTGATCCCATGCGCGAATGCGATGTACGGCATGAGTGTCGCAAATAACGGCATTAGAAATAAAAATAAACGATTTTGAATCATTCGCGGCATTGAACATCCTGCAGGACGGGCTTCATTTAACTGCAAGTCTAGCGATTGGAGCAGGCCACGTCAAACCGGGCATAAACGCCCCATTTAAGTGGGCACGCGCTCGAACGAAACCCAAGAGATTACTTTGAGTTTGCGCGCCCTGGTGCTCCGACAGGTTTCGCTTTATTCGAAGTCGTTCCTTGCCAGTACTGAAAGGCAGATAGAGAGGATTTGCCCGGAGTCTACCCTTAAAAACTCCGGACTCCGGTTGAAATTGTGGGCAGCTAGCAGATTTGGAAAGCGCTACTTGAGGGCGCGTTCTAGTTTGGAAAGTTGGCTGTTGCGCTTGGCATTGTCGAGCTTTTCTAGATTTTGAAGCTTCCATCCTATCGCTGGAAGCGACTTAGCATCGACGTAATCAAGTAGTGCCCACTTGGGTGCTCCTGCTTTTAGAGTGAGCAAGAATTCCTTGCCCTTTGCTGGCAAACAATTGATGACGGTTGCAAACAATGTCGTGCGAGCTTCTAAAAGTTCATCAAGGGTTACGGCTGTTGTGGTCATTCCTTGAAATTCTGAGGAAAATATTTTGCTGACGTCTTGGGGATTTGGCGAAAGGAGTTCGTGCATCGGGCGAGGCGATGACGCGATATAGATCACGAGAGCTTGACCCAAGCGTTCGGTCAGTTTGCGGAATGAGAAAAAATCTCGCATATCGAACAGATCCCGCGGATGCTGACGGTCGAGTGCGGCACAAATTTTTCCTGCATATAGCTCATCTTCGTCGAGGCACGAAACTTTGAGCGATACTTCAAATGCCTCTTGCGCCTTTGAGACGAGCTCTAAGTCTTTAGGCGGGAAAACGGTGCCGCGAATGATGGTGTTGGGTTCGATTTTAACTTGAGCCTTTGGAGTTCTCACAAGCAACTTGTGAATGTGCTTGGAGCCTGCAGGCCTTATTTTTTCGACGGTAGCGGGTAGCCCTCGTATGGCCGTTCCAGAGCGGTCAAGGGCATCAGATATGGCCTTAAGCGAAACTTCTCGGGGCGCTATCGACAAGTAGGTTAAGTCGATATCAACAGATAGCCTCGGCATATCGCGCACAAAAAAGTTGATAGCTGTGCCGCCTTTGAGGGCAAATGCCTCGTTTTCCATGACGATGGGCAAGCACTGGAGCATCAATCGAACTTGCTCAAGGAAGCTCTTGTTCATTAGGCGAGCTCCCGAGCAGCGATGGTTATCAGGTATGTCGAGTTGAACGTGCCACCTGGGTCGATGGTTCGCTTGCCTGAACCAAGGTCCAATTTTTCTTTATCGATTTGAACAAACCAGCGGTGATCCGCCTCTTCAGCGAGAGCAAGAAAGAGGCGTTTGATTTTTACCGAATTGCATTTCTCTAGCAGCTCCTGCACCACATGGGGTCTTAGCGTTGTCAGCGACTCCATGATCTTTCTGGCATGGTCTGTAGAGTGAACTTTAGGAACTAGGTGGAGAAATTCCATCATGGCTCGTTCCAGTGCTGAGATAGTGATAGAAAAATCACCGCAGTTGAACTTCGATAGCCCTGCATCGTCCACGTTGGCAAAGATTTCCGTTTTAGTGACGTGAAGTCTCTCAGCGTCTGGTAAAGCATTTTTCCATTTTGGAATGGTGGTATCTCGCCTGGCGAAGAGATAGACCCGGTGCTTGTCGGCTTGAGGAATGAAATGCGCGCGACCTTTTAATTCGATTGCTGTCAATGCAGCTGCGTGAATTGGTAGATGTAGCTGGGTTTGCATTGCATATAACGCGCCTTGCCACTCAGCCGAATCGTCAAATCTTGTATAGGCGCCACTTGCGATTGCCTTGATCCATCCGCTCTCTTTGTAAGCTTTGCGGAGGTCTGGACCGATGCCGCTCGCTTTCATCCATGAGCTGGTCCCGACTGCTCCTTTGGCCCACTTCGAGAGGAGTTTGTTTATTTTTGTGCTCATTTATTGGTATAAACTCTATAAATGAAGTTGAAAACGAGAAAAATCAAAACCATTCTCTAGATTATAATTGTACTAATTTATAGATTAAATTTCAATAAAAGACACCTAAAATAATCTTTGTCGCGATGGCATGACAGATATTTCACAGTAATAACAAAGCCCTGATCGAAATTACTTCCGATCAGGGCTTAAAAAAATGTCGAACTAGCGGAAAATAGAGCTGATTTTAACGGCTTAAGCCTTTAAAATCAGCATCTTATTACATCATCCCGCCCATGCCGCCCATTCCACCCATACCGCCCATGCCGCCGCCCATGCCAGCACCGGCGCCTGCAGATTCCGAAGCATCTTTCGGCTTGTCGGCAATCATGGCTTCGGTGGTCAGGAGCAAGCTGGCAACAGATGCAGCATTGATCAGGGCCGTTTTCGTTACTTTCGTCGGGTCAATGACGCCAGCAGCGAACAGGTCTTCGAACTTCTCGGTCAGTGCGTTGAAACCGTCGCCGCCTTTGGCGTTACGGATCTTCTCAACGACAACAGCTGGTTCCCAGCCGGCGTTGAAAGCGATCTGGCGAAGTGGTTCTTCAACTGCGCGGCGAACGATCTGGACGCCGAACATTTGCTCTGCCGACAAGGTCAACTTGTCGAGGGCATGTTGAGCACGGATAAGGGCCGTGCCGCCGCCTGCGACGATACCGTCTTCAACCGCTGCGCGGGTGGAGTTCAGTGCGTCTTCAACGCGGGCTTTTTTCTCTTTCATTTCGGTTTCGGTAGCAGCACCGACTTTAACAACGGCCACGCCGCCGACCATTTTCGCCAGACGCTCTTGGAGCTTCTCGCGGTCGTAGTCAGAGGTGGTGTTTTCCATTTCGCCGCGAACTTGCTTCACGCGTGCGTCGATGTCGGCCTTTTTGCCTTTGCCATCAACGATGGTGGAGTTGTCTTTGCTGATGGTGATGCGCTTGGCTTGGCCAAGTTGGTTCACCGTCATGTTTTCGAGTTTGAAGCCGAGGTCTTCGCTGATCATCGTGCCGCCCGTGAGGACTGCGATGTCTTGCAGCATAGCTTTGCGGCGGTCGCCAAAACCAGGCGCCTTCACTGCACAGCACTTCAGCGTGCCACGCAGGCGGTTCACCACGAGGGTGGCCAAGGCTTCGCCGTCGATGTCTTCAGCGATGATCAAGAACGGACGGCCAGTCTGAGCGATTTTCTCGAGGATCGGCAGCATTTCTTTCATGCTGGAGATCTTCTTCTCGTTGATAAGGATGTAAGCGTCTTCAAGGACGACTTCCATGCGCTCAGCATCGGTCACGAAGTACGGGGACAAGTAACCGCGGTCAAACTGCATGCCATCAACGGTCTCAAGCACGGTTTCCATGCTCTTGGCTTCGTCAACGGTGATAACGCCGTCACGGCCGACTTTGTCCATGGCTTCAGCGATGATCTTGCCGATTTCAGCATCGTTGTTTGCCGAGATCGTGCCGACTTGGGCAATCTCTTCGCGCTTGCTGCATGGGCGCTTCATCTTGTCGAGTTCAGCTACAATGGCCTGAACAGCGGCGTCGATGCCTTTTTTCAGTTCCATTGGATTGTGCGCTGCGGAAACCAGTTTGGCACCTTCGCGGTAGATGGCTTGAGCCAAAACCGTTGCGGTGGTGGTTCCGTCACCGGCGATGTCAGAAGTCTTCGAGGCGACTTCCTTCACCATCTGGGCGCCCATGTTCTCGAACTTGTCTTCGAGTTCGATTTCCTTGGCAACGCTCACGCCGTCTTTCGTGATCGTCGGCGAGCCGAACGATTTTTCGATGACAACGTTGCGGCCTTTAGGACCGAGGGTAACTTTGACGGCGTCAGCAAGGGTGTTTACGCCGCGAAGGATCTTGCGGCGCGCTTCTTCGCCGAAAAAAATAACTTTTGCAGACATGCTTATTTATCTCCTGAAATGAACATTATTTACTACGTTGAGATTCTTCGGCCTTCGGCCTCAGAATGACGACCCCGTCATCCTGAGCAGAGCGAAGGATCGTTTCTTATTCAAGAACGCCAAGGATGTCGTCTTCGCGAAGGATCAGGTGCTCGGTACCGTCAATCTTCACTTCGGATCCCGAGTACTTGCTGAACAGGATCTTGTCGCCGACTTTGATGTCCGGCTTGCGCAGGGAGCCGTTGTCCAGGACCTTGCCGTTGCCGACAGCGATCACTTTGCCTTCCATCGGCTTCTCTTTCGCGTTGTCTGGGATGATGATCCCGCCAACGGTCTTCTCTTCGCCTTCCAGGCGCTTCACCAGGATACGATCTTGCAAGGGTCTAATTTTCATGAATATTTCCTCCATTCATGGTTCAAATAGCGGATCAAATTCGGACTTCCAGACACAACAGGATGTAAAACCCTGATATCTTTGCCGTCTGCAAG
>Ga0114970_10004237_pt1 | contig 10457 bp, 9 predicted proteins | sample M_140205_XF_Meta_FD_87030 | JGI IMG/M metagenome (GOLD analysis project Ga0114970, IMG submission 87030) | Freshwater microbial communities from Lake Montjoie, Canada to study carbon cycling - M_140205_XF_MetaG | ecosystem: Environmental > Aquatic > Freshwater > Lake | place: Lake Montjoie... | reverse complement strand
ATGATCGACGCGCTGCGCAAGGATGCATGGCCACGCGGCGTGCGCCGCGTCAGGCGCGAGCTGGAGGCGGCCAGGGAGAAGCTGCGTAGGACCCTCGGTCACGAGCCGTCGCTCGCCGACCTCGCCAACGAAATCGGTCTTGACGAAAAGCGTCTCGGCAAGTCCATCGTCCGCATCAAGACCATTGAGTCCACGTCGCCGTTCTCAAGCGCCGAGAACGTTGATGAATCGCAACTGCCCGCCGTGATGGTGCCCGCCGAACCGGAGCGCCCCGACATGCAGTACGAGCGCGACGAAGTGAAGAGCCGCGTGCGCAACGCCATTGCCACGCTACCGCCGCGCGAGCAGCGCGTGATCGCGCTCTACTACTACAACGAAGTGACCATGAAGGACATCGGCGCGGAGCTGGGTGTCAACGAATCGCGCGTGTCGCAGTTGCACGCCCGCGCCATCAAGCGGATGAAGGAAGCGCTCGGCGCGGAGATCACGCCGATAGCCGCTTCGGCCGCGTTGCGCGAGGCGTTCGCCATGTTCGAGGCAGGCACCACGGGGATCGGGAACCAGGAATCGGGGCCCGACGTAGTCACGCCCATGAAACCCAGGATGGCCAAGGCGTCACTTCCTGAATCCGACACACGCGTCTCGCACGCCGCTCAGAAGCGCGCCGGATTGGTGTTGGTTGTCGATCAGGACAACGTGTCGAGCGCCGCGCGCAGCAAGTCGCCCAACCTGAAGGGCTTGGAGAGCCAGCGGCAGGCCGTCTCTTCGAGGAAGCGCTCGGCGTCGGTGCCGGCGACATCGCCGGTGACGAAGATGACGCGCCGCGCCAGTGCGGGCGTCGCCACGGCCATCGCGCGGTAGAACTGCATGCCGTCAATGCGGGGCATCTTCAGGTCGCACACGATCAGGTCGTAGTTGGCCTCGGTGAGGCGGGTCAGGCCCTCCTCACCGTCGCCGGCGCGATCGACGGTGAATCCCGCGTCTTCAAGCGCCTCTGACACGGCCACCGCCAGCGCCGGCTCATCTTCCACCACCAACACGCGCAATCCCTTGAATGCCTCGAGCGAGATCGGCTGCTGGGCCGCGCGCGCGGCCGGTGCGTTCAGGTGCTGACCACTGACCGGCAACTCGACGAAGAACGACGTGCCCTCCTTCGCGCTGCGCGCTTCGGCGGGGCCCTTCGGGCCGCTGACAGGTTTTGACTCGAGCCAGATGCGGCCGCTGTGCTCCTGCACAATCGCGTAGGCGACGGTCAGTCCCAGGCCGGTGCCCTGGCCGACTTCCTTCGTCGTAAAGAACGGATCGAAGACCCTTCCCTGCCTCTCCTCCGCAATACCTGGCCCATCGTCATTGACCTCGAGCACGGCGGAGCCGCGATCGGCATCGTGAGACGTGCGCACGACGATGGTGCCGCGGCCGTTGGCGCCAATGCAGGCCTGCTCGGCGTTGATCACGAGGTTGAGCAAGACCTGCTTGATCTGGTGACCATCAGCGAACACCTCTGGTAGTCCGCTCGACAAGGCTTCGACGACCTGGACGTTGCTGACTTTCTGCTCGTAGGCACGCAGTGCGAGTGTTTCGCGAACCACCTGGTTGAGATCAACCATGGCCCGCGTAGTCTGGCGCTTGCGCGCGAAGGTCAGCAGGTTGCGAACGATGCGGGCGGCGCGTTCAGATTCGGCGAGGATGACCTCGAGTCCCTGGCGGGTCTTGTCGTCGACGCTGCGTTCGGCCAGACGCTCAGCCCACGACAGGATGGTGGCGAGCGGGTTGTTCAGTTCGTGCGCGACGCCTGAAATGGTCTGGCCGAGGGCGGCCATCTTCTCGGCCTGCAGTAACTGGTAGCGGCCGTCGCGCGACTGGTCGTCGAGCTTCTTCCGCTCGCTGACGTCTCGGATGAGGGCTTCGATGTGGAGCGTTGCAGGCACAGGCGGGTCTAAAGACCCGCCTCTACGTTCGTAGGTTGCGCTGGCGGTGACCTCCAGCCAGATCGGTCCGCCATCGACGCGACGGAGGCGAAGCAGGTGGTCCGTGACCTGTCCTTCGCGATCCAGCCGCTCGATGAACAGCGTGCGCGCCTGCGGATCGACAAAGCGGGAAAGATCGAACGGTTGAACGAGGGACTCAGCGGTCTCCAGCGGGTAGCCGAAGATCATCTTCAGGTGAGGATTGGCGGCAAGCGTTGTCGTGCTGGTCGCTCCGAGAGTGCCGACGTAGACACCCTCGCGAACGGCCTGGAACACATCCACCCGTTACTTCTTTGGCGGGAACGGCGTGGGCGTCTTGCCTGCGGCATTGCCCGGCGTCCACTTCTTCTCGATCGCTGCCCGAATCGAGTGGACATCAGCGCCCGAGGAATAGAGTTGCATGGCCTCGCGCGCGACGTCCACGCAGATCGTGCACCCAAAGCCGTGTGTGTCCCACTCGAGGACGTTACCCTGGGGGTCGCGCTTTGCAATGAAGCACGACTCGTTGGCCTTGTGGCCGTCGGCGCCACATCCGCAATAGCACGGCACGTACCTCAGAATCTCCGGGTGCTGCGCGGCAAAATCATAAGTCGCGCGGACGATGTTCATGGGCCGCACCGGCGCAAAGCCGACGACCGGCAGCGGCGGCGCAGTCTTTCTCACGGCTGGCTTGTCCACCGTAGCCTTGGTGGAGGGCTTGGTGCCTGGGACTTGTGCCGCGGGCTTCGGGCTCGCCACTTGCGAGGCGGCGAAGGCCACGGTCGTCACCAGCGCCAGCGCGGCAACGCCGAGCAGAATCGTGAAGGGTTTCGCGAGCGTCTTCATGGCAGCTAATTTAACATCACTCGCCGCTATACTGGCCCCCTCCAAATGAAGCTGTTTGGCCGCCAGGACCTATTGCTCATCGGCGCCCTCACGACAGCGCTGGTGGTCATTTTCTCGAAGCCCATTTCGCGGCTGCTCGACTACGCGCGTGAGGCCGAGCGGCAGAGCGGCCTCACGCTGCTGCCGGCGCTGGTGCTGCTGACCGTCGCCTTCCTGTTTCACCAGTACCGCCGCAATGCCCGGGAACACGCCAAGGCCGACAACGCCGAACTGGCCACCCGTGCCGCCCAGCACCGGGCCGAGGAGCTCGAGCGGCTGGTGGCGTTCGGCCAGGCGCTGGGTCGCTCGCTCGACTTCGAATCCATTCAGGTTGCGATTGGCCAGCATCTGTCGGCGTTGGCCGGCACACATAACCTGTGGGTGCTGGTGCGTGAAGGCACGGAATGGCAGGCGCTGGCGGGCGACACGCGCGGCGCCGAGGAAGTGCTGCAGTGGGGCGACCTCGCCGAGCAACTGCTGGCCTCGGGCGCGACGGAGAAGGCCCCGACACAACTGTCTGCATCCCGCGCCACTGGTATTCCGCTGGTCGTCGGTGGCACCACCCTGGGCGTGCTCGGCCTGCGGCTGGAGCACGGGGTGCTGCCGGCCGACAAGCGCCGCATCATCGAAGCCGCGGCGGCGCTGCTGGCGGTGTCGGTCAAGAACGCGCAGCTGTTCCGCGAGGTCAAGGAGAACAGCGTGCGTGATGCGCTCACCGGGTGTTTCACCCGCGGCCACGCGCTCGACGTGATCGACGCGGAACTGCGCCGCGCTCGTCGCAGCCAGACGCCGGTGTCGATGATCATGTTCGACCTCGATCACTTCAAGGACGTGAACGATCGCCACGGCCACTTGTGCGGCGATGCCGTCTTGAGCGCCGTGGGCAAGCGCATGAAGGAAGTGCTGCGCGGCTCGGACCTGAAGTGCCGCTATGGTGGTGAAGAGTTCCTGGTGCTGCTGCCAGAGACGCCGCTCCACGGCGCCCGCCGCGTGGCCGAGACGTTGCGCAAGGAAATTGCCGACCGGCCGGTGCCGTGGGCGGGCGACGCGCTCACCATCACGGCCAGCTTCGGCTTGGCGCAGGCACTGCCGGGCGAGGTTAACGTGCAGGCCGTCATCGCCCGCGCCGACCAGGCCCTGTATCGCGCCAAGGACGACGGGCGCAACTGCGTGCGCATTGCGGCGGAGACCGCGGCGCAGGTCGCGGACGACAGTACGCGGCAGAATCGGGTTCGTTAGACCATCTGCTGTCCGCGTGTTTCCGGGATTCCGATCCACAGCATCGCCGCAATCAGGAACGCGACTGCCGTGATGGTGAACGCGAGTCCGAATCCCTGCGACTGCGCGAGGCTGCCAATGACGAACGGCGCGGCGGCGCTCAGGAGCCTGCCGCTGTTATACGTCACGCCCAGCGCGGTGGCGCGAATGGCCGTCGGGAACATCTCGGATGCAACCGCGCCGAAGCCACTGAAGTATCCTGTGCCGAAGAACGCGACGAAGGGCCCGAGCACGAGCAGGAACATCGGCTCGCGCGTCGAACCGTAGGCCCACACCAGCGCAGCCGCCAGCACCAGGTAGGTGACGTAGGTTGGCTTGCGGCCGAAGGTGTCGCTGATGAAGCCGAACGTCACGTAGCCGAACCACATCCCGACCTGCATGGCCACGATGAACATCGACATGGTTGTCGTGGACAGTCCAATGCCGCCTTGCGCGGTCGGCAACGAGAGATACGAGGGCACCCACAGGTTCAGTCCCCACCAGGCAAACATCGTCGCGGCATTCATCAGCGTCAGTGTCACGACGATCTTCGTCGGCACGGCAGAACTCCCCCTAAAGGCGGAGGCTACACCGCTCGCACCTTTCCCGATGCTCACGTCACGCGACCGCGTCCACATCTCGGGCTCTTCGAGGTTTCTGCGGATCCACAGCGTGAAGATCGCGGGGATGATGCCGACGAAGAACACGGCGCGCCAGCCGTAGGTCGGCAGCACGAGCGCGACGACCAGGGCGGCGGCGCCATAGCCAATGGCCCAGCAGCTCTGCATGAGGCCCAGCGCCTTGCCGCGATGCTTCTCGGGCCACGTCTCGCTCACCAGCGTGGCGCCGCTGGCCCACTCGCCGCCCATGCCGAGTCCGAGAAAAAAGCGGAAGATCGCGAGCTGCCACACGTTCTGCGCGAGGCCACAGGCGAACGTGAACACCGAATACAGCAGGATGCTCAGCGACAGCGCGCGCGTGCGGCCCAGTTTGTCGGCGACGACGCCAAACACGAGGCCGCCGAGGGCCGAGGCCCCAAGGGTGAGCGACGCTAACTGCCCGCCCGTGGCCAGGCTCAGACCCAGGTCCTTCACCACGGCGGTGAGAATCAGGGCGTAGAGCATGACGTCGAAGGCGTCGAGCAGCCAACCAAGAGAGGCAGCAATCAGGGCCCTTCGGGCCGCCGGAGAGGCTTCATTCCAAAAGGTCATAACTTGAATACAATCCAGTAAATAGCTAATATTTCAGAATGATCGACGAAATAGATGGCTCAATACTGGATATTCTTCAGTACAACGCAAGGACATCTCAGGCCGAGTTGGCCAAGGCGGTCGGTCTGGCCCCTTCGGCGGTGACGGAGCGCCTGAGAAAGCTCGAGGCGAAGGGCATTATCAAGGATTACGTCGCGCTGATCGACCCCCATGTCGTGGACCGCGGGCTGCTGGCGTTTGTGTCGGTGCGTACCTCGGAGCACGGGCCGGACATGTCGTCGGCGATCGAGCTCAGCAAGATTCCGGAGGTCCTCGAGGTGCATCACGTGGCCGGTGACGATTGTTACCTACTGAAGGTGCGTGCCCGCGATGCCGAGCACCTGGGCCAGATTCTGCGCCAGCACATTGCGTCGGCGCAGTGCGTCACGTCCACCCGCACCACGATCGTGCTCGAGACGGTGAAGGAGGATCCGCGGATTCAGATCCCGAGAGAGAAGACCCTCACAAGCCTGGCGCGCCGAAGCCCCGGCGCAGGCGGCCAGTGAGCCTCGCTCACCTCGCCTTCATCACCGTCTGCATCGTCTGGGGAACGACGTACTTTGCGATTCACGTCGCGTTGGAAACCGTGCCGGTGTTGTTGCTGGCCGGCCTGCGCTGGATGACGGCCGGCGTGCTGCTGTCAGGACTGCTGCTCGCCAAGGGGCGCCGCCTGCCGCCGCTGCGGCTGTGGGGACCGCTCATCCTGCTTGGTTTCCTGATGAACATTGTTGGCAACGGCTTCGTGGTGTTCGCGCAGCAGTATGTGCCCAGTGGCCTGACCGCCGTGTTGATTGCAACCACACCGTTCTGGTCGGCGCTACTCGAGCGGCTGTTGCCCAACGGCGATCGCTTCACGCCTCGTGCATTAATCGGCCTCACCATCGGCTTCTCGGGCATCGTCATTCTCGTCTGGCCCGAGATGTCGCAAGGGGGCGCGGGCGGACGTGCGTTTGTCGGTGGCGTGATTGCCATTCAACTGGCGTGCGTCGGCTGGGTGATCGGCACGTCGTACGCGAAGCGCCACGAACTGGGCGACCACCCGTTTCCGTCGGCGGCACTGCAGATGATTTTCAGTGGCGTGATGTTGCTGTCGGCCGCGACCGTGCATGGTGACTGGGCCCACCTGACGTTCACGCCTCGCACGCTGGCCGCGATGGCCTACCTCGCCATCGCCGGCTCGCTGGTCGCGTACTCCGCGTATATCTACGCCATTCAACACCTGCGCCTGTCGCTGGTATCGCTCTATGCGTACATCAACCCGATCATCGCCGTGGCGTTGGGGACAGTGTTCCTAGGGGAGCCGCTCTCTCCGCGCATTGTGCTCGCGGCACTCCTTGTGCTCGCTGGGACGTGGACGGTAGGCAAGAAGTAGGGCCGGGACTTCAGTCCCGGCCGTGCAGGCGGGTCTGAAGACCCGCCTCTACGAGTTGCCCTTGTACAACACCCGCCCAAGCCGCTTATGCCAGGCGGTGAACTCGTCCGACGAGGGGTCTTCGGCGATGGCGCGGCGCACCTGGTTGATCTTCGCGTCCAATTCGTCGACGGATGCGAGGATGAACGCTTCGATCGACTTCGGCTCGACCGGTGACCCGTATTCGCGCGTGCCGTGGTGCGAGGCGACGAGGTGTTCGACCTGAGCGCGCAGCTCCACGGGAAAGCCAGAAATGCCGTTGATCGCCTCGCGCACCAGCATCAGGCCGAGGACGATGTGCCCCACCATGTTGCCGTCGCGGGTATAGCTGCCAGTGCCGCCTTCGTAGGCCAGTTCCTGCAGCTTGCCGATGTCATGCAGCACGACGCCGGCAAGCACCAGGTCGCTGTTGGCGCCGTAAGACTGCGAGAGCAGCGCGCCGACTTCGGCCATCTTGGTGATGTGCTCGAGGAAGCCGCCGCGATAGGCGTGATGAATGGTCTGCGCTGCCGGCCAGGTCTTCAACTGGTCGGCGTGGTCGGTCGTGACACGGTTGAGCAGCACGCGCAGGTGGTCGTTCTTCATCGCCCTGAGCCGGCCCTGCAGCTCTTCCCACATCTCGTCGACCGGCCGCGGCGCGCTCAGGATGCACTCGTCCTCGCGAAACCCCTGCAGGCGATCCTGATCAGGGTTGACGCGGCGGATCGTCGAGAGAATCAGTTGGACCTGGCCGTTGTAGAGGCTGCCGCGTCCCTCGACGCGCACGAACTCGCCGGCCTCGAACTCGGCCTTGAAGCGGTCGACGTTCGAGAGAATCTTGCCGGTGGTCTGGCCTGAGGCATCCTGCAGGTTCAGGATCATGAACTCGCTGCCGCTTCGGCCCGCGCGGAGTTCCCTGTAGGTGCAAAGGAAAAAGCCCCAGCCAGAGTCTTCGGTCGTCAGTTTGGCGATGCGGGGAAGATTGTTCATGGCGAGCTCCGGCTCAAAGCCGGCGGCTACTCCGATCCCAAGGCAAATGTCATCGTGCCGTGGATGACCACCTTCTTGCCGACGCGCGCGCGGCCCTCGAGCACGCCCATGCGGCTCTTCAGGCGCTTGACGCGAGCCTCGATGATCACCTGGTCGCCGACGTGCACCGGGGCGCGGAAGCGCACGCGCTCCATGCCACGGAAGAAAATCAGCATGCCCTTGTTCTCGGGCTTGGCCAGAATCAGGATGGCGCCCACTTGGGCGACCGCCTCGGTCAGAATCGTCGGCGGCAGTGTCGGCCGGCCGTCGGGTCCGGTGTGGCTCAAGTACGGCTCGTTCATCGACACGTTCTTGATGCCCACGATTCGCTGATCCGGCTCGAACTCGGTGATGCGATCGACGAGCAGGAACGGCGAGCGGTGGGGCAGAATCCGCTCGATTGCCGTGATGTCCAGCGGAAGTGCTATCTCCATGGAGATCGCAATTATACTTCGACCCTTGGAGGCCCTGTCATGCGCAAGACCCTTGTAGCTGCGGCTTTGGTATTGGTGACGATTTCGAGCCCCTTGGCCCAAGGCAAGCGGGCGGTCACCTTTGACGATGTGCTGGCGATCAAGGCGGTGGGTGGCGCGACGCTCTCGCCGGACGGCAGCCAGGTGCTCTACACGGTGCGCCAGTGGGTCGCCGAGAAAGAGCGCATGGAGGCCCGGACGCACATCTGGAGCGTGGCCACCAACGGATCCACCCCGGCCCGCCAGATCACCTCAGGCGAGAAGGGCGACTCCCAGCCGCAGTGGTCCCCCGACGGCAAGTTCATCAGCTTTGTCTCGACGCGCGGCGCCGGCGAAGATGTCAAGGCGCAGGTCTACGTGATGCGCGCCGATGGCGGCGAGGCAGCCAGGCTGACCGACAGCAAGGAAAACGTTTCGAGCTATTCGTGGTCGCCCGACAACGCGCGCATTGCCTATATCACCACCGACGCGCGCAGCGCGGAGGAGGAAGCCAACCTCAAGAAGCGCGACGACGAGCGCGTGTTCGAGGGCGACTTTCGGTATGCGCACATTTGGGTCGTCGCGGTGCCAGAAGGGCCGCACTTTAGTGCGGCCCCCGCCACGCGGATCAGCGAGGGCACCAATTACACCGTTGCCGGAGCGCCCTCATGGGCGCCAGACGGCAAACGGTTCGTGTTCGGCGCCGGCGCCACTCCGATGCTGCGCGACAACCGCCGCGACATCTACCTGGCGAACATCGACACAAAGCAGATCGAGAAGCTCAGCATCAACTTCGGCAGCGACACCTCGCCCAGGTGGTCGCCCGACGGCAAGTCGATCGCGTGGACCTCGGAGCCCTACACCGGTCCGCCGCTGCCCGATGGCACCCCACCGGGCGTGACCATGCAGTCGAAGCTGATGCTGTATGACGTGGCCGCGCGGTCGGTCAAGGACGTGTCGTCGCCCGCGTTCGACACCGATGCCGGCAACCCCGTGTGGACGGCCGAGGGCAATCGCGTGATGTTCGTGGCGGGCAAGCGCGCCTACAGCGAAGCGTTCGCGTACGACCTCACCTCGGGCCGCTACACGCAGTTGAGTTCGAAGCGGACCATGCAGGGCGCCTCGATCAGCAAGGACGGCCGCACGATTGCGCTGACCATGGATGCGCCTGACTCGGCGTCCGAGGTCTACGTGACCGACCCCGCATTCCAGACCTTCCGCAAGCTGACGACCACCAACCCGCAACTGGCGGAGATGGCGCAGGGAGACACGGAAGTCGTGACCTGGAAGGGCGCTGACGGCATGGAAGTCGAAGGCGTCCTGTTGAAGCCCGTGGGTTTCCAGGCCAACCGCAAGTACCCGACGCTGGTGGTGGCTCATGGCGGTCCTGCGGGCGCGTACGTCAACGGCTTCCGCCTGGGCGGCCTCGAGGGCGGCCAGGTGTGGGCCAACAAGGGCTGGGCGGTGTTCTATCCCAATCCCCGGGGCAGCACGAACTACGGCGAGAAGTTCCTGCAGAACAACGTCAACGACTGGGGCGGCGGTGACTTCAAGGACATCATGACCGGCGTTGATGCGCTGGTGGCGCGTGGCATTGCCGACCCCGACAAGCTGGCGCACATCGGCTGGAGCTACGGCGGCTACATGACGGCTTGGGTGATCACGCAGACCACCCGCTTCAAGGCGGCCATGGTCGGTGCCGGCCTCACGAACATGTGGAGCATGTACGGCACCAACGACATTCCGAGCGTGCTCATCAGCTACTTCGGCGGTATCCCCAACGCGAAGACCCTGCCGCTGTATCTGGATCGATCGGCGATGTCACACATCGACAAGGTGACGACGCCCACCTTAATCCTGCATGGTGCCCAGGACGAGCGCGTGCCGGTCGGGCAGGCGCAGGAGCTGTACCGTGGGCTGAAAGACCGCGGCAAGGCCACCGAACTGGTGTTTTACCCGCGTGAAGGACACGGCTTTACCGAGTACTATCATCAGAAGGACCGCATGCAGCGGATCTATGACTGGGTGACGAAGTACACCCTCGGCGCACCCGACAAGACGATCGAACAATGACTGAACCCGCGCCCCACGGCGCTGCCAGCAGCACGGCCTCGGATGCCGAACTGCTGGCCATTCTCGCGGAGCTTGGCCGCGAGGTCAGCTCCGTGCTCGACCTCGATGCCCTTCTCGAGCGAATTCCCCAACTGATCTCGCGCCTCACCAAGTTCACCGTGTTCTCGGTGTATCT
>Ga0114970_10004235_pt1 | contig 10462 bp, 10 predicted proteins | sample M_140205_XF_Meta_FD_87030 | JGI IMG/M metagenome (GOLD analysis project Ga0114970, IMG submission 87030) | Freshwater microbial communities from Lake Montjoie, Canada to study carbon cycling - M_140205_XF_MetaG | ecosystem: Environmental > Aquatic > Freshwater > Lake | place: Lake Montjoie... | reverse complement strand
TACCGTAGCCAATGTGTACAACCAGTACAGCAGCTCCTTCCTCACCACAGCCACCCTCAGCGACAACCTCGAGGCCCTCCTCGCTACCACTCCCTAGGCAGGACGCAGCAAGCGCCTGCACCTATCGGCAACCAGCTATCTTTATAACTGAAACTCCTTGCTGTCTTATATAGTTGACAAACCATATTTTCATACATATTATCTAATATATGCGACAAATGTCTTAAGGATTGAACACAAATTGCTTATACTCACAAAAGTAAGAGAAGCGATCTTTTTTGAGACGACAGACGGGAAGCATCCAGCGCAAGAATGGCTTGAGAACTTGAAAGATCTCAAAGGAAGAGCCAAGATCTATACGAGGATCAGGCGCGCAGAACAAGGAAATTTTGGTGAATACAAAGATTTGAAAGGTGGGTTATATGAAATCAAAGAAGCTTTTGGACCAGGGTATCGGATGTATTTTACGCTTTCTCCCATAGATGAACTGATCATCCTTTTTTTAGGTGGAGATAAGCGAACGCAAGATCGAGATATTTTCAAAGCAAAGGAGCTACTACATGAATACAAAAAACAAATTCAAGGATAGCTTGAACAAACAGTTACAAAACCATGAATTTTTGTGCGAATACCTCAACAGCGCGATTGAGGAGAATGATCTGGAATATTTGAAAATAGCGCTTGGTGATGTAGCCAAAGCGTTAGGTATTGCCGATATTGCAGCGAAGACAGACATATCAAGACAATCTATTTATCAAATGCTTTCAACAGAGGGAAATCCAAGCGTAAAATCTTTATTCCAAATATTGAAATCCCTTGGTTTGACGGTTCGCATTGAGCCAGAACACCGTAAAGCAAGCTAATCCGAAAATCATGCTCTCTGCACAATCCCTTGCGAGGTAGCCCCCTTCTCTCACAATGCTACAATGGGGGCTACCTTGACCCATGCCCTGAAGGGAGTCCCTATGAAGATCATTGCCCATCGCGGCAACCTCGAGTGTGCGCTAGAAAACAGTTGGCAGGCCTTTTCCCAGGCTGTGGCCCACGGCTGTGACCGAATCGAGCTCGATGTGCTTTTTTCCCAAGATCATCACCCCTACGTGATCCATGACGAGAACCTCTTGCGCCTCACGGGCGTACAAGCGAACCTCGGCTCCCTTAGCGCTGGGGAAGTGGATGGCATTCGGTTGCACAACGGAGACAAAATCCCCACCCTGGAGTCTGTGCTCGACACCTTTGGCCCCCACGTTTCCCTCAATATCGAGCTGAAAAGCCCAGAGGCCCTCGATGCCCACCGGGTGGAAGCCCTCCTTCTTGCGAGACAGGGGAAACTTCAGTCTGTGATTCTTTCCTCGTTTCATATGGAGCCCCTTCGAGCCCTAAAGAAATCTCCCCTCCTTTCCCCCGACTGTGCCTTAGCCCTGCTATGGGAAGGTCCTATAGCGAAGCATATACCCCAGATCGAAGCCGCTATGGAAGAGCTCCATGCTACGATCATCCATCCCGAAGCCGAGTGGATGGACGATACCTTTATAGCCCTCGCAAAAAAACGAGGTTGGACCGTGTTCCCCTGGATGGGACGCAAGGCAGAGGCAAAAAGCCGCACACGCATCTGGGCTCGGCTCGTAGAATGGAAAATTCCAGGATTTTGTACCAACTTTCCCATGTCGCTAGCTGGCTGGCTTCGCATGGAGGAAAAATGGATCAAGACTCGCCAAGGTCTGCGATTGCGGTATGGAAGCTGGACCTCCACTCCCAACCCGACTCGATACGTGGTGTGTCTCACGGGTCGAGGGGAATCCATCGAGAAATACCTCCGCCTGCCCTTGGATTTGCAATTGCCTGCAGATACGGGATGCCTCGTATGGGAACATCGCGGACAGGGGGCCTCAGAGGGAGAACGCTTTCATGTGGAAAAGTATGAACAGTTTGTGGAGGATTTGGTGGAGTTCTTGGAAACCGCAGTAGGTTCAAAACCCTATACGATCTTGGCCCATTCCATGGGCAGTTTGATCGCCTTGTACGGGGTCGGGTCCAATCGCTTGCATCCGGAGAAGATGTTTCTCAGCGCTCCCTTGCTGGGCTTTCCTGTCTCTCGCGCACTACAAGCCCTCGTGAAACCCGGGCTCGAACTTCTTTGCAGCTGGGGCTGGGGGACAAAACGCTTCACCTCCTACGGGCACTTGAAAAGACCTTTTCGAGACAATCCATTTACCCATTCAGAAGAAAATTTCCTCGGCATGCGCCATGCCCAATATCCAAGCCTACCTATGACCTTCTCCTGGCTCCGCGCCAGCCAAGAGGCCGTGGCCATGGTTTTTTCTTCCCCCTTCTTCGCCGGCTTGTCCATGCCCATCGTGATTTTTCTCGCGGAGGAGGAACGAGTCGTGTCCAACGGGGAAAGCGTACGATGGATCTCCTTAGCCAAGGAACACGCCCCCTCGGCTCCCCAGGTACACTGGATCCCCGGCGCCCGCCACGAACTCTTCTTTGAGGCTGAGCCATATTACGGGGCTGTACTCTCCTGCATGAAAAGCAAGGAGGGTTTTAGGGAAACTGCCTGTGCCCCGAAGGGGTACGCAGCTGGTTCCCTAAGAAAAGGAACGACCTCCACCTAAAAAAACCCATCGCCCTGTATGACACAAAAAAAATACTTATATCTCTTTATCTATTGATTTTTTTAGGTAATCAGATCACATTATTAAAAATACCAAAAAAAAGGGTAGAAAAGAGGTGCTAACTCCCTCGCCGTATGAGATAGGGAGAGCGAACTTCAAGTTGATTTCACAGAGATAAGGAGGCGTCTATGCGTATGACGACATCAACTCGTAGGAAATCATCCCCAGCGGAACTTCTCCATCAAAGAGAGGAAGAATCCCTTCTTTTCAAAGAAGCGGCTGCACGAATGCTCAAAGAACTTGAGAAGTACTGCCCCTCTGTACGATACTCCGTCCACGGAACGTATTTATTCAAAGAAGCCCACGGAGCCTCCCAAGCTTCCCAAACCACGGAAGCCCCCGTGGCATAACACTCCCCCTAGTCGTTTTCATCCCCTACGCAAAGACCACAAGGACAGCATAAAATCGAAGTGCGGGTTTCGCTGCAGCAACAGCAGAAAAATCCCAAAAGGTAAGAAATATTTGCGGCTGTTTTACAACAACCGCAAGAAGCACCACGCCGAATTGCTTCGGGAATATCAGACAACCTATATTCCATGCCTGCGGAGGGCGTCAGACTGGGGCGTCGCTGCCTGGCAGGAATAGAGGACGATGACACTTTGGGCATGGGAGAGGGCTCTACCTTTTGGGGCTGGGATTGAGGATCATAGCGAGTGGTGCCGATTCTATCAAATTCTTTCGATGAAATAGGATTGAGGTGAGGCTTTTCTCCTTTTTGAGGGAAAACGAGCTCTGCATACTGGGTCTCCACAGCGGTAGTTTCAGCAGGAGCCCCTATCTTTGCTAATCGAATTTGACTTCGTTTTTTTGTGCGCTCAAGGTTCCCTCGAATGCGGGGATCATTTGGCAAGCCAATGGACAGTACTTGTTGCTCTGGTCCCATTGTATATTTGATTACGATGTGGGCCGGGTTGGCTCCCGTTAAATCAATCGTAATTACTTCTGTGCCATTTGATGAACCTGTTTGCGGAGAATAAACTCTTAATTGGTCACCCATACGGGCCAATCGAATTTGTGGATCAGCACCAGATAAAGAAGAACCATATAGCCCACACGAGAAAAGAATAATGCGCCATAATTTTGATTGGATTCTAGAACGTTGCATCGGATCCCCCATAGAAAATAGGAGGTCTACCATAGATATAAATCGGTGGCTATCGAAAACTCTCCACAGCGGCAAGCACAGATCGGATCAGAACTTCGTCTGGCAGTGACGAATACCCATATGCCTCTCCACAAAAACTGATCTGAGATTCAGGGAAGCCCGTCGATTGAATCTTCTCACAAATTTTTCGTTCCAAACTTCGATGAGGCGCCACAGAATTGATCGTGCGCAGCGCTACATATTCTCCTTCGCAAAGAAGATCTGAGAATTGACTCCGTACTTTTTCTCGGGCCCGACGCAACCGCCGAATGGCTTTTACCACAGACAAAGCGTCAAGGGAGGTTTCATAATCGATATGGGTATAGAAGGTCAGCTCTCCTTGGGTTTGCAGCATAGATGTGGCTTGAGCGGGCACAAATACCATCAGCGGAAGCCGATCATCTTTTTTCAAAAGGCGTTCTGACAAGAGTACGGTACTCACAGGTTGGGTTTTGCTCGCCCGTTGAAAAATCGCAGGAGGAATCTCATTTCGATCGAGCCAGTCCAAGGCGCTCCAGGGGGGCTGGGCCACCACCAACCACCGGCTCTCAATGGTTTCCTGAGGGGTTGTGATTTTCCAATGCCCATGCTCCCGTTTGGCTGACAGCACATGGGTGTTCAGCTGTAAAGGGATATCACCTCGCAATTGGGATAAGGCTGGCATCCAATTGCCTCGAATAGAGCCCGAGGCAAGAGCTTGAGCCCGATCCTGCCAAACCTCTGGACCAAAGTTCCAAATATGGGCAGAATCTGCCAGCTGAAACAGCACGCTCAGCGCCTGATGGGATCGGATTTTTTCATTGGGCTTTTTCTTCGTTGTGGCCTCTCCCTCGGAGGAAAGAACCGGTTGGCGAGTCCACCACTCCTGGAGCTCTGGCCATTGCCGAGCCACTTGGGGACCGGCTAACAGCTTAAGCATGGATTCCGTGAGCAATTTCTCCCGGGGAATCAGATGAAGTTCACTGCCGCATAGAAACCCGATCTCTTCTGCAGGCGGAAGTGATACAAAGGTTTCCAAATCAGGATGATCTGGGTCCTGGCGAAGGGTTTGATTCACAAATTGAAACAATGGGCGACTCATCCCAAAAATAGGAAAAGGCCTCTGGTGAATGGATTGTGCCGTAAGACGCCCCCCCAGATGCGCTTCTTTTTCCAAGAGTCGGATCTTGCAGTCAGGATGGGCCTGGTGTAAACGTGCTGCAGTCAGAATACCAGAAATGCCAGCACCCACGATGGTACAGTCAATAAGAGAAGGGGAATGGGGACGTGAAGTTTGCATGTATCAATACCTATTGTAGGAAGGTGGCTACAGAATGACCCCAACCCTTCCCTTGTTGCAAGTTGAAAATGTGGCAAAGGCTTACGGCGCATTGCAGGCCGTCGATTCTGTATCATTTTCTCTCTTCCCAGGAGAGTGTGTGGCGATTTTAGGCCCCAATGGAGCAGGGAAAAGCACCTTGATCGAGATGCTCGTGGGCCTTACTCAACCCGACTCTGGATCTATCCTCTATGGAAATCGCCCCCTGGCAACCCACAAAGCTGAGATTTTGGAAGAAATTGGGGTGCAGCTGCAGGAAAGCCACCTCTATAAAAAATATACCGTGGAAGAAACCCTGCGTCTATTTGCCAGTTTTTACCAAGGGCCCACCCAAGAAAAAGCCATTCTTACCCGACTCAACCTACAGGAGAAAGCCCATACTCGCTTGGAACATCTCTCTGGAGGACAGAAAAAACGGGTGTATATTGGATGTGCCCTCGTACATAACCCCACCTTGCTTTTCCTCGACGAGCCCACTGCGGCCCTCGATCCCCAGTCCAGAATCCATTTATGGGAACTCATCGTGTCATTGAAGAAAGAAGGGCGAGGGATTTTGCTTGCAACCCATCATCTGGAGGAGGCCGAATTTTTGGCGGATCGATTGGTAATTTTATCCGAAGGTCGTGTAGTAGCTACTGGCTCTCCGACAGAATTGATTGCCAAATATGGAAAAAAAGAGGAAGTGATCGTGCGAAAACGAGGGGGCCTCGAAGAAGTGTTTTTGCAGCTCACAGGACGGGGGCTACACGATGAGTAAATCATTGCTAGAGATGGTGAAGGGGCGCTTACGTGAATTTCGTCGAGAGCCCTCGGCATTTTTTTTCGTCTTGTTTATGCCCATACTGTGGATGGTAATTTTAGGAGGCGCTTTCTCTCGCACCTCCCAACCTCAGGCCCACATCGGGTGGATCCCCACAGAGGGAGAATTTGCTACTCATATTCGAGAGGCCTTAGAAAAAGATCCTCATTTTATCGTAAAGCAAGGGGATCTCTCCACCCAACGGCACCTCTTGGGAACGGGTGCGGTGGATTTATATATCGACGTGGAAGAGAATCAAGTGCGCTACCACTTTGATGCGCAGCACCCCGAAGCCTTGCACACCCGTCGATGGGTGGATGAAAGCCTTCAATCTGCCATGGGACGCATCAGCCCCGTTCTTACGGAAGATCGCAGAGAGAGCATCCCCGGCAGTCGGTATATCGATTTCCTCATTCCTGGACTCCTCGCCTTTTCTCTTTTCACCACCAGTTTATTTGGTACGGGAATGACCATCGTCTCCCATCGAAGGGACAATTTACTGAAGCGCTTTCTTACTACTCCAATTCGACCCAGTGAATATATCCTCTCTCATTTGATCGGACGTTTGTTGATTATGATGCTGGAGATTGCGATCATTCTCTCCACGGGGAACCTCCTGTTTGGATTTCAAATTCAAGGTTCTTTTCTGGCTTTCCTTTTCTTATGTGTAGTAGGAACCTCTGCCTTTGCCTCCATGGCAATTGCCATCGGCTCGCGAATGAATGAAACAGGCACCTACAACAGCATAACTAATTTGCTCATGTTACCCATGATGCTCTTGGGTGGAATTTGGTTTTCTCTCTCCCATTTCCCCGAATGGACTCAACCCCTCTTGGGTCTCCTCCCGCTCACTGCACTGGTGAATGGATTTCGGCGCATTGCATTAGAAGGGGGCGGGCTCTTGGATGTTCTTCCCCAATCTGCCATTTTATTGGTTGTAGGATTGTTCTGTTTTGCTTGGTCTCGGAAGCGATTTCTGTGGTGAGCTCCCCACGGGGGGAGGTCTGGAGGGGGGAACGCCCTCCAGGAAATTATTTCGAACCTGTTCGTTGTCGAAGATTTTTAAGAGAAGCTTGCAATTGTCGATCCGAAGGACTCAGCTCCAACGCTTTCTCCCATGCCGTTTGCGCCAACGCCAAATTCCCCGTTTTAAGATAGAGAGAGCCCTTCATTTTATAAAGCTGCGCACTTTGTGGATAGGAAATCAAAAGATTGTTAAGCTCAATCAATGCATATTCGTAATTTTTATCTTTGTACAGCTGGTTGATATTGGCTAACCCCAGAGTATAGCTCGGTCCCTGAGTCGTTGCCTCCTCTGCTGCAACCCCAAAAGCTTTGTCCACCAATGCGGAATCCTTGGGATCCACAGAAGCCACAGCCGGCATCCCTCTCAACTGCTCTTGATCCGTTTTCACCGGATTGGAGTTCCTCCCGCCTCGAAATCCTGATTTTCCATTATTGGGGCCTGCGGTATCCAGAGGGATCTCAATGTCATAGTCTTCTCCTCCGCCTGGCACTTCGAGCACATATTCATGCCCAGCTGAAATGGAACGAATGATAAGGGGTTCCGAAAAAGAATGCTCTTCTCCGTTTACACCTGGATATGTAACAAATGGATAAGCAATATTCCCATGTAACTTAGCTTCTGTATTTTCATCGCTTGAAGCACAGCCTACAAAGAGAATCAAACTAGAAAGCGAAAGAAACCAATGCTTCTCCACCGAAGCCTCCTTTGATAGAAACAGATTGTGCATTTACCAACATAGAAGAGGGTAATACATCGATTCCTGACACGGTGATAGCCCATCGTCGACCAAAAAAGAAATCCCATCCCAATCGCACGGTGCCTGCAAAGTACAGCCCCGCCACAAGAGCTCCCGCCCCAATATGAAACCCTTGTCGCATCTCATCATAATCCTCTACAGAGCCAAGGAAATAATGCCCATAAAGTACGTTGAGCAAGAATGCATTTTGAAATGGAACAGGCGTCGTGGAGGTTGCCGGAGGCGTCACAGGTAACTTTTCCAAAGAAGCCATCGTCTTAAGATAGGTAAAGGAGAACCCAAATTCAGAATGTCTTTTATTAAATCTTTCCGTGGCTCGCGCCTCGGCTGCAATCATGGCTTTGTTCCCAGAACTGCCCAAATTGGGCAAATAAGCCATCCCTGCTCCAGCCAAAATTCGATACTCCGGCACGTATTCATTGGAATTTCTGGATTTCTCCACTTGCTTGTAATCCACAGCCAATCGTTGGTATCGACTTCGAATGGTTTCACTATTATAAGCACGACTCCAAACCAACTCATTGGTATCGGATTTAAAAATTTCAAATGCCAACACCATCTGAGTGGGATGATAAACCAACATCACATCCATAAAATACTCAATCCCCAGCTGCTCAGCGGAACTCTTTAATAAAGCCGCATTCGTGGTAGGAGAAGTTACAATAAGCTTTCCATCCGTAATTTTTGAATACTTATTCTCACAGGTAATGCAGTTAATCAAATGGACATCTGTATTCATTTGAATACGTTCTGTGATCAACATCTTCAAATATTTTCGATAGGCAGCAGGTAAAGCCTCGTTAACCTCCGCCTTCCGAATGGCTAAATTTTTAATTCCATTCACTTGGCCCAGTTTTAGGTCATACCCAAATTCAATCATCAACTCATCGAGTACTTCATGAAATCGCCTAGAAGGCCCTGTGGCTGCAGGCATGTCTAGAACTTCATCTCGCTTTACTTCCGGCTTTCCCTTGCTCGAAGCAGAGAAAGCGCCCGCAGGAGAGGGAGCAGCGGGCTTTGAGACATCTTTCACATCGGTAGGCGCAATGGGCTGTGCCAAAGCAATGCCTGAACCTATAAAAAGACACGTTGTAGAGAGACGGAGTGGACCGAGATAGGGGATTCTCATCGTTGAGCCCTCTTTCTTCACGAGAAATTCATATGGATTTATCGGAGAAAGATTCGTAAAATAGATGGGTAGCTATTGCCTCTTATCATGAGTTCATCTATGTCTTTTCCTCTCTCGACCCTACCAGGAGAGCTTCGCCAGCGAAATTGGGATTTTCCGATTTATCTATTGATTCCTCTGATAAATTTGACGATTACCATGATCTGGGGGCCCTACTATTCCGAAATTTTATGTGGGTTTTTCTTTGGATTTTTCTTTTGGGCCACCCAAAAAAATCCCAAATATGCGTTTTTACTCTTGTTGATCAGTTTGGGATGGTTTGAAGTACCGATGATGCGCTTTCGTTTTCCCAATATGTTTCTTTCTGAAGTGTGCACGCTGGCATTTTTGACAAGCGCTTGGGCTAAGGGTTTGCTACGCCTTCCACCTAAAGAAGGCGAAGTTTCTACCTATCATCCCTTTTTTTTTCCTCTTCTTTTTTTATGTTGGGTTATGATTTTCCAATTTATGGTAGCCTTGGTCGAGCTGCATTCTTTTTCCTATGAGGGCTTCTCGCTTTCTCGATGGTTGCAGGTCTGGGGACGAAATATTTTTCTATGGAGAATAGCAGAAAGTCCTATTCATTCCTTGTCAATCGTAAATGGGTACCTAATTCAGCTTGGATTCTTGTATTTGATTCCTCGTTTTATTCAACGGATGGGCTTCATTATACCCACCTTACTTGAATGGTTAGTTCTTGGATCCATTCCAATCTTTCTCTATTCTATCGGGCAACAGCTTCACTGGGTCCCCATTGTGGCTTCTGTGGGAATTGGAGGTACGTTTCAAAACCAAAACCATCTGAGTTTCTATGCGGGCTTGATTTTGTTGATCAGTGGATATCTAGGAAGTCTGTTTTTACAACAAAGAAAACAAAAATTGGCTTTCTGCTTTTTCTTCTATGCATGCCTATGCCTCTATTTTATCTTTTTGGGGCAAAGCCGAACCTCAGGAGGAGCCAGCATTGCCTGCTTCGCGATATTTTGCATAGTGGAAGCATGCAGCCACAGGAAAAATACTTGGTATTTTCAACGCATTGCACTGTTTTCTCTAATAGGAATCAGTTTTACCTGTGCTTTTTTTCTCTTGTTTGATGTGCATCATTCAGAAAAATTTCGAGAATTAAGAGAACTTTGGCACGCAGGTTCCTTGAGTCAATTTTTTCAAGGTGGCGGACGCAATGTTTATCTCCCCTCTGCTATAGAAGCCCTGAAACAGTTTCCTTGGACAGGAATTGGCATGGGATATTTCTTTAGTAAATCCCTGGTAGGATATGAAATCCACAACACACTCCTCGATTGGATTGTGGGATGTGGATGGATTGTACTCCCTATTTTCATTTTTTTCTTAGGTCGATCCATTTGGGCACTGCAAAAAGACAAGAACACCTCTTTCTCTTTTTTCCTGATTATCTTAGGATACATATTGGCCACCTCTCTCTTTGACGCTTACCTCTCCTATCGCTCTTTGATGCAGATTGCCTTTTTCTTGTTATTACTCCCTTTTTTGGGTCTTCCCATCAGGAAGAAAACGGAGAGAAAATATGGATGGTTCTTATTGCTCTCCTCTCT
>Ga0114970_10004230_pt1 | contig 10468 bp, 6 predicted proteins | sample M_140205_XF_Meta_FD_87030 | JGI IMG/M metagenome (GOLD analysis project Ga0114970, IMG submission 87030) | Freshwater microbial communities from Lake Montjoie, Canada to study carbon cycling - M_140205_XF_MetaG | ecosystem: Environmental > Aquatic > Freshwater > Lake | place: Lake Montjoie... | reverse complement strand
TGTCTATCTCGACCTGACCGGCATGATCCCGTCGAACGCAGAGATCGATGCCTACCTGAAAGACACCTCAGCCAACGCTTACGAAAAGCTGGTTGATCGTCTGCTGGCCTCCAGGCACTATGGCGAGCGCTGGGGTCAGCACTGGCTCGATCTGGCGGGTTACTCCGATTCTGAAGGTTTCGGCCAGGATGATGGTGTTCGCCCCTTCGCCTGGCGGTACCGCGATTACGTGATTCGCTCGCTCAACGCCGACAAGCCCTACACGCAGTTCATCACCGAACAAATCGCCGGCGATGAGATGTCGAACAGCTGGAAACAGACAAAGGTTGCGGACCAGGCAGAGATCGACCGCCTCGCCGCGACCGGCTTCCTGCGGACCACACCCGACCCCACCAACTCCAATGAACGGGGCCTCATCAACGAGCGCATGAACATTCTGGCCGATGAAGTGGAGGTCCTCACATCTTCCGTGATGGGCATCACCGTAGGCTGCGCACGGTGCCACAACCACAAGTACGACCCCATCCCGCAGCGTGACTACTACCGCCTCAGCGCCATCCTCCAGGCCGCCTACAACCCGTACGAGTGGAAGTCTCCCAACCAGCGTGAAATTGATCTTGCCACCGAGGGCGAGCGGAAGGATGTGGAGACCCATAACACGCCTCTCGAAGCCGACATGGCCAAACTCCAGACCCAGATGAACAAGCTGGCCGATGAGTTCCGCGTGAAGTTTTCTGCCGAAGCCGAAAAGCCTGTCGAAGAGTTCGCAAAAACAGAGCCGGCGAAGATCACGGTTACCCAACTGGAAGACAAGTTCCCGGACTTCAAAAGCAAGTACCGCGCGATCCAGACAGAACAACAAGCGACCAAGAACAAGCTGAAGCGCAAACCGCATGTCCGTGTCCTGACCGACAATCCGGAAACCTCGGTCGCGTATCTGCTGCGCAGAGGCGACCCTGTCGATTACGGCGAAGTAGTGGACGCCGGAGTACCTACCGTCCTTGCCAACGCAGCCATCAAGCCGTATGAGATCGTACCGCCCTTCCCCGGTGCCACAGGCCGTCGTCTCGCACTGGCGAAATGGCTCACCCAGGACAATCACCCTCTCACCGCCCGCGTGGCCGTGAATCAGCTCTGGCTTCGGCATTTCGGACGCGGTATTGTGCCCACCGTTTCCAACTTCGGGCACTCCGGCCAGGCCCCTGACAACCAGCCCCTCCTCGACTGGCTCGCGACCGAATTCGTTGCCAAAGGCTGGAGCCTGAAAACCATGCACCGCCTGATGGTCACTTCCGAAGCTTACCGGCAGACTTCACAGGTGAGTGAAGCCCTGCTGGCCGCCGATCCCGAGAACGCGATGGTATCCCGCATGCCCCTGCGGCGCATGGATGCCGAAACCCTCTACGATTCGCTGCTAACGGCAACCAGTCGCCTCGACGCTGAGTCGTTCGGCTCAGCCACCGAGATCACCGTAACCCCGGACAAGGAAGTCATCGTAAAGCCGGGCAAGAAGGGGTTCCGCCGGAGCATTTACGTCCTGCATCGCCGCCAGACACCGGTGTCGCTGCTGGACGCCTTCGACCAGCCGACCATGACGCCGAACTGCACGGAGCGCCGACAGTCCAATGTGGCCACGCAGGCACTCCACATGATGAACGGCTCTATGACCTGGGATCTCTCTCAGTACATGGCAGGTCGGGTGATGGATGATGCCGGTGCGGACCGTACGAAGCAGGTATCGGAGGTTTACCTTCGGGCCTTCTCGCGCCGCCCGTCGGCCGACGAGATCAAGCTCGGCACCGAGGCCATCGAGACCTTTCGCAAACAATGGCCGGATCGTTTGGCCACAGACAACGACGCAGCCCCCCGCGCCGACCGAGCCAACTGGATGGCGCTGGCCAACTACTGCCACGCGATTCTTAATTCCGCCGAATTCAGTTTCATCGACTAATCAGGAAGAATAACCATGAACAACAACCGCCGCGAGTTCTTCTCCCGCATCGCCGATGGCCTCCACGGCACCGCCCTGATGTCCCTGCTGGGCAGCGATATGTATGCTGCCGCGCCGCCGGTATTTGACCTGAAAGCGAAGGCCCCGCACTTTGCGCCGAAGGCCAAATCCGTGATTCACCTGTTCATGAACGGCGGGCCCAGCCAGGTTGATCTCTTCGACCCTAAGCCCACCTTGAAGCGCCTGGCGGGCACGGCACCCAGCCGGGAACTCAGCTTTGCCATCTCCAACGGCAAGGATGCCGGAGTGCTGTTCCCGTCACCTTTCGAGTTCAAAAACCGTGGCAAGTCGGGCATTGAAATCTCCAGTGCCCTGCCCCATCTGGCCGAGTGCGCCGATGACATCGCCGTCATTCGCTCCATGTACGGGGAGCATGCGAACCACGAACCAGCACTGTTCCTGATGCACACCGGACGGACCATTGCCAGTCGCCCGGCCATTGGAGCATGGGTCGCGTATGGCCTCGGCACCGAGAACCAGAACCTGCCCGCCTACGTAGTCCTCGACGACCCCAAGGGTCTGCCCATTAACGGGATCTCCAACTGGCAGTCCGCCTGGCTGCCCCCCATCTATCAGGGGACGCGTTTTCGCACCGAAGGCGCGCCGGTATTGAATCTCGAATCCAGACCCGAGATCCCCACTCAACTCGTGGAAGCCGAGCGATCTCTGCTGCGTAAGCTCGACGATATGCACCGTGTGCAGCGCCCGTACCAGCCGGAACTGGACGCCCGAATTTCGAGCTACGAACTAGCCGCCCGGATGCAGCTCGAAGCGTCTACCGCCCTCGATGTCAACCAGGAGACGGAAGCGACCCGGGAAGCCTATGGCCTGAATGACCCCGTCACCGCCTCCTACGGCAAACGCTGTCTGATGGCCCGGCGACTCATTGAACGCGGCGTGCGCTTCGTCCAGCTCTACATCGAAAGCCAGATCTGGGACACGCACGGCAACCTCAGCACCGATCTGCCCGCCGCCTGCGCAAAAACCGATAAGCCTGTTGCCGCCCTGGTGAAGGACCTGAAGCAACGCGGTCTGCTCGATTCCACACTCGTGGTCTGGGGTGGAGAATTCGGCCGGCTGCCCATCTCCCAGGGTGCCATGAAAACTGCGGGGCGTGACCATGGCCCGAACGGCTTCACGGTGTGGATGGCCGGAGGTGGCCTGAAGCGTGGCGTCGTCCACGGAGCCACTGACGATATCGGTTTCAAGGCGGCGGAGAACAAGGTCAGCGTCCACGATTTCCACGCCACTATCCTGCATTTGCTGGGCATGAACCACCGCGAACTCTTTCTCAATCGCAACGGCCTGCAAGAGCGGCTGACGGATCAGTACCCGGCGAGAGTCGTCTCCGAAATCATCGCCTAGCGCATTTCATTCGGACTTCGAACAGAATCGGTGACGCATGACAGGACCGGCAGCAAATGCCGGACCAGTTGAAGACCACCGAGCCCCTGCGGAAGGGCGCCGATGGCAGCAACGAGGCGAAGGCCAACCCGTATCCGAAGCTCCCGGATCCTCTGGTGATGAACAACGGCAAGAAGGTCACTTCGGCGAAGGACGGGTGGAACAAGAGACGACCCGAGGTTGTGGTGATTACCGGGAACGTGACGGGCCAAGTGGACAACTCGTCAAACCCCGAGGTGAAGGTGGATGTCCTGCTGAATCTGACGACTCCTGCGGATGCGAAAGGCCCGGTTCCAGTGATCATGGAACTGGGGTTCGTGCTTCCTCCCTCCGGTATTCCGCGTGAACGCGGACGAGGCCCAAGGCCGGGTGGGGCTCCTGCGGGGCCGACATGGCAACAGCAGGCGCTGGCCAAAGGCTGGGGTTATGCCGTCATCTCTCCGAACTCTATTCAGGCCGACAACGGTGCCGGACTGCGCGCCGGTATCATCGGCCTGGTGAACAATCGTTAGAGCCACACCATCATCGGCGAAATAGCCCGAGTCGGTGTCGATATAAATCCGGGCCGCAGCAGCTATTGCAAAAGCGAGGCTGGCGGCGAAGAGATTCATACCGTCAATTCGTAGTGTAGTCCGCGGAGACCTTCGATGATGCGTTCGCGAACGGCGGTGACTTCGGGACCGGCAAGTGTCCGGTCGGCGGCTCCGAGGACGATGCGGAATGACAGGCTCTTGCGGCTGTCCGGCATCTGGTAGTCGGTGACGAACTCGATCGCTTCGGCGAGTTCACCGGCGAAGTTCCGAATGGCGGCATCGACCGTGGCGGCGTATTCACGGGCCGGGCAGATGACCGAGAGGTCGAACGAACTGGTCGGGAAGCGGCGCACCGGCTGGTACTTTACCGCTAGCTGCGTCGGTATTTTGGCCAGATCCAGGTAGAGCAGTGCAGCCCGACCTGTGTCGATGAGGTTTGGATGCAACTCGAAGAGCCGCCCGGCGACTTGCCCCTGCAGAATCACTTCAGCGGCCCGGCTGGGGTGTTCCCAGGGCATGGCTGTGGCGGGGCGGATTTCGGCATCGCCGGAGTGGAGGGCGGACACCCGCTTCAGTTCCATCAGCGCGGCGCGGCCATCATCGTGACGGCTGTAGATAGCAGCGACGACATGGGGACGCTCGATGGGCTTTTCCCCGTTGTTCAGGTGAATCTCGCGGCCAACTTCGAAGAGACGGAAGTCTTCGAAGTGCTTCGCGTTCTCCACCAGATTGCGGTGGATACCGGGCAGCAGCGAGGTCCGCATCAGTTCCTGACCCTCGGCGATAGGGTTTAGGACGCGGACGTGGTCTTCGGGAGCGAACCCGAAGCGTTTGGCTTCTTCTTCGCTGATGAAGGAGTAGTTCGAAACTTCGGTGAAGCCCTGGGCGGCATAGTGGCGGCGAATACCCCGGAGGAATTCGCGCTCCGGTGGATCGAAGGAGGGAGCACAGGGGACCATTGGCGGCTGCGGTTCGATGGAAGAGTAGCCGATCATACGGCCGACTTCTTCGACCAGATCCTCGGCCATCGCGATGTCTTTGGTCGCGCGCCAGGTCGGAACTGAAACTTCGAAATTGTCCGACACCTTGAACTGCAAAGCTTCGAGGATCCGGCGAACTTCAGCCGGATCGAGAACTCGTCCCAGCTTGCGGGCGAGCCAGTCGAGGTCGAGGGAAATGGTCGGCGGCGTCTTGAGTTCGGCGCAGTTGTCGGCAAGGCCACCAACCAGGCGGATACCCGGCGAGAGAATCGGCAGCAGTTCGAGAGCTCGGGCCAGCGCACGGAGGGTATTGACCGGGTCCTGCGCTTTTTCGAAACGCATGGAGGCATCGGTCCGGAGCTTCAGCGACGAAGATGTCCGTCGCACGCTCCCGGCGTTGAAGTTGGCCGACTCGAAAACGATGGAAGTCGTCCCGGCGGAGATGGCGCTGTCCTTGCCACCAATCACACCAGCAATGGCGATGGGACCAGAAGCATCGGCGATGACGAGGTTCGCGGGCGAGAGAGAGTATGTCTCGTCGTTGAGGGCCACAATCGACTCCCCTTCCCGTGCGGGGCGGGCCCAGATGGTGTCGCCCGCGAGCTTCGCACGATCAAACGCATGCGTGGGCTGGGCAAGCTCGGCCATCAGGTAGTTCGAGAGATCCACGATGTTGTTCTTCGTGTTCAGGCCGGCGGCGGTGAGGCGAGCCTGGAGCCAGAGCGGCGAAGGCTGGACCGTTACGTTGTCAAAGACCAGTGCGGAATAACGCGGGCACAGATGTAAATCTTCGATCTCAATCTGGACCGGAGCGCCTGCCGGAGGCAGGAGACTGAGGTCGGCCGGGTCCCGGAGGGGGTGCCCGGTGATGGCGGCAACTTCGCGCGCCATGCCGTGATGGCCCCAGAGGTCAGGGCGGTGCGTGATCGACTTGTTGTCGATCTCGATGGCGTGGTCAACCGGCGGCAGAACCGTGTCGGTGGTGAGTTCGAGAATGCCACCGTGGTCCTTGTTGATCCCGAGCTCGTCAGCAGCGGCGAGCATGCCGTCGCTTTCGATGCCGGAGACAACTTTCTTGCCGAGCGGCACGTAGGCCGTAATGATGCCAGCGCGGCAGTTGGAAGCTCCACAGACGACCGTTTTCATGCCGTAGGGACCGGCATCTACCTTCGCGACAACGTTCTTTTGGCCTTCGATTTTCTCGACTTCGAGAACATTCGCGAGGACAGCGCCGTTGAGGAGTTCGCCCGCGACTTCGATGCCATCGCACTCGGCCGTCTTCATGGTGATGAGACGTTCGAGCGACTGGGGATCGACGTCGAGCCCGGGGACGAATTCGCGAATCCAGTTGTATGAGAATTTCATTATGCGAACTGCCCTAAAAAGCGTAAGTCGCCGCTTTGCAGCCAGCGAATGTCATCGATTGCGTACCGCATCATCACGAGTCGCGTCAGCCCAAGACCAAACGCGAAACCATTCCATTTCGTCGGGTCAATGCCGCTCATTTTGAGGACATGCGGGTTGACCAGACCACACGGCAGAAGCTCCACCCAGCCGCTCTGTTTGCAGACCGGGCAACCAGGTCCACCGCAGATGAGGCAGCGAATATCGAGTTCAAAGCCCGGTTCCACGAACGGGAAGTAGCCGGGGCGCAGACGCACCGTGACGTCACGCTTGAAGATGGCTCCGAGGAGCGTCTTCATGAAGTAAATCAGATTGCCGACCGAGACGTCTTTATCGATCATCATGCCTTCGAGCTGGTAGAACGTGTGCTCGTGGGAGGCGTCGACGCTTTCGTTGCGGAAGACTCGACCAGGGGCGATCATGCGGAGGGGTAGCTGGAGGGTTTCCATACCGCGAACCTGCACGGGTGAGGTGTGGGTCCGGAGTAAGAAACGGCCAAGGGGCCCACCAGCATCAAGCCAGAAGGTGTCCTGCATGTCCCTTGCAGGGTGATCCTGCGGGATGTTCAGGGCGTCGAAATTATGGTGCTCAGTTTCGACTTCGGGCCCGTCCAAAACACTGAACCCGAGGGAGCGAAAGAGGTCTTCGATCTCCCACTGGATCTGCGTAATCGGATGCAGCGCGCCGGGCTTCACGCCGGGGGCCGGGACCGTGAGGTCGAGCCATTCGGAGTTGAGCCTGGTGGCGAGGGCTTCGCTTTCGAAGCGGTTCTTCAACGCTTCGTAGGCGCTTTCGAGCGTGGCCTTGGCTGCATTGATGAACTTGCCTCGGGCAACGCGCTCGTCGGGCGTGAGTTTGCCCATGTCCTTCGAGAGCTGGGCTAGAACGCCCTTACGCCCGAGGACATCCACACGCAACGCTTCGAGGTCGGCTGCGGTGGCAGACGAGTTTATGCGCTCGAGGGCGCTATCGACTAAATCCTGCATCTGCCACTATTCCGCAGGGATCCAGGCAACCTTCGCCCCGGAGAGTTCCCAGGCGAGGTGGTTGATGTAGAAGAGCAGGATGGCGTGGTCATAGGAGCCTTTGAACTGCTCCCAGGCACGCGACTCCCAGCCCTCGGTGAGGACGGCCTTCGCATCGACATCCTTCTCAAAAAAGCCTTCCTGGTTGGGAATGCCGAGGTAATTCAGCACCGCCTGGATCATGTCCATGTGGGCGATGAGAATGGCCTGTGCGAGGTCGGTTGCGAATTCCTGATCGCTGGTACCGAGCCGCTGGATGAAGCGCGGAACGGCCTTTTTCAGGTTCTCTGTATTGACTTTGGGAAGATGAGTCCGCGTCTTGAAGCGGTCGTATAGCTGGTAGGTCCGTAGCTTGCCAATGGAAATACCGCGCACGAGTTGCCGCAGACGCTCTTCTCCGAGCTGCAGAAACACGTCGGATAGCTGCATAAGAAGTCAGCGTAACACAGTGGGTTACAATAACCTTTTTGGGCGAAAATCAGGCGAAGGTCTGTGAGCTCTAAAACCAACCAAACACAATGAGCAATATTGTAATTCTCGGTGCGCAGTGGGGCGACGAAGGCAAGGGCAAACTGGTTGACCTTCTTGCCAACCGCTTCGATCTGATTGTCCGTTACCAGGGTGGCCACAACGCGGGCCACACGATTTTGATTGGCGAACGCAAGTTCATCCTCCGGCTGGTACCCAGCGGGATTCTGCACCCGGGCAAGACTGCCGTTATCGGCAACGGTCTGGTGATTGATCCTCTGGCCCTGCTGGAAGAGAGCGAACAGCTGCGGGCAGCAGGGGTCGACGTAGACAACCAGTTGCGGATCAGCAACCGGGCGCACGTGATTCTGCCGACGCACCGTTTGGTGGAGAAGATTTCGGAAGCGATTCCGGGGCGCGTGGCCATTGGCACCACGCTGCGCGGTATCGGGCCCACGTATGAGGACAAGGCTGGTCGTCGCGGTATTCGGATGGCGGATCTGCTGGACCGTGAGTATTTTGCTGAGGCCGTGCGGCAGGTGATTGCCGACCACGTGACTCGCGCTCGGGCGTTTGGCATTGATGACCCCGTTGATGCCGATGAGATTGTGGCGAAGTATGCGGAGGCGGCCGAGAAGCTGCGGCCGTTGGTTTGCGACACGGCTGTGCTGCTGAAGAACGCGATGGATTCGGGTAAGAACTTGTTGTTTGAAGGTGCGCAGGGCACCATGCTGGATCTGGACAATGGCACGTATCCGTTTGTGACTTCTTCGAGCGCCTGTGCTGGTGGCGCCTCTACGGGTACTGGTGTTCCTCCGACGAAGATCAATGCGGTAATTGGGATTTCCAAGGCGTACATTACACGCGTTGGTGGGGGTCCGTTCCCGACGGAGGCTTTGGATGACCAGGGTGATCTGATTCGGAAGCGTGGCCATGAGTTTGGGTCGGTGACGGGTCGGCCGCGGCGTTGCGGGTGGTTCGATGTTCCGCTTCTGAAGTACTCGGCCATGCTGAACGGCTTCGAATCGATGGTGGTTACGAAGCTGGATGTGCTGGATGAACTGGCGCAGATTCCGGTTTGCGTGGCTTATGAAGTTCGCGGCAAAGTGACGACCGAGATGCCGGCGACGGTGCGGGATTTGGCCGATGCGAAGCCGGTGTACGAGACTATGCCGGGCTGGCAGAGTTCGACCGAGGGTATTTCGGACTGGAACCTGTTGCCTCAGGCTGCCAGGAACTATGTGGAGTTTTTGGAGAAGCACACGGGTGTTGAGGCCGGGTGCATTTCGACCGGGCCCGAGCGGACGCAGACGGTGGTTCGGGTTGGGTCGAAGTTCGCAGCTGTTACGGCGTAGGGTTGTGGGACGCGACTGAAGTCGCGTGTCCCGTGGGGCGTTGTGAGAAATCCGCATTTCGAAGAGCTGTTTTCGGGTCTTTCGCATGCCCCTGGTTTCCGGGACGTGGTGGGTCGTGTTGCGTCTGAAGTTGTCGGGGAGACGGTTCGGCTTTCCGGGCTGACTTTGGCGGCGCGGGCGGTCTACATTGCCCTGCTGTATCGCGAGACCAAGCGTAATCTGCTGATCATCACGGATGGCAATAAACAGGCGGAGGCTTTGTACCCTCTGCTGCGCACGTTCTGCTCGCTGTTTGAGGCGGGAACTGTGCCGCAACTGCTGCCCGCGTTCGATTCCCTGCCCGGCCAGACGATGTCCCCGCATGCCGATATTCTGGCGACTCGCGCGGCGACTCTGGAGGCTTTGTCCCGGAATCAGTGCGGGATTGTGGTTGCGCCGGTGGCTTCGGCCATCGCTAAATTTGAAGCGCCCGGCTTTTACCGGCAACTGACTTTGAAGCTCCAGATCCGGGATGAAATTGCCCTGGACGATCTGGCCTTGCACCTGGAGAGCACAGGTTACGAAAAGCGCGATCCGGTAGAAATGGCGGGCGAATACTCGATTCGCGGCGGCATTCTGGATGTGTTCCCTGCCGATCAGCCCCAACCGGTTCGCGTGGAATTTTTTGGCGATGAGATTGAAGAGATTCGCCGCTTTGACCCGGAGACGCAGAGGTCGATTCATAAGCTGACGGAAGTTGTGCTGCAGCCGCTGACGGAGTTCCAGAGGTCGCGAACGATGCTGGCCCGGCTGGCGGAATCGCTGCGCGGGACTTCGCTCGATGGGTCGCATCTGCCGATGGATGGCAGTACGTTCGCGGGCTGGGAATTGCTGGCGACTGCAGTGCGTCCACGTGAGGGTTCGCTGCTGGACTTCTACGGTCGGGCGATGGTGATTGTGGACGAACCGGAGCAGACGAAGGCTGCTTCGGAGCGGTTCTTTACACGGCTGGAAACGTCTCCCGCGATTGAAGTGGTGAAGGCTGAAGATTTCGTTTTCACCTGGGATGAGTTTGCGGAACGTGCTGCGCAGCTGGGAGTCCTGGAAGTTCGTCAGCTGGATATGAGCGGCCAGTGCTTCGAGATTTCGACTCGTCCTTCGATGGCGTTCCATGGCAATCTGCAGGTGGCGATCAAAGAGGCCAAGACGCTGCTGGAGGCTGGTTCGCGGCTGGCTTTCTTTGCTCCCTCCACGGGCGAAGTGGAACGGCTGGCGGATGTGTTCAGCGAGTACTCGGTGCCGTATCAGA
>Ga0114970_10004229_pt1 | contig 10474 bp, 9 predicted proteins | sample M_140205_XF_Meta_FD_87030 | JGI IMG/M metagenome (GOLD analysis project Ga0114970, IMG submission 87030) | Freshwater microbial communities from Lake Montjoie, Canada to study carbon cycling - M_140205_XF_MetaG | ecosystem: Environmental > Aquatic > Freshwater > Lake | place: Lake Montjoie... | reverse complement strand
TGCGCAGGCGGCAGTCGTGTTCGAGCGCATCGTGGCGCGGGCGCGCCGCAGCGGTGATCCCCGTCATGCCCATGATCTGCTCGGTGACGTCATCGCCGAGGTGCTGCCGGCGGAGCGTATCCGCACGCTGCTGTCGCGCGTGTCCCTGTGGCAGCGCGTGCCGTCGGTGCGCGCGCGGGTGGTAGCGATCGCCGCCTCGCTCGTCGCCGTGATCGCCATGGGCATCGCCTGGTCAGCCGCGCGCGTTCCGTCGCTGTCGCTGGCGCAGACCGCCGCCACGTTCTACAGCGCCAATCAGTTTGCCGAGGGCGCGATCCGTCCCACGCCCTCGCTCATCGTGCAACTCGGCGACGCGCGCCCCGACGACCCACCCACCGTGGTGCACGTACGCGCCTTGACCAAGGGGGCGGACATCCTGGCGGGCGATTCCGTGCTGTCGGACAGCGGTATGGCATCGTTCGGTGCGCTACGAATGCGTGTGCGCAGCGATGCGGTTGCCTTGCGTTTCGAAGCCAACGGCTATCGCCCAGTCGACTTCGTTTTGCCGCGAAATGCCATTGGCATCGCCGGCGGCCCCGGGGCCGGCTCAATGCGCATCATCGACGGACGGCTGGCTGGTCAGCCAGTCACGATGGGGCGAGCCCGCATCGAGGTCGCCCCCGGCGCCGCGATCGACGGCTTGGTGCAGGTCGAGTACAACGGACAATGGAGTGCGGCCTCGGTGTGGCTGGCGGTGAGCCCCACGTGGGGCGACGCGGCGCGTGTGGGGCAGGATCTGTTTCCAGTCCCCACCCCGGTGCGACGCGAGGTCGTCGACGTGCCGATCGCGTACCAAGCCCCGCCCACGCCGGGGCGCTACTGGATCCTCATGGCCATTTCGGCGGAACCAGCGGGCGGCTTCATTGCGTCCGGCACGAACTGGACAGCGCAGACACCCGTGTGGGGTGACGGGAACGACTTAGTGTCACTGCCGGACAGCGTGCTGCTGGAGGCGCAGCAACGCGGCGTGGTTCGTACCTCGCGAGCCTATTCACTGGAATGGGACGTATCCGCGTGTCGCCTCGGCGGCGGGCCCGGTGGCGGGCGGCCCACGCTCAAGTACTGCGACGGCCAGCTGGCGATGACCGCGGTCGAAGTGATCGTGCGCTGAGCGGCGTTAGTCGTCAGGCGAGTGCTTCATCACGCTTTCGATTTTGGGCAACACTGACACGATGCGCCCGAGAATCAGGATGGTGAACGCCACCGCCACCAGCCCCTGCATCGCGCTTACGAAACGGGCAGTGCCCATTGGCCGGATATCGCCGTAGCCGATCGTGAGCTGCGTGACCACGCTGAAGTAGATCGCGTCGAGCCACGTGACCGCCCCCACCAACTGCTCCAACATGGTCACGTACACGATGCCGAAGCAGATGAGCAGCTCGAGATAGTTCAGAAAGCTGAGCACCAGCGTGCGCACCGCTGACGAGATCACGACGCGCTCGTCGGTGCGCAGCTGGTCGAACACGCTGAGATTCACCGACGACTGAAAAATGTCGAGAATGCGGATCGTGGCCAGCACCCGTGGAATCCAGAGCGGCCACCCGGCGTCGAGCTCGGCGAACAACAGGAGCAGGATCTCGATCGTGAGCCACGTGAGGATGTACAGCTCCTTGCGGCGCGACCGGATCGCCGTGGCCGCCTGCGGATCATTCCGGAACGCCTCGGAGTTCACGTGCGCCACGCGGCTGCCCCCCGCGATGCGGCTGGGCGAGAGCTGGTGCAACAGCCAGAACACGCGCTCGAAAAACCACGTGATGATCGAGTACTCGCGCAGCTGTTTCCCCAGTAGATGGCGACGCATTATGCGCCGCGCGGCCGCCGCCGCGACGAGGCACGCAACGCCAGAGCGGTCATCAACTCACCGAAGACGGCAAGGATGACGCCGAGCACCAGAAACAAGAGGCCGATCGGCAGGCGGAGGTCCATTGCGGTGGATTCACTCATGGGTCGGCGTCCGGTGTCGGAAAAAGCAAAAGCACTGAAAAGAAGAATACGTTGCGCAATATCATCGTGCGTCGTGTCAAGATTATTATCCGCCCATGCTGTTCCCCCGAGCCGCCGGCATTCTGCTGCATCCCACCTCCCTCCCATCTCCCGGCGGTATCGGGGACATGGGCCCCGATGCGTTCCGCTTCGTCCACTGGCTCGCCGACGCGGGGATGAAGATCTGGCAGGTCCTCCCGCTTGGCCCCACCGGCTACGGTGACAGCCCCTATCAGTGTTTCTCGGCATTCGCCGGTAATCCGCTGCTGATCCATGTGCCCGAGCAGGCGCGTGCGCACGTCGGTCATGACGTGGCGCCCGAGTCGGCGCACGCATGCGACTTCGGCGCCGTGATCCCCGCCAAACGCGCGCTCCTCGATGCCTGGCTCGCCACGTTGCCGCTCGACGAGACGGTGCATCGCTATGTGCGTGAGCAGGAATCGTGGCTGCCCGACTACGCGTTGTTCATGGCGCTCAAGGAAGCGCATGGGGGCGCCGCGTGGACCTCATGGGAACCCGGCGCCGCACACCGCGAGCCCGAGGCGCTGCGCCGATGGCGCGAGACGCTGCGTCCCGCGATCGAGCGTTGCTACAAGGAGCAGTACGTGTTCGCCGGCCAGTTGCGTGCGCTGCGGAATGCGTGCGCCGCGCAGCACATTCAGCTCATGGGCGACGTGCCGATTTTCGTCGCGCACGATTCCGCCGATGTGTGGGCCAACCGTTCACTGTTCAAGTTGAACGACGACGGGAGCCTCATCGTGCAGGCTGGCGTGCCGCCCGACTATTTCAGCGAGACGGGTCAGCTGTGGGGCAATCCGCTGTATGACTGGGGCATCATGGCCCGCGACGGCTATCGCTGGTGGATCGACCGCATGCGCGCGTCGCTGGCCATGTACGATGTGGTGCGCCTCGACCACTTCCGCGGCTTCGAGGCTTTCTGGGAAGTCCCCGCGGCGGACACGACCGCCGTGCATGGTCGGTGGGTGCAAGGACCGGGCGCGGCGCTGTTCACGGCGCTCACGGCAGCGCTTGGGCCGATGCCCATCGTGGCCGAGAATCTCGGACTGATTACCCCCGAAGTGGAAGCGCTGCGCACGGCATTCGGATATCCGGGCATGGCGATTCTGCAGTTCGCCTTCGGCGACCCGACGTCCGAGTTCATTCCGCATCGGTATGCGCGCGAGCTCGTGGTGTACACCGGCACGCACGACAACGACACGACGGTCGGCTGGTGGAACTCGACCGGCGGCGCTGATTCCACGCGCGCGCCGGACGACGTGGAACGGGAGAAGGCCTTCGCGCGAACGTATCTCAACACCGATGGCCAGGAGATCCACTGGGCCATCATGCGCGCGGCCTTCGCATCGGTGGCGAACACGGCGCTCGTGCCGCTGCAGGATGTGCTGGGGCTGGGCAGCGACGCGCGGATGAATCTTCCCGGTCGTCAGGCCGGCAACTGGAGTTTCCGCTTTACCTGGGACCAGCTGCCATCAACGCTGACCGCGCGTGTGCGCGAGCTCGCACTCACGTACGGCCGCTAGCGGGGACGTTCGCCACCGGGCACATGCGCCTCGTCCACTTCACCCGCCGGTGGCGGCTCGTAGGCGTAGGTGAGCACCATCGACACGATCCAGCCGATCACCGTCCAGCCCAGCAGCACGTTGATCGCCGTAATCTTCCAGCGCCGTGAACTGCCCCGCTTCCAGGCCAGCATCGACGGCAGGATGTAGAGGCCAGCAAGGGCGATGATCATCACCTGACCCTTCGGTACGCCAGACCCCACGAAGCGACCGGCGAAATCCGCGGGGGGATCGAGCGATTGGAGTAGCAGGGCGGGCAGCAGGGCGGGCACCATGACCGAAATATAGGCCGATGCACGAGGTGGCCCACGTCTCGTGACTTTCGCCAGTTCCGACGCCATCATCAGGCAGGCCGTGTTCTGCCACCCTCTTTTCCTGACCAACTCCCCATGACCAGCGACCGTCGTACGTTCCTGAAATCGGCCGGACTCAGCGCCGCCGCACTGGCGTCCGTACCGTCCGTGCTGCACGCCACGGAACCGATCGCGCTACCGCTGAACGCGGTCGCCGAGGAACTCGACGCGTGGGAGCAGGCGCAGCAGGAAACGTGGGATATTTCGTGGGCCAAGCGGGTGACCGGCAAGCACAAGGCCATGTTTGACGTGCCGGAGATCAGAGGCGGCGTGGGCATCGCCCGCGCCGCGATCTGGGGTCAGCAATACACCGATGTGCTGAAACTCGCGCCGGGCGACCTGAGCACCGTCATCGTGATCCGGCATGCCGCGATCCCACTCGCCATGACCTCCGAATTCTGGGCCACGTACGGGCTCGGCAAGTCACTCAAGATCAAGGATGACAAGGGCAAGAAGTGGACGATGGTGAATCCCATGCTGTCCACGCCCTCGACCGACCCGAAGGTGGCGTCGTCCAACTCCCTGCTCGACAAGCAGATCGCCAAGGGAGCCATCGCCCTCGGCTGCAATCTCGCGTTTCGCCAGATGGTGTCGATCGTGGCGAAGCAGGACAAGCTGTCTCCGGCCGCGGCCCGCGAGAAGGCCAAGACGTTCCTGGTGCCCGGCCTGATCATGCAGCCGTCGGGGATTTTTGCGAACGTGATGGCGGGAGAGGCAGGGTGCGCGTTCGTATACGCGGTGTAACTGCGGTGGAACTGCCAACTGCCTAGGAAGCAGGAAGGAGGGGGTCAGGGGGGAGGAAGCAGGCGAACCGCGCGTGGTCCCCTGCATCCTCCTTCCTGACCCCCTCCTCCCTGCTTCCTAAGCTTTTGGCAGTTAGCGATCCCCCGCCCTACACCGCATCCGACAACGACGAAAACGTAAAGTCTCGCACTTTGATTGGCGGCATGTACACGGCACCGCCGGCACCGAGGTTTTCCGACGCGTTAATGCGAATGGTCGGGCCCATCGCTTCCAGATTGTTCAGGAAGAAGATCGGCGACTCGTTGAAGCGGAAATTCTTGATCGGGCGCGTGACCTTGCCGTTCTCGATCAGGAACGTGCCGTCGCGCGTGAGTCCCGTGTAAAGAATCGTACGCGGATCGACGCCACGGATGTACCAGAAGCGCGTCACCAAAATCCCGCGCTCCGTGCTCTTGATCATGTCGGCCACACTCGTCGTGCCGCCAAGCATGCGCAGCGACCGCGCTCCGCCGCCGCCTCCACCACCGCCTCCACCACCGCCGGCGCGCGTGGGCTGCACGCCCTGCTTCTGCGCCCAGAACCGGTCGTAATTCAGGTTCTTCACCACGCCGTTCTCGATCCACGTGATCTTTTCGAGCGGCATGCCGTCGCCGTCGTAGCCGCCGCTCGTACTCGGCGAATCGGCCGGGTCGGTGATCAGCGTGACACGCTCGTCGACGACCTTGAGCCCGATCTTGTTGCCGCCGCCCTGCTTCGAGAAGAACGAGCGGCCTTCATCGGCGGAGCGCGCCTGCATCGCACCGGCGATCAACTGCACCAGATTGCCAACGGCCGTGGGCTCGAGGATCGTGGTGTAGCGACCCGGCTCGATCGCCACCGGGCTCCGCGAGTCCTTCGCCTTCTGCACGGCCGTGGCCGCCACGCGCGCCGGATCGAGATCGGAAAACGTATTGCCATCGGTGCACGCCCAGCCGGAACCGGTGCCATCGGGCGAGCGCACCGTCGTCGTCATCGTCACCGACGAGCTCGAGTCGTACGCGAACAATCCCTTCGAATTGGCGAGCGCCGTCGCCCCGGCGCGACACTCGATAAAGCCGGTCGCGATCAGTTCGTTCGCACGCGCCAGTTCGGTCACGATCTTCGACGCCGCCGCCCGCTCCGTTGGAGAGGGCAGCGTGATGCTGCGCTCGCGCGGAGACGGATACGTTTGCGCGCCAAGCTCCGGCATGCGCTCCGGATTGGGCGGCACCAGCTTCGCGATCTCATACGCCTGCTTCGCCGCCGCCGCGAGCGACGCTTCGTCGAGACGATTGGTGTTCACGCTCGCCGCGCGATTGCCCGAATACGCCGTGATCGTGACCTGCGTATCCTGATTCTCACCCGACGTGGTGACCTGATTCAATGCGAAGCGCGTGTCTGCACGCGCCGCACTGTTGATCGAAACGCGTGTCTCTTCCGCCGGCGAGTTCCGCAACACACGCTGGGCGATTTCCTGCGCCTCGGCACGCGTGAGAATCCCGGCTGGCGCGTACAGAGAACGGGGGCCGAAGTCGCTCATGCCCTTCTCCCGGTGTTGATGATGTTGGTCTGCTGAAAGAGCGACGGCACGCAGCCATGACTCACGGAGTTCGACTGGCCCGGCTGTCCCTTGGCATCGCCGAAGGCGCCACCAAGCTCATAGCTCTTCTGACCGCCGATCGCCTTCAGCGACTTCCAGAAATCGGGAGTGCGAAACTGATACGCCACGTCCTTGAGCTGCCCCACGATCTTGCCACCCTTCACTTCGTAAAAGATCTGGCCGGCGAACTGTCCGTTGTAGCGCTGCTGATCGATCGAGAACGAGCCGTCGCCCACGATGGCGATGCCCTTGTCCATCGAGCCGATCATGCTCTCGAACGTGTTGTCGTTGTTGCCCGGCACCATGCTCACGTTCGGCATGCGCTGGAACTGCACATCGGCCCAGCTCTGCGCGTACGAACAGCCATACGAGCGCACCGGCTTCCCTACACTCGTGTAGTAGTCAGTCATCATCGTGGCCTGTTCGCGTGTGGTCTGATAGTCCACGAACACGCCGTTCTTGATGATGTCGAACTTGATGGGCTTCACCGCTTCGTCGTCCCAACCGATGGCGCCGAGCGATCCCTTCTGCTCGCGATCGCCGACCACGTTGAGCAGATCCGATCCGATACGTAGCTTGCCAAGTACCTGCGCCGGCGGCGCGATGAAGCTGGTGCCGGCGTAGTTGGCTTCGAAGCCGAGGGCGCGATCGAGTTCGGTGGGATGCGCGATCACTTCGTGCACGGTGAGCCACAAATTCGACGGGTGCAGCAGCAGATCGTAGCGACCCGGCTCCACCGGCTTGGCACTCAACTTCTGCACGGCCAGCTCCGCCCACTTGGGCGCGCGTTCGGCCATCTTCGAGTTGATCACCCACTCATAGCCCAATCCCATCGGCGCAATTTCACTACTCTGCACCGTCTGGAAATCAGAGAAGTCGGCCGACACCGCCGTGACCGACATGCTGGGCGACGTGCGATAGATCGTCTGCACGAGGAAGGATCCGTCGCTCGTCATGAGCGACTTCTCTTCGCGCAGGAAGAACATGCTCGACGTGACGTTGCGGATCCCCTTCACCGCGAGCGCCGACTCGTTGGCGGCCAACAGCAGCGCCACCTTATCGGTAATCGCCACTGTGAACGGATCGGTTTCGATGGGGCTCTTCCACTCACCCACCTGATTGCCGGGGGTGGGGGCGAGCTGCACCGGACGCAACTGACTGGCGCGATTGGCGCGGGCCTGCTCGAGCGCGGCGCGGGTAGCGGTGGCCACCGAGTCCGTGTCGAGGCGGCTGGTGGCGGCAAAGCCCCACGCGCCGTCGACCAGCGTGCGCACGCCGAGTCCGAAGGTGTCGGTGTCACTGACACCCTGCACGATGCGATCGCGCGTGTTCACATTCTGTTGCCGGCGGGCCGCCACACGGACGTCGGCGTACGAGGCACCGCCCGACTTGGCGACATCAAGCGCCGCCTGCATGAGGGCCTTGATGGCCGGATCGTCGGCCGATGGCAAGTCGGACGAGATGAGGCCGGGAGCGGCGATCAGCGAGCCGGAGGGGGACAGCGCGGAGGCCGATCGCGTAGCGACCAGACCACCGGCGGCCACAGCGGCGCTTGCCTTGAGGAAATCGCGGCGGGAGCGTGTCATGAGCAGATCATGAGCGGGGCGGAAGGAGACGCGGACGGCCCACGGGAATACCGAGGGGCGTGTCCGGTGCGGACCAACGGTCGTTGCAACTTACGCGTCCGACCGCGGTCCTGTTGAGCGCCGCGCGCTGAACGCCGCCGTCGCGATTTCGCTGTAGCTTTCCGGAAGCCGGGGCGTGCCACTGCGGCGCGTTCCGTCCCTCACGTTTTCGCCGTTGGAGCCTTTCCGACCATGTCCATGCTCCGTCGTCCCGCCCAGGCCCGCGCCCGCGCTCTCGCGGCGATCGTGCCGCTCGCCTTCCCGCTCGCGCTGTCGGCGCAGATCCTCCAAAAGGCGCCCGGCGCCCCGACCACGCTCACGCCGGCCCAGCAGGACGCCCGCGCGATCTACAAGGAGATGGTCGAGATCAACACGGTCGATTCCGTGGGATCGGTGACGAAGGCCGCACAGGCCGTCGCGGCCCGCTTCAAGGCCGCTGGCTTCCCGGCTGGGGATATTCACGTGGTGGGCCCCGCCAGCGCCCCAGCCAAGCAGAATCTTATCGTGCGCTATCGCGGCAAAGGCCGAGGCAAGCCCATCCTGCTGCTGGCCCACCTGGATGTGGTGGCGGCACTCCGCAGCGACTGGCCGCGCGACCCGTTCGCCATGACCGAACAGGACGGCTACTTCCTGGGCCGCGGCGTGGCCGACGACAAGTCGATGGCGGCCATTCTCACCGCGAACGTGCTGCGCTACAAAAAGGAAGGCTGGGTGCCCGAGCGCGATCTCATTCTGGCGCTCACCGCCGACGAGGAGGGTGGCGGCGAGAACGGCGTGAGCTGGCTGATCGCCAACCATCGCGACCTGATCGATGCCGAGTATGCGATCAATGAAGGGGGCGGCGGTACGCTACAAGACGACAAGCCGCTCTTCCATTCGATTCAGGCCGCGGAAAAGGTCTACAACGACTACACGCTCACCGTGCTCAACACGGGCGGTCACTCGAGCGTGCCGCGCAAGGACAATGCGATCTACTCCCTCGCGAACGCGTTGGCCCGCATCGAGAAGTACACCTTCCCGGTTGAACTCAACGACGTCACGCGTCCGTTCTTCGAGCAGACGGCGAAGGTGGAAATGCCATCGCTCTCGGCCGCCATGAAAACGCTGGTGGCCAATCCCACCGACACCGCGGCCGCGCGCATTGTTTCCACCGATCCGCGCTACGCCTCGATGTTGCGTACCACCTGCGTGGCCACGCGCCTGTCGGCGGGCCACGCCAACAACGCGCTCCCGCAGACGGCCACGGCGAATGTGAATTGTCGCATCGCCCCCACCAGCACGGGGTCGCAGGTGAAGGCCGCGCTCGAGCAGGTGATCGGCGACGCGACGGTGAAGGTCACCGGCTCGCGTGAAGATCGCAAAGACGGCGCGCCGGGCCCGATCAACGCCACGTTACTGCAGGCGACCACGCAACTCACGAGTAAGATGTTCGGCGGCGTGCCCGTGATTCCCACGATGAGCACTGGCGCCACCGATGGCTATCGGCTGCGCGCCGTGGGCATCCCCACCTACGGCGTGAGCGGCATCTTCTCGTCGCCCGGCGAAACCAACGCGCATGGGCGCGACGAGAAGTTGCGCGTGAAAAGCTTCTACGACGGACTCGACTTCCTGTACGAACTGGTGAAGCAGGTGGCCGGCCCCAACGCGGGCAAGCCGATTTCCTGAAGGACCGGCGGCACCACCGGCATGAAGCGTGTGCTTACGCCTTCATGCCGGGTTCGCTGTCGATGACCGCGCGCGCGATGTCGACCATGCGCACCGAGCGATCCTGGCTGCTGCGCTGCATGATACGATAGGCTTCCTGCTCGCTGCTGCCCGTGCGCCGCATCAGAATGCCCTTGGCGCGTTCGATCAGCTTGCGCGCTTCGAGCTGCTCCTTCGCTTCGGCGGCTTCACGGCGGGCCGACAGCAGTTCGCGCGCCCGCGTGACGGCCATGCGCAACGTCGCATCGAGCGTGGTCGGCGGCGTCGGCTTGGACATCAGCGCCACGGCCGTGCTGCGCAACACGTCGGCCGTGCTCAGCGTGAGCGACAGATCACCGGTGATCAGCACGACGGCCGTACCGGGCAGCGCCGCGGCGATCTCCTCGGCCGCCTGCACACCGCTGGCGCCCGGCATGTGCATGTCGAGAAGCACCGCATCGGGGGTGAACTGCTGCGCCTTCTCGATCGCCTCCGTACCGCTCCCGACTTCGGCGACCACCATATGGCCAAGCGCACTCAGCAGGTCGACCAGCGTAGACCGCTCGAGGGCGTTGTCTTCGGCCACCAGCACGCGAATGGTCGAGGGGAGATCGGACATAGTGTTACTCGGTTGTAGAAGCGGGAGCAGAGCCTCCCGCAATGTGAGCCTGCAATTCGGCGGCACGCAACGGCTTCCGGAGGACAAATTCCGCGCCGCGCGACTCGCCGGTGTCAGCAATGGGTTCCCAGCCGGTCAGCACCCCGACCCGGACGGTTGGCGCGTGGCGACGGACATGCTGCACCAGGTCCCAGCCACTCCCGTCGGGTAGTCCGACATCGGTCAACATG
>Ga0114970_10004223_pt1 | contig 10483 bp, 8 predicted proteins | sample M_140205_XF_Meta_FD_87030 | JGI IMG/M metagenome (GOLD analysis project Ga0114970, IMG submission 87030) | Freshwater microbial communities from Lake Montjoie, Canada to study carbon cycling - M_140205_XF_MetaG | ecosystem: Environmental > Aquatic > Freshwater > Lake | place: Lake Montjoie... | reverse complement strand
GCCGACGTCATTCGCGTGGAACGCCGCGAAGGCGGCGAAGACCGTTACATCGCCCCCGTCACCTCGCAGGGTGAAGGCGCCGTGTTTCTGCAATGCAGCCCCAACAAGCGCTCGCTCACACTGGACCCGACCACCCCGCAAGGCCGCGAGATAGTGCACCGACTGGTGGCCACGGCGGACATCGTGGTGGCCAACCTGCCTGCCGCGGCGCTGCGGCAGTTCGGTCTCGATTACGCCACGCTCTGCACGGTCAAGCCGGACATCATTCTGGTGACCCAAAGTGCCTTCGGCGATAGTGGCCCTTACGCCACGCGTGGTGGCTTCGATGGCGTGGGCCAAGCCATGAGTGGCTCCATGTACATCACGGGCACACCGGGCAACCCGGTGAAGGGTGCCGCCCCGTACGTCGACTACACCACCGCTTCGCTCTCTGCTTTCGGTGCTTTGGCGGCGTTGCTGGAAAAGCGACAGACCGGCCGCGGCCAGCACGTGCAAGCGGCGCTGCTGTCCACGGCGCTCGCCGTGTTCAATTCGCATCTCGTCGAGCAAGGGGTCACCGGCATCAACCGCGTAGGCACCGGCAACCGCGTGCAGACCTCCGCCCCCTCCGATGTTTTCGCCACCAGCGACGGCCATGTGCTCATGCATACGGTTGGCAATGGCTTGTTCAAACGCTGGGCCAAGCTGATGGCCAAAGACGGCGACGACCCGGCGCGCTGGACGGACGACCCACTGTTCCAGTCGGACCAGTCCCGCGCGGACCACGCCGACCCCATTCTGGAACGAACGCGCCAATGGTGCGCGGCGCGCACTACCGCCGAGGCGGTGCTTCAACTGGAAGCCATCGGCCTGCCCGGCGGGCCCGTCTATACCCCGCAGCAAGCGCTGGACGACCCGCAGGTCGCTGCCATGGGCTTCCTGCGTGCCGTGGATTACCCCGGCTTGCCGCGCCCCGCTCCGGTCGCAGACATTCCACTGAAGTTCTCGCACTCGCCCGTGGGAATTCGCACCTCGCCCCCCACGCTCGGTGCGGACACGGACAGCGTGCTGACGGAACTGGGCTACGACAACGCCGCCATCGCGGCGCTGCGAACGGCACAGGTGGTCTGAGAGAACATCGGCGCGATCTGGGAACATCAGACCCACATCACGCGCGCGTAACGCGAGGATCAAACCGGCGTGATGCGATAACCCAGCCGCGGGAAGTGCACCACCACCTCGCCCACGGCAGGGTGCTCACGACGCAAGGCAATGCGCGTTGGCGTTGCCACCACCACCTGTCCCACGACCTCACCACGACGGGTGTCATCTGGCGTAACGGCTACCGTTTGCCCCGCTTGCAGACCCTGCACATCGGCCGGGTCCACTTGCTCTGCCGTCAGCGGCGCCGAGGTCAGCGCCACAGCCAGCGCCTCGGCCGGGGGCAACTCAGTACGCTTCCCCTGACCAATGGCTGCGCAACGGGCTTCCCAGGCGTGCAACGCCGGAAAGCCCGCCAGCAAAGCAGCGGCTTGGTCGGGCAGGTTCTGCCGCAACATCCATGTGAAAGGCCAAGCCTGCGCGTCCGCCAAGCCCGGCCGGCCGCCCATCAGAAATGGGCGGCCATCCTGCAATTGCTCTTCGAGGAGCGAGGCGTGTGCACGGTACTGGCTACGGGCCTGCACGAGGTTTTCAGCGGCAGCGCCGAAGTCGATGTCCGGGAACAGTTGCTCGCGGTCCTTGCGGAATTCGTCAGGCCAGAACGGCAAGGCCACGCCGAGAACCACGCCGAGGCCGGTGCGAAAAAACGCATCGGCCCAACGCACCATCATCCGTTCCATCGCGCCGTGCACCACGGGCACCAACGGCGGCTCCGGCAGCAAACGGTCGAGTTCGCGGGCAATGAGTTGCGAGTCGACATACACATCGCTGCCCACCTGCAGTACTGGCGTGCCGCGATAACCCCCCGTCAACGCCATCACGGCGTCCTTCGGCGGCATCATGGGCATTTCTACCGAATGGTAGGTAGCGCCCTTGATGCCAAGCATCATCAGCGCTTTCTGCGAGAACGGCGAGGCATCGTATTGATGCAGAATGAGACTGGTGGCGGTGGGGGCGTTTTCCATCATTTCTCTCCAGCATTGGGTTCGTTATTCGCATCGCTATGCTGGCGGAGCTCATCCAGCTTCGCAGCGGTCTGGCCATAGAGGTGCGTATCGCCAATGGCATCGGAATGCCGCACGCGACCATGCAGCATGGCGCGCTGCACCGCAGGGCGCTCACCAATCGCGTCATACCATCGCTTTACGTTAGGAAAGTCGTCCAGCGATTGTCCCTGCCAGTCGTGGTGCACTATCCAAGGCCAGCAAGCCATGTCGGCGATGGAATAGTCGTCAGCGATGAACTCGCGACCCTTTAACTGTTGGTTCAGCACACCATACAAACGGTTCACCTCGTCGGTGTAGCGCTGAATGCCATAAGGCACTTTTTCCTTGGCGAACTGGCGAAAGTGATGCGCCTGCCCAGCCATAGGGCCGAGCCCGGCCATCTGCCAGAACAGCCACTGCAATGTGTTGTGTCGGCGCATGGGGTCGTGTGGCAGAAACCGGCCACTACGCTCCGCCAAGTACAACAGGATGGCGCCAGATTCAAACAAGGCCAGCGACCCACCCGGAATATCGTGATCGATGATTGCCGGAATCTTGTTGTTCGGGCTGACCGCCAGAAATTCGGGCGTGAACTGCATGCCACGCGTGATATCGATATACGTCAACTTCCAAGGAAGATCCATCTCTTCCAGCGCAATGGCCACTTTCTGTCCATTGGGCGAGGGATAGAACAGCACTTCGATCATGCGCGCTCCACGCGGTACTGCGCCCGTGGGAAATGCACCACTACTGTGCCGGCACGTTCATCCGTGCGCATTACTGCCACTTCGTGCAGCGTGTAGCTGTAAAGCGTGCCGGTCACTGGCGTCTTGCCGTAGTCGTCCGGGGTGACCTGTACCGTATCGCCGGCCTGCAAATTCAGTGCAGTGGCCACCTCGTCGCGCAGCGTGACACCCGCCCCCGGCAGTGGTGTGGCGGCACGCGCCACGGCAAGTGCGTCGGTTGCCGAAAGTTCGCTGCGCTCACCATGCCCCAAGGCCAACATGCGGTCGGCAAAAGCGCGCACCAACGGGAAAGGCGCAAGCATGTCCGCCGCGTTGGCGAGATTGCCGCGCACCATCCACACCGGGAAGTAGGCGCCAATATCCGCCCAACCCGGCGCACTGCCGCCCAGGAAATCCGTACCCGCGGTCAGCGCCTGTTCCAGCGTGTCGAGTTGGCTGCGCAACTGCGTGTACATGTGCGGCACGTCTTCGCCGAGGCGCGAAAAGTCCATGAAGTTGAAGAAGGCCTTGCGGTCCGCGAGCAGCGGCTCCGGCAACAGGCCCAGATTCGTGCCCATGGCCAGAGCAGCGCCCGGGTCGAAGAAACTGCGGTCCGCCCAACTGGCCAGCGCCAGCGCCAAGCCGCGGGTCGCGCCCGGGAACAGCGTGGGGCTGGGGAAACGACGCTCCAGTTCCAGAGCGATCAGTCGGGTATCGCAGTAGATGTCGGCGCCCACCTGCAGCACCGGCGTGCGGCGGTAACCGCCGGTCAGTGCGGTCAGGTCCGGCTTGGGTGGCACCATGGGAATGTCAACGGATTGCCAGGCGAGGCTCTTCAGCCCGAACACGAGCCGAATTTTCTCGGCGAACGGCGATGGATCGAAATGGTGCAGGATCAAGTCAGACATGGTTCCCCCTTAACCCAAGGCCACCCCTTGGCCAGCCCTGATAGTACATACCGCAGACGGGCAAAAAAACAGTCAGGCTTGTTTCTTTCATTAGAGGGCATCGCCTATACTCGGTCAGGTCGGCGGCCCTCGGGTTAGCTGGCATTTTCTTGTCGGAGGTCTACCCGTGTCCACGCCCACTCACAGCCCGTCCCGCGAAGAGGTCATGGACCTGCTGCGCGCCGGGATGCAGTACGAATTCGGTCGCACGGGGCCCCCGGCAGGCTTCCCGCAGTTTCCAGTCATCCCCGCCGGCCGCTACACGGACCCGGTCTTTCTGGAACTCGAGATGTCGGCCATGTGGAAGCGCTCTTGGGTTTATGCCTGCCACCTCGACGAAATTCCCGAACCTGGCCATTTCCTGCTGTTCACGCGCCTCGGTTCGCCGGTGCTCATCATTCATGGCAAGGACGGCGTGGTTCGCGCTTTCTACAACACCTGCGCGCACCGCGGCGCCCCGTTGGTGCAAACGCCCGGCGGCAAGGTGGAAGGACTGGTCTGTCAATACCACGGCTGGACCTATGGCCTCGATGGCCGCCTGCTGAACCTGCGCGACAAGCGTGACTTCGTGGGCCTCGACCTGAACTGCCATTCGCTGGCACCAGTGCGCTGCGAACGGTTCGGCAACTGGATCTTCGTGAACGAAGACGCCAATGCGCCAACGCTCGCCGAAAACCTTGGACACATCCCGGGATTCTTCGCGGAGTTGGCGCCCGAACAAACGCGCTTCGTGCACAAGAAGAGCTACCACGTGAAGTGCAACGTGAAGGTGCTGCTCGATGCCTTCCTCGAGGTATACCACCTGAAGTCCATCCATCAGCACACGGTGGACCGCTTTCTGGACCACCGCGGCACTACCATTCAGCTGTGGGCCGGTGGCAATTCGCTGATGTTCACGCCTAATCGCCGGCCCGACTGGGAAGACCCAGGCACGCGCGGCATGGCTAAGGTGCCGGGCGTCTCCGAGGTCATTGCCAAGAACAATCCCTCGTTCATGTCGTACCCGAACCTCGTCACGCCCGTAGCGGATAGCGGCATCCCATTCATCTTGTTCTGGCCCTGCGGCCCGCGCGAGATGGAAATCGAAGTAGTGTGGTTCGCGCCTGGCGACAACGGCGAACCGCTGTCTCCGCTGTGGGAAACGCGCATCGCGAATTTCGAGCGTATCCTCTACGAAGACACGCAGTTCGCGGAGTTCATCCAGCAGTCGGTCGAATCACCGGGCTTCCGCGGGCTGACGCTGAACTATCAGGAGCGTCGCATTTACCACTGGCACGAAGAACTGGACCGTCGCATTGGCATCGACCGTGTGCCGGAACACTTGCGCGTGCAACAAGTGCTGGCGCCGTTCGTCTCGGCGGTTCCCGTGTCGCCACCGCCTGCCGAAGCGGCGGTCGAAGCGGCGACTCCCTAAGCCATGCGCGCGCTGCTCTCTGCCGGTGTCTACCTGCCGCGAGCACGTCTGCCCCGCAGCAGCATTGCCGCGGGCCACGCTTGGTTCAACCCGAACCTCCCCAAAAGCGGCGAACGCAGTTACGCCGCTTGGGACGAAGACAGCCTGACAATGGCTGTGGAGGCTGTGCGCGCCTGCACTGCAGCGGTAACGGCCGAGGGCGTTACCGGCAGCCATCGCCAGTTCGGCGCAATCGCCTTCGCTTCCACCACCTTCCCCTTCGCCGACCGCAGCAACGCGGGCCTCGTGGCCGCAGCGCTGGGCCGTGAAGGCTTGCTGCAAGCACGCGACCATGGCGGTTCGCTGCGCGCCGGCACCTCGGCGTTACTCACGGCCCTGCAGGCACTGGCCGACCCGGCCTGCCCAGAAACGGTCGTGGTAGCGAGCGACGCACGCCAAGCGAAGCCTGCCAGCCCACAGGAAAGCCAGTTCGGCCACGGCGCCGCCGCCTTCCGCTTGGGCCGTGCACCAGATGGCATCGCCGTGCTGGCGGAATACCTCGGTGGTGCTGCCGTTACCGCCGACTTTGTCGACCACCATCGCAGCGCTGGCGAAGACTTCGACTACACGCTGGAAGAGCGCTGGGTGCGTGACGAAGCCTGGGGCAAACTGCTGCCCGGTGCCGTTGGGCCCGCCTTGGCTGCGGCTGGCATTACCGCCAGCGCCATCGACCACTGCGTGGTCAACGCTCCTGCCGCCGCACAAAAGAAACTGGCCGCACAACTGGGCCTGCGCGAAGGTGTTTTCGTCGACACGCTCGGCAAGACCGTAGGCGACACGGGGACGGCGCAGCCCTTGGTGCTACTGGCCGCAGCTTTGGAGAAGGCCACGCCAGGTGCCCTGCTGTTGCTCATCGGCTTTGGCCAAGGCATCGATGCGCTGGTGTTCCGCGCGGGCGCGCTCGCTGGCAGCACGGCTGGCAACGCCGCCAGCAACGTCAGCGCAGCGCTGGCCGCTGGCCGACAAGAGCCTAGCTACACTCGGTACTTGGCGCATCAAGGCCTGCTGGCGATGGAACTGGGCATGCGTGGCGAGCGTGACAACCGCACGGCGCAGAGCGTGGCCTGGCGCAAGCGCCGCACGGTCACGGCCCTCATCGGTGGCAAGTGCCGCGATTGCAGCACCGTGCAATATCCTCTTACACGCGCCTGCGTAAACCCCGACTGCCGCGCTTTCGACACGCAGGAAGAGTTTCCGCTCGCCGATTGCCCAGCGAAGGTAAAGACCTTCACCGAGGACTGGCTGGCGTTCACACCGGCGCCGCCACTGGTGTACGGCAACGTCGCCTTCGCCGCCGGCGGCAACGCCTTCATCGAATTCACCGACGCCGCGCCCGGCGAAACCGCCGTTGGCCAGCCCGTCCGCTTCGTGTTCCGCTTAAAGGACCGCGATGCCTTACGTGGCTTTCACCGCTACTTCTGGAAAGCCGTACCCGTGTCTCTACACGGGCACGGCGCAGGGCACTAACCCATGGCTCGTGGCATCCGCGACCAGGTCGCCATCGTTGGCATGGGCTGTTCCCGCTTCGGCGAACGCTGGGATGCCGGCCCCGATGACCTGATGATCGAAGCCTTTCAGGAGGCATCGTTCGATGCCGGCATCGAACGCGACCGCATCGAAGCGGCATGGCTCGGTGTGTTCTACCAGGAACAATCCACCTCGAAGTCGGGCCTGCCGCTGTCCATGGCACTGCGTCTGCCGAACGTGCCCGTCACCCGCGTCGAGAACCTCTGTGCCACGGGTACAGAAGCGCTGCGTGGTGCCGTGTATGCGGTGGCCTCGGGAGCCGTGGACATTGCCTTGGCCATGGGCGTGGAAAAACTGAAGGACACCGGCTTCGGCGGTCTGCCGGAACGCGCCAAGGGCACCTTCGAAGACTTGTGGCAGCCGGGATTCACTCCGCCCGGCGCCTTCGCACAATTAGGCGCTGCTTACGCCGCCAAGCATGGGCTGTCCATGCAGGACGTGAAGCGCGCCATGGCGCATGTGTCGTGGAAGAGCCACGAAAACGCGGCGCTGAACCCGAAAGCGCATCTGCGTAACCGGATCACTATCGAGCAGGCACTGGGTGCGCCCATGATCGCCTACCCGCTTGGCACCTTCGACTGCTGCGGCGTCAGCGACGGCGCTGCCTGCGCCATCGTCACCACGCCGGAAATTGCTCGCAGTCTTGGCCGAACCGAAGCGGTCACGGTGAAGTCGCTGCAACTCGCGCCATCCAATGGCGTGGAACTTTCCCATGGCAGTTGGGATGGCGCGCATACGCCAACCACCCGCCTGGCCGCCGCCCGCGCCTATGCGGAAGCGGGCATCGTCGGTGCCGAGGCCATCGACCTATTCGAAGTGCACGACTGCTTTTCCATCACCGAACTGGTGCTGATGGAAGACCTGGGCTTCTCGGCCGAAGGCCGTGCGGTCTACGATATTCTGGATGGCCGCTACGACCGAACCGGTGCCAAACCCTGCCAGATTGACGGTGGCCTGAAGTGCTTCGGCCACCCGGTGGGGGCCTCCGGCCTGCGCATGGCCTATGAGATGTACCTGCAGTTGCTCGGGCGAGCCGGCGCGCGCCAGCATTCGCCACAAGGCAAGGCGCCGGCGCTCGGCTTGACGCACAATCTAGGTGGCATACCGAACCGCAACGTTGCCGCCATCGGCATTTTCGGACTGATGGACGTCTAAACTACCGCTAGCGGGCTGGTAGCCTCTGGCCACTGTCGAGGGGGGATGATGATCAACACACTGCTGACGCGCGTACCACCCGACCAACTCGGCGACTGGCGTGGCGCTTATGACACCCTGCAAGGGCTCACGGGCGACGCCACCTTCGTGGAAGTGTTCGCACAAGCCCCAGAACTGCTGCAGTTCGTCATGGGCCAGTTCTACATGCCGCTGTTCTTCGGCGGTCGCGTGGAGCAGCGCTACAAGCAACTGGCTCGCCTGAAGCTGTCGCTGGAGCACGGTTGCCGTACCTGCAACAAGCAGAACGTACCTGGCGCCTTGGCTGCCGGCATTACGCAGGCGCAGGTGGACGCCATGGACGCCTATGAGACGGGCCCCTTCACTGAAGCCGAAAAGGCGGTCATCGCTTATGCGGACCAGGTGAAGATGACCAACCACCAAGGGCACATGACGCCCGAACTGCTGGCGCGCCTGCGCGCACACTTGAGCGAACCGGAAATTCTTGAACTCGGCGTGGTCATGGCGGTCATCTCCGGCATGGCAAAGCTTAGCTTCGTGCTCGAATTAGTCGAGCGCGAACCCACTTGTCCTTTCAACCCAGACGTTGCCGCCTAGGGAGGCTGCCATGTACGACTATCGCAATCCCATCGTGCTGAATCCCGCCGCGCCAGAAGGCGCCTTGGATGCAAAACTGCCTCCCGCGGATGACGGACTGGATGTTGTCGACCCTGCACGCTACTACTCCAAGGAGTTCATGCAGAAGGAGTGGACCCATCTGTGGCCCCGCGTCTGGATTCTCGTGGGCGTCACGCCAGACATCAAGGAGCCAGGCGACTATTTGGTCCATGAACACGGCCACGAAAGCTTCTTGGTAGTACGCCAGGACGACGACAGCATCAAGGCGTTCTACAACGTCTGCCCCCACCGTGCAAACCAGATTGCGCTGAACTCGCAAGGCTCGGTCGACAAGTTCACCTGTGCCTATCACGGCTGGCAGTTCGGCAAGGACGGCAAGCTGAAGTGCATCACCGATGAACAGACCTTCCACCCGAGTCTCGTCGCGCATCGCCCGGGTCTCACGGAACTGCGTTGCGACACCATCGGCGGGCTCATCTTCGTGAACATGGACGGCAAGGCACCGCCCCTCAAGGAGTGGATTGGCCTGCCCCCGGGTTACATCGAGAACTACGAAATCGAGCAGATGAACGTAGTCCACCACGTCAACACTGAGTGGCTGGCGAACTGGAAGACCGGTGTCGATGCCTTCTACGAGACCTACCACCTCCCCCATATCCACCCGCAGACGCAGGGCGTGATGGAAGACTTCTCGCAGATCGACAGCTACCCGAACGGCTTCACGCGCATGATCGTGCCCATCTGCACGAAGAGCCATCGCATGGAAGACGCCTCCGTGAACCCCGGCTTGCAGTACATGATGATGGAAGCGGGCATGGACCCGGCCAGCTACACCGGTGACGCGGATGGCGTGCGCGTCGCCGTGCAACAAGCCAAGCGCGCGCGCGCTGCACGCCTCGGCATGACGCACTACGACAAGTTCACCGACGGCCAGTTGACGGATAGTTGGGCTACCGGCTTCTTCCCGAACGTGCAGATTGGCATGCATCCGGAAGGCGTATTTATCATGCGGTTCGTCCCGCATGCGACGGACCCTGAGCGCTACTACTACGACAACATGATCATGTTCCGCCACGTAGATGACCCGAACTACTTCGTGCCCGGCTGGATGGGCCTGCCGAAGGATACGGACGTCACCGGCGCTACCCGTCCAGAAGTGAAGCGCTATACCGCCGGCAACCTCTGCGACCTGGGTGAAGTGCTCAACCAGGACGTGGAACTGGTCGCCAACGTGCAGAACGGCTCGAAGTCGCGTGGCTTCCGTGGCCCGCTGTGGTCCGTGCAGGAAGGCCGCCTACGCCACTACCACCGCGAACTCGACCGTTACTTGAACGGCGAGAAGTAAGCCGCTGCGGTGCTGCTAGCGGCGTGCCAGGACATCTGGATCAACATGCGCCTGGTCACCGCGGTAACGCTAACCTGAGGCCGGGAAATATGCCCGGCCACCGCGCAGCACCAGTTCGCGCTGCACCACGGAGGGAATATCCGTGGTGTGGTGCACCGCCACCACCAGCGTGGTGCCGGCAGCAGCACGTCGTTCCATCTCTTCCAGCATTCGTGCTCGAGCAGCGCGGTCCAGCCCGGTGAAGGGTTCGTCCAGTAGCAATAGTTCCGGGTTACGAACCAGCGCTCGAGCTAACAGCGCCAGCCGCAATTGCCCATACGAGACTTCCCGCGGGTAGCGTCCCCCCAAAGCGGCTAGACCAAACCGGTCGAGGGCTTCCATTGCGCGGCGCTTTTCGCCCGCTGAAGGCTTCCAGTCCAACCCTAGGCTGCCGCGCCAACCGCCAATCACCAAATCCAGCAAGCTGCCAGCGCCCATTGCATCATCCACTGCCAACGTCTGCAGTTCTGGCGACACATAGCCACAACGACGCTTCCACAGTTCGATGGGCGTGCCTTGCGGGAACCGTG
>Ga0114970_10004221_pt1 | contig 10486 bp, 12 predicted proteins | sample M_140205_XF_Meta_FD_87030 | JGI IMG/M metagenome (GOLD analysis project Ga0114970, IMG submission 87030) | Freshwater microbial communities from Lake Montjoie, Canada to study carbon cycling - M_140205_XF_MetaG | ecosystem: Environmental > Aquatic > Freshwater > Lake | place: Lake Montjoie... | reverse complement strand
TTAGCAAAGTCCGTGCCAAGTTGTTAAACGTTTGATTTTTTCTTTGCCTAATGACTTTAATGATATGGGTGTTGACTGACGAGAGGAAACTTTCGGACCTTGGATTATTTTCCAATAGTTTAAGTCTAGAACAATACTCGAGAATTTCCTAATTCTTATGCGCCTATACCGCGGTAGCGAACCGAAACGCGACACACCGTGCGAAATCTGATCTGCTCGGAATTTATCCAACCGATGCCACGCGTTACATCGTAACAAAAAAACGCTGCCCGGCTTGTGACCGAGCAGCGCGTGATGATTTCTGATGTTGCGGAATCAGTCTCAGGCAGCAACCGCAGCGTGCTTCGCTGCGAGAGCCTTCTTCGACTGGGCAATGATGGCGGAGAAGGCTGCGGCATCGGTGATCGCGAGATCCGAGAGGATCTTGCGGTCGGCTTCGATTCCAGCAGCTTTCAGGCCTTCAATGAAACGCGAATAAGTCATGTCCTCGTTGCGGCAGGCAGCGTTAATACGCTGTGTCCACAGACGGCGGAATTGACCTTTACGCTTCTTCCGGTCCCGATATTCATACGTCAGCGCTTTTCGGACTGCGTCCTTGGCGTAACGGAAGAGTTTCGAGCGGAAACCGCGGAAACCCTTGGCACGGAGCAACGTCCGCTTGCGGCGGGCGCGACTGGCCGGTGAGTTGGTGGCACGTGGCATTTAGTTTATTTCAGTTTGAACAGACCGTTATTTTCATTTCCTTCCACAGTCTCGACTGTTCTTGTCTCCCTTGCGGGATCAGGCTGTGTAAAGGCCGTCCGATTCGCGGACGGGGCGTATTATTCGTTGCTGTGATTTCCTGTTACCGGGAAAAAGGAAGATTCTCTCTGACGTTTCTGAGGTCAGCATCGGAGACGAGAGCAGCTTGGCCAAGACGACGCTTGCGTTTGCTGTTCTTGCCTTGCAACAAGTGGCGAGCCCCTTGTTTCCGACGAAGAATTTTCCCTGTCCCAGTGACTTTGAAACGCTTGGCAACGGCTTTCCGTGTTTTTGCTTTTCCTCCGACTCTTGGCATGGGACGGGAAAACTAGTGATCCTCACGACCTTGGCAAGGGGAAAATAGGATAATTTCCGATCCCCGCATTGCTAGAAATTAAATCACACCGGCAGACCCGTAAAAAAGATGCTGAAAGAAGGTCTTTGCGCCAGAAAGAATGACACCTAGATGCAAACGATTTCTGGAATCTAGCCACAGCTAGTGCCAGACATGCTGCAAAATACAAATCGCACAAGAGCGCGTCATACGTCGCACCGAGCATGTTCAACCAAGGGCGCAGCTGCAGTCTCCGCGATCGCCGCACTCTTTATTGTAAGATCACGATTTTGCGAGTCACTGGAGAAAATAGAGATCTGGCTTGTCAGTGACGCCTGCCTTCTGCATCGCGGCACGCAAGTCGTCGGAGGCCGCAAAGGCTTTTGCCTTGCTGATGTCGGCGACAGAAAAGAGCATGACCACCTCGTTCGAGTTATCGATGCTCCTCAGTAAGTTGAGTTCGGTAAGTCCAGCTGACGCCCGTGAAGCGGCGTGGGTGTCATAGGATGCTTTCCACGTGGTAAAATCGGAAACCTTGTGGCGGATGAGCAAATGGTTCATGGCGTTATTATCTTCGGTTGGGTTTGTTGTTTCGTTGTCTGAGAATGAAAATGTGGTATTATTTAAAATCTATTTCATTCACCGCGGGCATGGAAGCTTTAAAATAAACAGGAGCGTTACCCACCATGGGATGGAGCAACACGTGTTTGGCGCGACAAGTTGGCACAACCCAGCGTTGCCGATTGGTATTTCCGTTTTAATACGATACCCAGTGGAATGAACTCAACCGATGAAGAGCCTTACCGATGTGGAGGGATTCGACCCCGTGACGAACAAGCCGACCGAAAACGCCAGATGGCCAGACTAGGTGACCCTAACTCACATCAATTGTAAGGTGGCGCTGCATCTCCGAGGCAGCACGTGAATGGGTGGCTGATGAAACGAAAAAAAAATGCCGATGCGGACCATCCGCAGAGTATTCTCAGTAATGCCAGACGAATCGCTTCTTATGTATGGTGATAGACCAATCATTCTAATAGAGTGCCGCCGGCCGGACTCGAACCGGCACGCCATTACTGACAACAGATTTTAAGTCTGGGGTGTCTACCATTCCACCACGGCGGCATCAATTTCAGCCACTTGCTGCGGCTGGGCGCAGAGTAATGCCTAAAGGCGCGGACTCGTCTAGCTCTGCCTTTCATAAATGCCAACTTTTTCTAAACCGCCCTGACCGTGCGAGTGATTTCTAACACCGAATCGGTGGCAAGTCATGCATCAGAAGGCGCTCCAATAGCTGATACTAACGAGATGCCGCACCAGACGCGCTGTCGCCATTTTCCGCAAATCTGTCTCATTACGAAAAATTGCAAGGTCTGTCGGTTGACTTTTCCGTCAGCCACCTTCATACCCCATTTATGTCGTCTGCTTTGCCACCTAAACCTCGAATTGTCGGGCCTAAAGTTCGTATTTGTATCATCGCATCGAAATACAACGAGCAGTTCACCGATGCAATGGTTGAAAACGCCATCGAGGAACTTGGCGAACTGGTGCCCCAAGGCCGGGTGGACCTCATTCGTGTGCCCGGTGCTTTTGAAATCCCCGTCATGACTGCATCGATTCTCGACCGTGACCCACCTGCCTGCGTGATTGCTCTCGGCGTGATCATCCGTGGGTCTACCCAGCATGCCGACCTCGTTGCGGCGTCCGTGACAGAGGCACTCCAGCGGCTCGCTGTCCAATCATTGCGTCCGATCATCAATGAGGTCTTGCTGTTAGATGACGAAAAACAGGCTTATGCACGCTGCATCGGTGCGAAGTTAAATCGTGGACGTGAGGCCGCTAGGGTTGCCGCAGCCATGATTGATATTTTCCAAGAACTTGACCGCTCCATGCCACGCACCGGCACCTACAGGAAAAACTCGAATGCCTAGTCGCCGCCATATTCGCGAGGCGGTCGTTCAGTTTCTCTACTGCGCCGATCTAGAAGGTGGCGCGAATCCCGCAGCATTGCGGGGACCATTTTGGGATTTCGTCACCGAGTCAGACCGGCGCAGTTTGCAATTGGCGACATTTCGCACCGTCCACCACCTCGCCCACGGGCGCGAGGGTCGTTTGCACGAGTTCGTCGAGCGGCATTCCCACGCGATGACGCTGCTTTCCGCATGGCCGCAGGCGGAAAGTTTAAAATCCGACCTCAAGCGGACTGCCGAACTCGAGTCCGGTTGGAGCACCTCGTTTGCCAAGCTCGAGCGCTTACCGAAAGACGACGACGATGCCTCGGTGGCGGAAAACTTCGGCGGAGCGCTGGAAGATCTTTTTAAGATCGACCGCGATCTCGCTGCCACACGTCGCCGCTTCCTAGAAGGTCTCGAAGATTTGCCCGCCCTGCGTGGCCCCATGGAAGCCGTGGCCGCGACGATCCGCCGTCTTCAACGGATTTCTGATCGCTTACGTATGGTCGAGGAGCCTGAAAAATTTCCCGAGCAATCCGATCTTGCACGTCTCCGAGATTCCAAAGCTGAAATCCATGCGCTACGGGTAGAATCCGACGATCTTGTCGACTCAATTCTAGCGAACAAGGAACCCATCGACGAGACGCTCGCTTCCGTGATCGAAAATTTCACGCCCGAACGCATCGATCCTGTCGACCGAGCGATCCTTCGTCTCGGCACTTACGAGCTCTTTTACACTCCCTCTCCACCGAAGGCCATCATCAACGAGGCGATCGAGTTAGCCAAGCGCTTTGGCACCACCGACTCGGGGCGCTTTGTAAACGGCGTCCTTGATAAGGTGGCGAAGCGAGCGGACGAGCACCAGAAACCGCACGACGTTTTGTAATTGGTAAGTGACCGCACAAGGTTCATAAAACTGCGTAGAACTTTCATAACGATGCGCTACCCCACTCGATTTCAGCAGAAAACCCTTTGGAATGCCGCCACGGGGGTGGCTATCTTTACTCTTGGGGCCCTGTTAGTGGGGCTGACTTGGCTCTTGGGCAAAGTGTTTGGAGTTCTCCAACCCGTGCTCATCCCCTTGATCGTCGCGGGAATTATCGCTTACGTGTTAGATCCAGTCGTTAGAATGCTTGAGGCTCGTGGCTTGAGTCGCTTTTGGTCGGTGGTTTCAATATTTTTAGCGATTCTCTTGGGTATCACTTTACTCACTGCCGCGGTTCTTCCTGGTATCCAACGCAGTCGCATTGCATTGCGGGGCTTTCTTTCATCGCAAACGGCCGTCCAAGAAAAAAAGTTAGAAAATTTAGCATCACCTACTACAGATCCAATAGTGCATGACACCCAGCAACTCGCTCCATCTCTGGCACGCCTGCTGCATGATTTCCGCAGTAGCGAATCTAGCGGACCCATCAACTGGATCCTCACCGAGGTGGACGACCAAGGAAATCCGGTGCCAGCCACCACTCCAAATACATCACAACAATCCCTTGAATCATTCAACCGCAGTCGTGGTGGGCGTTTCTTAATTGAAAACCTAGACGTGATTGTAAAAACGAGCCGGAACTGGCTCAGTGCAGGATCTAACAAGGTCATTGGCTTTCTAGGGCTTTTCCTCGGTATGATCATGGTGCCCATCTACCTATTCTTTTTTCTCAAAGACTCGGCATCGATCCGCATACACTGGCATGACTATGTGCCACTAAAAAATTCACACTTTAAAACTACATTGGTAGACACTTTGCAGGAAATTAATGGCTATCTAATCTCGTTTTTCCGCGGTCAAGTGGTCGTGGCCGCCATCGATGGAATTCTAGTCGGCATATCCCTAACAATATTCGGCCTCCCCTACGGATTTCTGATAGGCATCTTCATGGCGATCCTCGGAGTCATCCCATACGTCGGAAATATTCTCTGCCTCATTCCAACCTGCATCATCGCCTACCTTCATTCGCAAGGAACCTCCGCATTTGGGCTTGGCCCATGGGCATATGTCGGTTGCGTGCTCGGAATTTTCGTGGTCGTGCAACAAATCAACTCGCTCGTGACCGCACCAAAAATCGTTGGGGATTCCGTGGGCTTGCATCCACTCACTGTGATTTTTTCGATGCTATTCTGGTCGCTCGTACTCGGTGGTTTCGTTGGAGCGTTGTTGGCGGTGCCCTTAACCGCCGCAGTGAAAGTCCTATTTCGGCGCTTCATCTGGGAACGTCAGACGCTTGACACTCTCGAAGCAAATCTAGGCTAAAACCCTGGGCTTAGGGATTAAAGGCAGAAGTGCCCGCCGCCTCGCGTCTCTGGAATTCTCCCCCCGGATTATCCCAGCCTGACACGAAACGGGGGCGCAACAACTTCACAGGTAAACACTTTATTCTGCAAGAATTATCATCCTCACACAAGAAAAAATCTCGGTTCTGTCTAGTTGGCGAGTCGTGCTTGAATCGCCTTCTGTGCCTGATTCACCAGAATCCGTAGCTCAGGATCCGTGGCGGCCGCCTCCGCCTCTAAAAGCGGTAGACTATCCGCCCCCCCTACCCGACCAAGGATTCGAACTGCCGAGTAGCGCACCGTTCCTTTGGTCTCCGGAAAACGTTTGATCATGGTGGCTTCTACTCCAGGACCAATGTCCCCGTAAATCGCTTCCCAAGTCATCGGAGTCGTAAACCATAGGTTATCAAGTATGGGAATCACTGCCGGATTTTTCTCCTTAACGATCAAAGAAACCACCCCATGCGGGACAGGCTTACCATCCGCAATGATCTGATTCAGCAGGCTCATCGCTGCATCACTCGCAGGCCCTGGAGTTTGGGACCATACGGTCAAGGCATTGCAGATGCTCTCTTTGAAACTTACCGCACGGTCACTCAGAAGTTCGGTGAGCTTGTGCGCGATGTCGTCCCGATAAACTTTTGGTTCAGCTTCCGCTAACCGCTGGACCGCCCTCTCGACTCGCTGCAAATCGATACTTTCGAGTTCTTTTTTATTCATGATATAAAAATCAGAACTTTGTTTGTTAGACAACTTGTCTATCGGTTCTTCGATAAAAATCGCGCTGCTCACACGGACTTCGACCACTGATATTTCCTGATAGATATTTTCAACTTGCCCCAGCGCGGACAAGATTTCGCCAAGTTCCCGTAACGAACATTTTAACCCAGTGAGCACAAAGAGGTAGTCTCCGCCGCGACGCGGATAAAAATGCGATGACACATCCGCACCGGTAACCCGGATCAGGTAATCTCTCACGACGAAGCGGTTGCTGTCGCTCAAACTTCTGAACCAAACACCCATCGCCTGAGAGTCACTACCACTACCCGCAAGATTCTGAATTTCAGTTTCTAACGGTCCCGTGCCTATCCTTGACCGCAAGAGGGTGATCGCAACCGTTTCGGGGGAGGCGACATCGTTTACCTCGGCAGCAACTGGAATCGAATCGTCCATCTGAATTGCCGCTAACTCAACCGGCGGTGGTGACCCACCTCGGAAAAAGTAAGGAATGGACATCAACCCTGAACTCAGCACCAAACCAATCAACAGCGCTTTGAACCAAACCCGTCGATTTGCAAAAATCAGCAACGCGACACCCATGAAACACGTGAACCCAGCCAGCATGTAACGGTTCTCTACGGGCACACCTTCCAAGGCTCCCCCGCTCGTTGCCCCAAAAATTAAATACAACGCGATCATTGCCATTCCCAGCACCCCGATGAACCCCGCAAGCACTCTCTCGGGCGCCACGGTCGCTACGAGTTCCGCTTGCGACGAATTCAGGTGCTGCCCCGGCGATAAATCGCCATAACGGTTGGATTGTTGGCTCAATAACGCGTTCACCTCAGATGAAATTGCCCGCTGAAATGTCTGCAAACCGCGTGGCTTCTTCTCGCTCGGGTAAAATTTACGCCCCCGCACGATCGTTTCGTCATCGATCCTAAACCGATGCTCGCAACCGCCGCACTCGACGGTGCGATCACGCAAATTATCCTCCACCTTGAAACGCTGGCCGCAGGAGGGGCAACGGATTAGCAAAAGCATGTCTTCTTTTATCTTTGGTGGCATTTCTTGTGCGTGAATTTATACTAAAAAAATCTCGTGGCAATTGATTCCGACGCGAGACTTAAACGACAAATTTATTTCAAAATATTACTTTGGAAACATTAAATATTGACGTGTGCTGAATTTAAACATAATCCCTTGGGCAGTCAAACTTTATCAAAAATGAATCCACTCAGCCTCAGCCCACTCCCATCCATCCGAGCCAGTGACGAGTCAGAGCAACTGCAGATGGAGCGAGAAGGATTTGTGGATGAAGTCGCTGTTCTCGCTTTGATGCGCGATTCTCAGCATTTGCGACGCACGGCCTATCCGGAAGACCTCGTACTCACGGCGGACGATTCAGACTTCGCGGGATGGCAACTATCCACTGCCACCCCAAGCCGCTCGCCTGAAGTGCCGCCTCAAGTGATCTCCGCGATCGTTGCACGCGCCACGCCTCCCAGCCTCGCGAGTCCCAACGTCGTGCCAATTTCGAGTGGCAGTTATGGCTGGTGGCGGGCCGGTTTGGTGGCGATCTTTGGCTCGTTGCTTTACTCGCTATTTCTAATCTCTATTTCCTCTCGGCCGCAAGTGGACTCCAAACCCGCGGTAAGCATGGAGGTGCGTGCTTTGTCTGCGACGCCTTCCTCACCATTTCCCGAACCTCAGAAGGAATTTTCGCGAGATCTAACGGATGCGACTGCCCTTCAACCTTGATTGAGGAGTTCCACCTGATAGACGAAAAAGCGCGCACATAGAATTTTCAAATCCATGTCGCGTCCAGGATTGATCCTTAAAATCAGCTGTCCCGACCAACCGGGCATCGTCGCTAAGGTGGCTAACTACGTCGCCAGCCACCGCGGCAACCTCGTCGAATTCGCACAATTTTCTGACCAACTCGGTGGCAAATTTTTTGCTCGGTTAGAAATTGAAACGATGGATCTAGACGTCGATGCCCAAGACTTCATCGATGGGTTCGGTACGCTCGGTCGTTCCTTGCAGGCGAATTGGCATTTCCGGCGTCTGCCCTACCGGATGAAAACCGCCGTGCTCGTCACCAAAACCGACCACTGCCTCAACGAAATCCTCTGGCGCGCGGAACTTGATGAACTCCCCATCGAAATTACCTCCATCATCGGTAACCGTCCAAACTGTCGCAGCATCGCCGAACGTGAAAATATTCCATTTCATGAAATCAACATGGACGGAGAAAATCGTATCGAAGGCTTCGCCCAAATCCGCAAACTCATCGTCGCTCAAGACGTCGAACTCATCGTTCTTGCACGATTCATGCAGATTCTCCCTAACGAATTCTGTAGCGAATACGGCGGTCGCATCATCAACATTCATCACAGCTTCCTCCCGGCCTTTATTGGTGCAAATCCCTACAAACAAGCCTACGAGCGCGGGGTGAAATTGATAGGCGCCACCTGCCACTACGTCACCGCCGACCTCGATGCTGGTCCTATCATCGAGCAGGAAGTCGACCGCGTGCAACACTTCCACACCCCCAACGATCTCGTCCGCCTCGGACGACAATGCGAACGCATCGCCCTAGCCAAGGGAATTCGTTTCCATGTCCACGACCGAACGATCATCGACGGCCACCGCGCGATTGTATTCCCTGATTAAATCAAATTGGAGGCTTTACAAACCCAAATGCCACGCCCAATTTCCCGCTCGTTCTTGGAGAGGTGGTCGAGTGGTCTATGGCACCTGATTCGAAATCAGACGTAGTGTAACAGCTACCGTGGGTTCAAATCCCACCCTCTCCGCTCCTTTTAATAAGGGTTTTAACGGTTACCATGCAGCCCGAGAAACTAGCAGGAAAAAGTCGACTGCCTCTAATCTGCCTTTATTCGAGACGAGGTCTCCAATAGACGCCTAACAAAAAGGCACCCACCCAGTGGCATCGGATTGAACTCACCCGCTACAGCTTCTGATCAGTAAGCCGCATCCCGTGACCTCCGCTATCGCTCTGATGCACCAGAGCCCATCAGGACGTGATCGATGATATACTAAACGCAACCGCAGGCGACTGCAATCCCTCCGAGCAGGAGATGGAAACGTTGATTCCCCTCGAACTCCTGAAGATGGCGAGGGAGTGGAAACGTCATACCGATCAAGTTCTCCAGCGACTCACCAAAACTTAGGATTCTGCTTGCGGGGTAACCTGAAATGGGTCTGATAGAGAAACATAAGTGCGACCACCGATAACCCCCGCGAACTCCTTGCCATGAGCCAAGACATCACCCCATTTGAAGCCATCCGCCGCACCAATCCGGCGGGCAACGAATTTTGGTCCAGCCGGGACTTCGCCAAGGTGCTCGGCTACGTCAATTACCGTCACTTTGTGGCCGTCATCGCGAAGGCCAAAACCGCCTGCATCAACAGCGGTCAGCGGTTGGCAGACCATTTCGTCGAATCCGACCAAATGGTCGAGATTGGTAGCGGCGCACAGCGTCCGCTCAAGACTGTGATGATGTCCCGCTACGCCTGCTACCTCGTCATTCAGAACGCCGATCCTGCGAAAGAAATCGTCGCCCAAGGGCAGACCTACTTCGCCATCCAGCGCCCCATCGAGTCCTGCAAGACCACGGGTTACGAGCCAGGACATCATCTTCGTGGCGGCACGAAATTGATCATCCAAGGTAATCAATAATCTATCAGCAAAAAATCATCTACACAAAACTACTTACACTCTCCAAACCCGACAACCGACCTCTCTCTCATTTCAGGTTTCAGGTTTCAAGTTTCAAGTTTCATCTTTACCTCACATGGGCTTTTACTACCGCAAATCCGTCAACTTCGGGCCGTTTCGGGTCAATCTGAGCAAGTCGGGCGTCGGCTATTCGGTCGGCGGCAAGGGATTCCGCGTCGGCACAAGCGCCCGGGGTCGCAAATACACGGCCTTCAGCATACCTGGCACGGGTGTAGGCTACCGAGGCAGCGGCTGCCTGATCCTGCTCGCCGCCATCCCTGCCTCGCTGGCATTCACTCACTGGATCGTCACCTCTCTATCATGAACCTCACCTGGAAACGCACCCTGCGCACGGCATCTTCTGAGCGCTTTCTCGCCCTCCGCGATGGCAAGGACCTTGCCGCCGTGGATCTCCACTACCTCGCCAATGGCACCGTCGCCGGCACGGTGATCATCCTCAAGGGCGCGGGCCTCGACGAATCGAATATCGAGTCGCTGCTCTCCGCGCTCGACGACGAGTTTCTGCCCGATGTAGACCTTGAGCGCGGAAATCTCACCTACACTGTCGTCCTCGGCGAAGTGCTGGGGAACTGGGAGGCGCAAGAAAAACCGTCGACGGGGGCTTGATGACTCCATTAGCTATTCAATCACTCATGAAAACTACTCTCAGTCGGTTGGAAAAAGTCCCCCTTCGCGACGCGTGGCGGCACGAATCCGGTGATTTCA
>Ga0114970_10004218_pt1 | contig 10489 bp, 10 predicted proteins | sample M_140205_XF_Meta_FD_87030 | JGI IMG/M metagenome (GOLD analysis project Ga0114970, IMG submission 87030) | Freshwater microbial communities from Lake Montjoie, Canada to study carbon cycling - M_140205_XF_MetaG | ecosystem: Environmental > Aquatic > Freshwater > Lake | place: Lake Montjoie... | reverse complement strand
AGCGCGCTCACGGGCATTCCCGTGCGCGGCGATGTGGCGATGACCGGTGAAATCACGCTGCGTGGTCGGGTGTTGCCGATCGGTGGTGTGCGGGAAAAGGGGGTGGCCGCGCACCGCCATCACATCTCGCATGTCATCGTGCCGCAGGGCAACGCCAAGGATTTGGCGGAGCTCCCTGAAGATGTTCGGAATGAAGTCACGTGGCATCCCGTGCGCACGATGGATGAAGTGCTCGCGCTGGCCCTGCGCTCTCCCCTGCCTGACGTGCGTGATGCGATGGTGATCGATTCCGAGATGGAGCGCCCCACGTGAGCGACTCGTCTCCCGTGACCACCGACCTCGGCGCGCCGGTGATCGTGCCGCGCGTCGACCCGTTGGTCATTAAGAGCCTGGAGTATCTCGGGCCGATGGCCAAGCAGGGCGGATGGCGTCCAGATCCCAACCTGCCGGAGATCGCCTTCGCCGGCCGCTCCAACGTGGGCAAGTCGTCGTTGCTGAACCGCCTGATGCGACGCAAGTCGTTTGCGCGCGTCAGCAACACGCCCGGCCGCACGCGCGAGATCCACTTCTTCAACGTCAACAAGCTCTTCTGCCTGGCCGACCTTCCGGGGTATGGCTATGCGAAGATCTCGAAGGCGCGAAAGGCCGAGTGGCGTCCGCTGATCGAGGGCTATCTCAAGGACAGTCCGGTGCTGCGTGGCGTGGTGCAGCTGCTCGATGTCCGCCACGACCCCACCGAAGACGACCTCACGATGCTCGACTTCCTCGCGGATCTTGGCGTCCCGACGATCTTCGCCGTCACCAAGATCGACAAGCTGCGGAAGCTCGAAGTGAAGCCGCGCCTCGAAACGCTGTCGAAGTTTCTCGGATTGGACATCGATCAGATTGTGCCCTTCAGCGCGACCACGGGGCTGGGCCGCGACGAACTGGCCTCGGCGCTGATCGACTTGCTGGCGCTTCCCGACTGGAAGCTTCCAGAGCCGTCGGAGGAATCCCCCGACGACCTACCGGAGGGCCACGCCGAACAGGCGTCTGCCGCAGAGGTGACGTGATGGTGGCGGCGAAACACACCGTGCTGGCCGTCGTAGCGAGCGTGCTGGGCGCCAGCGCCTCGGCGTCGGCGATCGTCGCGCAGGTGCGGCCGGTCATGCCGCCCGCCGGGCAGTCTGGCACGCAGGGTGACACGCTCGATCCCAACTGGATCCCCGCCGGCTTCGGCACGCTGCGTCAGGACGACATTGCGCTGAAGGTGTCGCCGGCGAACGGCCTACAGGTCCGCGCGATCCCGCTCGACGAGCGGATCATCCGGCTGTTGTCGCCGGATTCGTACCGGTCTTTGCGCGAGCTCGTGGCCAGCAAGGATCGGGAGCTGCTTGCCGTGAAGGAGCGAAACCGCCTACCGAGCTACTCGATTTGGTACGTGAGCTTCTTTGCGCAGGAGCAAGGCGAAACGCGCTTTTCCCCGCAGGAGTTCATCATCAACAACACCGGACGCGACTTCCGGCCGCTCGACATGCTCCCGATCACGCCGGGCTTCGGCGAGTACCGCCTGAAGCAGCGCGACGTGCAGTCGGCGCTGCTCATCTTCGACGGGCAGATCGACGTGAACCAGCCGCTCTCCGCGCTGATGGAGAGCACGCCGAGCGTGACCGACTGGAACCGCGTGATCCAGCGGATCGAGCGCGAGCGGTCCTTAGTGCGCTCACGCGCCGCGGCCGCCCCGAAACCGCCAGCCTGACGCCACGAGCCTGACGCCACGGGCCTGACGCCGTCAGCTGTCGGGCACGCGAAGCACGTCTTCCACCGCGCCGGCATCACCATCGCGCAACAGGTGGATGGCATAGCGCACGGCATCGTGCTCGCGCGGCCAGGCCAGCTGTTTGATCGCCGCTGTGGGCGTGCGCCAGGCCGTGGTATCGTGCTCGTGGCTCAGCATCACCACGCTGGCGTGCTCCACGACGGCGGCAAAGACCACGGCCATCTGAATCGTGTTGCGCGAGGTGAGGTAGAACGGATTGACGGCAAGCGTGTAAAGCCGTTGGACGACCATGCCGGTCTCTTCGAGCACTTCACGGCGCGCGGCGTCGGCGGGGCGCTCTCCGGGCTCGATGCTGCCATGCACGAGCTCCCACGCCCCCGTGCACCGCACACCGACCGCCCGGCGCAGGGTGAGCACCCGCCAGCGATCGCGGCGGCCGTGCGGAGCTGGGGCAAGGACGACCACGTCCACCACACCGACCGAGATCTGGACGTCGGCCGTGGGGATCGCCGGCCGCGCGGGACTTGAAGGGCTCATCACCAATGCTACGCCGTCGCTTGCCCTGCAGCGAGCGCGGCGGCCAACTTCCTCATGATGACTGCTCTCGCTGATTTCCGCGCTCGCGCCGCACAGTGCCGTGCCACCGGTGGACTCGTGCCCGTGTGGAGCGACTGCTTGCTTGATCTCTGCACGCCCGTCGCCGCGTTCGCCAAAGTGCGCCGTGGCCCGTTCGCCTTCCTGCTCGAGTCGGCGCCCGCCGGCGGCGAGTCATGGGCGCGCTATACCTACCTCGGCACCGAGCCGCGCGGGGCGTGGCGCCTGCGCGACGGTGTCGTCGAGGATTGGGATGATGTCCAGGGATGGCATGGCGCGCGGACGGCGGTCGACCCGATCGCCGACCTGCGGGATATCGTGCGCGACATGCGTCCGGTGCCGGCCCCCGAGCTGGGGGCACTCTGGAGCGGAGCGATTGGCTTCTTTGCCTACGACGTGGTCCGGCACATCGAGCAGCTGCCGAACGCGCCGCCACGCGCCTTGAATTATCCCGACGCCTGCTTCGTGTTCACGAAGGCGCTGGTCGTGATCGACAACTGGCGCGGACAGGCCCGCGTGATCGTCTCGGTGCCCGTCCCGGCTGACGCCTCCGACCACGCGCTTGAGGCGCTCCATGCCGATGCCGTGCTCACGCTCGCCGATACCATCGCGCGCCTGCAAGGGCCCGATGTGCTGCCGCCGCTCACGCTGAATGAATCAGCGCCGGCCGCCGTCGCGCATTCGCACTACGCGCGCGAGGATTTTATCCGCGACGTGGGGCGCATCAAGGAGTACATCCTGTCGGGCGATGTCTTTCAGGCGTTGCTCGCGCGTCGCATGTCGGTGCCCCTCGATTTCGATACCACCACGCTGTATCGCGCACTGCGGGCGCTCAATCCGTCGCCGTACATGTATCACCTCATGCTCGACGGCATGGAGCTCGTGGGTAGCTCGCCGGAGCTGCTGGTGCGCGTAGCCGACGGATGCCTCACCGTGCGGCCCATTGCCGGCACGCGCCCGCGCGGCAAGACAGCGGACGAAGATGCCGCCCTCGCCGCCGAACTGCTCGCCGACGAGAAGGAGCGCGCCGAACACGTCATGTTGGTCGACCTCGGCCGCAATGACGTGGGCCGTCTCGCGCGCTACGGCACCGTGCGGGTGACCGATCTCATGACCGTCGAGCGCTACTCCCATGTGTTCCACATCGTCAGTCAGGTGGAAGGCGAACTGGCCGACGGGTCGAGCGCGCTCGACGCGTTCCGAGCGGTGTTCCCCGCCGGCACGATGACCGGCGCGCCGAAGGTGCGGGCGATGGAGATCATCGACGAACTCGAGCCCGAGCGCCGCGGTGCCTATGCCGGCGCGGTCGGATTTATCGGGGCCGGCGATACGCGCATGGATCTGGCGATCACCATTCGCACCTGTGTCATCGCCGACGGTATCGCGTCGGTACAAGCCGGCGCCGGCATCGTGCATGACTCGGTGGCCGAGAGCGAGTGGGCCGAGACGGAGAACAAGGCCCGCGTGCTGCTCACCGCCATCGGCCGCGCTCGCGCGGCGTCATCTCGCGCGGCGTCGTAGCCACCCATGTCACTCGTGCTCATCGCCATCGCGGGTGACCGGCGCTTCCCGCTGACGGGACGCCCGAGCTTCATCGCCGGGCGCGAGCCGTCGTGTACCCTGCCCATTCTCGATCCCGCGGTGTCGCGGCGTCACGCCACGCTGCGGGTGACGGAGGCGGACACCGTGCAGGTTCAGGATTTAGAGTCACGCAATGGCACGTGGGTGAACGGTGCGCGCGTGCAGCACGCCACCATCGTGCCCGGTGACACGCTGGCCTTCGGTACCGTGGCCTTCACGCTGCGGCGCGTCGAGGATGTGGCTACTCGCGCTGCAGCCACCTCGCTCGCGATCGCGCCGGCTATCGCGCCGGCGCCGGTATCGGCGTTCGATGGGAGCGCGACGGTGCTGTTCGAGCGTCGCGTGCCGTCGCGCGACCAGTCTCTGGCCGACGTGGCGCTGGTCACGGCCGGCCACCCACAGGCCACCGCGCGCCTCGCGCAACTGGTCAGCATCGCGCAACACCTCGGCGGCTATACCGATCTTGATGCACTGCTGGAGGCCCTGGCCGGTGACCTGTTTCGCAGCTTCGACGCCGATCGCGTGGCGATTCTCCTCCGCGACAGTGAGGGGCTGCTGCAGACGCATATCTCGCGCGACCGACGGGGCAACATCCCTCGACCGGTACCGCGGGCGATCGCCAATGGCGTCGCTGAGCGGCAGGTCGCGCTACTCACCAACGATGCGGGATCGGATGCGCGAACGGCCGGTGTCTCGGTGCGGCAGCAGGCCGTGCAATCCGCCATGGCCGCGCCACTTATCGGCGAGCTGCACGCCACGCTTGGCGTGCTCTACGTGGACCATCTGCGCGACACCGAAGGGTTCACCGACGACGATCTGGCGTTCCTCGTGGCCTTCGCCGGCATTGCCTCGGCAGCCGTGGAGCGTGAAGCCTCGACCGCGCGCCAGCAGCAGTCCGCGCGTGTCCGCGAGAACTTCGAGCGCTACTTCGCACCGCAGATCGCGCAGCGCATCGCCGACAGTACCGGTCGAGTGGTCCTCGGCGGGTCGCGGCAGCACGTGGTGGTGCTGTTCAGCGACATTCGGGGTTTCACCGCGATCGCCGAATCGCTGCCACCAACCGAAATGGCTGATCAGCTGAACGAGTATTTCGGCGTGATGGTCGATTGCGTGTTCCGGCATAACGGAGCCCTCGACAAGTTCATCGGCGATTCAATCATGGCCTACTGGGGCGTTCCCGAAGCAGGCGCGCACGACGCCGGTGGCGCGGTGGCCGCCGCAGTCGACATGCAGTGCGCGCTGGAATCACTGAACGCGCGCTGGGCGGCTGAGGGCCGACCGCTCCTCAGCGTTGGCATCGGCATGCACTCAGGCGAGGCCTTCGTGGGCAACATCGGCTCCCCTCGCCGACTCGAGTTCACGCTCATCGGCGACACGGTAAACGTGGCCAACCGGCTGTGCCGCCTGGCCGCCGGCGGGGAGATTCTGGTCAGTGATGCCGTCCGAGACGCCCTCGCCGACCCGAGCGGCTGCACGCCACGCCGTGACCTCGCCGTGGCCCGACAGCACGGCACAGCGCCGGCGGTGTGGCAGGTGATGTCTACCGGCGCCGTGTCGTGAATCCGGTGCCCCTGACCCGCATGGTCGGCGCCGCCGATGTGACGGGCACGCCGACCGTGCTCGATGATCTCGCCGCGATCGTCCGCGAACACGACACGTTGTACGATTGGGCGGCCGAACAGCCGCAACCGCGCGCCATGCGCGGCCGCGCGCCGGTGTACGTGGCCACGCTCCCCGCGTGCGGCATCCCCGTGGTGGTCCGCCACGGCTGGCACGGCGGCGTGCTCGCGCCGCTCACGGCCGACCGCTTTCGTCGCCCCACCCGTGCACCGGTGGAAATGGCACGGTCGGCCGCTTTGCGCGCCGCTGGTATTCCCACCACGGAAGTGCTCGGATTCGCGCGCTATCCGGCGTCGTTCGGACTCTGTCAGGTGGATGTTGTCACACGCTACGTGCCCGATGCGGCCGATCTCGGCATGGTGCTGGCGGGACTCTCGCCGTTCGTAGACTGCGAGACCGCGTTGGCCTGCACCCATCGACTGCTCATACATTTGGCCGGTCGGGGTGTGATCCATCCTGACCTCAACGTCAAGAACATCCTGTTGCGCCCCACGACCGACGGCATCGAGGCGCTGATCATCGACGTCGATGTCGTGCGCTGGGACGCATCCCGCTCCCCCGACGAGACGATGCGCGCCAACGTCGCGCGACTCACGCGGTCGGTGCGGAAGTGGCGCACACAGTTTGGCTGTGACGTGACCGATGCGCGCATCGCGGCGTTCAGCGATGCCGTGACGGCCGAACTCACGTCCGCCTCAACTTCCGCTGAACGCTAGCGTGACCGCTTCCGCCACGACCCCGCCCCTCCCACCCTTCACGCTCCATCGCGTTGGCATCGTGATGATGAGTGCCGTCGGTGACGCAGTGCATGTCATGCCGATCATCCACGCGATCAAAGCCCACTCACCGGCATCGCACATCACGTGGGTGCTGCAGCCCGGACCGGCCACGCTGGTGCGCGGCCATCCGTTGGTCGATGACATCGTGCTCTTTGATCGCACCAAAGGGTGGAAGGGGTTTCTCGAGACACGTCGCGAGCTCGCTTCCCGACGTTTCGACGTGGTGCTGGCACTGCAGGTGTACTTCAAGGCCGGCCTCATCACGAGCTTCACGCACGCGCCGGTGAAGTTGGGCTTCGACCGCGATCGCGCGCGCGACGCCAACTGGCTGTTCACGACGCATCGCATTCTGCCACACACTGGCCAGCACGTGCAGGACCAGTACTTCGAGTTCATCGACGCACTCGGCGTACCCCACGGTGATCCGCAGTGGACGCTGGGCCCGTGGAACGAGGAGGAGCGGGCGTGGCAGCGCGACTTCCACGCCCAATTCGATCGCCCCATCGCACCGATTGTGGTGGCGACCAGCAAGGAATCCAAAGACTGGATGCCCGAGCGCTGGGCGGCCGTGTGTCACATCCTGTGGAATGACTTCGGGCTGCAGCCGGTGTTGGTGGGCGGACGCTCACCTCGCGAGGTGGCGGCCGAAGCCATCATCCTGCGCGACGCGCCCATGGCCCACTCGGCACTTGGCAGTGGCCTGCGACGCCTCGCCGCGGTGCTCGAGGGCGCGGCGGTCGCCCTCTCACCCGACACTGGCCCGCTCCACCTGGCCATCGCGTTGCGCACACCGGTGATTTCGCTACTCGGATACACCAACCCGAAGCGGGTCGGGCCATACGACTTTGCACGCGATCTGATGATCGATGCCTACGGTGACCCTGGCGAGGAATATCCCCTCGACATGACCTATCGCGAAAACCGAATGCAGCGCATCACAGTGGACGACGTGCGCGCCATGCTCAACCGCTGGCAGGAACGCTATCGCACACCGCTCGCGGCGACGGTGAGCGGGCCGAACGCGTAACTGAACCCCAGGTCGCGCAGCAGCCCGACCAGGCGCCCCAGCGGAAGTCCCATCACCGCGAAGTAGTCCCCGTCGATGCGCTCGACATTGGTGGCGCCGAATCCCTGAATGCCGTAGGCCCCTGCCTTATCCATCGGTTCGCCGGTGTCCACATAGGCGGCAATCTGCATGGCGTCGAGGGGCCGGAACGTCACCGACACCGACTCCACACCAGACAGTGTCGTTCCACCGTGGGCGACGGCCACCGCCGTGAACACGGTGTGCGTGCGTCCACTCAGGCGCGCGAGCATGGCGCTCGCCTCGGCGTGGTCCCTTGGCTTGCCCAGGATATCGCCATCAATCACCACGATCGTGTCCGACCCGATCACGACCGCGTCGGGATGCTGCACCGCCAACGTGTGGGCTTTGTCCCGCGCGAGGCGCTCACAGTGCGGAACGGGGGCCTCATCCGGGTGCACCGATTCGTCCACATCGGCCGGATGCACATCGTGGGTGATGCCGATCAGCGTCAGCAACTCGCGGCGACGCGGAGACTGGGAGGCGAGGATCACTCGGGGACGGGTTCCGGGAGTGGGCGAGAGCGGAGCGGAGTCGGCCATGTGAGTAAGTTTACGCGACGACAATTTTCCTCGCACCCCACGCGCACATGTCCGACGAACAGGCCCATTTCGAGACGCTCGCCATCCGCACGCAGACCCCCGTGTCCGCCGAGCGGGAGCACTCCGTTCCGTTGTACCTGACATCGAGCTTTCGCTTCGACGACGCCGAGCACGCGCGGGCGCTCTTCACGGAAGAAGTCGCGGGTAACGTTTATAGTCGCTACGCGAATCCGAACACCGACGAGTTCGTACGCAAGCTCTGCCTGCTCGAGGGCGGCGAGGATGGCATCGCCACCGCCTCCGGCATGTCCGCGGTATTTACGGCGATTGCGGCGCGGGTGTCGTCGGGAGATCACGTGCTGGCCTCGCGCGCCCTGTTTGGGTCGACGCACCAGATTTTCACACGCATCCTTCCCAAGTGGGGCGTATCATCGGATTATGCCGATGCGGTCGATCCGACCTCGTGGGAGCGACTGGTGCGTCCCACGACGAAACTGATCTTCATCGAGACCCCGTCGAACCCCGGGCTCGAGTTGATCGATCTCCGCTGGCTCGGTGACTTCGCGGCCGCACGCGGCATTCCGTTGGTGGTCGACAACTGCTTCGCCACGCCGTATCTGCAGCGGCCGCTCGCGCTCGGCGCGAACGTGGTGACCCACTCCGCGACCAAGTACATCGATGGACAGGGACGGGCCCTCGGCGGTGCGATTGTCGGTGATGCGTCCTACATCGCCGACTGCCGCTTCTTCGCGCGGCATACCGGCCCTTCTATGAGCGCGTTCAACGCCTGGCTGCTGTCGAAGTCCTTGGAGACGCTGGCCGTCCGCATGGATCGCCACTGTTTGAACGCACTCACGTTGGCGCAGCACTTTGAGGGGCATCCAGCGCTCTCGGCGGTGCGCTATCCCTTCCTGCCATCACACCCGCAGCACGAGCTGGCGCGAGCACAGATGGCACAGGGCGGCGGCATCGTCGTGCTGGAGCTCAGGGGCGGTCTGGACGCAGGACGCCGGTTCCTCGACGCGGTGCAGATGGTATCGCACTCGGCGAACCTCGGCGACACGCGCACGATCGTCACGCATCCGGCGTCGACCACGCACTCGAGGCTCACGCCGGCCGAACGCGCGGCGGTCGGCATTTCCGACGGCTTGATCCGGGTCAGTGTCGGTCTTGAGCATGTTTCCGACATTATCGCGGATCTGGAACAGGCGCTGACCCGCGTGGACAGAGCGCCGTGAGCGCATGGGGCAACGTGCTTCAGGTTGCCACGATCACCCGTGACATGGCAGACGCGACCTGTTCGTGCGTGACGGCGTCTCGGTGATGGCGGTCACGCGCCGGCACCCAAAGCGGCCGATGCGGCGTTTAGTGCCTCTCGCTCGAGCCAGATGGTGACTGGGCCGTCATTCACCAGCTCGACGTCCATGCTGGCGCCGAACTCTCCTGTTTGCACCTCGAGCCGGTGCTGGCGCAAAAGCATCACGAATTGGTTATATAGCGGAGTAGCGGTTTCCGGCCGGGCGGCGTCGATGAAGCTTGGACGTTTTCCCTTTCGGACATCGGCGTAGAGCGTGAACTGCGATACGACCAAGAGTGCACCTGCGCCCTCGGTAATATCGTGGTTAAGTTTCCCGTCGTTGTCTGCAAACAGGCGAAGGCCAACGATCTTATCGGCCATCCATCGGAGTTCCGCGTCGGTGTCCGTGTGCGTGAACCCTACGAAGAGCAGATAACCAGCTTGAATGCGCCCGGAGACTCTCGATCCCGCCTCGAGATCCTCCGAACGAATACGGACTTCGGCCCTGCTGACACGCTGAAGTAAGATTCGCATAGCGCGAAAGTCTGGCATTGCACTCCGATTCTCGGAAGTGCAAAGGGAAAATGTCAATCATGACGACCGTGCAACCTCGACTTGCGCTACACTTTGATTTGACGCCGCGCTCTGCGGCGATTGATGCCGACGCGGCCGTTCTGGCCGCGTGTGTTGCTTGGCTCGGACTCGACCAGGGCCAGCAGTTGAGCTGGGAGACGCCCTCCAATCACACGCTGGATGGTGGACGGATCCTCCGCTGGGCACCGTACCGCGATGGTGGAACGGCGCTGGCCGACATTGTCGTGCACGCGCCCGATCCCCTCGATCGCTCGCTGCAGTGGTCTACGCACGTCACGTACGTGGTCACGACGAACACGAGCGGTTCGATACATCGTCAGGTGAACATCCGCGTCGGCACCGACGGCGGCGTCAGCAATGGCGCGCCTCCGCCAGTCCGTCCGCCACGGCTGCTCTCTGAGCTGGACACACCGTTCACGCTGGTGTCGAACGACGGGCCGCTGCAGCGGATCCCGACGCAGCTCGAGGCCGGTACGCTCGACGCTTTCGTGCGCTTTGTGCTCTGCGATCCGGCCCGCACCATGCCGGTGCTGCTGCTCACCGAATTGCCCGACGGCGGCTACGTGCTGCCACCCGAGCAGTTCGCGGCCGAAATGTTTGGCCTGGGCCTCTGCTTCATGCTGCGGCACTCCGACACGT
>Ga0114970_10004216_pt1 | contig 10490 bp, 15 predicted proteins | sample M_140205_XF_Meta_FD_87030 | JGI IMG/M metagenome (GOLD analysis project Ga0114970, IMG submission 87030) | Freshwater microbial communities from Lake Montjoie, Canada to study carbon cycling - M_140205_XF_MetaG | ecosystem: Environmental > Aquatic > Freshwater > Lake | place: Lake Montjoie... | reverse complement strand
AGGTTAGCACGAGCACCAATGGTGGCAGGGCCAGCCTTTAGTACGTCATGATAAACACCCAGCTTGGCATTACCTGTGGTCTTGCCTGAGTCTTTACCGTTGTCCAAACGTAGTTCTGGAATTACGCTGAATCCACCACCAACTGGCAGGGAATTCTTGAAACGAAGTGAGTAGAAGTCTTCGCTAGCTGTGGATCCAGAGCCTAGTTCAACACTGGGTTGAGCCTGTGCGGCTGTAGCAGTGAGTGTAAGGGCAACTAGTAATGTTGAAATATATTTCATCGGTTTTTTCTCCTTTGTGAAATTGGGGTATTATCCCCGGTATTTTAGCAGTGCTAAAATTCTGTGCTACTGCAAGATGTGGTCTGCGACACCTAGGTCTACAGCTTCCTGTGCAGTCATATATACGTCACTGGCCGGCAACAGTTTTGAGCGAACCGCCCTTGTGTCCATGCCAGTGACCTGTTTGAGTAATTCGGTCATACGAGTATTTAAGCTATCATTTTCTTTCATAACTGCTTTGATATCATGGTACTTGCTGTCAGGGGTTTCTCCAGAGAATTGATGGCACATAACACTGGTGTTAGCACCCAAATAGCGTTCTCCGTTGTAGCCTGAAGCAAAAATCAAAAAGGCCGCGCTCATAACTGAACCTACACCAATGGTGCGAATAGGGTGACGGCTGGTGTTCATCATGTCAATCAACCCAAAAGCCGCACACAGATCACCGCCTGTGCTGTTGATGTACAGGGTCAAGGTCCGTTCTTTGGCTTCTAGATTCTCGTAAACTATCCATTTAATGGCAGCGTTTACGCTGTCGGTAGTAATCTCCCCAGTTAAAAAGTGCGTGGACTTTTCCAGGAGTTTAGTGTCTATACGATCGCTGGCGTTGAACTCTTCAAGTTTTTTCAAAACTCGTCCTTTGTTGATGTACTGATATTTATAGTGCTATTTTACACCCAAAAAATTATAAATACAACACATTAGGAGAAATTCAAAAATGGCTGAAGAAAAGAAACCCCTATCTCGCAGTGAACGTGAAGCGCAGATCAAAGATAAAGCAGGCTTGGTGATTGTTGTTATGGCCCTGTTCCTGGCCGCCAACACCTACATTGCCAATAACTTTAGCAGTAGCGCACAGACCAACCTACTGAAGGCCAGCAATACCTATGGATTTTACCAAAGTAAAAGCATCAAGCAGACCATTGCTGAAGGGCAATTAGAAGATGCCAAAGAGAAAAAAGACAAAGATCGTATTGTCAAACTAGAAGCAAAAATTGCTAGATACGAATCTGACCCTAAGTCAGGTGAAGGCAAAGCAGAACTCTTGGCCAAAGCACAGGCACAAGAAGCCGCACGTGAAGAAGCCAGATCGCATGGCCCGTGGTTGACATTCTCCGGTATGTTGTTTCAGTTGGCCATTGTACTGTTGAGTGCAAGCATTCTAGCAGTTAATACCAAGATGTACAAAGCCAGCATTGGCGTGGGAGTTGTTGGCGTATTGCTGATGGCCCAGGGCTATTGGCTATGGTTACCCTTATAAAATGGGCTGTTATTTTATTACTGTCAATGACGGCAGCAGTTTCCAGCGAAGAAAAACGCCGGGATGAAGTAAAGTACTGCGTTCGATGGGCATGGACCGGCGATGTATATGAACGCCAGGTTTATTGCGTAGAATGGGCAGTGAGAGATTGCTCCAACCGACTACATAAAGAGCTGTGTAGACTAGGCAGGTAATACCATGGATCCAATCACCATTGGTCTTGCTTTTGCCGCCGCACAATCAGCAGTTGGACATATAAAGCAAGCCATTGCACTGGGCAAGGACATCAACAGTCTTGCCGGGCAATTTAGTAAATTTTTTCAATCGTCAGATGCCATTCATCGCGAACGGATGAAGGTGACAGCCAAGGCCAGCAGGCTGGGCAAGACTGATGCAGAACTAGGACACGAAGCCCTACAAATTGCCATGCACAGTGATGCTCTGCGTCAAGCAGAGCGTGAACTCAAAGACATGATTCTTTGGCAGTTGGGCAAGCCTGAAATCTGGACGCAGATGATTGCTGAGCGTACCAGACTGTTCAAGGAACGTGCAGAAGCCGAGCGCGAAGAAGAAAAACGTCAATTGGAACACAAGAAAAAGATGGCAGATCAGTTTATGTTTGGCATGTATTTTATAGGTTTTGCCGTTGCATTATTTTGCATGACAATGGTGGGCATTGGTATTTACGGTGCAATAGAAGAACAAAAAATATATGAAAGAAAAGTTGCTCAACGAAATGCAATTATACGACAGCAACAAAAAGAACGTGATGCAAAAGAACGTGAAGCTAGAGACAAAGCAATTGGAGGCTAACCCATGTACTTTAACATAATTATTACAACAAACGATCTAGTATTCTTCTTATGCATGATACCTTTATTAATGGTGTTTGGCGTTATGTTTAAAGATTGGCTTAAAGATCGATAAGTACACAACAGGGGAAATAACATGTCATTAAATGGTATTGCACAGCTAGCAACCAAAGAACTCAAACAAAAAGCCAAACTTGCTTTGGCGGCAACCAACCGGGCCGCAGATGGTAATGCTAGGTCAACCTATGACATCACGCAATTGCCAACTCAGTATGATGATGACAACATCATTGACAACCCCAACACAGGTGGACTAGTTGAAGGTCGTCCCTGGACCTAAGATTGGTACCCCCGGCGGGAATCGAACCCACATGAACCAATTATCTGTTGCTTACGGGATATAAATCCGCCGTTTTACCATTAAACTACAGGGGCAAGGATTATCGTTGTGTGTAGTTACGTATCATGTAACTGACAACTTGATCTACTACTGCATCTGTGGGGTGTAACAGATCGTCTTGATAGACAGCACTGCCACCACTGCGAATAATTTCATAGCTGGGGAAATAATCAACCAATGGATTGGCCAGCAATTCTTCACAGGCCACTCTCAGTACATTCTTACTGTATTCATTGGCCACTGATGCATCACTGTCAGCAAAGGTACTGACCAATGCCACTGGACTAACTGTCAGCAATACACGCTGACCACGGTCAGTGAGTTGACGAACAGCAGGTGCCAATAGTTCTACTGTATCTGCCACAGACAGTCTTTTAAACACATAGCGATCAGGTTCGGGATCTCGTGGACTGATAGCAATATTAAGAAAGTTACCAGTGGTAACATCAAACCAAGACTCAACTAATCCCAAGGTAATGATCACAAGGTCAGCGTCCTTGAGATTGCTGTAGACACGGTCAACATCTGCTCGGCGTTCTAGAGCACGGTCCCAGGTCACCGGTGTATCATAGCAGTGCAATAGTTGATCCAGGTAACCCGATCTAAACTTAACAATATTGTCAGTGTCACTGTCTGTGGCCTGCAAAGACCTAACAATACGCTGTGCAGTGGTTGCTGGACTGAACTCATTGAGCATCATTGCTGGATGATTGTATCGAATCCATTCTGCAGGATCAGCATTAAATGTCTGTGTAGGCACAGTAACGCCTAGCTTTAGCAGTGCGGATTCAATGTTGCGAGCAAAGCAACTGCCAATGGTAAACACATTGGTCTTGGGCCAGTCAAAGGTCCAGCGTGGCTTAATCTGCGGGAAGATCATGCCGTTTTGAAAACGAGCATCTTCTTTGGTTGGGTAACGCCTGGATTTATTGGCCAGAGCCGTGGCCCAGGCGTCTCGAGCTGGAATCATACTTCAAAACCAACAGTTGGGTCGTATTCACCCTCCCAGGTCTCGTGACCAAAATAACCGCGTGGGTTGCAGATAACCCTACAGTCACCAATCATATAGTCACTGCTGTTGTGCATGTGGCCATGTGTCCAGAATTTAATCTGTGGATGATCAAGAATAAACTCACTGAGATCGCTGTAGTAGGCACCATTCATATAATGATCGTGCTTGTAGTGCTCAGCAATGCTGACTGAACTAGGTGCATGATGCGTGACGATCACACAGGTCTTGTCGCGATTGTGATCTAATACGTGCTTGAAGTAGTCCAGGGTCTTACGATGCACAAACTCTGTGTACTCAGGACTCAGCTTGTGGTAGAGACCTTTTTCTACATAATGATTTGTGATCACACGGAAGTCGTTCATTGAGCTCTTGGTGTGCCAGCGGGTCATGTCGTCACCCCGGTTCATACTGGTCCATAGAGTGCCGCCAATGAATACCACATCATTGATGGTAACAGTTTCTTGTTCCAAGAGTTGAATATGATCCGGCAAGCACCGACGCAGTTCTGCATAGGTCTTGTCAAAGCGTCCGTGATAGTGCTCGTGGTTGCCCATGACATACAGCACATGATCGTACTTGGCGCACTCTACTTCAAAGAATCTTTGATGACGATACTCACGACCCGCCTGGCTTGTCCAATCCACAAGTTTGGTGCTGTGGAAATCCTTGGCCAAACTACGGCTTTCGCAGGCATCACCTGAAATGATCAGCACTTCACCGCCTGGCAGTTCCAGGGGTTCAAATTCCAAGTGTAGATCTGATATTACGGCAACTTTCATGCGATTACCTTTTTACGAGTTGTGTGGTCACTATATAATTTATGACCTCTTTCTCTAATGAGTTCTGCTGTTTCTTGTGGGTATTCTTCCCACTGCTCACGCCAAAACTTTTCATCCATGCCTTCGGCACACTCCACAGCATAGATCTCATAATGACGCTGACTGTTGTACCGAGCTCGCAGTAGCATTGATTGGATGATGCTGTGGATGGGATTACGAACAGCTTCTTCGCCTTTGACCAAACGCCAGGTGTTCTCGGCGTCCCAACGTTCATATTGAGTAATGGGTACAATGGCTTCGATGCCTTCGCAGTCCCAGCTAAAGATGTATGCGTTTTGTGTCATGGCGTTTTTAAAATAAAGGCAGGAAGAAGTAGAATGGCAAAGCCGGACAACATGCAATATACAATTCTCACGTTTGAACATGAGTTTTTATCACAACTGTCAACAAACAATTCTTGATCCGTTACGCAGGTAGCAACAAACATCGGCATACGCCTTTAGGTACAACCTGCAACATGGATCGAACCTTTTCAAGAGGTAAGTGATGTTCCACGCATGAAGCGTAAAACTTTGCTTTCCCTTCCCAACTCCTTCCTGGGTAATTTAGGCCCATTGCTGAGCCAAACTACCAAAACTGGTTAAACTAGGTTGAAGCGACGCAGAGCAAACTCTGTATCACTGTCCAAGTCAATTTCTGTGCGGACGTTGACCTCGAGGATCTCGTCGTTGAGCTTCTGACGCTCCAGCTTGAGCTGTGCCAACTCGGTGCGGAATGTGCTGAGGTCAACATCGCTGAACACGCCCGAATCAATGCTGTCGTGGCCAAACATGTAGCTACGATCAGTAGCAGGTGCCGACCGCTTGCGTTCTAACTTGCCTGTTAGTACAGTCATGCTGGTCTGCTCAGTGCCCGAACCAACTAGCTCGTTAAGCTGAGTGATTCTACGATCAATACGAGCAACATCGGTCAGACGGCTGTCAATGCCTGCGGTGCTGTTGGCATTACCTACCAGGCCGCGAATGCGATACTGCACTCGAGTCAACTCATAACGATCGCGGTCAGTGGCAATGGCCAATGCGCGAGCACCTTCAAGCAGAGCCTGGGCGTCTTCAAATTCGTTAAGGCTAACTGTAGTCTTAACACTCAAACCCTTAAGGGTTTCTTGGATGCGGTTTTGTAGCGCACTTGCGCGACGAAGTGTAATTTTCATTTCTGTTTCCTCTTAAGCTATGTGTGTATTATACGGCTAATACTGCCAAATGTCAATGCTTTTGGTGATCAATTCTTAACAAATCTTGTAACGTTATATGCGTACAAGACGTTCTGAACACCACACAGCTGACGATAGCAGTCCTCTAAGGCATCGTGTGTAGCAGGTGCAAGGCCTTTGCAGGGCAGATCCAAAATGGTTCTGCTGTCGCGAGCCTGCCAGTATTGCCAGGGCACTGGAATGCCTGCGGCTCGGTAGGCATTTTCTAGGATGGGGATATCAAAACTTGTGCCCTGGCACCAAATCTTGCCCTTGTTCCAGACAAACTTCTTTAGTCGCTCCAGTGCTTCTGGTAGTGGAATACGACCTTTCTCGTCAAATGTCTGCTCAATCATGTGAGCAGGTTGTGTGCCCCACCACTCCAGTGTTTTTGGATCTACAAAACGGTCCTGACTGTCAATGTCTACCTTGACATTGAATGTTCGAAGATCGTGTAGGTCAACACCCATGGCTTCGTACTGTTGAAAGGGATCAAACTCAACGGCCGCAATACTTAAAATTGTGGCGTCGGGAGTGACAGCTAAAGTTTCAATGTCTAACATAATGTCCATGCAAGCATTATAGCAAACTTTTACTGTTTGGTCAATGATTTTGGAGAGATTTCTTAAAGATCAGACCATTGATATAGGCCGCGCAAGGGTTGGCTTGGATAGGTAATTGGCACAGAAATCTTACGCATGGGCCTGTTTTCTAACATTTCATCTTCTAACAGTTGTTGTGTGTCTGCAACTTCCTGTTGTACACGATCTGAAAACTTGTAGTCCATTACCCGTTCAATGTAGGTTAAATGTTCAATGGGGTGAGGATGTAAATCGGTAAATTTGTTTTTGGTACGCTGTTTATTCCACTGTTGTTTATTTTCTAGATTGTTGTCCCAGAGTACCTTGAAGAAGCTGGGTTTGATCTGCTTCATGTATGAACCGTAGATTAGATCAAGCATGTCGTTGATCTGAGTTGGTGATACAATTTCTTCGCCGGCTAAATCAAATCCCATCATACTAAACTGTTCAAGCTGACAACCACGAGTTTTTAGCAACTCTACTGCGGCTTTAACAAACGCTAGGTCTCTGACCAGAAACCCATCTGGATCTCCCCAGCCTGCTAGAAACTTCTGGGCACGTACCCAGGGTGTTAGTCCACGGACCGTGGCTTCTTTTTCAGCTATCGGATTGTTAAAGATATTGCCATAGCACTGCCATTCACCATTGATGTATCTATCTTCGCGTGTGGTACTGCTCCAGCAGATCATAATGACATCATCGCTGTTAAACTGATGCATGGCATCTGCCTGCATGATCATGTTAAAGATATATTGGTTGCCGGCGCCGCCTAGTCCATAGTTCCAGAAAGGCAGTTGTAGTTCACTGGCAACAATGTTGGCCCATGTGGGCCAATCCAAGTAGTTGGTAAAACTACAGCCAAATGCAAAGAAACGTTTTGCTGGTCTGGTCAATAGCATGTTTAAATTCCAATGGTTTCTTTGAGTTTTTCGTAGATCTTAAGATGACCTTGACGATTTGGATGCACACCATCCGGCCAAAAATACTCCTGGCATGAGGAAATCATAACATGTTCCAAAGCATTCTGCTCGTAGAAATAATCTATAGATTTATGATCCATTGGCACAGTTTCCATTAACCGTTGTCTCCACTCGCTGCCTCGGCTGACAATTTCTGCATGTTGGAATTCTGGATAAATCATTTGTAACACACTGGGTATTGCGGGTATCAGATTTGGATAATTTAAAATCATGTCGAGTTTGATCTTGCTAAGTCCGCCGATACAATAGATCTTATGTCCTAGTTTGTTGGCACGATCATAGGCTTGATTTAAAAATTCAAGATTCTTTGATATTACGTTAGCCGCATCAGTTAACAGTTTAATGTTGTTGATGTCAATGTAATTATGAATGTTTTTTTTCATAGTCAGTGATTCTGTCCTAACATGATCCAACACATTTTTGGGTCGCGTAAGTCTACTGTAGGTTGCTAGAACTAATTTAGTAGGATCAAGAGTTTCTTCCACAGTGTGTGATACCGTAACTCTATAGTATAGATTGTTGTTGTAAACAGTTTCCCCGGCGTTGAGAGTATCACCACTTTTTAAAGCAAACGTGCCGTTTCCACGATATACTTTAAACTCAGACGACGCAGGCATCAACGTGTTGGGTGGCAACTCTTCTTCAAATGTTAATAGTTCTCGCATTGGATCAGTTTGAAACCATATTATGCAATCTATACTCTCCTGTTTGATTAACTCAATTTCCAAAGCAGTTAATGCTGCCTGATTACCTATGCCACGATCTGCCACATTAACCACACTGTGACCGGCATCCAGTAAGTACTGTTCAAGTCCTCGGTGTGTTAATTTAAAGTTAGTCCATTCACCCATGGCCCAACTATCACCGGTGATAATTATTTTCCTAGACATTCGATGCTTTTTTTGAGTTTTTCGTAGATCTTAAGATGACCTCGACGGTTTGGATGTGTGCCGTCAGGATAGAAGTATTCCCGGCATAGAGAAATCATCACATGTTCAAGTGTATACTGTTCAAAAAAATAATCCACTGATTTTCTGTCTAAGGTAACCTTGGTCATTAGCTCTTGTCTCCAGTTGCTGTTGGCGCTGACAATGTCTGCATGTTGGTACTGTGGATAAATCATTTCTAGCACACTGGGTATTGCGGGTATTAAATTTGGGTAGTTTGAGATTAGGTCCAGTTTAAGTTTGCTTAATCCACCAATGCAATAGATGTTATGTCCAAGGTTGTTGGCACGTTCATATGCTTGGTTTAAGAATTCTAAGTTACGAGATATAATCTTAGTGGCATCTGACAGCATAGACATGTTGTCATCGCGTAGCCCAATTTTAATGTTTTCGCGTAGGTTCAATGATTCAGTTCTGGCAGTGTTTACACCAGCCCCTGTGTCGCTGAATCGACGGTAAGGTACTGATACTAGATAATTTGCATCAAGCACCGAGCCCACAGTGTGGTTTACTGTAACACGATAATACTGTTTACTGTTGTGTATTGATTCGCCTTGGGTTAGCTGTGTTACACCTGCTTCAAGCGGTAGTACCAGGTGGGCTCGATAAAGGTTAAATCCTTCAATTCCAGGCATAATTGTGCCCAGCGGTATTTCTTCTTCTGAGGTCAGCAATTCTCTCATTGGATCAGTCTGAAACCATATCACTCGGTCTGCATCTTTGTGTTCTTTTAATCCCTGCTCTAGTGCGTCAATTATGGACATGTTGCTCATGCCGCCTCGAGATAGATTGATCACTGAGTGGCCATCATCCAACAAGTACTGTTCAAGGCCACGATGTGTTCGTTGCCCATCAGTCCATTCACCTATTCCCCAACTATCGCCAGCAATAATTATTTTCATAAATGTATTTACGACAGTAAAATTAACTGAGTATATAAATACACTTACATATAAAGTGAGAAAACTGCCCATGTTCAAAGTTGTCTGTAATACAGATCCTGCGTTCGATCAAGCATGGCTGAATCTCCTGGACCAAGACCCTGTCCATCCTATAGATGATTTCAAAAATCTCGAACGTCGGAGTCAATCCGATCGTTTGGTCTATATAATGACTGTAGACGGAACGCCAGCAGCAGCCATACAAGTCGCATTAACCCGAGAACTTCCTAGTAGCGCAATACTACTGTGGAAGAATAACATCGAGAGTGAACCATTTGAGTATGCTATTTTTTATAGCGTATTTCGATTGTCCACGGCTCCAAGCCACGCTAGAGTTGGTGGAGACTTAATCTTCGCTGCCGCTAACGATATCAAAAATAAGATTGAAACAATCAAGCGTTTTGTAACACTGAGCCCGATTCCGGCACTTAGTAAGAATGTAGAACCCACTGCTGACAGAGAAAAGGTCTGGGAATTTGTTGTCACTAGGCAAGACCCGGTGGCTAAGTTTCACACACGCAACGGAGCGAGTCCGTTACAGGTATGGCCCGAAGCTGATCCTACTCCCAACCGACAGGCAGAAAGCTATGGTTGGATGGCCAGCTATGAGTATATGTTGCCTAACTCTGTATTTGAATCTCTGGAAAGTACACAACAAACTGATCTGGGTATTCCGATCGCAGTTGCTTGATTTTGGTTTTAATTTCTGAAAAGAAGTTCCAGGCCAGTGGAACAAAAACCAATGGCCTGTCATAGTACAACAGGTGTTCTGGGCTATGCACTGGCGTATTCATTCCGGGTGTCAACAGTCCTTGCTTGAGTGGATTGTCATCAACAACGAAGTCTAATTCAATTCCCCCAGCGTTCAGCAGTGTCATGCCTTTGGCAGCGGCACCATATCCAACGACTGTATATCCTTGGCTTTTGAAGAGATCGACTGTGCTTTTGAGATTTTTAAGCACAGTTCTTGCTTGTACAGCAAACTCGTCATAGAACTCTCTATGGTGTTTATAAGTTTCCAATGGTTCATTCTGGCAGGGTTGGCCCAGACCAACCTTAAGTTCAAATACATAGCTGCCACCATGTATGTCTGTGATCTGAACATCTGTTACACTAAACCCATGACGGTCAGCAATGGTCTTCATACTGTTGACACAAAAGAAGCTGATGTGTTCGTGATAGACTGTGTCAAACTCGCCACGGTCAAACATGTGTGCTTGACTGGTTTGGATCAATAGTCTGCT
>Ga0114970_10004215_pt1 | contig 10490 bp, 6 predicted proteins | sample M_140205_XF_Meta_FD_87030 | JGI IMG/M metagenome (GOLD analysis project Ga0114970, IMG submission 87030) | Freshwater microbial communities from Lake Montjoie, Canada to study carbon cycling - M_140205_XF_MetaG | ecosystem: Environmental > Aquatic > Freshwater > Lake | place: Lake Montjoie... | reverse complement strand
GTGCCGCCACCGGCCATCCAAACACTGAAGCCATACGGATGATGGTCGCGACCGTCGCTGCCTTGCGAGCCGGGAGTGCGGCCAAACTCAGTGGCGAAGACGACGAGCGTGTCATCAAGCATACCACGTTGCTTAAGGTCTTTGAGAAGGCCAGCAATCGGTTTGTCCACTTGCTGCGCGAGCATGGAGTGATTCTTCTTTAACCCGGAGTGCGAATCCCATGCGCCAGCGGCGCCATCGCCATGCTGAAGCTGGATGAAACGCACGCCACGCTCAGCAAGACGGCGAGCCACGATGAGCTGCCGCGCAAACGGCTCGGTCACTCTGTCGTCGAGACCGTAGAGTGCTTTCGTCTCGGCACTCTCCGCATCGAGATTCATGGTCTCTGGCACCGCGGTCTGCATGTTGTAGGCGAGCTGATAGCTCTTCATGCGGGCGGCGAGTGTTTTGTCACCGGGATACTGCTCGGCATTGAGCGCGTTGAGTTTGTGGATGAAATCAAACTGCGCTACCTGCTCAGCTTTGCCGACAGCGATCTCGGGTGAAGCAAAGGTGAGCGGGTTCTTCGGATCGACCTTCAAATTGATCGCGTCGAAAGCTGGGCCGAGGTAATGGCCATCACGCACATCGAAGTAGCGCGGCCCCATATTGACGAAGGCGGGCAGGTTGTCCGACATCGAACCCAGTCCATAAGTGACCCACGCACCAATGGTCGGCACGCGCGGCTCAAGCATGTGGCGGCCACTGGCAAACTGGACCTGAGCACCATGATTGTTATCCGTCGTCCACATGCTGCGGATGAAGGCGATCTGATCCGCGCATGACCCGATGTGCGGGAACCAGTCGCTGATTTCGATGCCGCATTGGCCGTAGCGTTTGTAGCCGACTTGAAGAGGGTAAATGACGTTGCGCTGCTTACCGTTGGCATCGTTCACCACGACGACTCGCACATTCTTGAGCTTCTCGGGCGAGAGTACACTCTTGTAAGGAGTCTCATCGATGGATTTGCCCGCATAGGTATTGATTGCCGGCTTTGGATCGAAGCTCTCCATGTGGCTCACTCCACCGCGCATGAATAGCCAGATGACGCGCTTTGCTTTCTGTGGGAGCACCGGAAGTCCACTCGGTGCGTGCCATGTTTCCTCGGCCTTCAGCATGGACGCGACTGCAATACTACCAAGCCCGCCGAGGATGTCGCGGCGAAGGAATGGAGTCGGCTGATAAAGTGAGTTCATCGCAATGTGACGAAGTCGTTGTGATTGATGAGCGCCTGTAAAAATATGCCTCGGTTCTGTTTCAATGCCTGGAGGCCTTCGATACTTGCCAGCCTCTCAGCTTCTGAAGGCGGTCGTCCGAGTACGGTAAGAAAGGATTGATTTATAAAAGTCTTCTCATCGAGTTTGCCAAGTTTCGTGGCTAGGGCATCAGCGCATTCACGGCTGAGCCGACTGTTGGTCAAAGCTAGAGCTTGCTGCGGCACAATACTTTCATTGCGGCGATAGCACTCGAGGACATTGGCATTGTCAAAAGTGGCGAGGAAGCGGTGTTCGACGTCAGCATTCTGAGTGAAGTACAACGAGCGACGCGGACTCGTCTCCAATGACGCTGGATCGAGACTCGGGCCACCGAGCGTGAGATCGAGTTTACCGGCAATCTGCAGCAAACTGTCGCGCACCACCTGGGCTTCCATGCGGCGTGGGTTCATGCGCCAGTAGTTCGCGTTGTCGGGATCGGCAGCGACGGTGGCGGCATCTGCCTCCGCATTCGAGGAACTGCGGCGATACAGCTCTGACAGCAGCATGGCACGATGCAGTTGCTTCAAGCTCCAGCCATTGTTCATGAAATCGACCGTGAGCGTGTCGAGGATGTCCTGGTGCAGCGGTGCCAGTGATCGGCGGCCGAAGTCATCCATATTCGCGACGAGCGGAGCGCCGAAGTGCCGCATCCAGACTTGGTTCACGAGCACGCGAGCGGTGAGCGGATTGCGTTTGTCAGCGATCCATTTGGCAAAAGCGAGTCTGCGTCCCGTGCTGGTGTCGGGAAAGGTCTGCACGGTGCCGTTGTTGTTTTCTTCGGGGCCTTCCTGCGCTTTTAAACTCGCAGGTAATGACGTGTAAACTTCGCCAGGAGCTGCGGCTTTCTTCTGCGCTTTCTCGAACGTTTCGCGGGCGGCTTTGATCTTCTTCTGCGCGTCCTTGGCCTTTGGATCGGCCTCGGCTTTGGTGAGATCGACCTCCGCCTGCGCCAGTTTAAAATTCGCTTCGGCGGCAGCGGCAGCTCGGGCGAGTGCTTTGTCCTGCTTGGCTTTATCCGCTACGAAAACGGCACGAATCATAGCGGGTTTGGCTTTGGCGGCAGCGAGTTGCTTTTCGGCGAGTGTCACGGCGGTTTTGGCATCCGCGAGTGGCACCGATTTGTCTGCCGCAGGTTCACGCAAGACGGCATCGGTGGCCAGTTCGGCAAGCTTGAAGCTGTGAAACTCGACATCGGCATCGAAGGCGGTGAGAGCTACGCTGCCTTGGCGGCGGCTCTGCGGGAGACGAAAAGCGAGCGCAGGCTCATCATTGATGCTGGCATTGATGAGTTGGCCACGCAGACGCAGATCGAGCGTGTAACGCGCGTCTTGTGAGATCGTGCGTGCTGCAGAACCAGTCGTTGAGTAAGTGGTAGTCCCACCGTTGGCCAAGGCCACCTGGATTTTCGATCCGCCGCTGAAGGCGCTTATATAGACCATCACATCGTCACCGCCCGCGCTGTCGAAGACGATGCCGACGGATTTCCATTTATGTCCGCCACGAATAGTGAAGCTCAAACTGGCCTCGAAGTCACTTGACGCGGCCGTTTTGAGCCGAAGAGAGCGGCGCTCGGCTCCAGTCTCAAGCTGGCGCACGCCGGTCGGTGTATGTTTCCAGTCGCCTTTGAGCATCTCCCATTGATCAGGCTTCGCGGAGGTAAAATCATCGCTGAAGATGACCTTGGGATTCGTCACTAGTTTCGCGGCTGGCGCAGGCGCTTTGGCGAGTGTTAGCCGCGCTTGATCGAGAGCTTTTTGAGCTGCTGCGATGTCATGCTCGGCAGCGCTGAGGTGATCTTTGAGAACAAAGGGCAGCAGCGCAGGCTTGGCGGATGCTGGTGGTAGTTTGATCGTCGCAGACTGGAATGTGGCAAACTCAAGCACCTGTGGAATGCCCGGCGTCATCGGCTTCGATTTGTCTTCGTTCTTTTCGTCGCCGCGCACATGGCGGAAGGTCGGCGTATCGAGATGGAGGTCATAGACGCGAGGCAGGCCGTTTTTCTCGAAGTCCGTCTCACCCTGCCACGGATCAAGCCGCACATGCAGCGGCTCAAAGATGGCTCTCATGCGGTAGTAATCGGTGTGCTCGATGGGATCGTATTTGTGCGAGTGGCATTTCACGCACTGCATCGTCAGGCCAAGAAAGGCACGACAGGTGTGCTCGATGGTTTCATCGAGCCAGGTGGTGCGGTTAAAGAGGTAGTAGCTGCGCGCCAGGAAGCCCGTGGCGCGCAGGTTGTCGCGATCCTCGGGCGCGAGTTCATCGGCAGCGAGCATCTGCGCGATCATCCGGTCATAGCCTTTGTCGGCGTTGAGCGACTCGACGATCCAGTCGCGCCAATGCCAGATGTGTTTCTGCGAATGGCGAAGCTGTGCGCCGAGTCCATACCAGTCGCAGTAGCGCCAGATGTCCATGAAGTGCCGCGCCCAGCGCTCGCCGTATTGTGGCGTGGCGAGCAGTTGATCAACGACACACTGACGTGCAGACGTGGACGTGTCCTTCAAAAACGCCGCAATCTGCTCCGACGATGGCGGCAGGCCGATCAGATCGAGATAGACGCGACGCAACCAGATCTCTGACGCGGCTTCGGGCTGTGGCTTGAGTTGCTTCGAAGCGAGTCGTGCTGCCAGCAGCGCATCCATCGACTTGCCGGATGATTTCGGCGGCTGGTAGGCCCAATGCGCACGCGTATCAGGCTCTGGCAATTCGCTCACGGGACCAACGGCACCGGCGGCAAGCCATGACTTGAGCTTGGCTACCTGTTCCGGCGTGAGCAGCGATCCTTCGCCCTCTGGCGGCATGCGGTCATCTTTGTCAGTGGTAGTGACACGCTCCAGCAACAGCGTGTGGTCGGCGGTGAGGATGCTGCCATTGTCACCACCCGTTTTCATCGCGACCACGGTGTCCAAACGCAGTCCCGCCTTCTGCTTCAAAGCGCCATGACAGGTGTAGCAGCGTTCTTTGAGCAGCGGCTTGATGTCTTTCTCATAATCTACCGCCATGACCGGCAGCGCGATCCAGCCGAGCGCGAGCACTCCTCGTGTCAGGAGGCAACGAAGTGCTGGATGGACGTTTTTTATCTTCATGAGCGATGCGGTAGAAACATTACGCCGCCCGGACATGAACTCTTTGCTGTCCAAAAACAAACTCCCCATGCCTTAGAGAGTCTATTACCCTCAATTCATCCATCATGCGCACCATCCTTTCGCTACTCGCCATCTCGTTCTCATCAGCTATTGCCGGTGACGCCACCGTTATCGAAAAGACGCCTGGTCTCGTGGGCTTCTGGACCTTCGGAGAGGAAGCGGGGCAGAAACGTCTCTCGCAGGGAACCAAGGAAGCGCATCCGCTCAACGAGGTGAACGGCCCCATCCATCGCCTCGCAGGCGGACCCTTTTCCGGCTATGCCGCTGATTTAAACGGGCATCAGTATTTTGAAATCAAGCACAGCGAAACGGGCGATCTTAATATCAGCGGTAAAGACGCACAGGTCAGCCTGTTCGCTGTCGTGCGCATCGTGAACCTCAAGAAGAGCAAAACCATCGCTGGTATGTGGAGTGAGGGCAAAGGCGCGAACGACGACACCGGCACGCGGCAATACGCGCTGCTCATGAACATGCCGACCTATGGAGGCAATCGGCAGTTCACACCACACATCAGCGCGGAGGGCGGCGTGACGATGCGTGCCGACGGCACGAAGTTCCCGTGGTGTGCCGATTATGCCGCCACGAAACTCGAAGTGCCGGAGGAGCAATGGTGCACGCTCGCTTTCACCTATGACTCAAAGTTCATCCGTGCTTACATCAACGGGATTCTCGACGAACGGCAGCTGGACGCCATCAAAGACAAGCGTAACGACCCATACTACACCAAGGAAGGTCCCGACGGCAAAGATCGCGGCATGAACCCTTACTACCACGGACGCGGCATTTTCAAATACGACCCCGGCTTGCATGCAAAGACGAAGATCACACCATCCGACTTCACCGTCGGTGCTCGCATGGCCGTGGGTTCCATGACTGGTGAGGCGACGATTGGCAAGTTCGGTGGCCTCGCAGTTTTCAACCGTGCTCTCAGTGACGCTGAGATGAAAAAGCTGCATGATGCGGCGGATGTGGGATCGATTGATGCGAAGCACTGATGTTTCTGCTTCTGGATTAACCACATTCAATGGCTATGGATCGAGCATGACCTGCCGACCACTCCTCGCTTCCTTCGCCATCTTTATCTGCGGTTTCGCACACGCGCAGACTGCTGTTCAACTCGGTCCGCCGAAGCTCGAGCGCGAACCCGGCGGCACCGTCACCCTGACCAGCGCCTCGCCTGACACCACCATCCTCTACACTCTTGATGGAGCCGATCCCATCGCGAAGTCGAATCCCTACCTTGCGCCCATCGAGATCCCGCATGGAGGAACACTCAAAGCGCGGACCTTTAGCAAGGATCGAAAAGCCAGGAGCGATGTCGCCGCTGAGGTGCTGAGGCCGGTTCCCAGCTTCGTCGTTCCTGTTCCCAGCACGGTCGTCGCCGTCACACAGGACCGGAGCTGGCCCAGCTACGACTGGCAGAAACGTCACGAACTCACCAGCGCTGCCGTGAAGCGTGCGAAGCCGCAGATTCTCTTCATTGGCGACTCAATCACTCATTTCTTCGGCGGCGAGCAGTTCGACAGCTACCCGCTGCGCGGACAACAAACGTGGGGCGAGTTCTATGCGCCACGAAACGCTGGTAACCTCGGCTTTGGCTGGGATAAGACGGAAAACGTCCTCTGGCGGCTCCAGCATGGTGCTATCGACGGCATCGCGCCCAAACTCATCGTCATGATGATCGGCACCAACAACACCGGCAACTGTTCCGCGCCCGACATCGCGCTCGGCATCACCGCCATCGTGCTGGAAATCGAGAAGCGCCTGGCGCAGACGAAGATCCTGCTGCTCGGCATTTTCCCACGTGGCGAGAAGCCCGGCCCGCAGCGCGATAAGATCGCCGAGATCAATCAAGGCATCGCCAAGCTCGACGGCACGCACCACGTCACCTTCCTCGACATCGGCCCCGAATTTCTCACCGCTGATGGCCTCATCACGAAGGACATCATGCCCGACTTCCTTCACCCGAACGAAAAAGGCTACCGCATCTGGGCCGAAGCCATCGTGCCGACGGTGAAGAAACTGATGGGGGATTGATTCTGCGGTTATGAACATCATTAAGTTGAAATGATGCTGGCTAGATGATCTGGCTCGCTAACGTTCATGCCATAGCATGCAGAAGTTCCTCGCATTTCCAAAAGAAACCCAGGCGGGAGAAACGCGTGCTGCGATGGTGCCTGAGTTTGTTGGCAAACTGATGGCTCTGGGCGCGATGATCGAAGTGGAAGCCGGAATCGGGACCCACTGCGGTCACAGTGAAGCGGATTATATCAAAGTAGGCGCAACGGTGTGCACAGATCGTGTGGCGATGATCCAAGCCGCAGACGTCATCGTACAAGTGCGCAAGCCATCGCTCAGCGATGTGAGCATGATGCGCGAGGGCGCGGTGTTTGTCGGCTTGCTTGATCCGTTTCAGTCACCGGAATTGATTCAGGCGCTGGCGGCTCGTGGGGTGAGCGCCATCAGCATGGAGATGGTGCCGCGCAGCACACGGGCCCAGAAGATGGACGTGCTGTCGTCTCAGGCGAGTCTGGCAGGCTATGCAGCGGTGATCGCGGCGGCAGAGCATTCGGGTAAGATTTTCCCGATGATGATGACGCCTGCGGGCACGATCAAACCCGTGAAGGCTTTCATCATCGGTGCGGGTGTGGCTGGCTTGCAGGCCATCGCCACGGCGAAGCGACTCGGCGCTAAGGTGGAGGCCTTTGATACGCGGCCCGTTGTCGAAGAGCAGGTGAAGTCGCTCGGTGCAAAGTTTGTGAAGATCGATGTGGGCGAAACTGGCCAGACCGCCGACGGCTATGCGAAGCCACTGACCGAGGAGCAGATCAAACTGCAACGCGAGGGCATGAAGCGCGTGTGTGCCGAGTCGGATGTGGTGATCACCGCTGCGCAGGTTTTTGGCAGACGCGCAGCGATTTTGCTGACGAGCGAAATGCTCGACGCTATGAAGCCCGGCAGCGTCGTGGTCGATCTCGCCGTCGAAAGCGGTGGCAATGTCGAAGGCGTGGTGCCAGATCAAATCATCGAGCGCAAGGGCGTGAAAATCGTCGGTATCGCCAGTCTGCCGTGCTGCGTGCCGGTTCATGCGAGCCAGATGTATTCCTCCAATGTTACGGCTTTGCTCACGGAGTTCTGGGACAAGGAAACCAAGGCGCTGAAGCTGAATCTGGAGGACGACATTCTTAAAAGCTGCCTCGTCACTCACGGTGGCCAAATCGTGAACCCAAAACTCGCCGCCACCTGACATGCCATGAATGCCGACATGCTCATCTTCTTCATCTTTGTGTTGTCGATCTTCCTCGGCTTCGAACTCATTTCCAAAGTCCCGTCGATGCTGCACACGCCGCTGATGTCGGGCACGAACGCGATTCACGGCATCATCCTGCTCGGCGGCATATTGGTGCTGGCGAGCGCTGAGGGTTTTATCCAGCATGTCGCGGGATTTTTAGCCGTGGTGCTCGGATCAGCGAATGTGTTCGGCGGCTTCATGGTGACTGACCGCATGCTCCAAATGTTCAAGCGCAAGAAATGAGCACGCTTACCTCCATCGCCTTCCTCATCGCCTCGGTGCTGTTCATCCTCGGCATCAAGCTGCTCGCGTCACCGAAGACGGCGCGTCAGGGCAATCTCGTGGCGGCGTTGGGCATGTTGATCGCGTTGTTTGCCGTGTTGCCGCTGCTGCACGGGCCGCATGGCACGAGTGTTTCGTTTTGGAAGCTGCTTCTCATTCTCGTAGGCATCGTGATCGGACTGATCGTCGGTGCGGCGGGTGCGTATCGAGTGAAGATGACCGGCATGCCGCAGATGGTCGCACTTTTCAACGGCGCAGGTGGTGGCGCGGCAGCGCTGGTAGCAGCGATCGAGTTTGCGCATGTGACGCGGGCATCGAGCACGATGTTTGTCGTCTCCATGCTTTGTGCCGCGCTGATCGGTGCAGTTTCGCTGTCCGGCAGCATCATTGCTTACTTCAAGCTCGAGGGTCACTTCGACAAACCCGTGACCTATCCTGCGCAGCAGGTGATGAATGGCTTGCTGTTCGTGATGAGTCTGCTGCTTGGCCTCGCCATGGCCGCAGGCTCTCATAGCATGGTGCTCATGGTGCTGTTCCTCGTGCTGGCGCTGGCATTGGGTGTGCTTATGGTGCTACCCATTGGCGGCGCGGACATGCCGGTGGTGGTTTCACTGCTGAACTCCTTCACGGGTCTCGCTGTCGCTGCGGATGGTTTTGCCATCGAGAACATCGCCATGATCATCGCTGGCACTTTGGTCGGGTCCTCCGGCACGTTGCTCACGCTGACGATGTGCAAGGCGATGAACCGACCCGTGACGAATGTTTTATTCAGCGCCTTTGGCAAAGTGGATGCAGCCGCCGCTGACGCAGCTGCTGTGTCCGGCAGTGTGCGCTCCGTGCAGGCTGATGAAGCCGCGATGCTGCTCGGAGTGGCCGCGCGCGTCGTGATTGTGCCTGGTTATGGTCTCGCTGTTGCCCAGGCGCAGCATCAGGTGCGACAGCTTGCGGATGAACTCGCCAAAAAAGGCGTCGAGGTCAGCTACGCCATCCATCCCGTCGCCGGTCGCATGCCCGGCCACATGAACGTGCTGCTCGCTGAAGCCGATGTGCCCTATGACCAGCTCATTGAAATGGAAGCCATCAATCCGGAGATGGATCGCGTGGACGTATGCCTCGTCATCGGTGCCAATGACGTGGTGAATCCCGCCGCACGCGAAGACAAATCCAGCCCTATCTACGGTATGCCCATCATCGAGGCCGAAAAAGCCGGCACCGTGATCGTGATGAAGCGCAGCATGGGCAAAGGCTTCGCCGGCATCGAAAACGCCCTCTTCCTCCGCGACAACTGCCGCATGCTCTTTGGTGATGCCAAGACATCGCTGCAAGAATTGGTGACGCTTGTGAAGGCAGGCTAATCACGTGCTTGGCTAAATAACCGGTCCAAGCCGCGTATGAGTGCCGATGCCATCTCCCGATCATCCCTGCACTGGTCATAGCGATCCGCATGCGTTCACGTTCATGAATCCGCGTGTGCGGGATGGCGTCGTCGTGCATGGCAGACGTTCGGTTTTGAAGACAAGCCTCGCTGGTCTTGGCAGCCTGACTTTGCCGGGGCTGGTGAAGCTGCGAGGAGAAGGAAAAGTCACGAAGAGCAACAAAGCGGTGATCCTGTTGTGGATGACGGGCGGCCCCTCGCAAATCGACACCTGGGATCCAAAGCCGGACCGGCCCATCGAGAATCGTGGACCGTTCAAGACGATTCCGACGAAGCTGCCAGGCACGCACATCTGCGAATACCTGCCGAAACAGGCCGCGATGCTCGACATGTTCACGATCATTCGCTCGGTCGATTGCCGTTTCAGCAATCACGAACCGAACATGGTCATGCAGACCGCGAATCTCGCCAACGAGCCGCGCACGAACCCGAAGGCGAAGTATTACCCGTCCTTCGGCAGCATCGTGGCAAAGCATCGCGGCTCGAATCATCCGTCCATGCCGCCCTATGTCGTGTTGAACATGAAATCACGCTCGCATGTGGCCTGGGGCGGGTACCTCGGCACGCAGTATGATCCGTTCGACGGCAACAGCGCCACCAAACTCTTCCAACTGCCCTCCGGCCTTAGCATGGACCGCCTGCACGCCCGCCAGACGCTCAGCAAGCAGATGGACGGCCTGCGCGCCGAACTCGATGCCAGCGGCATGATGAGCGCGATGGACAGCTTCAGTCAAAAGGCCTTCGACATCGTCGCCGGTGGCCGCACGCAGGAGGCTTTCGATTTGTCCAAGGAGCCACAAAAAGTGCGCGACCGCTACGGCGAGCATGATTGGGCGAAGCAAGCATTGCTCGCGCGTCGTCTCGTCGAACGCGGCTCATCCTTCGTTACCATTGACCTCAGCAACCACTCCGCCTCCGGCACCTGGGACACGCACGGCGACAACATTCCGCCTTACGGCGGCATCTGGAGCGGTCTGCGTCCGTTGCTCCCTGTGTTCGACCACCTTTTCACCACGCTCGTCACGGACCTCGGCGAGCGC
>Ga0114970_10004213_pt1 | contig 10493 bp, 12 predicted proteins | sample M_140205_XF_Meta_FD_87030 | JGI IMG/M metagenome (GOLD analysis project Ga0114970, IMG submission 87030) | Freshwater microbial communities from Lake Montjoie, Canada to study carbon cycling - M_140205_XF_MetaG | ecosystem: Environmental > Aquatic > Freshwater > Lake | place: Lake Montjoie... | reverse complement strand
CGATTTATTTTTGCTCCTGTGTTTCCGCATCCACTCCGCACTCCTGGCCCTGTGTTTCTCCGCGCACGTCGCGCAGTGGCTGGCTGTAACGGCTGGCTTTCCGCACTGGCGGCAGTTGCCATCGGTCGCTTGCGCGTCGGCCCATTGTTTTTGCCGGGTCATTTTAGAGTGACGCAATCTCGCGCCCGATTTGAACTCCTCTTGAATAGCCTTCCGACTCAATCTCGCGGATCGCGTCGTCATTAAGCTGTCGGCTGTACCCACCCCATTGCGCCTCGGCCTCGATCGCGTCGCAGTTTAGAGATTCCGCGATGCCTCGGATGAATTCGTCTGTTTTGATAGTGCTCATTTTCTCACTCTTTCGTTTTGGTTGCTCACCGCCCATTCCCCTCCCAGCGGAAGAGGAAGGAGCGGGGGTCAACCAACCATGTTGACGGAATACACTGTGTAGCCGTGAAGCTTCGCGATCCTCGACGCCTGCGCCCGGGTGTTGGCGTCAATCACTACGTAATCAAGCCGGGAAACATAAACGTGGTATTGGTGTTTCGCTTCGGTGGCGGGGAATCTGTTGATTTCGTTCATTTTGTTTTCGGTTCGTTGTTGTCGCTTGCTACGTGGTGACAATGCCAGCTTTCAACCAAACGTCAACAACAACATGGATGGAAAAAGTGGGTCTGATTCCAATCGTGTTGAGGGGTGACGCTAGGGCCTAACGTCCGCTTTTCCGCAGCCACTGCTCGCAAGCCCTGATCCCAAGCCAAGGCTTCACCCTCGCGTTGGATCGGTAGCAAACACTCCACCGCTTGTCATTCGGTCGAGTGCAGCGGCTCACCGCGCTCTGGTACCACTCGCAAGACTCGCAAATCGCCTGCCGATGCGCTGGCGTCTGAATCTCCGTCCGAACGCTCCTTCGGGCTATTCCGCGTAAATGCGACGTTACTTTGAAGAGGTAGGTCACACGAGGTCGGCGCGAATGATGAGCGCGTCGGCGGGAATCGGCGTCACCGTCAGCGTGCCAGTCGCGTTGATGGGGCAATCGTAAAGGGTGCCGCTGTTGAACTCGCGTCCGACTCCGATTGCGCTGGGAGATGGTAAGGGTGGGGTGAGCCTTTCGGAATAGGGCAGAAGCTTGCACTCGCTGACATATTCCGTGTGTTCGATAAACTTGACGATTTCACCACCGCCACCAGACCAGAAGTCAACGTCAGCGGTGGGATGGTTGCACTCCGTCCCATTGCCCGCCGTGGTCATAGTCACGCCATTCCACGAGGTTTGAGTCTCTCGGGTTCCCAAAAGGAGCCCGTTCGTCTCGATCATGTCGCGCCACGATTCTGGGATTGCCTCTAGGAAGTCGTCATGCAGGAGCGCCCACTTGAACTGCTCATCACGCCTCGAATGAACCAGCCGCCAGTCGCCGGAGCCATCGCATGCGTCGGGGTCAATCGTCATCGTGTACGAAGCCGAGGACAGCGCGGCGGCAGCGTAGCTCCCAAGCGTCGGAGATGCAGGCATGACCGCCGAAAACGTATTGTAAACGCCAGGATTGACCGCGCTTCCCGTACTGCACCCGATCTCGACGGCGTCCGCCTGATACAGTTTCTTCACTTCCACCGTCTCGCTCAACCCGTACTTCGTTTGAAAGTCGATAGGGAGAATCAATCGAATGGCTGTCAGTTGGTTCCAGAACGTCGCGAACTGGTTGAAGACCTCGGCGGTTGGCTCCGTGTTTGGAAGCGGCCCGTGGAAGAGGGGTTTGTCGGCGCGGATGTCTGCGGTCGTGGCGTAGGCCGTCGTAGCTGACGGAAGAACGCCGAACGAACGACCACTGAACGCGGAGAAGCACGCATTTTCAAATGTGTAATCTAGGACGGCGTAGGTGCCTGTCTGGCAGCCATACGCCTCAGTGCTGACGGTGTCAACATAGCCTTCGCACATCGCGCGGCCATACGTCTCCATCATGGTAAACGGCCACGACTCCATCGGCGTGTCGTGCGGGTCGTCGCTGGTGTTCCCGTCCTCGTATGGCTTTGGAATCAGGCGGGTGAATCCGATGCGCGGATAGCAAGCGCCGAATGGGACATCGAGCGAAGTGGCGACGTTGGACTCGTGCGCCGCGTTTCCGTACTGGGTACCCGGCCCCGTGCAGTTACCACCCACGAATTGATTGATGAGGTATTCCCGGATTCCATTCTCCTGAGTTCGCCCGCTTTCGTTCTCGGCTGCGATTGTCGCGAGGCTCCATGTGGAATAGTCTCGATCAACGGTTGATGGTGCATCCGTGCCGTGCTGCAAGCGTCCGCTCAATGTGACCTTGACGACCTCTTCACCGTTCTCCCAAAGCCGCTCAGTCTTTTCGACGACCAATGGAAGCTCTCCAATCGGGCAGGACCGAAGCTTTTTCCTGCGTTCCGCCTCGCATGCCGTATCGAGCGCGGCACATGGTAGGTAATTGATGCCCGCCGTCGTGTCAGATCCCACATACCGAAACGTCGGCAGGCTCTCTGGCGCTACCCAATCCGCGTTGCCGTAGCTGAAATGCCAAGTCAGGTCCGTTGGAAGCGGCGTCGGAGCTTGCCAAGTGCATCGGTCAAATGTCCATGAAACGTAATCCGTAAATGCGGACACTTTCCATACGGATGTGTCCAAGTTTTGGTACGGGATCAGACTCAACACGTCCATGACCCATTCGTTTGACCAGCCGCTGGGCAGCGCATCAGGCAATATGCCGTTTGCCTCATACACATGCCCAGCAGCGGTCGAGAATGTTAAGTCATCGGCAGTTGCCGTGAACTTGGATCCGATCGAGTAGTTGGTGCCCTTGTAATTCACCAACCCATCAAAAACGACATACTCACGGCCCTCCTGAAGCTCGCCAGATTCGATCGCAGCCTTCTTTGGCGCGATCCCGTCGAACACGTCTGCCGAGTCCATGCCCGCCCAAAGCCTTCGAAAGTACAGGACGCTCTTTCCGTCAGCGCCGACCTCGTACCCGATGAGCTGTTCCCGTGGAACCAACCGCGACCATTGGCGATTCATGCGCCGCGCGGCCTCGAATACCGCATTGGTATTGATCGCGTCAAATGAGCCAGGAAGCGCGATGTGCAGCCGCCGGTTCACAATCACGCCGTTGGCAAAATAATCGTCCCCGATCTCTTTCGCTTGGTCCTCGTCCAGCCCGCTTCCGTCCGTGCCGTTGGTCAAATCCATGCGCGCACCGCTCAACCGAAGGATAAGCGACAAGTCCCACAATGCAGGCTTGTACTCCCAAAGCTCCGTGGCTTCGCAGAACAGGCCCGCCGTGCTGCTTGACGCACTGAACTGCGCGCTGGTCGTGGTAACGAATTTCAGCGCCGTGACGGACCGTGCTGCGAACGTCAACACCCTAGAAGGGGTTGACGCATCCAGAGTCACGGACCCGAGGATGGTGTCGCCGTCCATTACAGCGACTCCGACGGAACCGAGCAACTGTGACGAATGGACCAACGTTGAACAGGTTAAGAATCCTGCGCCACTTGCAAAAGTAGTGCCAGAAGCGCCCGTCCTCCCGATAGTGCTTCCGCTTGGAATCGTCGTCGAGTTCGTTGCGCTCCATTGTGGATATAGCGGCTGGACGTAGTCACCAGTCTGAAGCCCGCGCTGCGGTGCCAGATGGTACTGCGTCGTCAGGAACTCTTGGGTCGTGAACGCATGCGAAAGCCATTGGCTCGCGCCCGTGTCCTCGTCCGCCTTTTGCGTCGGTGTTCCAGAGAATTCAGCCGAGAAGAAATTCAGGATCCTGTTGAGATTGTTGCCCCAGGTCTTCGCCAGACGGTTCCCGAACTGGTATGGCCCTTCGATGTACTCCGCCCAATCGAGTTGGGTAATCGTGCCATCATTCTGGACAACGATGTAACGATCGTTCGGGTATCGGAGAATCGTTGCAACGTGTGTCGGCTCCGATTCGCAGAAACCCTCGAACGTCAGCGTTGGAAGCCCATCAATCAGCGGCGTGAAGATGAGTTGGAAAATTCCATCCTCGTCCGGGTTCGGGCATGAACTCAGGAACTCTGGCGTTGGAATGTAACCGCCATACGCGTTGCCGTGCTGGCTCCTGGCGCTCTGGATGATTGAGAAGTGAGACTTGGCAGCGTTGAACACCGGCGATGCAACCACGAGGCTATCCGGATCGATTGCGCCCCTCTGCCGCTTGGCCAGCTCCCAGAGTTCGAATGCGCTGCCGGTGCCGAAGTCGAGGTCAACGCCACCTTCTTCGGGATTGGTTAGGCGTTCGTCTTCGCTACCTACGTTCAGGACTTCATTCCCGAACACGAATGCGCCCGCGATTGACGAGACGTTTGTCCCTTCTTCTTCGCCTGGCCCCGTCAATGGCCAAGTGTATTCGTTTGGCGGGATGTGCTCGTAAATCGCCCGGAACTCGTCCACGGGCGGAAAGAGCGTCCCCGATGAATTCCGAATCTGGCGAAACGGCGCGGATAGGTAAAAGTGGATCCGGCGCGTTGCGTCGCCGAACCCACTCTTGATCCTGTCGTTGATACCGTTGGCCAAGGCAATCATCTCCGTGGATGTCACGGGATCGCCTACGGCTACGGTCGGAATGCGGGTGAAGGTTACCACGCGTCAAACTTGGCACGCTCGGCACTGAATGACAACCGCCGACGTGTTGGCCTTTGCGTACACTGAAACGCCGCTCGGGACCGTAGTCATACCAAGTCCAGCACCCTTCAGTTTGCAGAATATCTGCGTAATCGCCGTGTCTAAAGCGATTTGGACGTAGTTTCCGCCCTCGGCTTCCAGAGACTTAAACTCGATGTAATAGTCACCAGTGATGTCTGCGGGCGTGGCAATGGCTTCGTAAGTAGTCCCGATTGATTGGGTCCACTCCGCCATGTGCGTGCCCGTCATGTCTAGGGTTGAGCTGTTCGTGTGCGAGCCCAAATAGGCTCCGCCCTTAGCGGCGTAAATCTTACTGCTGATTTGAATTTCGTCTGCCATAATTTTGAGAGTTGGTGTTTACCGATACCGAGGTGCGGTTGAATCGCCCGCCGCGTTTCCGTTGCCTGCCAGAGAATGCGGCTTCAAATTGATTCCGTTCTTTGAACCTTGGCGCAAAAGCCCAACGGTTTCCCGTGGCTCAATGCGCCGAAGTCGTTTGTCGAAATCGCGCAGAAGGCGAGGAACTGCCCCGTTTCCGGAAGGAAGATTTGCCAATGGATCATTCATATTGAAGCTCCCCAAAGCCACTCATTGTATGCGTCCGTATGCTCCCACATCGTGGTAATCTGCCACCGGCTGGAATCAAGCACTGTGACTTGAGACGCGCCTTGGAAGAAGTATCCAGCGGGAACGAACGTCTTAAAATTTGTCGGCATCGTCGCATCCGATGTGAACGAAGAACGCTTGAACATTCGATTGATCGTCGCGTCGCTATTGATCAGTTGGTCGGGCGGGCCAACCTGAGTCCGGACGAATTGGAAAACCTCGATCCGGTAGGATTCAGTGCCAGCCGCCCACGCGGAAATGAGCTGTTGAATGTCTGCCTGATTCTGCGCCGTTACGCCCGGAAACACTTTGTAGACATCGTAGAAGTCCGCCCAAGTCTCAATGGTGATGCGTCCAGATAGGAAAGCTTCCAGCCGCTCGCGGAACTTTGCGCGGTTCTCTTCGTTGAGCGGTGCGAGCGCATCGCGGATTGGTCCAAGATTCCACAAGCTCTTGTCGATCATGGAAGCCTCGCGCGTCCATGTCGTAACCACGGCGTCAGGACCGGAAAGAGGAGAGCCGCCCGGGTCGGTTGCGGAGTTTACAGCAAACGTCGCCGTCAATAGGTACATCCCCTCGCTTTCATGGGAGATGGATGCCTCGATCATTCCAGCTGCGCTCGCTAGCGCTGTCTGGCCATTTCCGCAAGCCAGCTCGGAGCCCTTGTATCGAACTTCGAGAACGTGACCTATGCCACGCCGCCATGTGCGGGTGTTCTCCAACCTGTGAAGGTTTGTCAGGTCGCCTATTCCTACACGCCCGCTCATTTCCAGCTCCCTTCAATTGCGACAACGGTCTTAACCGTGTTCTGGTTGATTGACCGCAAAGTTTCCAATTGGCTTCGCAGGATGTCAGCACGTGCCGGATCAATTCCGCCTCGGTAAAGCCCAATGCGCGCCAGCGAATCGCTTTGAGGAACTGACATAGCTTCAGCCTTTCCGAGCAATTTGTTCGATGCCGTCCTAGCCATCCGCGCATCTTTTCGAGCCTGCGCTTCCGGGCTCAATGGTAGCGCGCTGGAATCGGGATTGGCAGCCGAAGCCACGGATGCCAGAGCCGAAAGCTTTGGAAACAAACGTGGGAGCAATGGCCCCACTTCGTCAACTGCCCTGAAAAGAGCAGCCGAAGCGTTTACCATCAAAAGCTTCCATCGGTTGATCAGGTCTTCAAACTTCGCTTTCACCGCGTCCAACTTCGCGAGGTCCGACTCCGTTCCGCCTGGATCCGAAAGGCTCATGCCTTGAAGCGATTTCAGGACAGCCAAAGCACGCTCTGGACGCCGACCAAACAATGATCCAAGAGGGTTTCGGTCGCCCGCCGTCATACCGCCAGCACCAAGTGACCGCTGAATGGACATGGCGAGTGAAAGGTTGTCCGTGTCGCCTGACAGGGTCTTTTTGTTGATTCCGTACTTCTGGAACGCCGCCAATGAGTTCTCATCACCAGCCATTGCAGATCCACGCGCGGCAGCCAATGCGCTCAATGCCGCCAGCGGAACGCCACCAGAAACGCCAGCCGCGCCAGCCGCGCGCTGAAGCTTCAGAATCTGCACACGAGTCAATCCAGTCTGGTCCGCCAGATCGCTGATATTGTCGGCGAATTCAACGGCGCCTCGCGCGGCTTTTGTCAGTGCGTAGCCAATGGACGCAACAGCCGCGCCAGCCAGCGCGCCGACAGGACCGCCAGCGAGCCCTCCAATTCCACTGAGTCCACCTGTGGCGGCTCCAACCAAATCTCCAGCGCCACCTCCGCCAGCCTGAGAAATCCCGCCCATAGATGCACGATTGCGAGCCGCAGCGAGGCGAAGCGCCGCAGTGCGAACCTGATTCCCTGACCGCGTTGCACGTTCAAGGCGCTGCTCGATTTGAACCTGTCGTTCGCGGAGTTTCAGTAACTTTTCCTCATCGCTCAACTGCCTGAACTTCGACGCGCGGTCATCCCTCGCCAGCTTTGCCCTCTCATCGTTCCATTTCTTCGTTGTCTCCTTCGCCTTGTTCAACTTCTCAACCATCTTGTCCACGGTGGACGAAGCGCCAGCGTCGACGCCTTGCAGTACAATCTTGAAAACGGGATCGCTCATTTTGGGTTTTCCATTTCCGCGAACATCGCTTCGATCTTTGCGGGATCGCTCGCGAGTTCCTGCGCCATCTCGTTTCGTTCGTAATCCTCCGGAGTCCATAGTTCCGCGAAGCCTTTTTCGTCCAGGAGGATTGAGCGGTTCCAAATGGCCCAAGATACTGGGGTGTTCATAGCGTCGGCGATGTTTCGGTGAAAGTGGCTCATCATGGACACCATCAGCATTCCAAGCATTGGAGAGCCGACCACTTTGGAGCCTTCGCCCATTCGCATCTTCGGAGAGCTGAACCCATCCGCGATGTAGTCAAGAAGCTCCGACTGGCTTCGTCCAATGCCGTGACGCATCACCCGCTTTGCAATGCCGCGCAGCCGCCAACGCATCACAAGGCCGCCGACGCGTGAAAGTGCCACCGTCGATTGACGGGAGCATATCCAGACCGCAAGCGCGATGTCACCGACGTTGACCTTGCCTTCGGTTTTGCCGCTCCACATTCCCGCGATGGGTGAACGCTGCTTTTGGAGAAGCAACGCGTGCCCAATCGAGAAAGGCAGGAGCCCGACCCCAGCGACACTCGCGCGAACCGGGATCAAGGCATCTGCGTAGGCTTGGCCGTTGTCGAACATCATGAGAAGTTAGCAGGGGTTCCGCTGACTCCGGTGTCAACGTATTTCCGGAGAGTGCATTGAATCTCCGCTGTGCCATCGCTTGAGAGTCGAATGTCTCCGTCAACGTAGACATAATTGACTGTTCCAGAAAGAGCACCCGGCATTCCAGCGATTGCCACAACCCCAAGCGGGTCCGGTACCGCGATAGCCGCCTGTGCCTTTAACAAACTTTGGCCGGTAAGCGGAGAGATTGGGGTCAGCGTGACTTGAATCTCCTCCACCGGCTCCCCGGCGGTAACGGCGAAAACAGATCCCATTCCGTCACGATGTTCTGTGACTCCGAACGACTTCTTGTAGGTAACAGAAGTGACCTTGTTGTCGGTCGTTGACGCCAGCGCAGAGATTGTCACCGTCCCAGCGATTCCGCGCACCACATACCGTCCAATTCCTAAGATTGCCATAAAATTCCTTAATCTGAAGTTGTTGTATCGTAAACCGTCTCAGTTGAAAAGGTGAGAGCGTCCACCAGATCCCCGGTTTCGCTTCGACCCGTTGTCCACGTCGTCCGAATCAGCGGAGTCCACCCGTTGCTTGTCGGCTGGTAGTTCTGAAGCAGGTTGAAAACGATTTCCCCAAGCCGCTCCCCCCAGACTTGGTTTCCGGTCGTTGATCGGTTGACGATGGATTTCTCCATGCACTCGATTAGGATCGTCACCGCAAACATCCACGGCTTCTTCCCGTCTGCCGGCGCAACGTCTGGGTTGTGAATCACGACGATTCCACCGCCTGTATTGAGCGCGCCGACAGCCTTTTGAACCTCGGCTTCAATGTTCCCTAGGTTCTCCGACAGGACCAGCGTGCGCGGGGGTGCAAACAACGCTTCGTCCTCTTGCAGCAGGTTTCTAAGCTCCTCTTGCAGGTCGCGAAGCAGGCCGAAGCTGTGAATAGCGTCGCTCATTGCGTCTTCCTTTTGAGGTATTCCGAAATGGCGGTGCTCATCACTTGCTTGATGCGTTCAGCGGTTGGCAGGACCGACTTGTCCGCCTTGTGCTTTGTGGATCGAAGTAGGAGATACATCAACGTCAGCTTGTCCTTTTTACCGGGGCCAACTCCGTCGCCTTTTCGGTCCTGCATGGCTAGAAACGCCTTGCCGTTGGGGCCGTCGCCAGCGTATCGGAAGACGAATAGATTCGGGAAACTTCGCGCCGACTTTCCGTAAGCCGCTTTGTTGACCGGGATGGTCAGGAACTTCTTCCCGCCGGTTGGGCGAACGATGCCGCCGAAGTATCGGAGCGCAATGGCTCGATTCATCTCCACAATTGCGGATGTGGCGGAGAACACCGGGCGAACGCTCTTGAACATTTTAATCCAAAACGTGGATGGCCGACTGAACTTGTTCTTCTGTTTTCCGGAAATGGAAGTGAATTGATCGCGAACTTCGTCAGCCACTGCGGAGGATGTCTCCTTGTTTATGGCATTGGTGTCCCGCAAAGCCTTTGAAAGCTTCGCGAGTGACGGTAACGCGTTGTCGATAATCAGCGCCATGTCATCCTCTCAGTGAAAGAACACCGTCTTCCAGAACCATGGTTGGGTCGTTTGCAAGCGCAAGGCGAATGGAGTCATCAAAGCGAGCTGGTGAAGCCTGAACGTCCTCAGTCAATGATCGCTCGCGCGGGCGAGGCGCTGGGGTGAACTTCTCAATCACGCCGAGCTTCTCCGCTTCTTCCCTTCTGATATTCCTCACGTCCATTCCAGAGTTGAATGCGAACGGAGGATAGGGATTCCCGAGAGCATCAGGGAACGTGTTGGAGTCTCCAAGCCGGTCCCAGATGTCCGCGTTCTTCAGCGCGATCATCCGACCATCGTAAAGATGCCCGCCGCACCGAGCCCACCGTTCCTTCCAATCACGTTGGACAAGTGATGGGGAGATTCGGATAAGCTCCTGACACGGCCACGCGTCAAGAAGATCAGGGTCTTGATTCGCAATGAACCGACCGTAACCCTGCGCCAACTCTTCCTGAGTCTGGACAATCAACTGAAGCCGAGCGTCGCTCTCGGGATCCTGAATGGTTCCAATCTTCGCTGGGTCTTCCACCGTCACGCCCAACTCGCGGAACTTATTCCTAAGCCTGAGCTTGGCGTCTGGGATCGAGAGCTGAAGCGGTTTCTTGCGCTTCTCGTAAGTGGTGCCGTCTTTCTGCGTGACCGTGAACGTCTCTTCGTCCTTTGGCGTGATGCCGCGAACCACTTCGGTAACCACGTCGTTGATCTCTTGCAACGCTTCGGCGTTCGCGATCTTCGCGGAGAAAATGCCCCATCTCTTCACGTCGCCTCCAAGCCTGCGCAGATCCTCGGTTCCGAGCGTCGTTGGCAGCACTTTGCGTGCGGCAAGCCTGCGGATGCCTTCCAGCCACGACATAGGTTTTGTGAAGATGGACATCAGGTGTCAGGCCAATTGGGACGGGCGTGGATTGTTACCCAATTCGCGGGCGCGTCCGTGTTCTTCTGGCCTGCGATGTTTGCCGAGTCAAAGCCAACCGTGTGAACTATCT
>Ga0114970_10004212_pt1 | contig 10494 bp, 9 predicted proteins | sample M_140205_XF_Meta_FD_87030 | JGI IMG/M metagenome (GOLD analysis project Ga0114970, IMG submission 87030) | Freshwater microbial communities from Lake Montjoie, Canada to study carbon cycling - M_140205_XF_MetaG | ecosystem: Environmental > Aquatic > Freshwater > Lake | place: Lake Montjoie... | reverse complement strand
GGGGGACGCCAACGTGAACGACGACCACGAGAACACGACGCATCCGATGATGACGTCGAAGAACAAGCTGAAGCTCGCCATCTTCGGGCTGAACGTCAGCAGCGGCTGCTCCATGACGGATCGCCCCGAGACCCTGAAGGTCAGCTGGGAGGAGTCCAAGCGCATCGCGCAGAAGGCGGACCGGCTCGGCATCGAGGCCATCATCCCGGTGGCGCGCTGGAAGGGCATGGGCGGCAAGGTGAACTTCAACCACCGCAACTTCGAGACTTTCACTTGGGCGGCCGGCCTCTCGGCCGTCACCGAACAGATCTCGATCTTCGCCACCTTCCACGTGCCGACGGTGCACCCCGTCCGTGCCGCCAAGGAAGTCGCGACCATCGACCACATCTCCGGCGGCCGCTTCGGCCTCAACATCGTCGCCGGCTGGAATGAGCGAGAGATTGCGATGTTCGGTATCCCCCAGAAGGAGCACGACGTCCGGTACGACGTCGCCGACGACTGGATCAGCCTCTGCAAGGAGTTGTGGACCCGCGAGGGCACGTTCGACTACGACAGCACGCACTTCAAGTCGCCCGGCGCGTACTCGGAGCCGAAGCCCATCCAGCGACCGCACCCAGTGCTGATGAGCGCCGGCAACAGCGCCCGCGGCCAGCAGTTCGCCGCGCAGCATACGGACATCAATTTCGTGGTCGCCAAGGACATCCCGACCGCCGGCGAGATTGCCGCCAACGGCCGCCGCCTCGCGCGCGAAAAGTACGGCCGGCGCCTGCAGGTGTTCGGTCAGGCCTACGTGGTCTGCCGCGAGACGGAGAAGGAAGCTCAGGAGTTCGTCGAGGAGTACGTCCAGCGCCAAGGCGACTGGGAGGGCGTGCGCAACCTGCTGGACGTGCTGGTGCCAAACTCCAAGAGCGCGCTGGGCGACGGCTGGGAGTCGATGGCCGCCAACCTGATTGCCGGCTACGGCGCCATCCCGCTGGTCGGCACTGCCGAGCAGATCGTCGACAAGCTGCTGGCCTTCCACAAGGCCGGCCTCGACGGGCTGACGCTCAGCTGGGTGAACTACGACGACGGCCTAGCCCACTTCGGCGACAAGCTGCTGCCGATGCTGCGGCAGGCCGGGCTGCGCGAGTAGCGCGGCGGACACCTGAAGACACGACCGGAGAGAGAGCATGCGTGAGATCAAGGGGATGTCGGTTCTGGTGACCGGCGGCGGTTCGGGCCTCGGCGAGGCCAGTGCGCGCCTGTTCGTGCAGGGCGGCGCCAAGGTGACCATCACCGGCCGCCGCAAGGACAAGCTGGAGACCGTCGCGGCATCGATCGGCCCGGCCTGCCGGGCCGTGGTGGGCGACGTGACCGTGCAGGCCGACCGCGAGGCGATGATCGCCGCCGCGGTGGCCCACGGCGGCAAGCTGGACGCGCTGGTCAACAATGCTGCCAACATGTACCGCCAGCCGGTCGACGGCTACACCGAGGCCTTCCTCAAGGAGGCCTTCGACACGAACGTCATCTCCGCGATGATGCTCTCGAGCTTGGCCGTGCCGCACCTGGCGCAGACCCAGGGTGCCATCATTTTCATCGGCTCCACGCATACGCGCCGCGCCTTCCCGGGCGCCTCGCCCTATGCCACCACCAAGGCGGCGGTCGAAGGCCTGACGCGCGTGATGGCGGCGGAGCTCGGCCCGCAGCAGATCCGCGTTGGCTGCATCCTGCCGGGCGCGGTTTCCACGGAGCTGAACCTGCGCGCCGGGTTGTTCAACGCCGCAGAGGCTGAGGCACGCTACAAGGCCGTGGCCGGCCTGCACGCGCTCGGCCGCATTGGCACGGGCCTCGAGATTGCCGAGGCCATCGAGTTCCTGGTCCGTGCCGAGTGGGTGACGGGCGTCGGCCTCGAGGTCGACGGCGGCATTGGGCTGGGGGTGTCTCACTTCTAGCCGCTGCGGTTCCTGCTGGCCAGCGGTCCGGCTGCACTGAACCTCAACGTGCACTTCCACATACTGTTCCTGGACGGCTTGATCGCGCGCGACATCGAGAACGCCTGGCCGGAAACTCTAATACCGCCCGCTACTGAAGACGGGGGGACGTCGGTTGTAAACGGGTCGAAGCGCTTCTAAGGCTTTTCTGAATTGCTCATCTCGCGAATAGATTTCCACGTGCCGTCTGGTTGCCGTTGTAGAAGTGTGAAAAATCGGCCACCGTCGACGATGCGGTCGCCGCCGCTCTTCGGTATAAGGGTCACTTCGTAAGTGCCGCGACTGAACCCGTGATCGCCAAAAAGCTTAGTCTCCACGGCGACGCCATGAATCTGAATGGTGTATGCCGCAAATTGATCGGCATACGCCTTCAGGATAGCTGCGCGCCCCACTTTGTCCGGTTGCTGCGATGCCATCAGTACCGCGTCGTCGGTGAACAATGCGGCAACTGCCTCCGCCTCCCCGGCGTTGAACGCGGCCTCCAATGCTCGAACCATGCCATTCCCCACGGCGGTGGCGCTTTCCGCAGTGCTGGAATCTCTGCCAGGCCCCGACATGCACCCGCCGATCAATGCAACAAGAACAATCCACGCAGGGCCGTACTTTCTGACCATTGAGAGCGCTCCTATCGCCTTCGCCTGGGATTCGGCAGGACTCGAGGTCGCAAGCCGTACCGGCCCGGCGAACCAGATCCACCCACCGCATTTGGATTAGGTATCGCCCGGGACTCTAAGTTACGCAACCACTGCATCGATGTCCGAAAACGGCATGGGGTCACGGATGAGGGCGGGAGGAAATTGCCGCAAGCGGCTATGGGCGCTTGGCCAACCTTCGTAGTATCGGGGCCAACTTTCCAAAAAGATGGCGACTGCTTATGCCCCGCTCGAAACCAATCAGGCTCTTGCTTGTTCTTGCGGCGACCGCACTCGTGTCCTCGGGGTGCCAGCGTCGCGACGCAGAAACTACGTCGTTGCCACACGCGAACTCCGAGTGGCGCCTGATTGGCAATAACGACTACGAGCAGCATTTCAGCCCTCTAACGAAGATAAGCGATGCCAACGCTGGGCAATTGAAACTCAAGTGGTATGCCGACATGCCAGTGCGCGACGGTCTCGTCGGCGTACCACTAGTGGCTGATGGCATCGTCTACCAAAGTGGACCACTTGGCCTTGTATTCGCAAACGATTTGCAGACCGGCAAGCTGCTGTGGTCGTTCGACTCAGGCATCAAGTTCCCATTGGGCGTGATCCCCGCGTGGGGTTCGCGCCTGAGTCGGGGCCTCGCGATTCTCGATGACAAGGTCTTTCGCGCGACGGGTGACTGCAGGCTGATCGCGATTTATCGCACGAGCGGAAAGAAGGTGTGGGAGGCGCAATCCTGCAATCCGGACGAATATCGTACGATAACCGGGGCACCACGCGTCGGTGACGGCAAGGTGTTCATCGGCAATGCCAATGCTGACAGCGGCGTCGGTCGCGGCTTCGTCGATGCCTATGACGCGAACACAGGCAAGCGTCTATGGCGCTTCTACACCATTCCCGGCGATCCGTCCCAAGGGTTCCAGGACAAGGCCATGGAAATGGCCTCAAAGACCTGGGGGAAAGAGTACTGGAAGAAAGTCGGCGGCGGGAGTGTCTGGGAAGGAATTACGTACGACCCTCGGACGGACCTCGTGATCATTGGCACGGACGGCTCGATTCCCCCGTCTCCGTTGGACCGCGGTGAAGGGGCCGGCGACGAGTTGTTCACGAATGCGATCGTCGCGCTCAAGGCGGATACTGGAGAGTACGTATGGCACTACTCGACCACGCCCGGCGATGGTTGGAACTATGCCGCGGCAATGCCCGTTATTCTTGCGGATTTAAAGATTGACGGCCAGGCCATGCCGACAGTTCTGTCGGCGCCAAAAAATGGGTTCTTCTACGTGTTGGACGCGCGGTCTGGAAAGTTGTTGAACCAGCCAAAGCCGATCGCTCGCGTAAACTGGGCGTCGCACGTCGACATGACCACGGGCCGACCGGTGAAACTGCCGGATGCTGAGTGGTGGAACAAAGGCCCCGAAGGCGCCGTCGTGTTTCCCTACACGATGGGTGCGCACAATTGGATGCCCATGTCGTTCAGTCCGAATACTGGGCTGGTCTACATTCCGGTGAGCGAGGCCGGATCGAGGATATCGACCGATCCGAAGTTCATGATCGGCCGTGTCGACGTCGACATCTATCACTCGAAAACACATGGGGGCCCATTCAAGGGCAAGTTGGTCGCGTGGGATCCGATCAAGCAGGAGCCACGCTGGCAGCATGATCTCGGCGCCCCATATCAGGGCGGAACGCTAGCGACCGCCGGCAATGTTGTGTTCCAAGGAACGACAGAGGGACAGTTCCGTGCATATAGCGCGGACCGAGGCGAACCGTTGTGGTCGTTCGATACGGGTAGCGCCATCCTGGGAGGGGCGAGTACCGTCGAGGTCGACGGCGAGCAAATCGTGCTCGTCGCAGCCGGCTCAGGGACGACCGCATCGGTCGGCTTTATGCAGCAGTACAGCGGTGGGGCAGGCGGGCCGCCGCGCTTGTTCGCCTTTTCTCTGCAAGGCAAAGCGACTATGCCACCGTTGCAGCCGCCACCCGGAGCGATGCCTGAACCGCCCGCACCGCGACCGGTTGCGGCGCTGGCGCTGAAGGGCAAGGCGGTGTGGGACGCGACAGGCTGTGAGTTGTGCCATGGATTCAAGGTCATTGGTGGGCCCGGCTCGGTTCCGGACCTGCGCCGCATTGGCGCGGCGCGTCTAGGCCTCTTTCCGCAGATAATCCGCGGTGGATTGCTCACCCCCCTCGGTATGCCAGATTACCGAGAGCTGGTGTCGGAAGACGACTTGCCTGCACTAAGGGCATATGTACTCGAGCAGGCTTGGCTCGAATATGATTCGCAAAAGCGCTATAAGAATGCGGACTGAAGTGTCATCGGCGAAGCAGGTTGCTGTCATCGGGCTCGGTAACATGGGCTCTGCGCTAGCAGATGCACTCCTGCGCGGAGGGCACGAAGTAGTGGTGTGGAACCGCACGGCGTCGCGTGCGAATGTGCTCGTCGCCAAAGGTGCAGTGCTGGCGAAATCGCCTGCGGACGCGATTCTCGCAGCGCCCGTGGCGATCATGTGCGTGACCGACCACGCGGCGTCCATGGCCGTGTTCGCAACACCCGGCGTGGCCGAATCAATCGCCGGCAGGACCGTCGTGCAGCTGACGAGTACTTGGCCAGACGATGCCGTTGCACAATTTGATTGGGTGCACCGTCACGGAGCGCGCTTCATCGCCGGCGGTATCATGTCGTTCCCAAGAGACATCGGCAGACCCAACACATCATTTCTATACTCTGGGGACGAAGCAGCCTTCCATGAGCATCGTGACGTGCTGCTGTTGATGGGCGGAGATCTGAAATTCCTAGGCAGCAATCCCGGGGTTTCGCTAGCTGTCTACATCACGTCTGGCCTGTACATGCTCGGCTCGCTCGCCATGTTCCTGGAGACGGCGGCGGTCGCCGCGTTTTTCGGGATTCCAATTGAGAAATACTGTGACTTTGCACTCGCAACTAATCAGGTATTACATGACCGGGTGCGTGAGAGCGCCAAGCGAATCGCCGAATGTAGATTCGATGGCGATGAGGCGACGATCGATATGGTTGTCCCGACGCTGGAGGAGCACTGCAGGCGATTCTCGCTCGCCGGCATCGAGCCGCGCATGACCACCGCGTTCGTGGGGCATTTGCAGGCGGCCGCTCGCGAGGGTAGGGGTCATTGCGACATTGCTGCTCTAGTGCAGCGTGCTCACCGCCAAGCGGCGAACCTGGGCATGCGGTCGTGATGGCCGTCCAGGTGGAGGCGCAGTTGCGCGCGGTGCTCGATGATGTTGAATCGGCATACGCCCGCGGAGCGCTACCGGCCGAAATAATGCCGATGTGGTACGACCTTTCAGACGTTGTCGTTGTCGGTGAAGGTGATACCTGCGCGAGCCGTGGTTTCCCGGCGGTACTTTCGCAGGCTGAACACAAGAGTGCTTTGATCGGTAACCGCCCGCAGGTTTCGTTCAAGATTGACAGCCCAATCGTCGTTGCTCATGGTCTGGCTGTCGCGATGATAGACTGTGCTGCGGTCCCAGACTATCCGGAAGCGGGTCGAATGAGAATGCGATTGCTGACTGCGTGGTGTCTCCGTCCCGATGGCTGGCGCATTGTCCGTGAAATGTACTCCGAGGGCTCGCTTTGACGAAGGTCGCGCAATGCTTACCACGTTCCTCGGACCCGTCGGATCAGGAGTTGGCGGCTCGCCTGAATGCATGGTCCGAGGACACCTCCGGCGATTTCCAGAAGTCGCTTGCGCCCGCGCTGATAGAACTCGGATGCTGGGTCTGTGTGGCCATTCTGTTGGCCGGTGCGACAGTCGTCTGGCTTGTCTAACGCCGTGGCTGACCCGCAAACATACCAGGTAGACGCTGTCTCTGCCGAGCGCGCTCCGACGCCCGACGGCGAACGGATTTTTCCTTCATTTGGCAGCTTCTTCTACACGCTTATGGCGCTGGCCGCGGCGATCTGGGTAGTCCTCGTCGGCAGCGCGATCCCTGCCGTTGGGGATACGAAGCTGGGCATCATTGGATTCGCTTGCGGCACGGTGATTGGAACTGCACTTGTCGTCTGCAGCGTGGCCCTGCCGGCGTTCAGGTATGGCATCGATTCAATCGATATCAGCAAAGCGTCGCTCGGCATCCGTGGTTCGGGCATCGCCTTGGTGGGATTGATCGTCATGGGAATCGGTTGGGCCGGAGTTGCGCTCGCGTTGGTCGCGCGCGGTTCGGCGACGCTCTTAGCGAACATGGGAGGAGATCACGGCGATGTCGACGAAAGGCTCGTCGTAGCCATCGCTCTGCTGCTGATCCCTTTGTTTTATCTGCTGGTCCGGCACGGCCTAGATACTATCCGGCGCGTGAACCAGCTTGCCGGCCCGGCCCTACTGATACTTGCCTGCGTTAGTCTGGCATTGCTCTGGCGTCGGTATGGCTCCGACAATCTGATGCAGCAAAACGTGCCAGCAGACCAGGCCCTAACAAAGGATCGTCTCAAGGCATTTGCGTACGCCATGGAATTCGGCGTGACGATGGCTTTGTCGTGGTGGCCCTATATGGGCGGGTTGTATCGTTTCCTGCGATATCGCCGTCATGCTGTTGGGCCGGCCATCCTTGGTGGTTCGCTGATCGGAACTACTCTGAGTGCCTCGGTGGCCGCGCTCGCAACCGTGCATCTTGGCTCACCGGACCCTGTCGTATGGCTGGTCGCACTGACCGGACCGGCGATCGGTCCCGTGCTCGTGGGCATCGTGCTGTTACTCAGTATCCCGGCGATCTGCCTACTGCTGTACTTCGTCGCTTCCGCGGCGCAACAGTTGCGGTCGCTCGCCAGGACGCCATGGAATGCGCGGGTAGTCGTCGCGCTTGCGCCGCTTGCGCTTGTGGGTTTCAACACATCCTGGACTCTCGCGCACGTCGTGACCGTCGCGACCTTCGGAAGTCTTGTCTTCATAAGCATCTGCGGCATAGTGCTGGCGGACTTCTGGGTATTGCGGCGCGGGCGTCTCGACCTGCCGCACATTTTCGTTGACGGTGTTGAGGGGCACTACTGGTACAAGGGTGGCGTTAACTGGGCAGCCATGCTGACGATCGCGGCGGGTTGCGCGGCCTATCTGTATCTCTACGATCCAATCTCGCTGTCGGCGCGGACTGCATTTCGATACGCCGGTGCGGCGTTACCCGTCATGACTGGTAGCGCGCTGCTGCATCTCCTGCTCATGAAACTTGCACCGAAGGCACGTGATGTCGAGAGGCGAGGGCAGGCGTCCCCAGAGCGAGCGATTGTAAGGGTTGGGCTTTAGGTCTATCTGCCTTGCCGCTACCGGATACGGTCCGCAACGACGCTGACAGAGACTTCCATAGTAGCCGCGGAAGCACTTCCCCAATTGCCGGAACACCATGATCTCAAAAGTTGTGACGGAGCGACGACATCCACGGGCGCTAGGCAGGATGCTCGTGGGCGACATCCTCAAATCGAGCGCCTTGCGAGCCCCGATGCAAGAGGCAATCTACTGTGTCGGTACCGGGCGTCGCATTAGTTATCGGCAGTTGAATGAACGCTGCAACCGACTTGCTAATGGTCTGCTGTCGCTCGGCTTGCCACGCGGTACTGTCGTCGCCTTTTTGTGTTCCAACCGCGCTGAAATCCTCGAGATCTATTTCGCTGTGGCCAAGGCGGGTCTCGTCGGGCTGCCGCTCAACTATCGGTTGGCGCCCAAGGAAGTCGAAACGTTGATCGTGTCGATGGACGCAGAGGTGCTCATTTGCGCCTCGCGTTTCGAGGCGACCAGTCAGCATCTTCGCGAGACGTCCGTAAATCTAAAGCATACGATCTGGATAGGTGATTCGCCGCCTGCCGGGTCGCTTCAGTATGAGCAGCTTATCGAGGTGTCGTCGGCTGCTGAGCCTGATGTCGAGGTGAACGAAGAAGACCCCTACTACTTCAACCTGACATCCGGAACGACTGGGCTGCCGAAGGCGTACACGATCACCCAGTACAACAGCGTCACGCTCGAGTCGTCCATGGTCGGTCTCGACCTACGCGCCGACGATGTTTTCCTGACACTGTTTCCCGCGTTTGGCCGTTCCGGGTTCGGATTGTCCTTGCTGGCCGTACTGATGTGCGCTCGCAACGTACTCATGGATTTCGATCCCGAGAAGACACTCGAGGTCATTCGAGTGGAGCGCGCGACCTTTACGAGCATCGTCTCGACGATGGCAACACTGCTGCTGCGGCACCCGCAACTTCAGGCAGAACATATGAGGTCGCTCCGGGCAATCCTGTTCACGGGCTCGATGCTGCCCCCCGCAGTTGTCGAGCAGGTCAAGCGGCGCCTCTGCCCAAAAATTTACGAAGGTTATGGCCTGCAGGAGACCGGCTTTCTAACGGTCAGCACACCAACCGATCGAGCAGCGCGACCGGAGTCCGTCGGCCGTCCGGTTCTGTTCGCCGACCTACGCTTCGTTGATGCGGACGGGCACGATGTTCCCACAGGACAGATCGGCGAGATCATCGGTCGATCGCCGAACACCATCACCGGCTACCTCAACAATCCGGAGAAGAACGCGGAAGCGTTCCGCGACGGATGGTTCTACAGTGGAGACCTTGGCAAGCTGGACGCCGACGGCTACGTCTTTATCTGCGGACGCGTCAAGGACATGATTGTCTCCGGCGGACAGAATGTGTACGCCACGGAAGTGGAAACGGCGCTGCTCACGCTGGATGGAGTGGAGGAGTGCGCAGTGTTCGGTCTGCCAGACGACACGTGGGGGGAGGCTGTCTCGGCAGTTCTCGTGAGTTCGAATAAGGCGTTTTCGCCCGACGAAGTTCAGGACCGTTGCCGGGACTTGCTCGCTGGTTTCAAGTTGCCGCGGAAGGTTTTTTGCCAGACCGATCCGCTCCCAAGAACACCGACCGGCAAGGTACAGAAATTCCTGCTTATCGAACGTTATTCGCAGATTGCCTAGCCCAAGGACCCCAGATTATGAGTCGAACAATCAGCGAGCTATTTGACCTTCGAGGCCGGACCGCGCTCGTCACGGGAGGATCGCGCGGTCTAGGTCTGCAGGCAGCGGAGGCATTGGCCGAGGCGGGGGCACGTGTCTGCCTGACCTCACGCAAGGAGGCAGACCTTGAGGCAGCCACTGCAATGCTGAAGGAGCGCGGGCTGACAGCCGAATGGATAGCGGCGGATGCTTCTGATGTGGACCAGATTCAGCGTATGGCGAGCACAGCCATCGAGCGGATGGGCACAATCGATATACTCGTTAATAATGCCGGTGCCACCTGGGGTGCTCCGGCGGAAGACTATCCGATCTCGGCGTGGGACAAGGTCATGAACCTGAATGTGCGCAGTGCGTTCGTCCTTAGCCAGTACGTCGCGAAGCACTGCATGATTGCTCGTCGCCGCGGAAGGATCTTGATGACGGCTTCTGCGGCCGGATTTGGTGGCAATCCGCCGGGGATGGAAACAGTGGCATACAACACGAGCAAGGCAGCATTGATCAATCTTACTCGCGCACTAGCCGGCGAATGGGGCGAGTACGGCATCACTGTGAATGCGTTGGCGCCCGGATTCTTCCCAACTAAGATGACTCGTGGCACCCTCGAATCGGTAGACCTGCAAGGCTTTATCTCGAAGGTTCCCCTGCGCCGGATCGGTGATGATGAAGATTTGAAGGGCTCGGTCGTGTTGCTCGCCTCCGACGCCGGCAAGCACATTACGGGAGAAACCATCGCTATCGATGGTGGGTTTCTGGCGATTCGCGCATGAAGCTTGCGCAGCTCGGGCCACTTCTCGATCCTGAGATGCGCGAGAGCACGATGGCTGTCGCGGAGATGATCGCTGAGATGCCGGCACTCTCGGATGGGACGCTCGCGGACTATCGCGAGGCAATGGCGCAGTGGGCTC
>Ga0114970_10004211_pt1 | contig 10496 bp, 6 predicted proteins | sample M_140205_XF_Meta_FD_87030 | JGI IMG/M metagenome (GOLD analysis project Ga0114970, IMG submission 87030) | Freshwater microbial communities from Lake Montjoie, Canada to study carbon cycling - M_140205_XF_MetaG | ecosystem: Environmental > Aquatic > Freshwater > Lake | place: Lake Montjoie... | reverse complement strand
TAACAGTCTCATTCTTTTCAAATTCTAAATAATAATCTTCGTAGGCTTCACTTTCGTTAATCGGACATTTAAAAGCAGGATGACCTCCTAGTGAAAAATACATCGATTCATCTGCATCATGATTGAAAACTTCATGTTCAACAAGAATAGAATTACCTGACAATATAAAACGAATGAGGAACTCAAATTTAAATGGGTAAGACAGCAAACTAACCTCATCATATTTCAAAGAATATTCCAAACATTGCTCAGAAACCTTATGAAGCCGCAAATTCTTGTTATTTCGAATAAATCCATGTTTAGGAATAGAATATTCCTTTTCTTTGAATAAAAAAATCCCCTCTTTTAAAGATCCTATAATCGGAAAAAGGACAGGTGCAAAACTACCCCAAATGGAAGGATCTCCATTCCACATAAATTCTTTACCGCTTGCAACCGAACGAATACTGCATATTTCAGCTCCAATGGAACGAATGCTAACTTCTAACTTCGAATTTTGAATCGTTTGCAAGAACCTTTATTTTCTGGAATTTATTGTAGTTTTAGGATATAAAACATCCTCAATTGAACTTTTTGAAACAAAATGATAATTTATTTTTGCTGATTCAAACACTTTTTTAGCCCACGATAAATTATCTGGAGAACTTGCTAATGTTTTATAGATGGGGATTACATATTTCCTCCTTCCTACTTTCTTTAGGAATTTTTCCATGTCCGGCCGAATATCAAGGTAATTGCTATTAATTCCTAAAACGTACCATTCGGTCATGATTTCAGCATTTCCGCACCCTTTAAAATTTAATTCTTTGTCCAAATTCTGCAGCATTGTTGGACTCATTTTAGCAGGAAGTCTTCTTATAAATGCTAACCATTCTTGCGTTACATATTTTGCTCTTGTGATTTTATCTTTTTTTCTTTTTACTTTGAAAATATTTTTTCCTTGTGCAAAATCATCTGCCAATTTTTGAATTACTCGAAAGCGAGGGGAATCAATTTTATAGCAATTTTTTGGAATTCCTGATTTATAAAGCCATTCCTTCGTGTTGAACCTAATATGGTTTGGTTTTAATAATTGAGAATTAAGATACGCTTCAAAAGCTTCTGTGGTAATCGTGCGAAATGAGTATTTTTTAAAATACCCATTCATGAACTTATCGAAAAGTTCTCTTCCCACTTGTTTCTCCAAGGTTTTCAAGAAAAATGCGCCTTTCACATAGGCAATCGTGGTCATACCATCATCTGGATTTCTGCCTTTTAGTGCTAGTTTCAGATGAGAATCTTCTGGAAATTCTCCTTTATCAATTTCTGAAATTTCAGTTTCTAATTCCTGGTATTCTATCAAAGCTAAAATGTCTGAGACCTCCTTCCCATAAATCTCTTCCATTATTCGACCTTCAAAATATACTGTAAAGCCCTCGTTTAGCCAAAAATCATCCCATGTAGCATTGGTTACCAGATTTCCCGACCATGAATGCGCCAATTCGTGCGCTACCACAGACACCAAACTTCTATCGCCCGCTAATAAAGTAGGACTTGCAAATGTTAAGCGAGGATTTTCCATACCTCCAAATGGAAACGAATAAGGCAATACAATTAGATCATATTGCTCCCATTGATATTTTCCATAAATTTTCTCTGCCGCTTTTATTAATTTTGGCAGATCAACAAATTCATACCCACAAGCGCCAATTAACGAAGGCTCTGAATACACTCCACACTTCTTACCCAATTTTTTATAACGCAAATCTCCAACTGCCAATGCTATTAAATAACATGGAATGGGTTGCTTCATTTCAAAATGATATAATCCTGTTTTACTTTTCGTTTTTGGATTTTCTGCGCTCATTAAAGCCATTAAATCTGCTGGAACTTTAACATCTGCAGAATACGTAATTCGATTGGAAGGCAGATCTTGAATTGGAATCCAAGATCGTGTTAAAATCGCCTCTCCTTGCGTGTACATGTAAGGTAATTTTTTTCCTGCAGTTAATTCGGGAGACAGCCAATCCAAGGCTTCTGTTTTTTCAGTTGTTTGATAATAAATATTAATAAATTGGGTAGTTGGTGTAATTTTAACACACAAAGGCTGACCAAGCATTGCATTATTAGTACCAATAATAAAATCTGCCTCTTTTTCGTGTGCTTTATCCTTTCCGATAGTGACTTTTCTAATCGCTAATCCTTTAATATCAAAAATGGCAGTATCCGTTCCGAAATTAATCATCTCATGACGAGCCACTCCGTAGATTGTCTTATTTTCAAAATTAACATCCAGTTCTAAATCTAAATGTTTGGTTCTTATTTTATCAATATTAGCATAACTATGCCCATCTTTTATCAATGTGGTATCTATGTGACTAACAACGACATTATCATCCTTACTCACTGATTCACAACCTGTAATAAAGACAGAAATAACTACTGAAATACATAGTATTAAATAGAATTTCATTTTTTATTTTCTAATTTTAAGCACTTAATAAACGGGATTAAGTGCGACAATATTAACAAAAAAGGATTGAAAACAAGTACATTTTTGTCAATGCGATGATTTTTTATGATCTGACAAGTATCTTATTACTTCAGCTGCACCCATTAAACCAAAAAGTGCAGGCATGTAACTCATTGTGCCATAGAATGATTTTTTATAATTTAACCCATCTGTCAATTTCATAGAGGATTTAATTTGTAACTCTGAAGAGAAAACAGCTCGAACAGCATCATAGTGAATTTTCTCTTTTTTTAATCGCTTTTTCAGATGACTCGCTAATTTACAATTATAGGTTTTGTCCAAGCGGGTTACCATCACCCTTTTAGGGTCCATTTTACCTCCAGCACCAAGGTGTGATATCACTTTAATTTTCAAACGAATACAAGCAACTAACCACTCTAATTTTGGCGTTACTGAGTCTATGCAATCCATTACATAATCTGGTTTATAGGTTTCAAGTAATTCCCAAACTCTTTCAGGTAAAACAAATTCCTCAATAACATGTAGCTTCACATCGGGATTAATATCTCTAATTCTCTCCCCTAGCACAACTGCTTTGTTTCTACCAACTGTTGAATCCAATGCTGTAAGTTGTCTATTTTTATTCGTAGAATCAAAGGCATCGCCATCAATTATCGTAATGGTACCAACTCCAGATCGAGCAATAAATTCACCCGCAAATGAACCAATACCTCCAAGACCAACGATCAAGACATGCGAATTAATCAATGTCTCAATTTTCTTTTCTCCTACTAATAATTCTGTTCGCTCAAGCCACTTTGCCATTTTTTTAAATGTTCTTTTAAAATTTTGTTCGATTATTTTTTCTAATTGTAGCAAAGATATTTTTTTTATCTCAGAAACCTTTTGATAGATTGCTAAAATATCTATTTTCGCTTCGTCAGTTTCTAGTAATAGTTTATGAGCGGGAATTCTTTTTATAGATTCTTGCAATCGAACATTTGTTAAAACCGAAGCGCCAATACTAATCATCATGTTAGTTTTAAGGACTTCTTCCAAGATTGACGCTTTTGTGAAACCATGAAAAACCCATACTTGTTGTGGCTTTCTCTGCTTATAAAAGATAGAAAGTTCATTCCAAGCTCGAACACAATGAATGATCACGGGTAGTTGCATTCGTTCAGAAATTTCAATTTGTTTCGAAAAAATAGCTAATTGAATACTCAAATCAGGACCTTTTAGCTTGTCTAAACCAATTTCCCCGATGCCAAGACATTTTTTATTGGTAATTTTTTCTTCGAAAGTTAAAAAGTTTTCCTCACGTAAACTTGCTTGCCATGGATGAATACCGTACGAAAAAAAATACGTCCCCAACCCCCTATTATCTTCTGATTCATTGACAATTGTCATAAATTTAGTAGAAACCGAATGGGAATGGCAATTGAAAAACATTCACGATGAAATATATTATTTAACCTATTTTCTTGATAACGTGAAGTTAGATAAATTAAATTTAAGATTGATTTTAAAAATTAATTTTCTATTTTCACACCTTGTAAATAATTTTTTTAATAAAAAATATGGCCGATATTATTGATAACGAAGAACAGAATAATGATATGTTTAAGTCGACCGTTTTAGGTCATCCACAAGGACTTTTCATTTTATTTTTCACTGAAATGTGGGAGCGTTTTTCGTATTATGGCATGCGAGCACTCTTAGTCTTATTTTTAATGAGCGCGTTTGGTGCAGGAGGATGGAATTGGACCAGTGGTCAAGCTCTTGCTCTTTATGGAACCTACACTTCAATGGTGTATTTAACACCCATTTTAGGAGGTTTTTTGGCAGATAAATATATTGGATATAGAAAAGCAGTTATTATTGGTGCGGTTATCATGACTTTGGGGCATATTTCGATGGCTCTCGAATCTAACCACATGTTCTTGTATATTGGAATAGGTTTACTAATAATTGGCAATGGCTTTTTTAAACCAAATATCACCTCTATTATCTCTAATATGTACGAGGGTACTCCAGAGAAAAAAGATGGTGCTTACACCATATTTTACATGGGAGTAAATGCAGGATCTTTCCTAGGGATTATGCTTTGTGGTTACTTAGGTGAAACATTAGGGTGGGCTTATGGTTTCGGATTAGCAGGGGTATTTATGTTATTAGGAATGCTTCAATTCTATTTTTCACAAAAAATATTTGGAGATATTGGTATTAAACCCAAAGTAAGTGCAGAAAGTTCACAAAGAGTAGAAAAATTAGAGTTTGAAGGGGATCGATTAAATCCATTTACCACCTTTGATAAAATACTTATCTATATATCCTCAAGTGCTGGATTAATATGGATTATAAATGACCCTTTGAGTAAAATAGCGAACATTAATGTATTAAAATTTGGAAATTATGACACCTCAAATACTGTCATTATTGGAGCTGTATTATTATTTTTAAGTTTGTTGATTTTAAGAATTATTCGCTATCCTAAAATCACAAAAGATAGAATGATTGCCATTGTTATTTTTGCTGTTTTTACCATTCTTTTTTGGGCGTGTTTTGAACAAGCAGGGGGCTCAATGACAATTTTTGCGAAAGATTTTACAAGCAGAATTCTTACCGGATCGGCAGCTACTGCGTATACAATTGTCAACATAATAATTACCATCGTCCCTATTGCTATTATCACTTGGGTGCTGTTTTTATTGTTCAAAAAAACATTTAAAAACTACATGTTTTCGAGTTTAATTTTAGGGTCTAGTTTTGTTATTATTTGGATAATTGTAGGTTGGATGATCAATAGAGATCTTCATTCGAAAGCCTATATTGTAGAATATTCTAAAGTTGAAACAAAAAGTATCGACAAAAAATCCGGGAAAACTGAAACTATTTCAACAATAATAAATGAAGCTACGGATATCAAACAAGGTGCGTTAATCACAAAATCTAGCACAACTATTAGACAACCTTTAGATTTCAAAATTGGATCATCATTATTATTAATCGATACAGACAAGGAAGGCTCTCTGAGTTATTTACCGTCTGAAAAAGTTAGTAAAATAGATAAAGATAGAATTGTTAGGGCTACAGTTATCGAATTAAAAGATAAAGAAGTTGAAATTCCTGCGTCATGGTTTGGTATTTTAAATTCATTATTTATTATTTTATTTGCGCCTTTATTTTCTAAATGGTGGGGAAGTTCATTGAACCCAAGTGCTGCTAGTAAATATGGGCTTGGTTTAATTTTATTAGGACTTGGTTTTGGGACTTTAGCAGTAGGTTCAATGAGCATTACATCCTCCGCAGCATCGGTTAGTATTATCTGGTTAGTGATAGCTTATCTATTTCACACATTAGGAGAACTTTGCATCTCTCCCGTTGCATTATCATATATCAGTAAATTAGTTCCGGGAAGAATGATTGCATTAATGTTCGGAATTTGGTACATAGCAATTGCTATAGGTAATAAATCGGCCGGAAAAATGGGAGAACAAATAGAGACAATTCAGAAGGAACATTCTATGAGTTACTTCTTTATGATCTTCACCTTGATTCCAATAGGAATTGGTTTGATTGGAATATTTTTGAACCCAATAATTAAACGATTAATGCATGGTGTCAAATAAATAACTAATATTGTTAAACATAATAAAGCAAAAATTTAAATTTTAGAAAAAAAATAAAGATGGAAGTTAAGCAAGAATACACTCTAGAGAGCATACAAAATTTTGAAGGTAAGTACCCAAAACAATTGTGGTATTTGTTCTTTTCAGAAATGTGGGAGCGATTTTGTTTCTATGGAATGAGAGGAATGTTGACCTATTTCATGGTTACGCAATTAATGATGTCTGAAACAATTGCGAATTTACAATATGGTGCAACTCAAGCATTTGTTTATGCTTTCACATTTGTTGGTGGACTTTTCGCTGATAAACTCCTCGGATTTAGACGGTCTTTATTTTGGGGGGGAGTCTTAATGATTACAGGAAGTTGCATTTTAGCTATTGATCCCAAAGAATTTTTCTTCTTAGGTATTAGTTTTACAATAATTGGTACTGGATTCTTTAAACCAAATATCTCAACAATGGTTGGTTCTTTGTACAAAACAAATGATCCTCGTAGAGATGCTGGTTTCTCATTATTTTATTCTGGGATTAATATTGGAGCACTATTTGGTGGTTATGCGTGTATTTATCTTGGGAAAAATCATTCTTGGAATTTAGCTTTTGGACTTGCTGCTATCGTTATGACCATAAGTTTAATAACTTTTATTTTCACTCAAAAGAAAATGGGACCTATCGGATTAATGCCTAAAACGAAGGATAAAGAAGGAAATGAAGTTGAACAAAAGAAATCCAACCAATATATGGTATATATCGGTTCTTTACTTGTAATTCCTATTATCATGCTTTTGGTTTCAAAAACGGAATATTCTGCCTACTTTATGTATATAATCGGACCATTAACGTTGCTCTATTTGTTCTATGAAATGTCAAAATGTACGGCGCAAGAAAGAAAAAAATTATACGCAGCGCTTTTGTTCATTATCTTCTCTATTATATTCTGGGCATTTTTTGAACAAAGTGGAGGATCATTAAGCTTATTTGCAGCAAACAATTTGGATAGCAGTTTACTTGGTGTTACAGTAGATGCTAATGGTGTTAATAACGCAGCAAACTCTTTATTTGTCATTATTTTCGCGCCAATTTTAGGTATTATATGGCTGGCCATGTCTAAGAAAAAAATAGAACCTAACACAATTATAAAATTTGGGTTTGGGTTCTTATTTTTATCCCTCGCTTTTTATATTTTTTACGCAACAAAATTATTCTCTGACGCAAACGGGGTCACATCATTAGATGTATTTACTTTAGCTTATTTTGTGATGACTTTTGGTGAACTTTGCCTTTCGCCCATTGGACTATCGATTATGACTAAATTGTCTACAAAAAATTTACAAGGAGTGATGATGGGAATGTGGTTTTTAGCGAGCGCATACGGACAATATGTTGCCGGTGTTTTAGGAGCAGGAATGGCTAAAGCGAATGAAACTGCCACAAAAATGGAAAAATTATCAACCTATACAGATGGATATTTAAAATTGTCTATTTATGCGCTAATAGCGGGAATAATTATCATTGTAATTTCTCCTTTGATGAGAAAATTAATGGGAGAAGTTAAATAATTATATACTTTTTAAACTAAAGAAGGCAGCATTTCGGTGCTGTTTTTTTTTTTAATACAAAACACTGCATATGAAACAAAGAAATCATCCAAAAGCATTACCCTTCCTTTTCTTCTCAGAAATGTGGGAAAGATTTGGTTATTATCTAATGATCGGAATTTTTACATTCTATCTAAAAGATACTGTTGATGGATTCGGGATGTCTGAGGCTGAAGCATCGGATCTTTACGGGACTTTTATTGCTTTTGTTTTCTTAACTCCTTTTGTTGGTGGACTTTTAGCTGACAGAGTTTTAGGATATCGAAAATCAATTACGATTGGCGGGATAATGATGGGAATTGGATATTGCTTAATGTCTGTTCATGATTTATCTACTTTATATATTGCCATGTTGTTGGTGATTTTAGGAAATGGATTTTTCAAACCTAATATTTCAACTTTATTAGGGAATTTATACAACACTCCGGAATTCAAAGCAAAAAAAGATGCTGGTTATAATATTTTCTACATGGGAATCAACATTGGTGCTTTTGTATGTAATTTTTTCGGCGCGGCTTTGTATAACATGTTAGGTTGGGGAGCTGCATTCATCGCTGCTGGTGTTGGAATGTTTATCGGAATTATTATTTTCTGGACTGGAACAAAACATTTCAAGCATGTAGATATCATCAAACCAACGCAAGAAGGTGATATGCCATTAATTAAAATTTTTGGCTTGATTTTATTCCCTTCTGTTGTTTTCGGCTTGATTGGATATTACTTAAATGGTGTGACTTCTGTTAATAATCCTGGAGGAAACTTTGTTGGATCGGATACAACAGATGCTTTTTTACTCGGTTGTATTCCAATCGTTTTTTTCTATGCTCGTTTGTTATACAAATCTCCAAAAGAAGAGAAAAGACCTATCGCTGCTATGTTGGCTATTTTCTCTGTAGTAATTGCTTTCTGGGCAGTTTTCAAACAAAATGGTTCAACCTTAAATACTTGGGCAGATCGTTACACAGATAGAGAAATTCCAACTGCAATGGTGCCAGTGATGACGAAGCTAAGTTTGGTTCAAGAGATTAAATATGAAAAAGACACAATTCCTGTAACCGATTCTCAGTTTAGAGTAGCCGATAAAGAAAAAACAGAAATCACTTATCCGACGTATTACAAGAATATGAAATCATCAGATCTTCCCAAAGAAGGAGAATCTGTGAAATTATTCAATCCAAGTTTATTTCAATCAGTCAATCCATTCTGGGTAATTGCATTGACTCCTCTTGTATTAGCTTTCTTTGCTTTCTTAAGAAGAAAAGGTAGAGAACCATCAACTCCAACAAAAATTGCCTTTGGATTGCTTATATCAGCACTTTCATGTTTAGTAATGTATGCAGCGGTGTATGCTTGTGACAATGGTGGTGTTAAATCTTCTGCTTGGTGGTTTATTTCATCGTATGCAGTTATTACCATAGGAGAATTATTTTTAAGTCCTATGGGATTATCCATGGTTTCTAAATTAAGTCCTCCACGTTTGACAGCCCTTATGATGGGGGGTTGGTTTTTAGCAACTTCAATCGGAAATAAATTATCAGGTGTATTAAGTAGCCTTTGGGATGGTTATGATCATAAAGCAAATTTCTTTTTAGTCAACTGCTGTTTATTAGGAGGAGCAGCTTTACTTTTATTTGTCATGTTAAGATGGCTTAACGGAATCTTCAAAGAACATACGGAGAAAGAAACAGCGGAGAATTTGAAGATTTAATAGAATCCATCGCACACGCAAAACCCTCGCACCAATAGCCCTGAAAAGGTGTGATTTATAAACACTGGCAAAGCCCTATGGCACAAGGAAAACCCACGTATCAATAGCCCTGAAAAGGTGTAATTTATAAACACTAGGCAAAGCCGCATGGCACAAGTAAAACCCGCGTATCAATAGCCCTGAAAGGGTGTAATTTATAAACACTGGACAAAGCCCTATGGCATGCGTAAAACCCGTGTGCCAATAGCCCTGAAAGGGCGAGATATCCTATGTAATATTAATCCCAAACATATCGTTCATCGTATTCTACTTCATGTTTTTTCAAAAAAACTTTGTATTCATCCTGAAATGTTTTTTTATTATGGTGTTCCTTTTGATTTGCAATATAATTTACAACTATATGAACTTCTGAAGGGTTAACAGAAAAAGCCCCATAACCATCTTGCCAATAGAAATTTGCATATGCTTCACCTTTTGATTTTATCCATTTAGAAGAATGTGATTTCAATTCCTCAAGTAATTTCATTAATGCTATTTTTTTAGAGAGCATACAAAGGATATGAATATGGTCGGTATAACCTCCTACTTTGATTACTTGACATTCTAACTTATTACAGATACCTCCTAAATAACTATACAGTTCATTTTCTACTGATTGATGTATTAAATGTTTTCGATATTTCGTGCTAAACACGATGTGAATGTAATTTTTTACTAGTGATTGCCCCATGTTTGTATTTCGCCCTTTCAGGGCTTTATTATTGTTCTTTTTTTTTCTTTCGATGGACTTTGCCCATCATTATTTGATGACACCCTTTCAGGGCTTCACTATTAAGTATAAATATACAAACTAAAAAATTAATACAGATTAAAAGACTTTAAATTAGGTATTGTTCAAAAATAAACTTTCGTTTCTATCAAGTTTTAAAACCAAAATTTATTCAAATTTTACCATTTATCAAAAAAAATACGTTGGATTAGAATTAAAAACTTAATTTTGAAATAATTATTAAACGTTGTAACTTTTTAAAAGTCCAATCTGTCTTAAAAATAAAAAAAACGAATCATGACAAACAAAATTATCATTGCAATTACAGCTGTATTTT
>Ga0114970_10004205_pt1 | contig 10501 bp, 9 predicted proteins | sample M_140205_XF_Meta_FD_87030 | JGI IMG/M metagenome (GOLD analysis project Ga0114970, IMG submission 87030) | Freshwater microbial communities from Lake Montjoie, Canada to study carbon cycling - M_140205_XF_MetaG | ecosystem: Environmental > Aquatic > Freshwater > Lake | place: Lake Montjoie... | reverse complement strand
GTTAACTTAAAAGTTGTTGATGCAAAAGCACAATTCATGTCAGCCCTAAAAGGGGTTACAGATCCAGAAACAAAGCGAAAAATTATCGGCCGCGAATTTATTAGAGTTTTTGAAAGTGCTGCTCGAGAAATTTCAAACTCTGAAACCATCGATTTCTTAGTCCAAGGAACGCTTTATCCGGATGTAGTTGAATCTGGCGGTGGCAGCGGTACTGCAAACATTAAGTCACATCACAACGTCGGCGGACTCCCAGATGATCTGCAATTTACGTTAATCGAACCGCTACGCGCGCTCTTTAAGGATGAAGTACGAGAAGTTGGTTTAGAACTAGGTGTGCCGGAAGCGATTGTTTGGCGCCAACCTTTCCCAGGTCCTGGCTTAGGAATTCGGATCATTGGTGAAGTTACTGAGAATTCACTAGGAATATTGCGCGATGCGGATTTCATCGTGCGCGAGGAATTACACTTAGCTGGTCTAGATCGCGAGATTTGGCAATGTCCAGTTGTATTGCTTGCAGAGGTTCGAAGCGTCGGTGTCCAAGGAGATGGCAGAACTTATGGCCACCCGATCGTGCTTCGTCCAGTTTCAAGCGAAGATGCAATGACCGCAGATTGGTCACGACTTCCCTACGAAGTTTTGGCAAAGATCTCAACCAGAATTACAAATGAAGTAAAAGATGTTAACCGAGTGGTGCTAGATATAACTAGCAAACCGCCTGGCACAATTGAGTGGGAGTAATAATGAAGCGAGTAGTTACAGCAACTGTAATTGCTGCATTTCTTTTAGCACCGCTGCCTTCGTTTGCTGGAAGTAAAGTAGAGAAGATCTCCGAAACTGAACTCAAATGCAAAAGCACAAAAGCGGTAGCCCATGCCGCACCAAAAATTTCGCCACCTAAAATGTTGTTAAAAAAACCGGTTAAATCAATTACTTTTGTAACTAATTGCGGAAATATCGTGGTGGAGCCACTAAATAATTTAGCGCCGCTCACAGTTACCGCAATCACCGCGCTAGCAAAAGGTCGATTTTATAATCAAACTCTCTGCCATCGAATGATGAACAGTGGTGCTTATTTCTTACAATGTGGCGACCCAACTGCATCTGGTTTTGGCGGCCCGGCTTGGCAACCATATGCTGATGAAAATCTCCCAGTTGATGGTCCAGCAAATTACCCAGCTGGCACTGTCGCTATGGCAAATTCTGGACCAAATACAAATGGCAGCCAATTTTTTCTGGTTTATCAAGATACCCAATTCGATCCAAATTATACGATCTGGGGAAAAATTACTGCTGGTTTAAATATCGTAAAAGCAATTGGTGCTGCAGGAGTTAAAGGTGGCGGATCAGTTGGTACACCTGGTACGAAGATTGCGATTGAAAGCGTAATTGTTAATTAATTAGTATTAACAATCTTAAAGACTTCAGCAACTCTACCTTCAGCTAAACCATTTGCTTGTGCGTTTCGTTCTCCCCAAGATCTAACCATATTTTCTAGCTCTGCATTATGAGCAGTCTGGCTTACATGCGCTTTAAGCGCTGCGATTTTCTTAGGAAAAGTTTCGGTAACATCAATAAAGTAATCTGGATTTGGTGATGCCATCACCCATACTTCTTTAACGCGCCAAGGTTCGAAACCTTCCGCTTTAAGTTCTGGAAATGCAAATGGATTTCTCGCATCTGGATAAACCGCTTGGATTGCAGCTTCACCTGCGGCTAGATGATCTGGATGAGATGCACCAATTCGTTCCCAATTTCGTTCTGGTGATTGGATCACCATGCGGTCTGGCTTTGCAATTCGAATTGCTTTAACAATATCGCGCCGCAATTGAATCGTTGGCTCTAGCCAGCCATCGCGATAATTTAAGAAAGTTATATCGGTAACTCCAAGTGCAGCACCCGCGTTACGTTGTTCTTGTTGTCTAACGCGCGGCATTTCTTCCACTGGCACATCAGATTCTTCGCCGCCTTGGTCGCCATTAGTGCAGATGCAATATGCAACTTCGATTCCAGCTTCAATCCATTTTGCAATGGTGCCGCCGGCGCCGAAATCGCAATCGTCAGGATGGGCGGTAACAACAAGAATCTTCTTGATTTCATTATCTGGCAGCGGAGTTGCAATGGTCATTTGCGAATCCTCTCAGAGGAACGGAGCAGAGTCATATCAGCGCCCGCCGATAGACTCCCGCTCGTGCCAAGTTCTGAGCAATTACTTGAAGGGCTAAACCTGCCGCAGCAAGCAGCGGTGAAACATCAAGGCGGTCCGCTATTGGTAATTGCCGGTGCTGGCTCTGGCAAAACTCGAGTATTAACTAGGCGAATCGCTTATTTGATGGCAGCGCGCAACGTCGCGCCATTCGAAATTCTTGCAATCACATTTACAAATAAAGCTGCCGGTGAGATGAAAGAACGAGTAGCCGAACTGATAGGCGATCGAGCTCGCGCAATGTGGGTCTCCACCTTTCACTCTGCCTGCGTGCGAATTCTGCGCCAAGAAGCTACTCGAATTGGATTCACTAATTCATTTACCATTTACGACCAATCCGATAGTTTGCGGTTAATAACTCTAGTTTTACGGGATATGAACTTAGATCCAAAGCGATACGCACCACGCGCAGCCCAAGCGATAATTTCTAATGCAAAGAATGAATTAATCGGCCCTGCGGATTTTGCTAATCAGAGCAATAACGCGTTCGAACAAGTTGTCGCCGAGGTCTATGCGGTTTACCAACGTCGATTGACTGACGCTAACTCCATGGATTTTGATGATTTGATAGCGCGTACCGTAGATGTGCTCCGCCGGTTCCCAGATGCAAAACTCCGATATCGAAATCGATTTAAACATGTTCTCATTGATGAATACCAAGACACTAACCACGCGCAATATGCACTGATCCGAGAATTAGTGGGTAATGAACTAGAGGGTATGCCACCAGCCGAACTCTGCGTAGTGGGTGATGCGGATCAATCTATTTATGGTTTTCGTGGCGCTACTATTCGAAACATTTTACAATTCGAAGCGGATTATCCAAATGCAACCACAATTTTGTTAGAGCAAAATTATCGGTCGACGCAAAATATTCTCACCGCAGCCAATGCGGTAATTTCTAAGAATGAATCTCGAAAAGAGAAAAATCTTTGGTCTGAAGCAGGAACCGGCGCATTCCTTACTGGTTACATTGCCGAAGATGAGCATGACGAAGCTGGTTTTATCCGCGATGAGATTTTTAGATTACAACGTGAAGGAATTTCTAACCCAGGTGACACTGCAATTTTTTACCGGACGAATGCCCAATCTCGAGTCTTTGAAGAAGTCTTTATGCGAGCCACCATTCCATACAAAGTTGTTGGTGGGGTGCGATTTTATGAACGGAAAGAAGTTAAGGATTTATTGGGATATTTGAAAGTCCTGCAAAACCCAAGCGATGAAGTTTCACTTCGCAGAGTCATCAATACGCCAAAACGTGGAATTGGCGATCGCGCTCTTGATGGCGCGGATGAAATCATGAAGCGCGAAGGGATACCTTTTTGGAACGCGCTAATCCGCATTGCGGAAGCAGATCTGCCAGCACGAGCAACTTCTGCGATAAATTCGTTTGTATCGCTAATCACCGCGCTCCAAGTTTTAGTTGAAGTAAATACAAAACCTTCGGTAATTGCCGCAGCAGTTTTAGAACAGTCTGGAATGTTAGATGAGTTAAAAAATAGCGGTGACCCACAAGATGAAGGAAGAGTTGAAAACTTAGAAGAATTGGTAGCCGTTGCGGAAGAATATGAAGAGAGTGAAGTCGATGAAGGTGAAGTAATTTCACTCGCTGGATTTCTCGAAGATGTCGCGTTAGTTGCCGACTCTGATCAAATACCCGATGGTGCTGAACATGGTGGGGTTGTAACCCTGATGACGCTCCACACCGCTAAAGGTTTGGAATTCCCCACAGTTTTCCTTACGGGGATGGAAGAAGGAATTTTTCCGCACTCAAGATCGCTCGGTGATAAGAAAGAATTAGAAGAAGAACGTCGACTTGCATACGTTGGCTTAACTAGAGCTCGCCAACATTTATATTTGTCGCGCGCAGAATATCGATCTGCCTGGGGAGCGCCGAATTACAATCCAGCTTCACGCTTTCTTGATGAAATTCCAGAAGCGATAATTAAATGGAATCAAACTCCAGAAAAGACTTTCACAACTACTAGAACTAAGAAATTCTTATCAACTCCGCCGCCTCGCCCAACCGGTAAGAAATCTGTTGTGATGGATTTAAATCCGGGAGATCGAGTCACTCATGACACATTTGGTTTAGGGACTGTGATAACCATCTCAGGCGAGGGCGATAAAGCCGAAGCTACGATTGATTTTGGTGGTTATGGTGAGAAACGGTTATTGCTCCGTTATGCGCCAGTAGGTAAGTTATGAGCGTGTCCGACGCCGCTAAGAATTCACCTATCCGAGTTGTCGTCGCCAAACCAGGCTTAGATGGTCATGATCGCGGTGCCAAAGTTGTGGCGCGCGCTTTACGAGATGCTGGTTGCGAAGTTATTTACACCGGTTTACATCAAACCCCAGAACAAATTGTTAGCACGGCTGTTCAAGAAGATGCTGATGCAATTGGACTTTCAATTCTCTCGGGTGCACACATGTCGTTATTTGCACGGATCATTGATTTGTTGAAGAATGAGAAAGCAGAAGATATTATTTTATTTGGCGGTGGAATTATTCCGGATGCCGATATAAAGTCTTTGAAAGCGATGGGCGTTGCTGAAATATTTACCCCAGGAGCACCAACCGAAGAAATCGTAAAATGGTTAAAAGGAGTTGTGCATGGATCTATTTGAGTATCAGGCACGAGATTTATTTGAAGCGCATGGCGTGCCAGTTCTCAAAGGAGCAGTAGCCACAACTCCGGAAGCAGCCTTCGCAGCTGCGCAGTCAATGGGTGGTCGTGTAGTTGTAAAAGCGCAAGTAAAAGTTGGTGGTCGCGGTAAAGCCGGTGGTGTCAAGCTTGCTGAGAACGCTGAAGCTGCGCGCGAAGAAGCAAAAGCAATCCTTGGTATGGATATCAAAGGCCATACCGTCCATAAAGTGATGATTGCGCAAGCTGCGCCAATTGAATGTGAATACTACTTAGCAATTCTGCTAGACCGAGCAAACCGATCGTTTTTAGTAATGGCATCGGTCTCTGGTGGCATGGAAATTGAAGAAGTAGCCCATAAGACGCCAGAGAAATTAGCAAAAGTTAATATCAATCCAAACATCGGAATATCCCAAGAACTCGCGCTAGAAATTGTGCGCAAAGGTGGGTTTGGCCCCGATGTTGATCGGGCCGTTGCTGATGTTTTAGTTACGCTCTGGAAAACTTTTGTAGCTGAAGACGCGACTCTGGTTGAAGTTAACCCGCTAGTTAAAACATCAGATGGAAAAATCATTGCCCTCGATGGGAAAGTAACGCTAGATGAGAGCGCTATTTTCCGTCATGCCGATCATGAAGCGCTAATTGATCACGATGCTGCCGATCCGTTAGAAGCGCTCGCTAAAGCTAAAGATTTGAACTATGTAAAACTCGATGGCGAAGTTGGCATCATCGGGAATGGCGCTGGTCTGGTAATGAGCACCCTCGATGTAGTCGCTTATGCTGGCGAGAAATTTGGTGGCGTGAAACCTGCGAACTTCTTAGATATCGGCGGCGGCGCTTCTGCCCAAGTTATGGCTGATGGACTTTCCATAATTCTTGGCGACCCTGCTGTTAAAAGCGTTTTCGTAAATGTCTTTGGTGGCATCACTGCTTGCGACGCGGTTGCAAACGGAATCGTACAAGCGCTAGAAATGCTCGGCGCAAAAGCGACAAAACCAATTGTGGTTCGGTTAGATGGTAACAACGTTATTGAAGGCCGCAGAATTTTGAGCGCAGCAGCACACCCATTAGTTGAACAACTCGACACCATGGATGGCGCTGCAAGTCGCGCTGCAGAATTGGCGGCAAAATAATGGCTATCTTCTTAAATAAAGAGAGCAAAGTTATTGTGCAAGGCATGACTGGTTCTGAAGGAAGTAAACACACTAAGCGAATGTTGGCCGCTGGTACAAAAATTGTTGGCGGAGTAACGCCAGGCAAAGGTGGCCAAACCGTGGATATTGATGGCACGATGCTGCCAGTTTTTAACTCAGTTTCGGAAGCAGTCGCTGCAACTGGTGCAAATGCTTCGGTAGTTTTCGTACCGCCAAAGTTTGCAAAAGCTGCAGTAATTGATGCAGTTGATGCAAATCTTCCGTTGGTTGTTGTGATCACCGAGGGAATTCCTGTACATGACACCGCTGCATTTTTCGCTTATGCCCAAAGTAAAGGTACAACTCGCTTAATCGGCCCAAACTGTCCGGGCCTAATTAGCCCAGGAGTATCAAATGTTGGAATTATTCCTGCCGATATAACTGGCCCTGGAAAAATTGGTTTAGTTTCTAAATCCGGAACCCTTACATACCAAATGATGTATGAACTTAGGGATTTCGGATTTACCACCGCAGTTGGAATTGGTGGCGACCCAATTATTGGTACAACTCATATCGACTGCTTACGCGCATTCCAAGATGATCCAGAAACCGAAGCCATCGTGATGATTGGTGAAATCGGTGGCGATGCGGAAGAACGAGCTGCTGCATTCATTAAAGAATATGTAACTAAACCAGTCGTTGGGTATGTCGCTGGATTTACTGCACCAGAAGGAAAGACAATGGGCCATGCCGGCGCAATTGTCTCCGGATCATCCGGTACTGCAGCAGGTAAAAAAGATGCGTTGGAAGCTGTTGGTGTAAAAGTTGGTAAGACACCAAGTGAAACTGCAGCGATCATGCGCGCTATTTTGAAGGGCTAATGTGAAGCGAGTTCTGCAGGTTTGCTTTCAGCAATCTCTGCGGAGCGCGACTCTTTTTGGATTGCCACTCGCATTCTTAGCTTTAATCGGTTGGGCTACTGCGGGAAGTGCAACTGGTCAAACAAGCGATCCCATTAAAGCAGCAGTCTGGCTCTGGTTAGCCGCTCATCACATTCCATTTAATGTAACTTCGCAAAGTGGTGCTGGAACTGGATTACTAACTTATCTTCCAATTGGTGCGATGTTATTTCCATTTCTAGCAATCCGAGTTGGATTCCGCCGCAGTATTGAAAAAATTCAACCAACTCAGAACCACGTTCTGCGTCAGGTTATTTTTGGTTTTGCTTTTGCTTACGCAGTGATTGCAACAATCGCTGCGGCCGTTACCAGCAGCAGCTCCATCAGAATTCATTGGTATTTAGCGTTTCCAATAGTTTTTACTTTATCTTGGCTTATTTCTTTTTTTATGACGGAACTCGAGCCTGGGAAGATAACAAGTTTTTTCTGGAAAAAAACTATGCGCACTTCGTTAGTGGGGATTTTAATTATTTGGGGGATTGGCGCAATTGTGCTAAGCGTGTCAATCCTGCTCCATTTAAGCGTTGTAAATCAATTAACCACCGTAATTCAACCTGGAATTTTCGGTGGATTTGCTTTGCTAATAATACAAATTCTCTATATCCCAAATGCCGCCTTTGCTGCAGTTGGTTATATTGTCGGTGCCGGTTTTCACATCGGGAATGGTTCACTAATTCATCCGCTAATTCATCAACTCTCGGAGATTCCAGCAATTCCACTACTCGGTGCGCTGCCAGCAAATGTATTTCCAATCGCAGCGCTTGGTGCCCTGCTACCAATCTTCTTTGGATTTTGGGCTAGCAAATCCGGTAGTTCGAAATACAAAATTTCCTTGATCGGATCGGTAGCGCTGTTATCAACAATTATTTCAATCCTTGCAAGTGGTGCCCTGCTCAATCGAAACCTTTCAAACGTAGGGCTCTCGTTATGGCAGTTTCCATTAGTTATGAGTGGTGAATTTGCTATCGGAGTTGGGATTACCCACTTAATTGAAAAGCGAAAGAAAATTAATGGGTGAACATTCGATTGTAATTCTGGCCTCCGGCAGTGGCACGCTGGCCCAAGCGCTAATAGATGCGGCTGAACGAAACGAATTGGATTGCGAGATTTCCGCAATAATCTCAGATAAACAATCGCAAGTTTTAGAACGTGCTCGAAAGTACGACATTACAAATTTTTATTTACCGCTTACAAAAGATAGATCTGATTGGGATAGAAAGTTATTAGATCTAGTAAATAAATTGAAACCAGATCTAGTTGTAAGCGCAGGCTTCATGCGAATTTTGTCACCAGAATTTGTTTCAAGATTTGATTGCATTAATTCGCACCCATCACTATTACCCGCATTCCCAGGCGCACATGCAGTCCGGGATGCGTTAGCAGCCGGGGTAACCGAAACGGGATGCTCCGTGCATTGGATAGATGCCGGGATAGATACTGGACCGATTATCGGACAAATCCCAATGCCGATCTATCCAACCGATAGTGAAGAAACGCTGCACGAACGCATTAAGATTGCCGAACGAGCGCTCATTGTTGAGACGGTTTCTGCTTTGCTGGCTGATAAGCATTAAAGAATTTACAGGAGAACTAGGTGTCTACACGTAAACCAATTCGCAGAGCTCTGATTAGCGTTTACGATAAAACTGGTTTAATTGAATTAGGTAATGCGCTTAATAAAGCTGGCGTTCTCATACTCTCAACTGGCTCTACCGCAAAGAAATTATTAGGCGCTGGAATTCCGGTTACCCCAGTAGAGGAATATACAAATTTTCCGGAGATGTTAGATGGTCGAGTAAAAACACTTCATCCAAGAATTCATGCCGGATTATTAGCAGATCAATCAAATAGCGATCATCTGGCCCAACTTGAAGCCGAAAATATTGAAGCATTTGATTTAGTGGTAATTAATTTGTATCCATTTACCCAAACCATTGAATCTGGCGCAGCTTTTGCAGAATGTATAGAACAGATCGATATCGGTGGACCATCAATGTTGCGTGGCGCAGCTAAAAATCACAATAGCGTGGCGGTAATTTCAGATCCATCGCAATATCAAACTTTAGTTGCCGCCCTTGACGCCGGTGGCTTCACGATTAAGGAACGCCGCCGGCTAGCGCTAGAAACTTATCGGCGGACTGGTGAATATGACATTGCAATTTCAGAGTGGTTATCTCAATTTACCGATTCTGAAGGGTTGCCAGAATGGACCGGTCGCATCTGGCATAAAGTAAACGATCTTCGTTATGGCGAAAACCCACATCAGAGCGCGGCTTTTTATCGAAGTTCAAATCGAGCCACCGGTTTAGCTGCAACCGAACAATTACATGGCAAAGAAATGTCCTTTAATAATTTTACTGACGCTGATGCTGCTTGGCGTACGGCGTGGGATCAGAGCGAACCTTGCGTTGCCATAATTAAACACGCCAATCCATGCGGAGTTGCTATCGGAGAAAACATTGCGGATGCCTACTTAAAAGCCCACGCCTGCGATTCAATCTCAGCATTTGGTGGTGTAGTTGCGGCAAACCGGGAAATTTCGGTAGAAATGGCAACTGCGCTCTCTGAAATTTTTACCGAAGTTGTAATCGCGCCTTCTTACGAGAGCGGTGCAGTAGAAATTCTTTCAAAGAAACCCTCAATTCGAATTCTAAAAGCAAGTGAATATGTGCGTCCAGAATTAGAACTCCGACCACTCTTAGGTGGGCTATTAATTCAAAGTACAGATGCAATAGATGCGCCAGGTGATTCATTTTCGAATTGGAAGCAAGTTTCCGGTGGTGAAATTTCGGATGCAATCAGAGCAGATTTAGAATTTGCTTGGCGGGCAATTCGTTCCGTAAAGAGCAACGCAATTCTGCTTGCTAAGGCAGGCGCCTCGGTTGGAATTGGAATGGGCCAAGTTAATCGAGTTGATTCTGCTGGGTTGGCAGTAGCGCGCGCCGGGGATCGCGTAAAAAATTCGGTAGCCGCCAGCGATGCATTTTTTCCATTTGCAGATGGAGTACAAATATTAATTGATGCTGGAGTAACTGCAGTCGTGCAACCGGGTGGCAGCGTTCGCGATGAAGCGGTAATTGCGGCTGCACAGAAAGCCGGAATTGCAATGTTTTTTACCGGTGTTCGACATTTCTCACATGCCTAATTAGGAGTATTCCTTAAATTATGCCTTAATTAGGTTTTAGTTTGTCATCCATCCACTATTTGTTAACCAACCATTTCGTAGATTTCGCGTAGGGGAATTCCCTGATCTTCACTCGAACTTAAAATTGAGAAATGAGATGGATTATTTATGAAATTAAAATATAAAGTAGCGGCTGCAATTGGCGCGCTTTCACTCCTTGTTACAACTGGAGTTGCTTATTCTAATTTGGCAAAACCAGATTACATAGTTTCGACAAATACAGCGGTTGAGATTAAGCCACTTACGTACGCTGGTGATGTATTAAACGGAGTAGTCGTCCGAGGCATCCCAGATGGAATGGGCGCATACGACAATGGCAACGGTGGAATCTCATTACTATCTGTTCATGAAATTCCATCTTATTCCCCAATTGCACAG
>Ga0114970_10004204_pt1 | contig 10502 bp, 9 predicted proteins | sample M_140205_XF_Meta_FD_87030 | JGI IMG/M metagenome (GOLD analysis project Ga0114970, IMG submission 87030) | Freshwater microbial communities from Lake Montjoie, Canada to study carbon cycling - M_140205_XF_MetaG | ecosystem: Environmental > Aquatic > Freshwater > Lake | place: Lake Montjoie... | reverse complement strand
TTCGGGAGCGTTGCGGTCGGCGAGGGGCGCCTCCGCATCGACGCTGGCCTGGCGCAGGCGGCCCGCGAGGAGCTCCGCTCGATTCAGACGCAGGCCGATCGCGCGTGGCGCGCGATCCTCTTCAACGGCTCGGTCCAGGAGCGGCTCGACCTGGTGGGCGTGCTCGCGCCCGAGGTCGCGCGCGAGCTGGGAGCCGTCGGCCCGGCCGCCCGCGCCTCCGGCAGCGACCGCGACACCCGCACGCACAGCCCACGGCTGTACTACCCGGGCTTCGTCGCCGCCCGACCTGCCGCACCGACCGGTGATGTCCAGCGCCGCTTCGAGCTGCGCGCCGCCGAGCTGCCCACCAGCTTCGCCATCCTCGATGAGCTGCTCGCCGGTCCGCTCTCGCCCGGCGGCACGCAGCGCGACCGCGACGCTGCCGCGACCGGGGCGGCGCTGGTCGAGAGCCCCCGCGGCGAGACGGTCGCCGTGCTCGACCTCGACCCGGCCGGGCTCGTCACGCGCTTCCACCTGCGCACCGGCTCCTACCGCAACTGGCCCGCCGTCGGCCACGCCGCCGCCAACAACCTGCTCCCCGACTTCCCCCTCATCAACAAGAGCTTCGAGCTCTGCTACGCGTGCGCCGACCGCTGACCACCGACCGGGAGACCCTGCCGTGTACGTCCTGATTCGCGACCTGAACCGCCTGCGCAGCCGGATCGGCCTCGAGCGGCCGCGCGCCGGATCGCTCGCCGTGCGCCACGTGGATGCGGGCAGCTGTAACGGCTGCGAGCACGAGCTGGCGGCGGCGAGCGGGCCGCACTACGACATCGCCCGCTTCGGCCTGAGCATCGTCGCGTCGCCGCGACACGCCGACGCGTTGCTCGTGACCGGCCCGGTGACCAGGCAGATGGTCGAGGCATTGCACGTCGCCTACGCGGCGATGCCGGAGCCGCGCGTGGTGGTGGCGCTCGGCGACTGCCCGCTGGGCTGCGGCGTGCTCGGCTCGGCCGCCGACCTCGCCGGCCCGCTGGAGCAGATCGTGCCGGTGGACGTCCGGATCCCCGGCTGCCCGCCGCCGCCAGAGCGCATCGCCGCCGGTTTGCTCGAGGCGATGGCCGCCGCCCGGTCAAAGGCACAACGTCGTCTATAATGGACAATACTTGGACGCTTACCGTGACACCTTCAGCGCTCGCAGCGTGTTGCCCGTCTCCGCTGCCGAGGCCTTCGCCTGGCACACCCGCCCCGGCGCCTTCGAGCGCCTGAGGCCGCCCTGGGAGAGGGTCGCCGTCGTCGCGCACAGCGGCACCGGCGTCGAGGACGGCGCCCGCCTCACCATCGAGCTGCGCAAGGGCCCGCTGCGCAAGCGCTGGGTCGCCGTGCACTCCGGCTACGAGCCCGGCCGCCGCTTCGTGGACACGCAGGAGAGCGGCCCCTTCGCCTTCTGGCGCCACACCCACACGGTGGAGCCCGTGGACGAGAGCAGCTGCACGCTCGAGGACGCGATCGAGTACGCCCTCCCCGGCGGCCAGCTCGTGACCCGCGTCGGCGCCCCTCTCACGCACCGCGCCCTCCAGCGCATGTTCACGTTCCGCCACGTGCGCACCTACGACGACCTTGCACGCCACGCCGCCTACGCCGAGCGGCCCCGCCTGCGCATCGGCGTCAGCGGCTCCGGCGGCCTCGTCGGCTCGTCGCTCTGCGCCTTCCTCACCACCGGTGGCCACGAGGTCGTCCGCATCCGGCGCGACGGCCCGACCTGGAGCAGCGCCGGGCTCGACGGCCTCGACGCCGTCGTCCATCTCGCCGGCGAACCGATCGCCCAGCGCTGGAGCCCGGCCGCCAAGGAGCGCATCCGCGCCAGCCGCAGCGAGGGCACGGCGGCGCTCGTCGGGCTGCTCGCGGCGCAGCCGCAGCCGCCCCGCACCTTCCTCTCGGCCGCCGCCATCGGCATCTACGGCGATCGCGGCGACGAGGAGCTGACCGAGACGAGCGCGCCCGGCAGCGGCTTCCTCAGCGAGGTCTGCACCGGCTGGGAGGCTGCCGCCGACACCGCGGCCGCCGCCGGCCTGCGCGTCGTCCAGGCCCGCCTCGGCGTCGTGCTGTCGCCTGGCGGCGGCGCGCTGGCCAAGCTGCTGCCGCCGTTCCTCGCGGGCGCCGGCGGGCCGGTCGGCAACGGCCGCCAGTGGTTCAGCTGGATCGGGCTCGACGACGTGATCGGTGCGCTCCACCACCTGCTGCAGCACGACGAGATCAGCGGCGCCGTCAACCTCGTGGGGCCTGCTCCCGTCCGCAACAAGGAGCTGGCGCGGACGCTCGGCAAGGTGCTCCACCGCCCCGCCCTGCTGCCCGCCCCCGCACCGGCCATCGCGGCGGCGTTTGGCGAGATGGGCCGCGCCACCCTGCTCGGGTCGCAGCGCGTGCTGCCCGCCACCCTCGCCGCGAGCGGCTTCACCTTCCTCGCGCCGACCCTCGAGGAGGCCCTGCGCCGGGAGCTCGGCCGGTGAGCGAGACGCCCGACGTCGTCGTTGTCGGCGCGGGCATGGCAGGCCTGCGGTGCGCGCTGGAGCTGCGCGCCCGCGGGCTCGAACCGCTCGTGCTGGAGGCAGCTGACGCCGTCGGTGGGCGCGTCCGCACCGACGAGATCGACGGCTTCCTGGTCGACCGCGGCTTCCAGGTGCTGCTCACCGCCTACCCCGAGGCACGCGCGATCTTCGACTACCCGGCGCTCGACCTGCGGCCGTTCTTTCCCGGCGCCCTCTGCCGGCGCAACGATCGCTTCGTCACCCTTGCCGACCCGCTGCGCAAGCCGGTCGATGCGTTCACCAGCCTGCTCGCGCCGGTCGGCACGCCTGCCGACGTCGCGCGCATCCTGCGCCTGCGCCGCGCCGCCCGCAGCGGCAGCCTCCACGACCTCTTCGCGCGCCCCGAGACGACCACCTCGAACCGCCTCGACGAGCTCGGCTTCTCACAGGCGCTCCAGCACGGGTTCTGGCGGCCGTTCCTGCGTGGCATCTTCCTCGACGAGCGGCTCGAGACGTCGAGCCGGCTGTTCGAGTTCGTCGTGCGGATGTTCATGGCCGGCGACACCTCGGTGCCGGCACGTGGCATGGGCGAGCTGCCGCGGCAGCTGGCGGCGCGCCTGCCGGCAGGGACGATCCGCCTGGCCGCCCGCGTTGCCTCCGTCGCCCCCGACTCGGTGACGCTCGAGAGCGGCGAGCGCATCGCGGCCCGCGCCGTCGTCGTCGCCACCGCCGGGCTCGTGCCCGAGGTTGAGCCGCCCGCCTGGCGCTCTGTCACCACCTACACGTATGACGCCCCCGACCCGCCGCTGCGCTCCTCCGCCATCCTGCTGGGCCCCTCTGGCAGCGGGCCGATCACCAACCTGCACGTCGCCAGCGAGGTCGCAGCGGAGGTGGCACCGGAGGGCCGAGCGCTGATCTCGGCGTCGGTGCTCGGGCTTGCGCCGGCCGGCACCGAGGAGGCGGTTCGCCGCCAGCTCGGCGAGTGGTTCGGTGTCGCCGTCGCCGGCTGGCGCCAGGTGCAGGAGCTGCGCATCGCGCACGCCCTCCCGGCGGTAGCGCCTCACCTGGCCTCGCCGCGCCTCGCCAGCGGCCTCTTCGTCGCCGGCGATCACGTGATGGGCCCGACCCTGAATGCCGCGCTCGCCACCGGCCGCCGCGCCGGAGTCGCCGTGTCCACGGCGCTCGCCCGCTAGGCTCGGGTCATGCCGCTCTCGACCGCCAAGCTGACAGGCCCCTGGACAGCAGACCAGGTTTCCGCGTACCTGGACGAGGCCCTCATCCCGCTTCGCCTCTCGGCGGTTGCGCCGTCGGGCTGGCCGGTGGTGCTCTCGCTGTGGTTCGCGCGCCGCGGCGACGAGCTCGTGTGCGCCACCCAGCTGAGCGCGTCGATCGTGCAGGCGCTCCAGGCCGAGCCGCGCTGCGCCTTCGAGGTCGCCGGCGAGACGCCGCCCTACCACGGCGTCCGCGGCCGGGCGCTCGTCACGATCGAGCCCGACGAGGATCTCGCGACGCTCGCGCTGCTCGTGCGCCGCTACCTGGGCGACGACACCAGCCCGTTCGCCCGCTGGCTGCTCGGCCGCGACACGCCCGAGGTCGTCCTGCGGCTCGATCCGCTCCAGCTGTCGAGCTGGGACTACCGCGAGCGCATGACCGGGGCCGGCACAGCTCCCGTAGCTCCCGCAGCTCCCGCAGCTCCCGCCCGCTAGGGCGTCTCGGTCGAGCGGGTCGCCGACGCCAGCGCCGCGAGCAGGTCGAGCGGCAGGTACGGCTTCTGCAGGTAGGCCACAACGCCGCGCGCCGCGAGACGCTCCAGCGCGTCGCCCTCCGGGTGCCCGCTGGTCAGCACGATCGGTGCGGCAAGGCCGATCTCGCGCAGCGCATCGATCAGCCTGCTGCCAGCAAGACCGGTCATCGACAGATCGAGCAGGACGGCACTGATCTCGTCGCGACACAGGCGGACGAGCGCGAGCGCCTCGTCGCCTCCAGCGGCAACGTGCGCAGCGATGCCGTGCGCAGCGAGGACGCGCAGGGCGAGCGTGCGCACCAGCTCCTCGTCGTCGATCACCAGCACGGTGCCGGGGATGGCAGCCTGCTTCGCCTCCGGCGGCGCAGCGCTCACGGCCTGTGGGTCACGCTCCCGGGCAGGCGACAGGTAGATCGTGAACGAGGTTCCCTGCCCGGGCGCGCTCGTCACCTCGACACCGCCGCCATGGCCGCGCACGATGCCCAGGGTGGCGGCCAGGCCGAGGCCGCGCCCCGTGAACTTGGTCGTGAAGAACGGCTCGAAGATGTGGGCGAGCGTCGCCTCGTCCATGCCGGCTCCCGTGTCGCTGACACGCAGCGCGAGCAGGCGCCCCGGGGTGATCTGGGTACCGACGACGAGGCGCCCGTTCAGCTCGGGTCCGGCAACCACTGCACCGAGGCTGACCTCCACCTGACCGGGGGCGTCACCGATCGCCTCACCGACGTTCACAACCAGATTCATCACCACCTGGCGCAGCTGGGTGGTATCGCCTTCGAACGGTGGCAGGCCCTCGGCCAGGTCAAGGCGCAGGGTGATGCCGTGGCCCAGCGCCGCCTCCAGCAGCTGCGCTGTCTCGCGGACGAGCGTGCCGAGGTCGATGCGCTCGACCATGAAGCGGCCGCGGCCGGAGTACGCGAGCATCTGCCGGGTCAGCTCGGCTGCGCGCCTGGCGGCGAGCTCGATCGACTCGAGGCTGTCGCGTACAGGCGAGCCAGCCGGTAGCGCGTCGATCGCCAGCGCGGCGTTGCCGAGCACGCCGACCAGCAGGTTGTTGAAGTCGTGCGCGACGCCACCCGCCAGCACGCCAAGGCTCTCCAGCTTCTGCGTCTGCTGCAGGTGCGCCTCCAGCACGAGCCGCTGGGCCTCGGCCTCCTTCAGCTCGGTGACATCGGTGAGCGAGCCGATGTGACCGAGCAGCACGCCCGACTCGTCGAAGAGCGGCGAGCTGCTCGACACGACATGCCTGACCTCGCCATCGGGGCGGATCAAGCGAAACGCGACGGAGCTCTGCCGGTCGCTGCCGGCAACTTCTGCCCAGGCAAGGTACGCCCCGTCGCAGTCGTCGGGATGGAGGATTCCGAGCCAGCCGTCGCCCAGCGCCGCCTCGGCTGCCATGCCGGTCACCTCGCACCAGCGCTGGTTGACGTAGATGGGCTGCCCGAACGCGTCGGTGCGGAAGATGCCGACCGGAGCGGCAGCGATAACGACCGCAAACTGCTCCTCGGCACGCTTGCGCTGCGAGATGTCGCGAATGGAGCCCTGAAGCGCCACGATCTCGCCGCTCCTCGGATCGCTGACCGAAGTCTCGACGCCCTCGAACCAGCTGTAGCCACCGTCTGGGCGACGTAGCCGGAACTCGCTCGTCCGCTCATCCCCGCCAGCGAACAGGCTGCTCAGGCGACGGAGGATCTCCGGCAGATCATCCGGGTGGATGAGCCCCGAGATCGGCTGGCCGACGAGCTCCTCCGCCCGCCAGCCCACGACACGCTCCATGGCGAGCGAGACGTACTCGAAGGCGAGATTCCGGTCGATGACGGTGATCACGTCGGCGTTACGCTCGACCAGCAAGCGGAAGCGCTCCTCGCTGGCGGCAAGCTCCGCGGCCAGCGCGCGGCTTGCCCTGATCTCCGACCAGGTTGCGATGCAGTAGACGATGGCACCCGTCGCATCGCGGAGTGGAGCGACGTTCTGGAGAGACGGGCGGCCGCTCGCAGGCGAGACAAACGTGTGCGAACCTCGCCGGAGAGCCCTGCCCGGTAGCCGGGCTCGAGCTCGGCGAACGCGACAGGAGGCACGGTCTCGGCGAGCAACTTCCCGACCGGCGGCTCCGTCTCCCACTCGTACAGGGCAAGACCGGAGCCCGCAGCGTGGGCGATGCGGATGTCGCGGTCGACGACGAGCACGACCGGGTCGGGCGCGACCTGCAGCGCGAGCAGCTGCTCGACCAACGCAGGGATAGCGAAGGCGAAGGTCTGCTGCGCAGTGTCGCCTGCGCTGTGGCCGCTCACGTCCGACCGCCCGCGGGGATCGTCGCGATCAGCCGGCGGCGACGCTCCGCCAGCTCTGCCTGGACGTGCGGCGCGAGGTCGTCGGGCGACCAGTCGAACGCGTCGTCCCAGGCGAGCTCGAGCGTCGCCACCTCCGGCAGCGCCTCGATGCGCGCCCGCAGCTCTCGCTCGAAGAAGACGACGTACAGGCAGCCCGGGCCGGTGGTGCGCAGGCGCAGCCGCACCGCGACGCTGCCCCCGTCCCGCTCGCGCTCGCCCGCGGCAGGAGCCAGCTCGACCCCGAGCAGCATCCCCATATCGACGAGGCCAACCTGGAAGGCCGTCGCCGCCGAGCACGGATCGACGATCTCGTTGGCAAGCGCACGGATGCGCTGCTCGAGCTCCGCTGCGCCAGCCGCGGCACCCGGTGAGACCTCCGTGCTCACGCCGTCGCGAACCCGTTCCGCTCGCGGTGCGCGCGCCACGGGGAGCCGTCGCCGGCCGCCCGCCGCTCGGCCCGCCGCTGCGACCACTCGTCACCGGCGATGCGCTGCACGCGCTCGTCCGCGTCGAAGCCATGCAGCCGCGCGAAGTTCTCGCCAAAGATCCGCCGCTTCGTCTGCTCGGTCACCTCGGGGAAGCCGTAGCCGTCCACGAGATCCTGCGGCATCTCGAACTCGGCAAACGCCTCGAGGATCGGCTGCGGATGTGCTGCGCAGCAGCCCGTCCCGAACATGATCCGCTCGTCGCCGGCGTACTGCAGCAGCGTGCCCAGCACGTGCGCGAACTTGCGCGGCTGCCGCACGGCGAAGTTGGCGACGTTCTCGAGGTTCGCCCAGATGTTCGGGTGCAGCATCATCTGCAGGGCGGAGTCCTCGAGGAAGGCCCAGCCGGCGTGCACGACCTCGAACTGGATCTGCGGGAACGCGACCGCGGCGCCGCTCACGTCGTGGACGTTGTCCTTGTCCAGGCGGCCCGGCCCGACCGGCATCGCCTTGTGCACGGCGACGCGCGGCACGCCCAGCTCGAGCGCCTTCTCCCAGAACGGGAATGCCAGCTCGCGGTCGTCGAACAGCGCGACGTGCACGCCGTTGATCGCCGGGTCGATGATGCCGTTGGTCGGATAGCACTTCCAGCCGTCCACGGGGCACTCCTCGTGGCGGGCCTGCATCCGCTCCAGCTCCGCCTCGCCCTTCAGCGGGTCGACCGGGCAGTAGAGGAGCACGCGATCCGGGTACGCCTTCTTCAGCTCGACGCCAACCGACCACGGCGAGGAGCCGCGGTTGAAGAACGCGTCGATCTCGACACCATGGAAGGCGATCACATCGACGTCCGACTCCTCGAAGAAGACGGAGGCGAGATCCTCGGCGTTCCAGCTCTTGCCGTACTCCTCCCGCGAGAGGCGGTAGCCCGGCTTCGTCGACTCGAGCGGCAGATGCAGGAAGCCGTGGATCCAGTCGATCAGGCCGTTGTAGGCCTCGGGCGGGCAGTTCGGGCGGCGATTGTCGTCACCGAAGGTGTAGGCGTGCGCGACGCCATCAACCACGAGATTTCCGTTCCAGGACATCTGCTATCAGCTCCCTGAGATCCGGATACAGACCTTACCGAAGTGCGCGCCACTCTCCAGATAGCGCATCGCCTCGACTGCCTCGTCGAAGCCGAAGGTGCGATCGACCACCGGCCGGAAGCCGGCCACCGAGATCGCGCGGTTCATCGCCTCGTAGCTGTCGCGACTGCCGCAGGCGATGCCGTAGATGCGGCCGTTGCTGAGGATCAGTCCCATCACGTCGGTCTCCTGCACGGTGGAGACGGCAGGGGCGCCGCCGTCCCAGCTCAGGTTCTGCAGGTAGCCGACGGTGCTGATCGCGCCGCCGATGCGCAGCGCGCGGATCGAGCGCCGGTGGTCGCCGACGACCTCGATCACGTGGTGGACGCCCTCGCCGCCGGTCAGCCGCTTCGCCTCCTCCTGCCACTCGGGATGCGTGCGGTAGTTGATCGTCTCCCAGGCGCCGAGCTGCTTCGCGCGGGCCAGCTTCTCGTCGCTGGACGAGGTGACGATCACGCGCGCGCCCGCAGCGACGCCGAGCTGGAGACCGAAGATCGAGACGCCGCCCGTGCCCTGCACCAGGATCGTGTCGCCCGCCTTGACGCTGTCGGCGACGAACAGCGACTGCCAGGCGGTGAGGCCGGCGATCGTCAGCGTCGAGGCCTCGTCGTCGGTGAGATGCTTCGGCACCTGCACGACGTGCTCCTGGTCGAAGACGCACAGCTCGGAGAGGACGCCGTCCTTGCCACCGGCGCCCAGGGCGCTGCCCCAGTCGGCGCCCGTGACGGGACCGCGCAGCCAGGTCTGGAAGAGGTGCGGCGAGACGCGGTCGCCGACGGCGCAGCGCGTCACCCCGTCGCCCACGGCGATCACCTCGCCGACGGCGTCGCTGACCGGCACCAGCGGCAGCTGCGAGCCGGGATAGATGCCCTGCACCACCTGGAGGTCGCGCGAGTTGAGCGAGGCGGAGAGCATCCGCAGCAGCACCTGCCCGGGGCCGGGCTGCGGATCCGGCCGCTCCTCGATCGCAAGTCCGTCATAGCCGAGTGCGCGTAATGCCCAGGTTTTCATGGGGTCGAGCCTAACGCATACGAATCCCTTACCCCTCTACGCGCAAAAGGCACACGCCATAGGCGATAATGAAGGCATGGCCCTGCACGAGCTAGCCGAGCGCACCGGGAACGGGATCACCGTCCGCCTCTGGTGGGAGTCCGACACCGACGACGTGACGGTCACCTACGTGGATGACCGGCAGGGCGAGTCGTTCACGCTGTACCCGCCTCGTGAAAAGGCCATGGACGCGTTCGACCACCCGAACGCCTGGCCGGAGTCGGCGCGGCAGCCCCGCGGCGTCAACCAGCCGCTGCCGCAGACCGCCGTCTTCTAGGCGCCTGCCCGGCAGCCCGGCGGCCACGCGCGGTAGCGTTGCGCCCCACATGAGCGCCCTCTTCACGCCGCTGACCCTGCGCGGCCTCACGTTCCCGCACCGCGCCTTCGTGGCGCCGATGTGCCAGTACTCGGCCGAGGACGGCTTCGCCAACGACTGGCACCTCGTCCACCTGGGAGCGCGGGCCACGGGCGGCGCAGCGCTGACGATCGTCGAGGCGACGGCAGTGCTGCCAGAGGGTCGCATCACACCGGGCGACCTGGGACTGTGGCAGGACGAGCAGATCGCGCCCCTCGCGCGGATCGCGGAGTTCCTCGAGGCGCACGGCTCGGTCGCGGGCATCCAGATCGCCCACGCGGGCCGCAAGGCGACGAGCGCCGTGCCGTGGCAGGGTGGCGCCGGCCTGACGCCGGAGCAGGGCGGCTGGCAGCCGGTCGGGCCGAGCCCCATCGCCTTCGACGCGAACGCGATCGTGCCGACCGAGGCGACGCACGCCGACCTCGAGCAGATCGTCGAGGCGTTCGTTGCCACGACGCGACGCGCGGTTGCCGCCGGCTTCCGGCTGATCGAGGTGCATGCAGCCCACGGCTACCTGCTGCACGAGTTCCTCTCGCCTTTGTCGAACCGACGCAGCGACATGTTCGGCGGGTCGCTCGAGAACCGGATGCGCTTCCCGCTCGAGGTCGTGCGTGCCGTCCGCGCCGCGCTGCCGGACGAGCTGCCGCTGTTCGTGCGCATCTCGGCCAGCGAGTGGGCCGACGGCGGCTTCGACCTCGACGAGGCCGTCGTGTTCGCGCGGGAGCTGAAGGCAGCGGGCGTCGACCTGATCGACAGCTCGAGCGGCGGCAACGCCGCGCACCAGCAGATCACGCTGATGCCGGGCTACCAGGTGCCGTTCGCCGAGCGCATCCGCCGCGATGCCGGCATCGCCACGGGCGCCGTCGGGCTGATCACCGAGGCGGCTCAGGCCGAGACGATTGTCGCGAGCGGCCAGGCCGACGCGGTGCTGCTGGCCCGCGAGCTGCTGCGCAACCCGACCTGGCCCCTGCAG
>Ga0114970_10004199_pt1 | contig 10508 bp, 14 predicted proteins | sample M_140205_XF_Meta_FD_87030 | JGI IMG/M metagenome (GOLD analysis project Ga0114970, IMG submission 87030) | Freshwater microbial communities from Lake Montjoie, Canada to study carbon cycling - M_140205_XF_MetaG | ecosystem: Environmental > Aquatic > Freshwater > Lake | place: Lake Montjoie... | reverse complement strand
TCCGCGAGCAGCGGCACGAGCTTGTGAAAGGAATAAGTCGAAGCCGCAAAGCCGTGTAGCAACAGGAGCGGCGGGCCGTGGCCGGATTCTTCCACATGGACTTTGTAACCGCGAAAGGTCAGGAAATTCTCCTGCGGAAGGTTGGCGATGGCATCCTCATAAGGCGTGAGGGATGCGCAACCGGGGAGCATGGCGAGGAAAGAACCGATCATCATGAGTAGGAGTGCAATGCGGCGACTCTCCGCAGTCATGTGACTCGATTTCCGATGCCCCGAGCCATGAGGGTCGCCAGCACGCCGAGCACCGCGAGCGCATAGACCAGATCAAGGACGGCGAGCCGTTGCACTTCGCTAAGGGGCAGACCCGAGCGCAACAGGAGATGCTGGCCGAAGATCGCGACCGTTAGCGCAAGGATGGACACGAAGTGGAGATATCGGACGAGAATTTCGGCGTGCATGGATGCTTTTTAGTGCGCCCCGCGGCGATATCGCGCGCACGGTCTACGGAGACGAGCTGTAGATGTTTCACTTACCAATTCCTGACCCAGCTTGCCCAGTACATTCTGCGCAATCCCTTTTCGTTTGAGAAAATGACGATTCAGTCTTTAGGCGACGCGATCATTTACCGCTCCATAAAAGAGCAGGGGACAGATACCTATATACTGTCGAGAGCGATCAAAACTTCACAACCCGCGCCGGAATCGGAGCGCTCCTGCAGGGGGATGTCTCCGGCCATGTCCAGAGATGAGCGATTCCACTCGCCAAATAAACGCCAGCGGCCTTGCTTTTATTTAGTCCGAAACCAAAACCGCCACGCCTCAACCTTAACCCCGCAAAAGTCCCCCAGATGAAAGCCCATTCTTCTTTCCCCGCCATCCAGTCGCATTGGAACATCCCATTCAAGATGTTCGCGTTCCTTGCAATGTCGGGAGTCGCTCATGCGCAAAACGAAGCATCCGTGCAGGATGACAAAGCCTGGTTGCAGTCTAAAGGAGCGCTTCTTTTTGAGGACACCTTTGATCGCAAGGTTGCCGGCAACGGTTTAAAAGACATCGGCAATGGTTGGGAAAGTGCTACGGCTGACCGCGCACCTCAGATTAGGCAGGCGGATATCGACGAGGGCATCCTCAAGATCAACAGCGATGGCAAGGCTGCTGGGCATGGCGTCCACATCCATCACGATGCCGGGTTTGCCGATGGTGGGACAACATTGCGCTTTCGGTTTCCCGGCTTAAACAAGGGGGAGACGTTCACCCTCGGCCACGTTGACCGCGAAATGAAGGGCGTCCACGCCGGTCACCTTTGCTACGCCATCCTCAATCCCAATACCGTGATGCTGCGGGACAACAAGACCGGCATTCACGAAGAAAAGATTGTTGCACGCCGTTCTGAAATCCTAAAGCGAAAGGAACCGCTTCCCCCAGACCTCGAGGCCTTTCTTCAGACCAAGGAGAAGACCGTGCCGTGGAAGTCCGACAGCGAATGGCATGACCTTACGCTCGCCTTTGAAGGGGATGAAATGCGTCTCAGCGTCGACGGTAAGCTCGTCGTATCACACCGTTCAGAGGGGTTTGTGCATCCCATGAAGCGCTGGTTAAGCTTCTCAGCCTCAAGCACAGTTTGGGTGGATGATGTGAAGGTTTGGAAGGTGAAATAGACACACAAGGGACAGACACTTTTCAAAGCTTCGCCCCATCTCTTTTAGGTTTATGGATGATTCAAAGCCCTCAGTGCCTGGGAGCGCGGAGCCCCAGCTCCGCAATGGCTGTCTGAGTTTTTGGAGCGTCAAAGCGGAGCTGGGGCTCCGCAGTCCCGGGAGAGGTGGAACCACAGGGACAGATCCGAATGGCACTCATGACCATGCGGCACTCGTGCACGTCCCGAGTCAGCGGCTTTTCACAATATACGTGCTTCTTAGCCCGGCGACGGAAAGTGTCTGTCCCTTGCGGTTCTCAGAACCGCCTTTATTACAAAAATCGGCCTTACGTTTTTGAAAAAGGATTCACGACCGTCACAGTTCCATATTGCTGTCCGTGATTTAGATCTTCACTTAGCAGCTCATTACACCGCGCACTCTGAGCAGCTGCTAGAATGGCTGAATCCCAATACGATGTTCCGTACTGCACCTTAATTTCAAATGCATCGCGCAATACCGCTATCGTATTGTCTTGAATCCGAAATCTCATCCACTTCTCAATCAATCGCACGGCAAAATCATGCGTTAGCGCATCAGGACGCCTTGAATGAGTCGCCTGCACATAAAACTCCTGAAGTACCTGCACCGAAAGAGCCAAATCAGCACTTAACAAAATCTTCCGCGCTATATCTCCTTTATCCGACTCTCCTGCGTCCAATTCCAAAGAATATAGGAGGATATTAGTATCAACGAATCTCATGGCGGGAATACAACGCTTCTCTGCTCAAATTATGTGCAGCGCTCAAACCAAGTCGTCGAGAACGCAATTCATCTCGGAGTTCACGTTCTTCACGCTCAAGACGCTGGAAGTCAGTTTCTCCAGTTCCTCCACATGCAATTTGAAGGAGATAAGATTTCACCAGTGCCGAGACAGATGTAGCACGTTCTGCGGCTCTAATTCGTGCTATTCGGTAGGTATCATCATCCACGCTCACTGTGATGTTCTTCATGCCTAGACCTTACCACAGACTCACAGTTTCACAAACAAGGATTACCTTAGAGATGTATCCTTAAAAATGGCGTTTTTAGGAACCCCACGATGCCCCCCACGTTCGTCCAGCTAACAAGTCGAGGGAGCGGGGAAAGCGGGGAAGGGGACAGACACTTTCCCTCCAAGGGCTAGGTACTCTTTCAAAAGGCGGAGTCCCTCCAGCAGGTGCCCCTGATTGCCCATGTTGGTGAACACCTTCTTTTCCCGAGCTGCGGCAAGCAACTGGTTGGCCTCCCAAACGCGGTTAACTAGGGGTTTTTGCACGCAGACGTGTTTGCCGCTGCGGATCGCCTCCAAGGCCGCAGGAAAATGCGATTGGTCCGGAGTGCTCACCGTCACGCCATCCAGCGTATCACTCATTGCCGCAAACATTTCTCGGAAGTCCTGAAACACCCGCGCAATCGGATACAAGGCCTTGGCCCGTTCCAACCGCACGCGCTCCACGTCACACAAAGCGACAATCTCCGCGCCTGCAGCCGTGTTGACGATGTCGATCTTTCCTTTGCCCTCCACTCCGATCGCCCCAAACTGGAGCTTTTTCGGCCCCTGCCCCCTTAAAATGTGCTGGAAAAACAGCGGCGCGGTGGGGAGTGCTGTGGCCTTCAGAAAGTCGCGACGCGAGGAGTCCACGGGAGGGTTAATACCGATAAGTTTAATCAGGCAAAGAACGATAAGCCAACCCTCTCCCCAAGCGCTCTCCCTACCTCAAGTTTTGGCGGCAGGCCACTTCCTTCCTTGGAAAATAAAAACTTGAAAGACCGGCTATCCGCCACTTCTCGACGGCATCCCTAGAAAACTGCGTTAAAATAATATCGTCCTGAGGGACCTCCTGCGCTCTTCTCCCTCATGGATCTGCCCCCCAATTATACTTTTGCGAGCGACAATACTTCGGGGGCTTGTCCCGAAGTCATGGAGGCTATCCTCAAGGCCAATGCCGGAAAGCTGCCCTCTTATGGCGAGGACTCCATCACTGCCCAGGCCAGCGATGCCTTTCGCGTCCTCTTTGAGACGGATTGCGACGTCTATTTTGTCTTCAACGGAACCGCAGCAAACTCCCTCGCGCTCGCCTCCCTCTGCCAGTCCTACCACAGCGTCATCACGCACGAATCCGCACACGTGGAAACCGACGAGTGTGGGGCGCCCGAGTTTTTCTCCAACGGCACAAAACTTCTTCTCACCTCGGGTGCCTTGGGGAAACTGGATCCCGTCGCGGTGGAACGTACTGTGATAAAACGTCGGGACGTCCACTACCCCAAACCCCGCGCCCTGAGCTTGAGCTGCCCAAGCGAACTCGGCACCGTTTACCAACCCGCTGAGGTTGCAGCACTCGGCGCGGTCGCGAAACGCCACGGGCTGCGCATCCACATGGACGGGGCACGTTTTGCAAATGCCGTGGCCTCTCTCGGCGTGGCCCCAGCAGAATTGACGTGGAGGGCCGGGGTTGACGTGCTCTCGTTTGGCGGAACCAAACTAGGAACCCCTGTGGGAGAAGCTGTCGTGTTTTTCAACAGACCCCTTGGCGAGGAGTTCGCCTACCGCTGCAAGCAGGCCGGACAACTCGCCTCAAAAATGCGCTTCCTCGCCGCACCCTGGACCGTTCTTCTCCGCCACGGCCTCTGGCTCGAAATCGCCAACCGTGCCAACGCCCTTGCGCGCCGACTCGGTGAAGCCCTCGCGCAACTCGCCGGCGTCCGCGTCTTGTACCCCGTCGAAGCCAACGCCGTCTTCGCCGAACTTCCCGAACACGCCCACGAAATGCTCCGCCGGCGCGGTTGGAAATATTATGTTTTCATCGGCGGCGGCGCCCGCTTCATGTGCTCGTGGAGCACCACTCCGGAGGATGTCGACGCGCTGGTGCTAGACATCGGCGACGCCATCAAAACTGCAGCCGCCGACAGCGCGGAACGGTCTGTCTAAACGGGATAACCCGTCGCCTCCGATCACTTGTCTTTCGGCGATGCTGGAGCTGGCAGTTTCAACTTGGCGGCGTACAGTAGCGCGGCGGGGACAGACACTTTCCCCCCTCTTTTCCCCTCACGTCTCCCAGATGGGGAGCCCTAGGCTGGGAGCTTTCGCGACTCTGGAATGGTAAAAATGCGAGGACAACCGCTTCCCGAACGAGGGACGGGCGTTTTGCTGCGGAGGCGAGTCGCGTGGGCAGTTTACCGGGGGGAGTGGCCGTTGGCGTCCAGCGCCCCTGTGATCTTAATTTTGCCCTCTGGCAAGGAATCGACGAGGTCCGACAGATCGTAGGCCCGCAGGGCTCCGAAGACGATGCTGTTTTTCTGATTCTCGCTAACGGGTGAGTGAACAACACTCACCCAGGAGCGCAGCGCTCTCTCGAGGCTGAGTCCCGAAAAAACCTCCGGTTCTAGGGCCACCGCATGCAGCGCAGGCACTCCCGTCTCCCCCTTGGCGACGACGGTAACGCGGACGGGGTGGGGCGCCGCGCTGCAGGTTTTTAACAGGTACCGGCTGCAGACCAGAACGTCCTCTGCACGCATAGCCACAAACGATTTTCCCAACAAATAGGCCAAGGTCGCTTCTGTGGAGTTCGCCCCCAGCAGCGCCCCTAATTCCCCTTTGCCCTGAGGATGAAGGGTTTCTCCAACCCCCCGCAGATCCACCGCCAGCACCGTTCTGCCAGCAAGCGCGAGCCCCTCAATGGGTCCGCCCGACGCCGCATCCGCCTCTTTACCAGCGGCGTTCAGGTAAAGAACAGGTCCGGCGGTGTGGGCGGAGTTTTTTGGCTCAAAGCGCAGCGCCGGCAGCCAGATCCCAGCTTCCAATTTGAGGAGGATTTTCTCCACCGTGCAACCGGCGCGTTCTGTCTTTCCGGTCTGTACCGCGACGGGCTCCGGCATCTCGCTTGCCGCTCGAATCCCCGTGATTCTGCGCACCTCGGCCAGAGCCGCGACGCGATCCTGCCAGAGATTCCGGCGTTGGAAGGCCAGGCGTGCGTCCCATTCCTGGTTGAGGGTCACCAGGCTCTTGGCCCCCGCCAACCGAAGCACGCGGCCCTCAGGGGTGGAGTGGAGTTTTTCTTCGGAGAGGACGGGAAAGTCTTGCTCGACCAGCGGTTGGTCATTTCCGAGCAACCAGCGGTTCAACCAGCGCGCAGCACCCGCGCGCATGTCGGGAGGGAAACCGTGAATGGTGTCCGTTTCCAGAATCTCAACACGTTCTGAAAAACCCAGCCGGGTGTAAAAGCGTTTGGACTGTCGGAACAGGTGCCAGGCGCCGGTGATGTCAAAGAAGTCCTGCGTGGCAGCCATCACCAGGGTCGGCCGGGGCGCACGCAGCATCACGTAGTCGCCATGGTCGAGTCCTCTGGCGATCTGGCCAAAAAGGTTCTGTTCGGCGTCCTGCGGTCCGCGGGTTTCGAGCAGACGTCGGAAACCCGTTAGATAACAGCCCGGCGCCGAGACTGCGATGCGTTCATCGAGCGCCCCGAGGTAGGAGGACATGGTGCCACCGCCGGAAATACCCGTTGCGCCGATGCGTTTCGGGTCGATATCCGCGCGGCTTTGGAGGTAATCCACGGCCCGCATTCCGTCCCAGATCATGTAGCGCGCGACATTTGTTCCTAGAGGGGTGCAGCTCACATCCATGAGGCTGTGCTCGCCGGTTGTGCCAAAGATCGGCTTTCCATCTTCTCCCACGTATTGCCGGCGTTCGCCCTGCCCCACAGGGTCGTAACACAGGCAGGCAATTCCGTTTTTAGCCAGAAGAATGGAAGCGCGTTGGTAGAGCTCAGCCCCTTTGGCGGCGTCGCTGTGCCCGGTGGGATGCACCGCCGCCGGGTGGGGGCCCGGAGTGAGCGGCAGGTAGAGGGTTGCCGTCACATGAAAACCGGGCTGGCTCTCAAAAATGATCTTCTCAAGGCGATAATCTGCAAACGCCATCTGGCCGGTCACGCGTGCGTTAAGCGGCGTACGTTCTGGGAACCCGCCCAATGCCGACAGGAGGGATTCCCTCCGCCCCTGCTGCCACTCGATGAGCTGTGCTGGGGATTTTATTTTTTCAAAATCCAACTCCCGCTGTTCCAAGGCTGCAAACGCCTGCTTTTTTAGATAAACCTCCATCATCGTGCCAGGGGTGGCGTCTTCAAAATGAGCGGGCAGGACTGCACCCTCTTCACCGGCGGCCGGGGGCCTAAATGGGCTGCAGAATATGAAAGACAAGGCGGCGAGCTGCCGGAGAAATAAGGTTTTGGGACTGGTATTCATTAGGGGGCGGAGGGTGGAGAAAAGAGAGTAATTTACTTTTTGCCCCCTAGGAGACGCAGGGACAGACACTTTCTTCTCTTTCCCGCGCTTTCTCTTTATGAGGCATCGTCGGCAATGACACGAATGGCGTGGCTGAATTGTTTGAAATAAAATCCCGTAGAGCGGAATGCGCGAAGGTAAATGCCGTCCGGAATCTTGTTGCCATTCGAGTCGACTCCGCTGTCCCCAGTGCTGTCGAGTATCAGGTGTTGTTTATCTGGAGATTTGCCAATGTCACCGCTCCACAACACGCAATGAGTGATGGTTCCGTCGTCACTTTTCATTCGCATTGGGTCTGATACCTCGAAGCTTGCTTCGACTTCAGGGAGTTTGAGACTGAGGAATGGAAAGTCGTTATATCCACAAGAGTCACAAGGTATCGGTTCTTATGTACCATGTGGTGTGTAGTGCGAAGTACCGGAGAGTTGTGATGGATAAGAAAGTGGATGGAGTTCTAAGGGATACATGTCTTGAAATAGAAAAGAGGTGGGAGATATATTTTCTAGAAGTGGGACTGGACAGGGATCACGCACATTTTCTGATTCAGTCAGTTCCGACTTACAGCGTGACTCAGATTGTGACGAAGGTGAAAAGTTTGATAGCGCGCGAGGTGTTTGCAAAAGTGCCAGAGGTCAAAAAAAAGCTGTGGGGAGGTGAGTTTTGGGGAAAAGGATATTTTGTGAATACGGTGGGGCAGCATGGTAGTGAACAGGTGATTGCTGCTTACGTGGCGGGGCAGGGAGGAGAAAAGAAATATGAAAGATTACACAAGGCGCAGCTCACGCTAGGGTTGTTCTGAGCAATGCCTCGGGGCTTGCCCCGAGGATTTTTACGAAAAGAATGTCGCCGGTGCGCAACACTTTCCCAAACGAGGCATAGTCGCGGGGTACCTCGATCCGTTGTACGGGTGTTGAATGGCCTTCGCCTGGTCCTGGCGCGTCTTTAATCGCTCCAAGTTTGCCAATAGCGCTTGGCAGCTTGAATCCGAGCGCCTGGTTGAATGCAAAGGAAACAAAATTTGAGCAATCGAGCCCCTTGGCTACAGGGCGTTTGAGATCGGCTTGGTTGGGCCAACCGGCTGGCGGATCCCATTCCGGAATGTGGTGATGCTGGTAGCTTAGTCCAACCATAGTCATTTCAACGGCGAGCACACGCTCGCGCTTCCATTGCGCCTTTCGCTCACTGAGTCCGGCCGGCGCGGGGTAATGCTTTGAGGGTGGACCCCAGTATCCCCAGCGTTTGATATTTGTCTCAGCATACCAGTTCTTGAAATCCACACTGGATTGCGCCTTGGGATCATAGCGCGGCCCGGAAACCAAATCCCCCATTAAATCTTTTACATCGAAGGATAAGGCAATCGAATAGGGCGACTTATAGGCAGAGTGATCTGGAGTCTGCGCGTGCAAAAAGCCAAAGGCAACTAGAAGACTAAAGAGTAAAAATAATCGTTTAATAGCCATGGGGGGACAAAGACGAGGCGAGGGAGACGCGGGAACGCTTAACGGGGGACAGACACTTTTTTCCTTACTGCGGTGATTGAACGCTGTTCTGACACAGGACTTTACGTTGGATTCGTGCCCAACTTCCCGGGTGCGCATGCGCAGTGCGAAACTTTAGAGGAACTCCACACCAACCTGCGTGAAGTGCTTGGAATGCTTCTCGAAGATGGCGAGCCGGTCTGGGAATCCGAGTTTGTGGGCACTCAGGTGATCAGTGTTCCCGCGTAATTGTGCCGAAGCCGCCTGTTCTGAAGCCGAGGGAAATATGTGCCATCCTCGATGCGATGGGGTTTGTCCTGATGCGCCAGCGTAGCTCCTATATGCAATGCCGTCATTAAAATGGCCGCTGCACTACGGTTCCCAATCATCCGGGAAGGGACGTCTCCCCAATCCCTTTGAGACAAATCATCAAGGACATCGACTCGACGCCTGAAGACTTCCTGAGGCACCGGTGAGGCCGAATTCTGGCGTGCGCTAGAAACTGAGATTACCCCTTGAGCTTCCCCGGGGGCCCAATCCGCCCGAAGTGTCTGTCCCCTGCTTACGCGCGACGCCTGAAGACTTCCTGAGGCGCCGGTGAGGCCGAATTCAAGCGTGCGCTGGAAACTGAGATTACCCCATGAGCTTCCCCCGTTGGCCAATGGGCCCGGAGTGTCTGCCCCCTGCTTACGCGCATTTTGTTTCTCGTATGTTTTGAGGGTGTGGCAGGGACAGAGACTTCCCCACCTCGATCCGGAACGCACCGAGTTTCTGGGGGGGCGATCGAGAAATTTTGCCCCTCAGTACGATTTTTTCAGCTTGGACGCGGAGGCGCTGATGAATCTTTCCTGTGATAGCTAGCAGTTGGATGTCAACGAGGAGTGCGGACTCCGTGGTCTTTCGGCGCGTAGCGGCACAAAGCGTATTTCAACGCGCCTGTCGAGTGCGGCAGCTATTCGGTTGAGCATTGCAAGCGAGTGTCCTTCGTAATCTGCATCTTCAAGGCGACAGATTACAGACGCGCTTGTTCCCACAAGCTTTGCCAACTCTCGCTGGGAAAGGGCTGCTTTTGTGCGTAGCGCGATAATCTTTCTGGCTACCGTATCGTCGGCTCGCATCTTTTCGAACTCCTCCAGTTTCTCCGGCTTTCCTTCAATAAATCGCTGGTGAAGGATTTGCACCGCATCAGTCGTTTTCGATCTCCGTTTCATATTGGGGTTCCTCCGTGTGAGTGTGTTTTTCTGGGTGCGTCTCAAATCGCTTTCTTCGCTCTATTGCTCGTTCAATCTCTTTCGGAGGCACCGCATTTTCCTTGACGATTCCATGGGCAAGAACTGCTGCGACGTCGCCGTGAAAAAAGTAAAGAATTCGGTAGTTTATCCCCCGCAAGCCAATTCTCAGTTCGTAAATCTTATCCCGCAAAAAGTCTGCCTCAGGGCGACGAAGTTCATGCCCCAGTTCACTTAAACGCTCAATTCTCACCAGGCATTTGGCGACAGCTTTCGATGGTAATTCTTCCAGCCAATCGAGAACAGGGACGGAGCTGTCGTTGTCCTTGTAAAAGATGACTTTCATTTTCGACACTGAATGCACTCTCGGTCGTGTTCGCAAATATGCAAACAAGAAGCAAGCCGTTTTGTGAATAGCCTGGCATTTTTGAAAGAAAGAGTTTTCCGATATAAACCCCAGCTGACATCCCCCTAACAGCCTATTCACCAGGTCGAAGCGTGACAAATCTTCCTTCTTCAATCCACCGTATTCAGTCCTTCGCGAAAATCCAGGGGCGACTGAGGAACCATGGCATCCGCTTTGACTGAACTACCCCCGTAAAGCATGTCCAGCGTCTGGCTGATCGACGGGCGATCCATGATGCCAGAGCCCACTTTTTCTAGAATCTCTAGCAAAGGTCGCACACCGTCATTGCCCTTCAGCGACAAGCCAAGTGCCGGTTGTGGCGGACGGGGGAGGCGTATTGATGGCTGCTAAAAGCTGACTGGGGATGCTGCGCGGGGGACAGGCACTCTTTTCTTTTTCTTTCAATCCTACGGCTGCATTGAAAGGAAATTACTTAATCTT
>Ga0114970_10004198_pt1 | contig 10509 bp, 9 predicted proteins | sample M_140205_XF_Meta_FD_87030 | JGI IMG/M metagenome (GOLD analysis project Ga0114970, IMG submission 87030) | Freshwater microbial communities from Lake Montjoie, Canada to study carbon cycling - M_140205_XF_MetaG | ecosystem: Environmental > Aquatic > Freshwater > Lake | place: Lake Montjoie... | reverse complement strand
CTATGTAATAGATGACGGAACTCAACAGTGCGATGGTCTTTCCGCTCTACAGAATTACCATTGTGGTTATGGAACTATATGTGGGCCTAATAGTTTTTGTTGTTATAGCGCAGGAACAAATACAGCTCACTTAGATGAATCAATTAATAGAATTTATGAACCAGGTATCAATAGTCAATTTAGTTGTTGTGATACAGAATACCTTGATGTAACAAATAACAAATACACATGTACATAAATTATTGATTCTATAAACAAAATTTTTATAGAATCATTGAAAAATTATTCAAAGGTTTAAAAGTTTATCAATTTAAAATAAAGAATGAAAGAAAAAATATTAGAACTTGTAATGATAGTTAAAAATTCGGGGGAAGTTTTAAGAGACTGTTTGAAAGTTAACAAACAATTTATAGATTATTGGACTATTCTTGATACTGGTAGTTCCGACAATACACCTGAAATTATTCGAGAAGAACTGAAGGATATACCAGGTGAATTGCATGTTGGTGAGTTTATAGATTTTTCACAAGCTCGAAACAAGTCATTAGAATTATCTTCAAAAAAATGTAAATATACTATTGTATTAGATGATAGTTACGTAATACATGGTGGGGAGCATTTAAGGAAAATATTGAAAAAAGGAAAGAAATCTTGTTACTTAATTAAGATTGGAAAATTCGTTGATAATTTTTTAAGAGACGGATATTATTCTAAACGTATTATTAAATCTTCTGAAGAATTGAAATATAAATACAGAGTCCACGAAGACATACAAGTATATGAAAAAAACATAGAAACTATAAAAAATGTTAATATATTTTTAAATGATAAAGACAGTAAAAGTCATACTAAAAGATCTTTTAGTCGATTTGAAAAGGATATTGAAATGTTATTAATGGATTATGAAGATTATCCTGAAGACCAAAGAGTTATATATTATATATCTAAAACATATGAATTTTTGGAAAATTATGACAAAGCAAATATTTTTTATAATAAACTAAAAAATCTTAATAATGTTAGAGAAGATTTTTTATTTTCAGCCTATTATAATAGCTCATGTGTTGATTATTATCTAAATAATAATTTAAAAAAATTCAAAGCTAACTTGATTAACATACAAAACTTGTTTAAAAATAGAGTTGAAGCGAGTTATAAACTTGCAGTTATTTACCGAGACGAAGGAGAAATACAAAAAGTATACGAGATAATATCAAGAATTATTCTATATCCAAAGCCTATTTTATCAGGTACTATTTTGGAAATGGATATATATGATTATTATATTCCATATATGTATATTGATATCAATTTAGTATTAGGTAATATAGATAAAGCAGTCTTAATTTTAAAGAAACTTTTAGAAATATACCCGAATGATCAACCATTATTAAATATTAAATATAATGTTTGTAATAATTTGAATATTTCTTCAATTGAATTAAGTGATAATAAAACAATTGTAATTCATACATCCGGACCAATAGACATAATATATTGTTGGAATCCCCGTGGAGATAAAAGAATTTCAGGGTCGGAATATATGGCAATGAACCTTGGTAAAGAATTTTTAAAATTAGGATACAGAGTATTTATAATAGGAACGTTTGAAGATAGTGAAAAAAATATTAATTACGAAGGGATATATGAAGAAATAGAGTACATAGATTATAAGTATTTTTCTGAATTTGCGTTGAAGTATGTTATTGATTATTTAATTGTCAGCAGATTTACTTCTAATCTTGTATATTATAATAATATTAAAAAAGTCTATTTGTGGATACATGATGTATTACCAATTATTGATGAAAAATCAAATTGCGTGCAGTATCATAAAGAAAAATTTAAAGGTATAATTGCTATTTCAGAATGGCAAAAGGAAAACACAGTTAAAAGATTAAATATTCCAGAAAGTAATATCATTATTTCCAGGAATGCAATATATTCTGAAAGATTTTTGTATAAAGATGTTAAGAAAATACCATATAGGTTTATATATTCAAGTTGTCCGGAAAGAGGATTAAAGTATTTAATTCAAATTATACCAAAAATTAAAGAACGATACAAAGAAACAACTCTGTACCTCTTTGCGAATAATAAACTAATAGATTCTAATACTTATGAAGCTATTAAAAATTTGGATTACGTTTATTTACACGATAGAGTGTCTCAAGCTGAGTTGGCAATTGAATTTTTGAAATCCGATGTATGGTTATACCCAACGGATTTCAAAGAAACGTATTGTATTACAGCTTTGGAGGCAATGATTTCGAAATGTTTGATTGCGACTGTAAAATATGCTGCGTTATCAGAAATTGTTAAGGGAAAAGGTATATTGTGTGAATCGCCTGTGAAAGACAATATTAATGACTTAATTGAAAAATTATTTTTTGTATTAGATAGACCGAGATTAAAAAATCATTTTATAGAAAAGGCGCATGAATGGGCCATAGAACAAACATATGATAAATTAGCGGAAGAATGGGTTGAGAATATCTTTACTTTATAATTAAATCTATGTATATTTTTAAACTACTTATCAGTTTAAAAAATATAAAATAATTATATTTACATGTTGTCGTCTCCGTCAGAGCACCCATCATTCTTGCGAGAAGAACGCTTGCTCTTACGACCAGAACGCTTGCTCTTACGACCAGAACGCTTGCTCTTACGACCAGAACGTCTGCTCTTGCGACCAGAACGCTTGCTCTTGCGACCAGAACGTCTGCTCTTGCGACCAGAACGCTTGCTCTTGCGACCAGAACGCTTGCTCTTGCGACTACGTTTTACCTTGCGACTTTTAGTTTCCTTATGTTTATTACTGCGTCTGCTACGCTTGCTCTTACGACCAGAACGCTTACTCTTACGACTGCGCCTGCTCTTAACTTTGCATACAACCATAACGGGTGTTTTAACTTGTCTACTATTTCTTGATGATTTTTTACGTAATCTTGCCATTTATTATAGATTAAGAAATTAATTTAAAAAAATAAAAATATTAATTTTTTGACAATCAATATTTAAAAATATAACGGATTTAAATATACAATGATATCTATAAAAATTTCGGCTAAAATATACTCTGGTTATACTTACAAAATTGAAAAAGAATTACTTAAAGTACTATCCAAAGAAGAAATTATTACACTAGTCAAATATGATATGGAAGATTTCTTCGGAAAATATGATCTTTGGATTTTGAAAAACGGAATTAAGGATCTAATATTACATTTTCACGAAGATATTAAAAAAGTTAATTTAGATGAAATATATCTTTGCGATCATAAACATGATTAGGTCCAGATTTTTTAGATGTATCATTCTAAAAAATCTGGGTGTAATAATATTTTACTTAAATGTTTTGATATACTGTAAGAATTATCATCTAAAAATATATAATGAAACATTTAATTTATAAACATACTGTTTATAAATTAATAATTTAATAAGTTTTAAATGGCTGAAAAATTTAAATCAAATTCCTTCTTAAATTCCTCTTTATTTTTTAAATTTTTAATATCTTCTTCTGTTAGTTCTTCGTCTTCGTCTACAAAGTCAAAACCTATATCGGATGTTTCTTCTTTGTCAACTAAATCTTCGTTAACCTTTATATTTTCTGGTATTTCTTTTTCAGCTTTTAACTTATTAACCTCCTTCGGTTTATAAAGATATATAATAGCACACTTTGAGTCTTCATATTCACGCAACGAAACTAAAATTAAATCTCCAACTTTCACCCATACTTTTTTTCGCATATTTCCTCTAATCGTGGCAAGTCTTATTTTTGAATCAAAACATTGAACTTCGAATCGCCCACTACCTAAAGCCTTAGTAATTTGTGCATATTCTTGAAACTGTTCTTCGTCTTTAGTTACGAGTTTGCGGTCTTCTTCATTATTTTGAATCTTCTTACATTTCTTACCTTTCTTACCACCTTTTTTATTAAAAACCATGATCGTACTTTAATATTATACAAATATTTATTTAAATCAATTTTATTTTTGTATTCATTTATTACACCCAGATTTTTTTAGATTTATCATTCTAAAAAATCTGGGTGTAATAAATAAGATTTGCGACCTATCTAAAATATTATAAATTCACTTATCATTTTTAAACTAATTATTAGTTTAAAAATTTATCAATTTTATTTTAATCTACCTCTTCCATAGTTGATTCTTCTTGTTCTGTAGAAGATTGTTGAACTTTTATTTCGGAAACATGCTCTTGTGGTGCTTCAATATCAAGACCCAAACTAATCAGACGAAGAATACGATTTGAAAACTTAACTGGATCATCATTTGTAAATCCTGAAGAAAGCAATGAAGTATCATATAGTAACCAAATCAAATCCTTAATACTGTTACGATCATTTCTAGCTTTATCTCTGAGTGACTTAATAATTGGGTGTTGTGGATTGACTTCCATTATCTTTTTCGGGCTCGTACCAGTTCCAGCATTTGCTCTTAAAGCTTGCGCCTTCATGATACGTTCCATATTAGCAGTCCACCCAAATTGTCCTGTTACCAGACAACATGGTGAATCTGATAAACGATTAGAAACTACAACCTTTTCTATATTTTCACTTAATACTTCCTTTATCAAACTACATAGTTCCTCAGTATCCTTTGTATCTTTTTCAAATTGGAGTTTCTCAGATTCTGTTGAATCCAATTCAAGACCTTCTTTAGTTACAGAAATAAGTTTCTTACCCTCGTATTCTACAAACTTTTGTTGAACAATATATTCATCGAGTGGATCAACCATAAATAAGACGTCATATCCCTTTGCCTTCAGTTTTTCAAGAAAAGGAGAATTTTGAACTACTTCCTTACTCTCTCCAGTTACATAATAAATATTGTTTTGACCTTCGTGCATTTTTGATATGTAAGTATCCAAAGAAATCATCTCATCTCTATTATTTGAACTATAATAACGAAGAAGCTTAGTTAGTTTTTGTGTGTTTGTTGAATCTTCGTGTATTCCAAGTTTAATGTTCTTTGAGAATTGGTCGTAAAATGTTTTATATTTATCAACATCTTCAGATAAATCCGTCATCATTTGAATACATCTCTTAGTTAAATTCTTCTTAATAACCTTCAAAATCTTATTTTGCTGTAAAATTTCACGAGAAATATTTAGAGGTAAATCTTCGCTATCAACAAGTCCCTTGATAAAAGACAGATATTCTGGTATCAAGTCTTCACAACTGTCCATGATAAACACTCTACGCACGTACAACTTGATATTTGTTTTCTTCTTGTTAGTTCCATCAAACATATCGTATGGTGCCCTCTTTGGAATAAATAGAATTGATTTGAATTCTATTTGCCCCTCTACAGAAAAATGATCATGATCTAAGAACTCGTCCCAGTCATTAGCAATATTTTTATAAAAAGAAATATACTCTTCGCGGGTAACATCTTCCTTCTTTCGCATCCAAAGAGGCTTCTCTTTGTTCAAAACCTCAAAATCGTTATATTCAGTTTTTACTTTCTTTTTCTTCTTCTCTGTGACATCTTCAACCTTTGGCTTATCATCGTCTTCCTCAACCTTTGGCTTATCATCGTCTTCTACGACATCTTCAACCTTTGATTCATCAACCTTGGTGTCTTCTTCGTCGTCAGTTACTTCTTCCTCTTTACTTCTTTGCACACATAAAGAAATGGGAAATCCAATAAATTCAGAATGCTTTCTAACTAATTCCTTTAACTTATATTCTTGTAAATAATCAGTCATATCTTCCTTCAAATGAAGAACAATTCTGGTTCCTCTGCTTAATCTACCGGTTTCAGTATCAACTTTTATAGTGAATGAACCCCCAGCAGACGAGGACCAACAATGTTGTTCTTCTTCGCTATTATGCTTTGAGTATACATCGACTTTATCAGCGACTAAATATGCACTATAAAATCCAATACCAAATTGACCAATCATAGAAATATCTGCTCCAGCAGTTACTGCTTCCATAAATGCTTTGGTTCCAGACTTTGCAATAGTACCAAGATTAGTAATCAACTCTTGCTTTGTCATACCAATACCTGAATCGCAAATTGTTAAAGTATTATCGTTCTTATCCGGGATAATTTTAATTCCTAAATTATTATCTGTGTCTAATTGTGTATTATCGGTTAAAGACAAATATCTGACCTTATCTAACGAATCAGACGCGTTAGATATCAATTCTCTAAGAAAAATATCTTTATTTGAATACATAGTATTAATAATAAGTGACATTAATTGACTTATATCTGCGGAAAACGCGAAAGTATCTTCTGTTATATTTGACATTTATATTTTATTATACTATTCAAATTTTTAAATAACATTTATAAAATAATTTAAAAATAATTATCAAATACAAAAGTGTATTTGATAATTATTTTTTCAACAAATCCAATTTATTGATAATTATTTCAAGTAAAGTATAAATCTTATTTTTAGGTTCTTCTATTTCTTCATATATTTCGAATATATGTTTACCATTTGGAGACCTTACTATTTGAGGTCTTTTATACTTTTTATTTCCCATTACAACTATAGGATGATTTTTTACATATTGACTTAAATCTAAACAATCTTTATCTGAAGTTGTAATGGGTCTTTCATTTATGACTTTAAATCGTCCCATTTATTGTAGGAAATATTTTATTTTTTATTTTTAATTTTTAATAAAACATAAAACCCGTTTAAAAATATATTTTAATTTATAAAAATGTCAAGATATTTAATTCATTGGTTTCCTTTTTGCAGTGGTGGTTTATGTGATAGAATTTTAGGACTTGCATCTTCAATTTGTATCGCAAATCTTTTAAATATGCAATTACTTATAAAATGGGATCATGCAGATCTTTCCGAAGCTTTTACTTTAAACCGTAATTACAATTGGTATTTTAATTCTATAGGATTCAGATATCTTGATCTGAATAATCATCAACTTATAGATTATTTTAAAAGAGCAGATATTATTACAGACTGGTCAGAAGATAATATTATGTTGTGGTCAAACATAAACTTATTTCATTATATGCGCGAAAATGCTTTTAGCGAACATCTTTTTGAAAATGATCATATACAAGATTTATCAAACGCTATTAATAAAATCCTTAAAGAAATATTTATTATATCACCAGAGATACTTAGTACGATACCAAAGTATAATATAGGAATACATATACGAACCGGTGATAAACAAATATATAATAAAGAAAACGAAGAATATTACAGAAATTATATAACCGAAACTCTTTCGAAAGTTAAAAATAATATGGTTGAAACAGATCTAGAAAAAAGTATATTTATATCTTCAGATTGTTTATTAACTTTCGAAATCGCGAAGGAGTTCTTCAAAGATTTTAAATATAACCAAGGATGTATTATTCACACTTCTGGAGAAAAAGATAAAATTAATAAAGAAGGTTTATACAAAGTATTCGCAGATTTATTAACACTTTGTAATTGTCAATCAACTTTGTACATTGGATGGAATTCTAACTTTTCAAGAATAGCTTCTCTGTATAATTCATACAGGAAATTTATTTGTTACGAATATGAAAATAAAATGGATAAAATACAAGAATGCTCTTCAGAAACTTTATTTTCATATTTTTCGTGGGGAAAATATACTTAAGTTATTATAATTTTAATGTTTCTTTTTTCCAAGAATTTTCAGATAATCGAACTGGGTGTGTATCAAGATTGCCCAAAGCGTGATATTTTTTTACCTCATTGTAAAATAATATTATAGTAGGTAATGAGTTATTCCACCACTTTCTATCTCTATTAACTGTTAAAGTATATAATTTTCCATTTTCAATATTTGAATTTGGTTCTATGTAAAATTCTATATAATGAGTGAACTCACAATCTAATAAATTCATATACACTTGACACTGTGCCCAATAATAAACCGGAATATTATCTTTGGTTAGAGGTTCTTGTCTATCTTTTTTGAGAGGACATTTAACCTCTATAATACATGAACTAGAATTATTTCTTTTTTTATTTATAATAGTAAGTTCTGACTCTTCAAGCTTTCTTTTTTTATGATTTTGAGTTTCTTCTTGATGTTCATCCGAATAGTCTTCGATATTTATAGAAGTTAACCCGTCATATCTTCCAGTTATCCATTCGTAAATATAATGTTTATGCGTTTTCTGTGTTGAATCCACTTTATTTCCAGTTTCCTTTTCATATGTGTCTAATGCAGTTTTTTCATATTTATTACCGTGATCGGTAAACTTATTTCCGAAAAATGGATGTTTGCCTTCAATTTTTACTTCCAAAAGTTCAAAAGCGGTTTGATATGGATTAATACCTAGAATAGTTGGAAAATCTCTAGCATTTATATTTGGTATTTTTTTGTTCATTTAAATACCAAATATTATTATTTTAAATATCTAAAATTTGAAACGACGACGACATTTTATTCCATCGAGGTGTTTCAAATCCAATTTAACAATTCTAGTTATAATTTTTTACAGTTTAAAATTAAAAAAGTGAAATTTTTTATTTATATTACGATTTTTCTAGTTTCGATAATTTTTATCATTTCTTCTAATGTAATTTCATAATTTACACTACTTTGCACATTTTCGAATATTTTATTATTTTGTATAAAGGAAAATGTGTATGAATTTATATCCGGTATAAATTTTGATATATTATTAAATCTATTTGGATTCTCATCTTCATTTAAATTAAATTTTATTGACGTTATAAAGTCACTATAATCTTTCGTCATATGTGTGAACCAGGAAGAGTCTTCGGAACTGATTTTTTTAGAGAAATCGAAATCAAAAAGAACAAAATTTCCGTCTTTTATTCCAATATTATCAACTCTAGCATCTTTATGATAAATCCCATTGTAATGCAAACCGCTAAGTGCCTTACCAATATCCCATAAAAATTTGAGTATATTTTGTTCTATAATATCTTTTATTTTCTCTGACGGAAAAGAATTTAGAGGTGTTATTTTCTCCCACACTATGATATTTTCTTGGTCTATATACTTTATAATCCTTGGAAGGAAATTAAATAAATCATACACTTTTTTAATATAATTTTTTTTATCAATCCATATAGTATAATTAATATTAGAATCGCACGTTGTTAAAATATTAATTATATTTTTAGCTGTATGTTCACCTTTGAATTTCTGATAAACTCCAGATAATTCAGGAGTCACAAATACAAATGACATTCCATTACTACTTTTGACTTGAAAATCTTCTGATAGAGTATAAGGGGATAATCCCATAAATTTAAAAATAGCAAACATCTCATCTTCTTTTACATCCCCAAATTCTATAATATTCTTGAAACCTTGACTATATTCTTGTTTCGTATTTATTTCTTTATATTTTCGCATAGCTATAATATAATTTGAAAGTGTTTTTGAAAATTCAATTTTAACTTTTACACTAAATAATTTAGCCCATAAAAATTATAAAAGACACAAAAATCATATATATACTAAATGTCAACTTCATTATTACTGCACTGTTCGAGATTTCCCGATCTGTCGAATTACTATTTTTTACTGTATCTGAATAATTTGTAGCTTGATTACAATTAACACTTAAAGAAGATAAAACGGAACTAAACGGTCCTTGTATCCATTGTATACCAGTTCCAGCCCATGTAGAAGTAGGTCCTTCCCAAATACTTAACTTTACTCTGCTTGGTGAATTTGGGAATGTATCTGTATCATTCATATTCAGAGTTCGTAATAGAATATCATTTAATCTCCATTCATAATATGTTGGAAACCAAACAATACTATACGTGTTAAATGTATCAGACAAAACTATAGAAGTTTCGTGATATTGCGCATTAGCATTATATATATAATTTCCATTGTAAAAGAAATTTGTTTCTATTATTGAATTCTTATTGTCCTGATTCTGTATAATATTCAAATTAACTATATCTCCAGTATCCGCTTCAATATAAAATCCTGTAACAACATTTAATCCTTTTGAAGCTTTAATCGTCGCATCAACACGACCATATTGGAAAGTTTGCGACATTGCTATTCGCGAACCTCCAATATTCTTAATCAGACCTAGAGTAATATAAGTATTGTCTTGTGCGATATTGTTAGGATTGACCTCAGCGACTATATTCTGTTGATTATATGGAACTATAGAATTAAAATTAAATAATTTACAATTAACAGGTAAACTTGGAGCGACTAAAGTTGCATCTGTAACAGGATTCGGAGCCAAAGTAGTTATAACAGGAGAAACAGTAGTAACAACAGGTGGTAAAGTTGTAACAACAGGTGGTACAGTAGTAACAACAGGTGGTAAAACAGGTGGCACAGTAGTAACAACAGGTGGTAAAACAGGTGGTACAGTAGTAATAACAGGTGGTACAGTAGTAACAACAGGTGGTAAAACAGGTGGCAAAGTTGTAATAACAGGTGGTACAACAGGTGGAATACAAATATCTTTTAAGACTCCCACTAATATATTTTGTAGATCTCTTGTAAATCTACCAGAAGTT
>Ga0114970_10004195_pt1 | contig 10515 bp, 9 predicted proteins | sample M_140205_XF_Meta_FD_87030 | JGI IMG/M metagenome (GOLD analysis project Ga0114970, IMG submission 87030) | Freshwater microbial communities from Lake Montjoie, Canada to study carbon cycling - M_140205_XF_MetaG | ecosystem: Environmental > Aquatic > Freshwater > Lake | place: Lake Montjoie... | reverse complement strand
TCTAGACTCTCGCTTTGCGCCTCGGGGCGTAGCGTAGTGGCTAGCGCGCCTGCTTTGGGAGCAGGAGATCGGGAGTTCGAATCTCCCCGCCCCGACCAGTTCTTTTTAACTCGTAACTTAATTAGGAGTATTTGTGAAAAGCACCGTCGAGACACTTTCCCCAACACGCGTAAGACTCGACATTGAAGTTGCTTATAGTGAAATGACTTCGCATGTAGCTGATGCGTATAAGAAGGTAGCTACACAAGTAAACATTCCTGGTTTCCGTAAGGGAAAAGTTCCAGCTTCAATGATTGATCAAAGAGTTGGTCGTGGAACAGTTTTGGATGAGGCAATCAATGCAGCTCTTCCAGATTTCTATGGTCAGGCAGCTCGCGAACACACAGTTGCTGTTATTGGTCGTCCAGTTGTAGATGTTAAGGAGTTTGTCGATAACGAGAAGTTAGTTTTCACAGTTGAAGTAGATGTTCGTCCAGAAGTAACTTTGCCTGATTTTTCAAAGATTGTTATTGAAGTTGATGACGTAACAGTTTCTGAAGAGGATATCGATGAGCAGATTGAATCATTGCGTACACGATTTGGAACATTAACAACCGTTGATCGCGTAATTGCTAACGGAGACTTTGCAACTCTTGATATGAATGCATTTATCAATGGTGAAACTGTTGATGGTGGACAAGCAAATGATCTTTCATATGAAGTTGGTTCAGACAAAATGATCCCTGGACTAGATGAGATTTTGATTGGCATGAAAGTTGGCGAAACTAAGCGTTTTGACACTGAACTCGTTGGTCAGCAAGAAGGCGAAAAGGGTGAAGTAGAAGCAACTGTTAAGGCAGTTAAGGAACGCGAGCTTCCACCAGTTGATGATGCATTTGCAAAGCTTGCATCTGAGTTCGACACACTTGCAGAACTTCGTGAAGATTTCCGCGAGCGCCTAGGCCGCGTTAAGAAGATGGAACAAGGCACACAAGCACGTGATCGCCTAGTTGAAAAACTATTGGCAGATCTAGATATTCCAGTCCCAGATAATTTGGTTGAACTAGAAGTTAACGATCACCTTGAAGGCGAAGGCCGCATGGAAGATGCAGAACACCGCGCTGAAGTTGATGGCCAGGTCCGTTCATCACTTAAGTCAGATTTCTTGCTAGATGCAATCGTTCAGACCGAAGATGTTCAGGTAACTGAAGTCGAATTAACTGAATATTTGGTCCGTACTTCACAGCGTTATGGAATGGCCCCACAGCAGTTTGCTGAGGAACTACAAAAGGCCGGACAGATTTCGCAGTTGGTTGCAGAAGTAACTCGTGCAAAGGCTTTGGCTTCTGTGCTTGGTCGCATCACTGTTAAGGACCCATCAGGTGCGGTTATTGACCTTGAAGCTTTACGTCCTGTGCCACAACCATCTGATCTTGTTGAAGAGGCGTAACTCCTCTTTTTTAAGTTTTTAGGCTCTAAGCGCTCTGCTCAGAGCGAACACAGCACAGTTCACGCATGTATTTCGAGTAATCGGGAAGCATTTGGCCTGCTTAATTGTTAGGGTCACTACAGGTAAAAATACGGGAGGCAATTAACGTGGATTTAGAAAACAAAATGAGGGACAAGATTTACTACCGCTTGCTTGAAGAGCGCATTGTTTTCTTGTCAGGTGAAGTTCGCGATGACATGGCCAATATGGTTTGTGCTCAGTTACTTCTCCTATCTTCTTTAGATCCAAAGAAAGATATTTTCGTCTACATCAACTCACCAGGCGGATCTGTTACTGCTGGTATGGCAATCTTCGACACGATGCAGTTAATTCCAAATGATGTTGCAACAGTTACCTTTGGAATGGCTGCATCAATGGGTCAGTTCCTTCTAACTTCAGGAACAAAAGGAAAGCGTTATGCAACTAACAGCTCTCGCATCTTGATGCACCAGCCACTTGGTGGAATCGGTGGAACTGCAATTGATATTCGTATTCAGGCAGAACAGATGGCAATTACTAAGCAAACTCTTTCAGAGTTAAATGCTTTGCACACGGGTCAGACTTTAGAAAAGATTCTTGCAGACTCAGATCGCGATAATTGGTTCAATGCCAACGATGCAAAGGATTACGGCTTTGTAGATCACGTAGTTACTTCTTTGGGACAAATCACTGGAGGAAAAGAGTAATGACGATTCAAGAGATTAACTCACGCTACGTTCTTCCAACTGTTGAAGAAAAAACTGCTTATGGATACAAGCGTCAAGATCCATACACAAAGCTATTTGAAGAGCGCATCATTTTCATGGGTCAACCAATTGATGACACTGTGGCTAACGATGTTATGGCGCAGCTTTTAACTCTGGAATCTATGGATCCAGATCGCGACATCATGATCTACATCAACTCACCTGGTGGATCTTTCACAGCGTTAACTGCCATCTATGACACTATGCAGTTTGTTCGCCCAGACATCAGCACAATTTGCTTGGGTCAAGCAGCATCTGCAGCAGCGGTAATTCTTGCAGGCGGTGCAAAGGGCAAGCGTTATGCACTAGAACATTCACGTATTTTGATTCACCAACCTTCATCAGAAGGTGGCGGCCAGGCATCTGATATCGAAATTCAAGCTCGCGAAATCGATCGAATCACTCGCTTGCAAGAAGATCTTTTGTCACGCCACGTTGTGAAATCATCTGAAGAAATTCGCAAAGACATTGAACGCGACAAGATCCTTACTGCATATGAAGCCGTTGAATACGGAATCATTGATCAAGTTTTGGCATCACGTAAGGCTAAGCCAGCCAAGTAATCTATTCGCATGAAACTATTTGAGCCGGGCTCCCTTTGGTCAATCAAGGGATACCGGCTCTTTTGGTTTTCTACAACAATTTTCGTTTTAGGTGCATCAGCATTTCCAATTGCACTTGCTGTAACTGTCCTTGATGCAGGTGGTTCTGCTACATCTTTAGGTTTAATTCTTGGCGCACGAATACTTGCAAGCGTTGTATTTGCTCCAATTGCAGGTGTCTGGGTAGATCGATTGCCTCGAAAACAAGTGATGATTACTGCAGATCTTTTTAGAGCAGCAGTAGTTTTTTCAATGGTTTTTGTTTCTGCTCCAACTCTTCCTAGTTACATACTGGGAATCGCAGTGCTTCTGGTTGGTATTGGCGATGCATTTGGTGCATCAGCTGCTGGTGCGATTATGCCCAGCTTGGTTCCTGAAGATAAATTACCGGCCGCAAATGTTGCGCGAAATATTGTCGTCCGAACTGCAACAATTCTTGGTCCAGGAATTGGTGGATTATCAATTTTCTTATTAGGTGGGCGACTGACCTTTTTATTTACAGCATTAGCATTCGCACTGGGAACATATTTTTTAAGCAAAATTCAAGAAGATATTAATGGTGATAAGAAGCCACAAGAAAATTTCTTTGTAGAACTTCGCGAAGGTCTGCGAACTGTGCGAGATATTCCTTGGATTGGCGCAATGATTCTCATGGTGTCATTTCAATTAATGGCGGTTATTGCAGCCGAAGAGGTACTACTGCCAATTATTACAAGGCGTGAATTTAACTCCAACACCCCATTTGCTATTGCAACCTCAGCTTTTTCAATTGGCGCTATTGTGTCGGCAATATTGTGTGTGAAAATAAAAGTAAAGCATGAGGGCTATGTATCAATTTTTATGTGGGCATTTGTCATCATCGCTCCTTTGTCACTGGCCTTTCCAATTTCTGAAACCTTTGTCGTTGTTGCTTTCTTACTTTCAGGTTTTTCTGTTGGACCTTGGGAGGCATGGTGGTCCTCCGCTGTACAACGCGAAGTTCCTACACATTTACAAGGTCGGGTCTTTTCTATTGATCACATGGGTTCAACTGGATTAATGCCGATTGGAATGGCGATAGTTGGTCCGGCCGTTGCATTATTTGGCGAGAAGGAGTTACTTATTGGAGCTTCAATTTTCCATTTAATTGCGTGCGTTGCAATTCTTCGAGTTCCTGGTGTGAAAGATATGCGAATGCCAGCTAATTATTCTCAGGGCGAACAGGGTCAGGCGTAAAAACCCACACATAAAAAGCCGTATGAATCTAAAATTTGCCCATGACCAGAATTGGCGAAACTAGCGACCTGCTGAAATGTTCCTTTTGCGGAAAAACTCAGAAGCAGGTTAAAAAATTAATTGCCGGCCCTGGCGTTTATATCTGCGATGAATGTATCGAACTCTGTAACGAGATCATTGTTGAGGAACTCTCCGAAGCAACCTCTTTAGGTTTAGCCGAGCTTCCAAAGCCACAGGAAATCTTTGAATTCTTAGATCAATATGTCATTGGTCAAAATCGTGCCAAGAAGTCTTTATCTGTTGCGGTCTACAACCACTACAAGCGCGTTCAAAGCGGCAATCGCGAAGATCAAATTGAATTAGCCAAATCAAATATTTTATTACTTGGTCCAACTGGTTGCGGTAAGACTCTTATGGCACAAACACTGGCTCGCATGCTCAATGTTCCCTTTGCAATCGCTGATGCAACCGCGCTTACTGAAGCTGGTTATGTTGGTGAAGATGTTGAAAATATTTTGCTTAAGCTTTTGCAAGCCGCAGATTACGATGTTAAAAAAGCGGAAACTGGAATTATTTATATCGATGAAATCGATAAAGTTGCACGCAAATCTGAAAATCCATCTATTACCCGAGATGTATCAGGTGAAGGCGTTCAGCAAGCACTTCTAAAAATTCTTGAAGGTACTGTGGCTTCCGTACCTCCTCAGGGTGGTCGCAAGCATCCACATCAGGAATTTATCCAAATTGATACAACAAATGTTTTGTTTATCGTCGGTGGTGCCTTTGCAGGTCTTGAAAAAATTATCGAGAGCCGCGTTGGTAAATCAGGTGTTGGTTTCAACGCAACACTTCAAGATGCCGCAGATAAGAATCGCAAAGATATCTTTGCTGATGTAATGCCAGAGGATTTATTAAAGTTTGGAATGATTCCAGAGTTCATTGGTCGCTTGCCTGTACTTACAAGTGTTGAAAACTTGGACAAAGAAGCGCTTATGCAGATTCTGACCGAGCCAAAGAATGCACTCGTTAAGCAGTATCAACGTCTGTTTGATCTAGATAACGTCGAACTGGAATTTGATTGTGAAGCCCTTGATGCAATTGCAGATTTGGCTCTAGACCGTGGCACTGGCGCGCGAGGTCTTCGCGCAATCATGGAATCAGTACTTCTAGGTGTGATGTATGACGTACCTAGCCGTGGAGATATTGCAAAGGTCAGTGTGACCAAAGATTGCATCCAAAACGGGGCAGAACCAACATTTGTTAAACGCACTGGAGATATTCCAAAGCGTTCACGCGGAACTAAAGGTCAAGAGGAGAAGAGCGCGTAATCTAGACTGCTCCTCATGTCCGGCGACCTAGCATCTGGTTTTTCACCAGCAGATATCGAAGCACCCCTCTATAAAAAGTGGGTTGATGCTGGCTATTTCACTGCTGATGCGGCTTCAAGTAAAGAAGCTTTTTCGATTGTTTTGCCGCCTCCAAATGTGACTGGTGTTTTACATATTGGTCACGCCTTAGATCAGACATTGCAAGATTGTTTATCGCGCATGAAGCGCATGAAGGGCTTTGAAGTTTTATGGTTACCTGGAATGGACCATGCAGGTATCGCGACACAAAACGTTGTTGAAAAACAGTTAGCAGCAGATGGAAAGTCACGCCATGATCTTGGGCGGGAAGAGTTTGTTAAGAAAGTTTGGGAATGGAAAGCCGAATCTGGTGGAGCGATTCTTGAGCAAATGAAACGTTTGGGATCTTCAGTTGATTGGTCGCGCGAACGTTTCACAATGGATGAAGCAATGTCTAACTCCGTTGTGACTCTATTTAAAAAGATGCACGATGCTGGACTAATTTATCGCGCCGAAAGAATTATCAACTGGTGTCCACGTTGCTTAACCGCACTTTCAGATATTGAAGTAGAGCATCAAGATGATGCTGGCGAATTCGTTTCAGTTCGTTACGGTGAAGGCGAACAAAGCATTACTGTCGCAACTACTCGCCCCGAAACAATGATGGGCGATGGCGCAGTTGCAGTTCATCCAGATGATCCACGCTACAAGCACATGGTTGGCACAACGGTTCTTTTGCCGCTTGTTAACCGAATGATTCCAATTATTGCCGATGAGTTAGTTGATCCTGATTTTGGAACAGGCGCAGTAAAAGTAACTGCAGCCCATGACCCAAATGACTTTGAAATGGCCGTTCGACACAATGTGCCTTTTGTTGTCATCATGAATGAGCACGGCGTTATGGATGGCACGGGTACTGAATTTGATGGTATGGACCGCTTCGAAGCACGTGTGGCAGTTGTAGAAAAGCTTCGTTCAATGGGACGAATCGTTGCCGAAAAGCGTCCATATATTCACGCAGTTGGTCACTGTTCACGTTGCGATACAACTGTTGAACCGCGTTTATCTAAGCAATGGTTCGTAAAAGTTGCACCACTTGCTAAAGCATCTGCAGATGCAGTGCGAAATGGTTCAGTAACAATTGAACCTAAAGAGTTAGAACCTCGATATTTTGATTGGGTAGACAACATGCATGACTGGTGTATTTCGCGTCAGTTATGGTGGGGACACCGAATTCCAGTTTGGTATGGACCAAACGATGAAGTTGTAGTTGTAGGTCCTGGCGAATCAGCCCCAGCGGGATTTACTCAAGATCCAGATGTTTTGGATACCTGGTTCTCATCTGGCCAGTGGGCGTTTTCAACTTTTGGCTGGCCCGAGAAAACTGCAGATCTTGCAAAGTTTTATCCAACTTCAGTGCTTGTAACTGGCTATGACATTTTGTTCTTCTGGGTTGTTCGAATGATGATGATGAGCACCTTTGCCATGGACGGTGTGCCACCGTTTAAAACAATCATGTTGCATTGTCTGGTGCGCGATCAATTTGACAAGAAGATGTCAAAGAGTCGCGGAAATGTTATCGACCCAATCGAATTTATGGATAAGTACGGCGCAGATGCATTGAGATTTACTTTGGCCCGAGGTGCAAATCCTGGAACAGATCAAGCCCTGGCCGAAGATTGGATTGGCGGCTCTCGTAACTTTGCAACCAAACTTTGGAATGCAACGCGCTTTGCAATGATGAACGGCGCAACAGTTCAAGGGGAACTGCCAGCAGTTGAGTCACTGAATGCAATTGATAAGTGGATTCTTAGCCGTTTGTCTCAAACAATTTCTGAAGTTGATTCTTTATTTGAAAAATATGAGTTTGCCCGCGCTTGCGAACTTTTGTACCACTTTGCCTGGGATGACCTTTGCGATTGGTACCTTGAACTATCTAAGGAAGTTTTTGCAGGTTCTGATTCGGCTCAAACTAAGCGTGTACTGGGCCATGTTCTGGATCAATTATTACGCCTACTTCATCCAGTAATGCCCTTTATTACTGAGCAGCTTTGGACAACGCTTACTGGTGGGGAATCACTTGTAGTTGCACAGTGGCCTGTAGCAAATGCTGAACATGTAGATTCAAAATCTGAAAAACTTGTATCACAAATGCAAGAAATCATTACTGATGTGCGCCGTTTCCGTAATGACCAAGGAATTAAGACATCTGCCAAGATTCCTGCGCGTTTTGTAGCTAATGGCGAAATCGCAGAGTACGCCAGTGCTATGGCATTTGTATTACGCCTTGAACTAGGTGAGATCACACCAAGTGCCAAAGTTGATATTGGATCCGTTCAAGTTGAATTTGATTTAACCGAATCAATCGATGTGGTCGCAGAACGCGCTCGACTAGAAAAAGATTTAGCTGCTGCGAACAAGGACAAGCAAACTGCCGAAGTTAAATTAAACAACGAAGGCTTTATGGCAAAAGCACCCGAAAATGTATTAACTGAAATTCGTGAACGTTTAGTTAAAACAAGTGCAGACATTGAACGTATTACCACCCAACTTGCTGCACTTGCACAAGCATGATTATTTCTCCTGACGATCAAGAGCGGGTAGATGCTATTGAGCAGGCTTTGCTAGCAAGATGGCCAGAAACACGGATTGCGCCTTCAACTGAGCGGATCGCTGCCCTAGTCGATATTTTGGGATCGCCGCAACTTACTTATCCAACAATTCATGTTGGCGGTACAAATGGGAAAACCACCACGTCTCGAATGATTGATTCACTGCTTTTTGCTCACGGTCTACGCACCGGAAGATTTACAAGTCCACACCTTGAAACTTACCGAGAACGAATTGCAATCAATGGTGAGCCGATTGATCCTAAAGATTTAGTTTTTGCTTACAACGATATTGCTGCGTACTTAGATTTAATGGATACCAAATTCGAGCACCCCATTTCATTTTTTGAAGCAGTAACTGCACTTGCCTTTGTTGCCTTTGCTGAACACCCCGTAGATGTTGGAGTTATCGAGGTAGGCATGGGTGGCGAATGGGATGCAACTAATGTCATCGATGCCGATGTTTCGGTAATCATGCCTATTGGCTTTGACCATATGGAGTACTTGGGAAACACCTTGCATGAAATTGCGGCCACGAAGGCTGGAATTATCAAAGAGGGTGGCTTCATTGTTTTGGCGCAACAAGAGCCAGAGGCAGCAAAAGAATTAATTAGAAAAGCTGCCGAAGTTGGTGCCGATATTGCACGCGAAGGAATTGAGTATTCAGTGACATCCCGCGCCGTAGCCGTTGGTGGACAACTTATTACGATTCAAGGAATGCACGACACTTACGATGAGATTTTTCTGCCACTTCACGGAAAGCACCAGGCCTCAAACGCAGCCAGTGCGCTAGTTGCCGTTGAAGCATTCTTTGGTGATCAACCATTAGATATCGAAGCCGTGCGCGCTGGTTTTGCTGCAGTGACATCACCGGGTCGCTGCGAAGTTATTCACCGCGACCCAACTGTAATTTTGGATGCTGCACATAATCCTCATGGTGCAAAAGCTTTGTCGGAGACTTTAAAGAGTGAGTTTAACTTTGATGAAATCGTGGCAGTTGTTGGTGTCTTTGCCGATAAGGATGCCACTGGAATCTTGCAAGAATTAGAGCCAATTGTTGATCATGTAATCGTTACTCAAAGTACATCGTCTCGAGCTATGAGTTCGACTGAACTTGAAAAGATTGCATCATCGATTTTTGGCAGTGATCGAGTTTTTGAAATTAGTGATTTGCATACCGCACTTGATCGCGCAGTAACTGATGCAGTTAGGCCATTGAGTGATGACAGCGTTGGGATAATCGTTACGGGCTCGGTAGTTACTGTTGGCGAATCGAAAACGTATTTAAGAAAGAAATTTGCGAAATGAAAGTTCTTGGCGCATCAGTCTTAGTAATGGAAAGCCTAACTCTGGGCTTTGCTATTTTATTGGCAACTAAAGATCATTCTGCCGCGGCATTAATTTACGGGTCAGTGATTTCGCTACTGCTGTTCTTAACGGCTGGAGTTCTCAAGCGACGTTCAGGTTTCTATATTGGCTCGATCATGCAGATTTTCATGATTGCATTTGGCTTCGTTATTCCCGCCTTTTTTCTTATAGGGGTGGTTTTTGTAGGACTGTGGGCCGCGGCCATCATTGTTGGCCGAAAGGGTGAAGCCGCTCGCGCAGCTTTCGTGGCGCAGGCAGGGGAAAAGCCCTAATAGACTAGGTGGGTGAGCACAGAGAAAACCCTAATCCTGGTCAAGCCCGATGGAGTCCGTCGCGGTCTTGTTGGCGAAGTTATTTCTCGTGTAGAAACTAAGGGATATTCCATCGAAGCGTTACGCATGCTTAATGCAGATCGCGCATTACTCGAACAACATTATGCAGAACATATTGGCAAGCCATTTTATGAACCACTCGTTGAGTTCATGATGTCTGGTCCAATTGTCGCCATGGTTGCATCAGGAAATCGCGTCATTGAAGGTTTTCGTTCTTTAGCTGGTGTCACAGATCCAACAGTTGCTGCGCCCGGAACTATTCGTGGCGATCTTGCAAGAGATCAAGGCACCAAAGTTGTTCAGAATATTGTGCACGGTTCAGATTCACCAGAATCAGCTGCGCGCGAAATTCAAATTTTCTTCCCTAATTAATCAAGGAGTAAAAAAGTATGAGCTCAACAAACAAGATGTCCTTTATTGGCCGCGATATGGCGGTTGACCTTGGAACAGCGAACACGCTTGTATATGTTCGCGGACGTGGAATTGTGTTGAATGAGCCATCAGTAGTTGCGGTCAATCAAGACACTGGCGGAATTTTGGCCGTAGGTCTTGAAGCAAAAAAGATGATTGGTCGTACTCCTGGAAACATCGTTGCTATCCGCCCGCTCAAAGATGGTGTGATTGCTGACTTCGAAACAACTGAGCGCATGCTTCGTTATTTCATTCAAAAAGTTCACCGCCGTCGTTATTTGGCCAAGCCTCGTATCGTTGTGTGCGTGCCTTCTGGAATCACTGGCGTAGAACAGCGCGCAGTAAAAGATGCAGCATATGCAGCTGGCGCACGCAAGGTGTACATCATTGAAGAACCAATGGCAGCAGCGATTGGTGC
>Ga0114970_10004194_pt1 | contig 10516 bp, 9 predicted proteins | sample M_140205_XF_Meta_FD_87030 | JGI IMG/M metagenome (GOLD analysis project Ga0114970, IMG submission 87030) | Freshwater microbial communities from Lake Montjoie, Canada to study carbon cycling - M_140205_XF_MetaG | ecosystem: Environmental > Aquatic > Freshwater > Lake | place: Lake Montjoie... | reverse complement strand
TTGCTGACCGGCACCAGATCCTTCGCGGGGTCAAAGGGTAGTTTTGCATAGACGTGAGGATTGATCGTGATGGTGCCGGTAGTCGCGCCGATCAAGGTATAACCGTCTGCCGGCGCCTTGGCGCCGATTTCAGTGCCTATGATGCCATTGGCGCCAGCGCGGATATCGAGCACAAACTGTTGCTGCAGATTTTCACTGACCTTTTGCAGCATTGGCCGCAAAACGATATCGAGTCCGCCACCGGCGGCGAATGGCACGATGACGCGCACCGGCTTGCTCGGGTAGTTTTGTGCGGAGGCTGGATTACCTGCAGTCATGCAGGTGGCGGCGATTAAAGTAGAGATGACAAAACGCATTTTTCTTCCTATGAGTTTCGTAGAGCGCTGCCGATTGTAAGTGTTTTTTGTTCCTGATCGCAGACACAGTCTCATCCAAAATAGCTTGGGCCTGAACGTGGGCGTGAATTTCATATGCATGGCCGCCCGTGAATTGGCATGAGATCTTCTCGTTACCCGAATGCACCGGTGTTTAATAGCCCTGTATGGCGCGCCGGCGCTGTTCCTCGTATTGCTGTTGCTGCAGTTGGCGCCGTTGAGCATCCTGCTGCGCTTGCTGTTGCCGCAACAAAGCCTCCTGTTCCTGCTGACGGCGGGCGTTGAGGCGTTCATTTTCTAATGCCTGTATGGTTTGTGCGTCACGTGCTGCCCGCTGGCGTGCCTCGGATTCGCTTTCCATCGCCTGGCGCCGCGCTTGCATGTCTTCGGTGCGGCGCTGGGCATCGAGGCGCTGGCGTTCGTATTCCTGCTGGCGCTTGTAGCGGGCCTGCTCGGCTTCGTTGCCGCGGGTAACCTGCTCGGCCAGCGCGCGATTATGCTCAAGCTCGCGTGCCTGTTGCGAGATTGATGCTTCTCTTTGCTGCTCAAGCGTGCGGGAACGCGCGAGGTTTTCCCGCGCCTCGAGTTCGGTGCGCAGCCGTTCAACTTCGGCTTCCATTTTTATGGCACGTGCGCGTTCTTCCAGCACGCGTGCCGCGGCAGCGGTTTGGTTGGCCCGAACGTTCCAGTAGACACCGTAGGCAAGGCAGCACGCCAGCAGCGCGAAGACAAAGTTTCTGGTGCTCATAAGGGTGTTGACACTCTGCGGTTGTGACTCATCACCATGGTAATTATCCATCCTGCTATCGGTGTCTGCCAATACTGCTGGCGAACTAAACCCTGGCGCAATCTGCATACAGTCGGCAGGCGTTGCACGCCAAAATGCCCCGGTGAACCGCGCGGGCGGCCGATCAGTTATGCTTCGACGCTTTCAGGTGGCGGGAGCAGATGCAATGGCATGGCAATATACAAAAGGTCTGCATGACATCGGCAATGGTTGTTATGCATGGTTGCAGCCGGATGGCGGCTGGGGGTTCAGTAACTCGGGTTTGATCGTTGATGGCGGCGAGACGCTGCTGGTCGACACGCTGATGGATTTGGCGCATACGCGCGAAATGCTCGACGGCTACCGTGCCGCGGTGCCTGCAGCCGCGCGTATTGGCACACTCGTCAATACGCATTCCAACGGTGACCACACCTACGGCAATCAGTTGCTTGCCGGTGCGCGCATGATTGCCAGTCGCGCCTGTGCCGAGGAAATGGCACAAAGACCGCCTGAAGAACGTGCGGCGATGATGCGCAATTGGCGCGATTACGGCGAGGCGGGTGCCGCCTGGCATGATCTCTACGACGGCATCTTTGATTTTGAAGGTCTCGTCTATACTCCGCCGACCGAGGTCTTTGATGACGCGCTCACGGTGCGGGTGGGGGACAAAGAGGTGCGTCTAACGATGGTCGGGCCGGCGCATACGCGCGGCGACGTGCTGGTGCACCTGCCGGCCGACCGCACGGTGTTCACGGGCGACATTTTGTTTATCGGCGGTCATCCGGTGTCGTGGGACGGACCGATTTCTAACTGGATCGCCGCCTGCGAAAAAATCCTTGCCTGGGATGTTGATGTCATCGTGCCCGGCCACGGGCCGGTGACCGACAAGGCGGGCGTTCGCGCAGTCAAACACTATTTTGAATATCTGACCGTCGAAGCGCGTAAGCGTTACGATGCCGGCATGAGTGAAGCGGAGGCGGGGCTGGATATTTCGCTCGACGGTTTTCGCGACTGGATCGACGGCGAGCGCGTGATCGTCAACGTTGCCACACTTTATCGCGAATTCAGCGGCAACCCGCGCAAGCCCAATGTGCTGGAATTTCATGCGCGTATGGCGCGCCTGCGCAAACCACGCGCCCAACGCTGATATACAAGGAACCCGGATGAAGATAGAACTCGACGAAACCCATGACTCCAAACGCACGAGCTGGGTGGCCACAGCGCAGGGGCACCGCGACTTTCCGCTGCAGAACCTGCCGCTGGGTATATTCAGTATCGATGGCGATGCGCCACGCGGCGGTATCGCGATCGGGGAGTCGATTTTTGATCTAAAGGCGGCGTTGGGTGCCGGTTTGTTTAGCGGTGCTGGCGAAACCGCCGCTGCGGCGGCAAGTGGAGCAACGCTTAACCCGCTGCTGGCGCTGGGCGCAGAGCCGCGCCGCGCGTTGCGCCGTCGTGTGTTTGCCTTGCTCTCTGCGGAAGGCACGGACAACGCGGCCGCGCAAAAAATCACATCGAGTCTGCTGCACGAGGCGGCGCGTTGTGTGTTGCATGTGCCGTCGCGCATCGGCGCCTACACCGATTTTTACGCCGGTATTCATCACGCCACCAACGGTGGCTTGCGCAGAAATGCAAACCCGCCGCTGGCCGCGAATTATAAATACGTGCCGGTGGCGTATCACAGCCGCGCGTCGAGTATCCGCGCCTCGGGTTTTCCGGTAAGGCGTCCACACGGTCAAACCGATGTGGTGCCTAATCAGCCGGCATTTGGTCTTACCCGTAAACTTGATTTTGAGCTTGAACTTGGTATGTGGATCGGTTCCGGCAACGTGCTGGGCGAGCCAGTGCCGATTGGCCGAAGCGGCGAGCAGTTGGCGGGACTGTGTTTGCTCAACGATTGGTCGGCGCGCGATATTCAGCGTTGGGAGTCGGCGCCGCTGGGACCGTTTCTGGCGAAAAATTTCTGCACGACGGTTTCGCCATGGATCATCACCACCGAGGCTTTGCTGCCGTTCCGTATCGCACAGGCTGTGCGGCCGGAAGGTGATCCGCGCCCGCTCGATTATCTGTGGGATGACGAAGATCAAAATAACGGCGCGTTTGATATCGAGCTCGAGGCGCTGATTTTGACGCCATCAATGCGGGCAAAAAAAATGCCCGCGCAGCGTATCTCATTGACCAATACGCGGCATCTGTATTGGACGCTGGCACAATTGGTCGCGCATCACACTTGCGGTGGGTGCAATCTCGAGCCCGGCGATTTGTTCGGCAGCGGCACCATCTCAGCGCCCGATGCCAGCGGTTTTGGCAGTTTTGCCGAACTCAGTTTTGATGGCAGACAACCACTTACGCTGGCCTCGGGAGAGCAGCGCGCCTTTCTTGAAGACGGTGATGAACTGGTCTTGCGCGCGCTGGCGCGGCGCGAGGGCTTTGCCGCGATCGGCTTTGGCGATTGCCGCGGCACCATCGTCGCCTCGCTCTAGCCGGTCGATGTCCCGATTGCCGACGGCGTAAGCCCTCCGTAAGGATTGCGCGCGATCATGGGCGGTGTCGGGTCTGCGTCCAGGTTGTTGGGCGCAGGCAATTTTCTTTAATGTATTCGACTTGTGTTCGACGCCAAGCCGGGGAGTTTCATCATGACAAAGCTGATCGCATGCTTGCTGCCTTTTTTCTGGTCCTGTCTGGCCTTTGCCGAAGACGTCAAAGATGCGCCGATTCCGACTGAAATGAACTGGATTGGTATCGCCGTTTTTGCGTTCATATTCTTTGGCGGTTCATTTGGTTTTATCGCTCTGGTCTGGTGGAAAGGCCGTGGCAAGAAAGCTGATCAGGATACGCCGGCTAAATAATCCATCAGGCAGGATGCGCGCGGGCACACAAACCGCCCCCGATCAACACTGATCGCACGGGTGTTGTTCATCGCCCGTCTGCCGTCTGGCGGCGGATACGCTATGCTTCGCCTCCCGCGAGGCCGGCAATCACATCCCCTTGTGCTGTTCCGGTTTGCGGCTTTACATTCAAACGGAGACAGTGATGGGTGCAACGGATGTTGTAGCGCAATTTGTAACCTCGGTGAAGACGCAGGATCTGCCGCAGGAGGCGCTGCGGCGTGCGCGCACCGCGCTGCTCGATTGCATCGGTTGTGCGATCGCCGGTGCCAAATATTCCTCGAGTGGGCTATTGCTCGATTTCATTCGCGACTGCGGCGGCGCGCCGCAGGCCACGGTGGTCGGCACCAACCTTAGAACCTCGGCCCCCGACGCTGCATTGGCCAACGGTATGTTGTCCTCGGCGCTGTTATACGAAGACACCTGTTTGATCATGCCCGGGCACGCCACCGCCACGCTGCTGCCAGTGCTGCTGGCGCTCGGCGAAACACGGCATCTTTCCGGGCAGGCGCTGCTTGAAGCCTATATCGTCGGCTTTGAGCTGGAAGCTGCACTCGGTCCGGCGATTGGCCCCGATCACTACGAACGCGGCTGGCATGCCACGGCCACCGTCGGCACCATGGGGGCCACTGCGGCGGCGTGTCGTTTGCTCGGCCTTGATGCGGAGCGCGTGCGCATGGCCCTCGGTATTGCGACTTCGCTGGCCGCCGGTTCGCGGCAGAATTTCGGCGCCATGATGCAGGCCTTTCACTCCGGCGTTGCCGCGCGCAACGGCATCACCGCGGCTTTACTGGCGCAACGCGGTTTTACCGCCGATCCGGCGATCCTCGAAAGCCGTATGGGATTTTGTAATCTTTACGGCATCGGTACCGGCAAGCTCGATGCAGCGATGGCGACACTGGGTCGCGATTTCGCGCTGCTCGGGCCCAACTTGTATCTCAAGCTCTATCCCTGTGGTTTTCCATTACAGCGGCCGATCGATTGCGCGCTTGAGCTGGCCAATGCGCATGACCTGAAGGCGGACGACATCGAGGAGATCTGCTGCGGTGTGCATTACCTGATTCCAGAGACGGTGTTTCACGTCAATCCGCAGACCGGGCTGCAGGGGCGCACCAGTATTCCTTATTGTGTGGCGCGCGCTATTATCGACCGGCGTATGGGGCTGGCGCAGTTCTCTGATGAGAAAGTGCAGGACCCGGTAGTGCGCGCGCTGATGGCGCGTGTGAAGACCGTGGTGCCTGCGGAGTTGAGCCGCGAGGCGCTGCGCGGCAAGGTCAATGCGATCGCCGCCCCGGCGGTGATGGAGATCGTCCTGCGCGACGGGCGCACTCTAAATACGCGCGTCGAGCAATTTCGCGGCGCCGGCGAGCGTCCGCTCAGCGATCTGGAGGTGGTCACCAAGTTTCGCGAATGCGCCGGCATGGTGCTCGATGCGCCGCGCGTTGAACGCGCCCTCGACATGATCACCCATCTCGACGCGCTCGGCGATACGGCGGAACTCGCCGTTCTGCTCGCCGCCTCGTAAAACCAGCGCCGGAGCCGGCGCACAGGCGCCAGTGGATGCGCTATGATGCTCGGCGGTAGCACGCGGAGGGGCCTCAGCGCCCCCCGCCGTGTCGGTTAGAGTCCGGATAAACAATACTTGCCAAATAGGCAAATCATCGGAGGGGTTCATGGCAAAACTCAACATCAACGGCAGGACGCATGACGTCAAGGTCGAAGCCGACACACCACTGTTGTGGGCGATACGCGAACAGGTTGGCCTGACAGGTACCAAATACGGCTGCGGTGTTGCGCAGTGCGGCGCCTGTTCGGTGCATATCAACGGTGAGTTACGGCGTTCCTGCGCCATTCAGGTCTCGACTGTGAAGGCCTCGGACAAGATCGTTACCATTGAAGGTCTGTCGCGCAACAGTTCCCACCCGGTGCAAAAAGCCTGGCTTGAAGTCGACGTGCCGCAATGCGGTTACTGCCAGTCGGGGCAGTTGATGGCGGCTGCCTCTTTACTGAAGAAAAATCCGAATCCGAGCGACAAGGATATTGACGAGGCGATGACCAATATCTGCCGCTGCGGTACCTACCAAAGAATCCGTGCGGCCGTGCATGTCGCCGCCGGTATGGCCAAAGGCGGTGCCGCCGCCAAAGCCAAAGCCTAGGCCGGGGGAGAATAATCATGACGACACCAAAAAAATCCGCGCTTGCTAACAGCGCACGCCGTAAATTTTTGATCTCTACCGCTGCCGCAGGCGGCGGACTGGCGATCGGTATGCAACTGCCGTTTGCTGCCAACGCAGCGGACGCCAAGGCCGCTACTGGTGCCGAGGTCAATGCATGGGTGGTGATCAAGCCGGACAACACCTGTGTGATCCGTATTGCCCGCTCGGAAATGGGGCAGGGCACCGAGACCGGTCTGGCGCAGCTGGTTGCAGAGGAACTCGAATGCGCATGGAAAAACGTGACCACTGAATTCATTACGCCTGGTCAGAATCTCGCGCGTAAACGCGTGTGGGGTGAGATGGGCACCGGCGGCAGCCGCGGTATCCGCACATCGGAAGATTATGTGCGTCGCGGCGGCGCCATTGCCCGCGTCATGCTGTTGCAGGCGGCGGCTGAGGAGTGGAAGGTGCCGGTCGGCGAGTTGACCGTCGCCGACGGTGTGATCACGCATGCGGCCTCGAAGCGTTCAACTACCTATGGCAAGGTCGCGACGGCAGCGTCCAAACTGACGCCGCCGGATGCCAAGAGCATTACGCTCAAGGACCCGCGCACCTGGAAAATCGCCGGCCAGCCCTTAAAGCGCATCGGCACGCCGACGCGGCTTGATGGTTCCCTCGTTTACGCTATCGACCTGAAACTGCCCGGCATGCTCAATGCGGCGATTAAGGCCTGCCCGGTGTTTGGCGGCAAGCTGGTCAGTTTCGATAACGACAAGATCGCCGGCCTGCCTGGGGTCAAGCGTGCGATACGTGTCAATGACTTTACCGTCGCGGTGGTGGCCGACACCTGGTGGCATGCGAAAAAAGCGCTTGATGCACTGCCTATCGTCTGGGATGAAGGCCCCAACGCCAAACAGTCGAGCGCGACGATTGCCGAGCGTTTGAAAGAAGGCCTGACAGCGACGACTAACGTGCACGCTTTCCGCAATGAGGGCGATGCGTTGAAAGCGATTGCCGGTGCGGTGAAAAAAGTCGATGCCGTCTACACCACGCCGTTTGTGCCGCACATCACCATGGAGCCGATGAACTGTACCGCGCGCATTACCGCGGACAAGGCGGAAATCTGGGTGGCGACGCAGAACGCCGAAGCATCGCTGGCGGCCTTGTCCGAGCAGTCGGGCCTGCCGCTGGCACAGTGCGAGGTCTACCGCCATGTGCTCGGTGGCGGCTTCGGTCGTCGCGGCGGCAATCAGGACTTCGTGCGCCAGGCGGCAGATATCGCCAAGCAGTTTCCCGGCACGGCGGTGAAAATGATCTGGAGCCGTGAAGAAGATATTACGCATGATTTCTTCCGTCCGATTTCACAGTGCAAGATGAGCGCCGGGCTCGATGCCAACAACAAGCTGGTCGGCTTGCATGTGCGTGTTTCCGGACAGTCGATCAATGCCTGGGTGAATCCGGCGGCGATCCCCGGGGGCTACAAGGATGATCGGCAATTACAAGGCTTTGATTCGAAGCCCGGTGATGCGCAACTCGGTTACGCCGTGCCGAATCTGCTCGTTGAGTATTCGATGCGCAACACCCACGTGCCGGTCGGCGCATGGCGTGGCGTTAATACCAACCAGAACGGCCTCTACATGGAATGCTTCATGGAAGAGGTGGCGCGGGCGGCCGGCGCGGATTCGCTGGAGTTTCGGCGTGAAATGATGGCGAAGTTTCCCAAGCACCTTGGCGTTTTGAATGCGGTAGCTGAGAAGGGCGACTGGGGCAAACCGCTGCCGCCCGGCGTGTTTCGCGGCATCGCGCAGTTCATGGGCTACGGTAGTTATTCGGCGGCGACCGCCGAGGTGTCTGTGAGTCCGTCAGGCGAAGTGAAAGTTCATCGCATGGTACTCGGTGTCAACTGCGGTCATGCTGTCAACCCGCACCAGATCGCAGCGCAGGTCGAGGGTGGCGCAGTCATGGGCTTGAGCGCGCTCTTGTATGAAGAGCTGACGGTCGAGAACGGACGCATCGTGCAGGATAACTTCCACACCTATCCGGTCTTGCGCATGGCGGCGATGCCGAAGATCGAAACAGTCGTTGTGCCGACCTTTGATTTCTGGGGCGGTGTGGGTGAACCGACGATTTGTGTGGTGCGGCCCGCGGTGATGAACGCAATCTTTGCGGCCACCGGCAAGCCGGTGCGCACCGAGCCGATCAAGGGTGTGAAGCACGCTTAAGGCGCGTTCAGGCAGTGTTAAAAAAGCCGTCCCTTCGGGGACGGCTTTTTTGCTGGGTGAGCGCGCTTACTGAGCGGTGACGCCAGCGAGCTTTGCCGCTTTTTTGTAGCGCTCGATTTCCATCGGCAGCAGTTCGCTGAACTGCGACGCCGGCAGCAGCCAGGCTTCGGCACTTTCGCCATCGAGAAACTTTTTCATTTCAGGCGTTGCCAGCGCTTTGCTGATGGCGGCATGGATGACGCCGATACGCTCGGCACTGATGCCAGCCGGTGCGAACATGCCCCACCAGAGTTCATAGGTGTAACCCGGCACGCCCGATTGCGCGATGGCCGGCAAGCCCGGCAACAGCGGGCTCGGTTCCGCGCTCGTCACAGCGAGCGCGCGAATGCGGTTGGCTTTGAGTTGCGGGTTGACCGCCGCCGCGCTGGCGATCACCAGTTCGATTTCGCCAGCGGCCAGCGCCGTCACCGCCGGGGCGATACCTTTGTATGGGATATGCGTCAGCTTCACACCGGCTGCCGCGGCAAACAACGCACCTGAGAAATGATTGTTGCCGCCGGTGCCCGAGGATGAATAGTTGAGAGTGTTCGGATTTTTTTTCGCCAGAGCAACGAGTTCTTTGACACTTTTCGCCGGCACCGAAGGGTGAATCGCGAGGATCATCGGCGCTCGCGCGAACATGCCCACGGGCACGATGGCACGCGCCGGATCAAACGGCAGCTTGTCGCGCACGGCGGCGGTGGCCGGATATGACGAGGTATGTGCGAGCAGCGTGTGGCCGTCGGGCTCGGCGCGGGTGGCGAGTTCGGTGCCGATCATACCGCTCGCTCCAGGACGGTTGTCGACGACGACGTTCTTGCCCCACATTTCAGTCAGGCGGACGGCGACTGCGCGGGCGATGACGTCGATGGATCCGCCTGGTGGATAGGGCGTGATGACCTGTACGTTACGCGACGGAAAGGCCGTCTGCGCAAATGCCGCCGGCACCGCATAGCCAGCAAGAATGAGTACGGTTGTCGTTACGGTTGCGGTTGCGATTGCGTAGCGCGTCGGTTGCAAGAAGGATTTCATGTCGTGCTCCTGGGTTACGAAGGGCGTAAATGAAAGATCGTTAATCCCACGCTGGTGCGCGCCCCGCAGGGTTGGCGATCCGGCCGTCGGCGCGTTTGAGTACGTGTATACGCTGCATTTCATCAGCACTCAGAGTGAAATCGAAGACGTCGAGGCTCTCACGCATGTGTTTGGCGTCGCCCGAACGCGGGATCGGGGCGACGATGTCCTGTTGGATCAACCAGCGCAGTGCGATCTGCGCGATGGTGCGGCCCTTGGCTTTGGCGATCTCGCCGAGCACCGGATCGTTGAAAATGCCGCCACGCGCCAGCGGGCAGTAGGCCATGAAGATCAGACCTTTGCTGCGGCAATGGGCGAGCATTTTGGTTTGATCGAGGTAGGGGTGGTATTCGGCTTGCAGCACTGAGAATTGTTCAGGGCACAGGCGCATCGCCTCGTCGAGCAGCGCGATGTTGAAATTGGCGACACCGATGAAGCGGGTCTTGCCTTCGCGCCGCGCCTTGGCCAGCGCGTCCATGGTTTCTGCGAGCGGGATGTTATCAATGGTCGGCCAGTGCACCAGCAGCAGATCGACATAATCAGTTTGCAGGCGGCTGAGACTTTCCTCGACCGAGCGCGCGAAATCAGCAGCGCGCAAATATTCGTGCGACACCTTGGTGGTGAGGAAAATATCCTGGCGGGCGACGCCTGATTTCTTGATGCCGTTGCCGACGCCTTGTTCGGAGCCGTATTTCCAGGCGGTGTCGATGTGGCGGTAGCCGAGTTGCAACGCGGTGGCGACGACATCCGTGCAGTCGCCAAGCTGTGAGGTACCAAAGCCGATGGCGGGGATGCTGGCGCCGTGCGCCGTGAGCATAGGGATCATGCGCGTTTTCCTGGGTCGTGGGCCATACATGCAAAGGTCTGACAAACCGCGTGATGAACCATTGCCTGCAGAGCGGCCCTGCTGTTTGGGTTGGTGTTTGAGTCTTGCGGTCAGGCGGATTATGCCGCAAGTTCAGGGCGTGCCGCCAACCGCAGGAGACACCCGCTGGCGGCG
>Ga0114970_10004191_pt1 | contig 10518 bp, 7 predicted proteins | sample M_140205_XF_Meta_FD_87030 | JGI IMG/M metagenome (GOLD analysis project Ga0114970, IMG submission 87030) | Freshwater microbial communities from Lake Montjoie, Canada to study carbon cycling - M_140205_XF_MetaG | ecosystem: Environmental > Aquatic > Freshwater > Lake | place: Lake Montjoie... | reverse complement strand
GAGGCGAGCTCGCATGGCGGCGAGGTCATCAACCTGGAAGCAGATGGACGGCGTAGCGAGATCCAATCCGTTGGGGTTGTCCTTCATCATCTCGAGCGGCACCAGTTGGAAGGCGAAGTCCTGTTCGGCGAAGCCAACCTGCGGGATGACGTAGGGCCCCGCCTCACTGCGCTTCTTCTCGACCATGCCAACCTGATCAACCCAGAAGGCGCGGCAGGCCTCAACGTCATTCACATACAACACTACAAACGCAACTTTCATGCACCACTCCCTTGCCCGGCATCGTTGCAACGACGCTTCAAAACCATGCCAATCCCCAACGAGTCGGTTCGCCGGGTCCCTGGGCAATTCCTCCTATTTATCCAGTAAACGCACAACCGTTTTCCGGTTCCGCGTTGTGACCTTCTGGCCAGAAAACTTTTCTAGGGTCGGACCCGGGGCCCCGCAACGCGAGCCAATCATTCGGGTGACGCTGAACGCCTCATTCGCGACGATCCGGAATACACACAAATCCCGGCGAGTCGATTCGATGGGGAGTGGCCCAACGAGCGAAAGCGGTTGTGCCGAAAAACTAATGCACTGCTCATATATATCGTCGGTCGGCCCCACAGAGAATGGATTACCAGCAGCGACGGCACGAAGGTGGTCGAGAGTACGGACAAACACGGGTTCATGCAATCCGTAGCGGGAACGCAGCCACCCACACGCATTCCCCGCAATGTTCATTGCGTCGTCCGAATTGGAGACGATGTTCCCGGTTGCAAGGACCGATACGACGTCTCGCCCACCGGATCGCTCGAACGCCTCAAGGAGCACCGGTTGGGCAAGTCCCGCACGGCCGACCATGATGTTGCGGATGAACGCCACGTTACGCGCTGCGGTTCTTCCAGCACACATCTGTCTTCGTCAATAGTTTTCTTATTTTATGACTACCACTTTACTTTTTCGCACACTGCTACAAGTGCGTTGCCACGTGTCATCAATCAAGTAATAACACCACCAGACGCTTCCCATAGTATGAACAAGACCTGCACGTCTCAGCTACGTTCTGAGTGCCTCCCGTTGGAAGGCCAAGCCAGTCCGCGGGACGCTGAACAGGCCTGCCTTGCTGCGCGTACTATCTTCATTTCCAGACTAACTGACCCTCAAGTCAGTAAAGGACGCCATATCTTTCACAAGTGATATACTATAGTTAGTATTTATATGCAAGCACCAGGCCGGGCGACCGACTGATCGGCCTCCCCTTCACCGGAAGGAACAAGGTCAGGACGACCAGAACGTGCTCGCGATGCGAGGCGGCCAGGTTGCGCGCACGCAAAGGTCACCAAGGGGTTCCCATGGGATTCGAATACGCCCCGGTTCCCAACCTGCCAAGGCGCCCTCAGTGTGCAGAACCAACAAATGTACGGGCATGAAACAAGTTCATGGTACTCACGAGGAACTTGGAGTACGATTGATGCAATGCTTGCGCAACGAAGCACTTAGTTGGGCGCAACTGTTGCGGCCTAGTGGTTCGGCCTTGGGGGGTGCACAACATCGGTGCGAAAGGGTCAAAACCTATGGACATAACCCAATATAGCGTTGTATCAAACTCGCTGTCCTTCGGGATTGCGACGTTTGGTGCGGCGACGGCATTTTTCTGGCTGAACCGGTCGCAAGTGGATCGTCGATACCGCACCGCGGTCACTGTTTCAGGGCTCGTGACCTTAGTCGCGTTCTACCACTACTTCCGGATGTTCGAGAGCTTTGGGCATGCCTTTGAGGTCAAGGGCGGCGCAGTCGTTGCGACAGGTACGACCTTCAACGATGCCTACCGATATGTCGATTGGCTACTGACGGTCCCATTGTTGGTGGCCGAGTTGATTCTGGTGATGGGTCTGTCTGCTGTTGAAACCCGGTCACGCATCCTGACGCTTGGGGGGGCAGCTGCAGCCATGGTTTTGCTCGGGTATCCCGGTGAGGTTGCCTCAGACGCCGGTACCCGCTGGCTGTGGTGGGCACTGGCAATGGTTCCGTTCCTTTATATCGTGTTCACTCTCTACACCGGACTCGGCGACTCTATTGCCCGGCAACCTGAAGGGGCGAAGGGGCTGATTGAGCTAGCGCGGAACGTCACGATTGTGTCTTGGTGCTTCTACCCCATCGTGTTCATCCTGCCAATGATAGGCCTCGCAGCCGCCGGCTCCGTCAATACCTACGTGCAGGTTGGTTACACCATTTCCGACATCATTGCCAAGGCTGGCTACGGAGTGCTGATCTACCAGATTGCTGTCGCGAAGAGCACGGCCCACGTCGAAGAGCCTGCGCTGGCCTGAACTCGCCCGGTGAAATCCGGGGCACGAATGCGTTTCGGAGGGCGTCTCTGATTTTGGTCGGAGACGCCTTTGTGGTTTCAGCGAGTCGGCGTCGGACGCTACTGCCCCTCGAAGACGGCGAAGGGTGGCCGGACGATCAGCCTTGACCCGACGGTGATCGCTGCGCTCCGCCTCCAGTTGGACCACCAGTCGTCGTCCCGCGAGGTGACGCCGGACTGCCTGGTGCTGGCGTCACTGGTGGGGACGCCGATCAGTGCCCAGAACCTGATCCGGGGGTTCAAGCGTCTCCGGGAGCGTGCCGGACTGCCTGCGGATACCCGGATCCACGACATCCGGCACGGAAGTGCGAGCCACCTGATCGCGGACGGCGACATCGCGACGGCCTCACGCATCCTCGGCCACTCGAATGCGTATGCCACCCTCGCCATCTACGGGCACATGCTTCCCCATGCCTCGTCGCGCGCCATGGCCCGGATCGGTGCCCTCTATGACGCCGCCTCGGCCTCCCTCAGGGACGAGGAAGAGGAGGCGACCTCCGGGGATGATCGGGATCAGGGGGAAGGGTAGGGGGCCGGCCTTTTGGAAGGGAAACGCGCCGTTCCGGTCGGGCGGCCGAAAGTCTTCCCGCCCCGGCGCGCCCTTGGGTTGCCGAGACAGGTTCTCCCACCAGGGTGACGTTGGCCTTGGTCGGGACGGAACCCTTTCCCGCGTCATCGGTCCGGACCACGACCGAGGCATTGAGATTGCCCACCCAAATGGGATTGGTGTGTCCGGACGTGCGGCGATATCCCGAGCCCGGCGTGCTTCCGACCCGTGCGGGAACCAGCCTCCACGCACCACGGAGGAGATCAGTGAACATCTACTCAATGATGTGAAAGGTCAGTTCCATGATTGTGTAGAATGATCTGCATAGTATTTCGAAAAAACCGGGCCTTCCACGCTGCCCGGCTTGGAGGACTACCCCACTCGCAGTCAATCCGCTCCCCCAGCGTGGTCCCGAAGGAGCTCGAGATGGCCCGACTCACCCGCACCTTGTTCAGGCTGGCGGTCCCGGCAATGCTGGTCATCGCCTGCATCATGGGAGGGCTTGGCCCCGTCTCCGCCGCTTCTTCCTCTGGCACCGCCAAGGTCACGGTGGGTTCTACGGCAACCGGGCTGGTGTTCACACCAGTTGGCGGCATCATCGGGCCGGCCAACACCCTTAACCGCACCAACACCAGATTCACGGTCACCGCAACAGCACCCGCAAAATTCGGAACCCTCGGCGGAACCGCCGAGTTGCTCATGGATAGCGCGTCATTTGCGCCACCGGTCACCACTTTCATCTCGAGCGGTTCAACGTCAATTGTTCTTTCGTCCGGTTTCACTTCCACGGCGGCAATCCAATCCGCCAAGACGACCGGTACGCGATCCCTCACCATCCGGGTCACTGACCGCGCTGGCAACACCGCCCCAAGCAGTGCGCTGGCAATAACCGTCAACGACGCGCCGCCGGTACCCGCTGCCTCGGTCACCGGAGACTCGGCCTTCCCGTTCGCCATCTATGAAGGAAACAGCGTCCACTACACCGCGTCGGTCACCGGAGTGTCCATTGGCACCACGCTCTTCTGGGTGATGCGCACCACCTCCGGCACGGCGGCGGACTCGGATTTCACTGATTCAACCCTGAGCGGCAGCTACGTCCTTGCCAGCAACGCAACCAACGTGGTCACCCGGACGTGGGCAAAAGACCTCACGACCGAAGGCAACGAGACGTGGGTCATGGACATCAGGACCGGGAGTACCACCGGCCCGGTGATCGGCACCAGTGGGGCGGTGACCATCTACGACTCGTCCGTCGCTCCCAGTGCGACGATCACCCAGACCAGGTCAGCCATCAATGAGGGTGAATCGGTCGTGTACACGATCAAACTTGCCGGCGTGGTAAACGTCTACCCGGCGGTTTACTGGTCAATGCGAACCACCGGAACTGGCACGACGCTGCCATCGGACTTCACTGACGGCACCCTATCCGGCAACTTTCGAGTTGCGTCCACCTTCGTTTCCCAGGACTTCACCCGGATCTGGGCGAATGACCTCACCACCGAGGGCCCGGAGACGTGGGTCATGGACATCAGGACCGGAAGCACCACCGGCCCGGTCATCGGCACCAGTAGCGTCGTCACCGTCGCAGACTCTTCCCCGGCGCCGGTCGCCACGATCACCCGGAACACTCCATCGGTCACCGAAGGGGCCGCTGTCACGTTCACGATCACCGTCTCCGGAACCACCGGCGCTGCGGGACGCACCCTCTATTGGGTCATGCGGGAGACGTCGGGTGCGTCGGCGTCTGCCTCGGACTTCACCGACAACACGCTGGGCAGCAGCTACACCGTCTCGCCGGGCCTGGTCGATACGGTCACCCGTGCCTGGGCGAACGACCTCACCACCGAAGTGCCAGAAACGTGGGTGATGGACATCCTGACCGGGAGCACCACCGGTCCCAAGATCGGTACCAGCGCAGTCGTCACCGTCGCAGACACCTCTCCCGCGCCAGTCGCCACCATCACCCGGAACACTCCCTCCATCAACGAGGGTGCCTCGGCCACTTTCTCGATCACCGTCTCCGGTACCACCGGCGCTGCGGGAAGCACCCTGTACTGGGTCATGCGGGAGACGTCCGGTGCGCCGGGGTCTGCGTCGGGGTCTGCGTCGGACTTCACCGACAACGCGGCAACCGGAACCTTTACCGTCTCGGCGGGACTGGTCGATACGGTCACCCGGACGTGGGCGAACGACCTCGCCACCGAGGGGCCGGAAACGTGGGTCATGGACATCCTGACCGGAAGCACCACCGGCGCGGTGATCGGCACCAGCGCGGTTGTCACCGTCGCAGACACCTCCCAGGCCGCTTCCGCCACGATCAGTCCGTCGGGGGAGACCGTCAACGAAGGAACGAACAGGGCCTACACCATCACAACCCGCAACGTCAGCAAGGGCACACCGGTGTACTGGAAGTTCCGGGCAATCCAAGGAACCCTGAATCCAGGCAATCTTGACACGGGTGACCAAGGGGACTTCCTGGGCAATCAGTACAGCGGCTACTACATTTGCTCCGCCAACGGTGTGCAGACCGTCACGGTCGGTTGGCGGAACGACCTCATCACCGAGGGGACGGAGGTCTATGCGGTTGACGTCAAGCTCGGGAGCACCAACGGCGTGGTGATCGGAACCGGGGGCACCACCACCGTGCTGGATACCTCGCACCGCTGACGGGTCGACGAACTCCCAACCCGGGAACGTGACGCGATACGGCGGTGGACAGAGCCGTGCCTCGTTGCCGGATCGGGGTCCGGTGGTCAGGAAGGGCACCGCTGCGGTCTCCCGGTGAATGCGTTCCCGCTCCAGGCTGGGCGGGGCTACTTCGTCCGGCTCACCCGCCCGGCCACTTGGGCACCGTCGGGTGGGCCGCCCTGATACCCGGTCGGGACGACACCCCTGGGGGGAAAACGCGCCGTTCCGGTCGGGCGGCCGTTTTACATACTGAGCGGCCGAACGTTGGCGCGCACTTCCGATTGGCCGGGCACGCCGAGGCAAGCAGTGCGTGATCTGGTGCCAAGGGGGAGAGTTGAACTCCCGACCAAGGGCTTATGAGTGGTTCAACCATCAATTCATGATGTGAGATCACATAGCAAGTATCCGTAGTGATACCATACGAAATCGTTCGTGATGGTGGACAGGGTCCCAAGCATGGACGGTCCGCCGGCCATCCGGAGCTGTCCAGGCGGTCCAGTGCCTCCCGGACCGTTGCGATGGCATCCTCCGCAGACAGTTCGGCCAGTGCCAGAGGCACAGTGTCCACAACCGCCTCCCGCGTCTGGTAGCACCACAACGAGCCTTGGCGGGACGCCTGATCCGCGCGTCCACTTATCCCCTGCCTGCGTCAGTCTCGTGACGGCCTTGCAGTGCAGTTTCCGGCTGCCAAGGAATCGCCACCACCGTGCCGGGGCGGCCATTGCCACTTCCGACAACCACGAGCCACCATCCTCCAGGACGGGGCGGGGCGACCCCCCCGCTCCGCCCATCACTCCGCCGCACGACCGGTCCAAGGCATGCGTGTCTTCCGGGGACCGGCCGGTCCCTTCACACCAACCGGATCGGGACCATCCCGGAGTGCTGCGACTGCAGGGCACCGTAGATCAGCGTGAGCACGTCGCGCGCCTCCTCCGGCGGGGAGAGCGATCTCCCCCCGGACGTGACAAGGTCGACGAGGTGGCTGACCGCCGGGACGAGCCGCTCGCCGAGGTCGCCCCCGGTGCCTTGCTTCCAAGTGACGGCAGCCGGCGCAAGCGTCCCCTCATCCTCGGACGCAGTCCACACCCGGGTTTCCTGATCGCCCACGATGATCCGTCCCCGGGTGCCGAGCAAATCCAGTTGCACGCCGGTGGAGGGGGTCCCCTTCGAGGCCATCACCAGCGCCCGGACGCCGTTGGAGAAGTGAATGACGAACGTTCCGCCGGGGTCGAGTCCGGGGTCGCGCCCGCCCTCGCCCCGGTACTCGAGGCCATAGTCCTCGAACCCATGGTCCATGGCGGCGAAGATCCATTCCGGACGGGCACCTGCGAAGAACCGGATCGAGCCGAGCAGGTGCGTGTGATTGCGGAAGAGCATCGCGCGCTTCCCGCCGAGGTGGGCGACGATCCGGGTCAGCGTGCCAATGGTCCCGGCCTCCACCTGATCGCGCGTGGCGACGTACGCGGGATCGAAGTTCCGGGTATGGTCGATCAGAAGGACCGTGCCGGCGCGCCTCGTCGCCTCGATCATCCGGTCGGCGTCCTCGACCGAACTCGCGATCGGCTTCTCGCACAGGATTCCTCGGACGCCCGCGCCGGAGGCGTCGATCACCGGATCCGCGTGGTGCGCGTCGGGTGTCGCCACGCCGACGAGGTCGAGACGTTCGTTCCCAAGCATGTCCCGGTGGTCGGTGTAGGACCGGGTCGCCGACGGCAGGATGCCCAGTCGGGCGGACACCGTGGCGTGCGCCTCGGGACGGATGTCGCACATCGCCACGAGGTCGACCGCGGGATGCCTGAGGAATGCGTGGGCATGGTGCGCGCCGACCCCGAGGCCGATGACCCCGGCCCGGAGACGGTGCCCGGCTTCCAGGGGACGGCGGGCCGGAGCATCCGGCGAGGTCATCGCGTGCCTCCCCGGGCGATGTTCTTCGCCATGATCGGTTCGGACAGGCGCACGAGGTCGTTCAGCGCATCCTTGGGGGTCTTCTCCCGCGTCCAGACGGCGCGGATGGCGTCCTGCCAGAGGACGCGGACCTCCCCGTTCTCGGGGAAGCGCCCCATCGAGCGACCGTTCTCGATGACCGCGAACCCTGTGGTCCGGTTCGGGTCCCCGGCGTAGATATTCCCCGCGGATTTCCGCACCGGGAGTTCCCCGATCCCCGTGATCGCCTGCTGGGCCGGCGTGTCGGTCAGGAACGCGCCGAACTGCATCGCGCCAACGGTCGTGTCGGCGTCCCTTGACTGCTTGAAGACCAGGAAACTCTGGACGGCAACGAACGCGGCCGCCCGCTTCCCCGGCGCGTGCGGGGGCGGGATGAAGGCGGCATCGAACGGCGCCATGAGCGTCCCGCCCTTGATGCGCCGGTCGACCTCCCCGATGTTGGCGTTCGACCCGCCAACGAGCGCGGCGCGCTTGGTGTAGAACAGTTCGAAGGTCTTGGTGGCGTCCAGGCCTTCGGGGCCGGGGGCGGCCACACGGTCCTTGGTCTGGACATCCACGAGCATCTCGAGGCCGGCGACGCCCTCGGGCGAGTTGACGATGACCTTGGTCTCGTCGCTGTTGTAGATTTCGGCGCCGTTCCCCCAGAGGTACATCATCTCCCAGTACCACGTGGTCGTGCCCATGAAGGCGGTGCCGTAGACGTCCTTCGTCACGTCGCCGGTCACGGTCGCTGACGCCTGCAGCAGTTTTCGCCACTGGTCGAATGTCCAGTCCGCAGTCGTGCCCTGCGCAGGCATCTGCGCCTGTGCCCCCCGGTCGGCGAGCAGGGTCCGGTTGACGACGGCGCCGGTCGGATTGAGCATCCACGGCCACTCGAAGAACTTGCCCTGGATGGTCGACCCCTCGCGCGCCCAGTCGTGGTAGTCGCCCTTGCCTCGCTTGTCCATGTACTGGTCGACCGGTTCGAGTGCCCCCTGCGCATGCCACAGGAACATCGGGATGTAGTTCGATTGCTGCAGGTTGGGGGGCGTGCCCGCGACGATGCTTGCCTGCAACTTGTCGGTGGCCCCGGATGGCTCGACAGTGACCTTCACCTTGTCCTGGGACTGCTGGAACAGCGCGGTCTGGCTCGTCAGGTACTCGGTGTAGTTCCCCGTAGGCGGGAACCAGACGGTGATCGTGACCGGTTTCGCCACGACCGGGGGCTTCTCGGCCGCCGCGGCCGGGACGGTGGCCGGTGCAATCGCCGCCGTTGTCGCCGTCGGCGCGACCACCCCGGCGGACACGGTGGGTTTCGCCACCGGCGCGGGGGCCTCCTGCCCGCACGACGCAAGCAGCGAGGTTCCGACGATTCCGAGACCGGCTGCCAGAAGGTTCCGCCTCGAGACCCCCGATTCCCACCGCACTCTACTTCGGTCCATGGGCATGCTCCCTTCGGTAACGTGGGTCGTGGCAGTCACCGCACGCGGTTGGTGGTCGGGCGACACCTGACCCGTCCACCCTGCACTCCATCCGGGAGGGACGACATCCATGCCGGACGTACCGGCCCCGGTACCGGGTTCGCCCAAGTCGGGTATGGTGGCAGCATATCCGCTCCGATCACTGCGGGAGGTGTCAACCACATGGAAAGCTGCGCTGTCGCACCGCTCACATACATTTCGGTTGGCCTCGAGCACGGGCACATGGGATCACGGGACCCGAAGAACCGCAAGGGTCTCCTCGGCACGTTCGATCACCTCGCGTCCGGACTCGCCATCCGCCTCGTTGGCATCCATGACCCGGGCGACCCGGTGAGACTGGCTCGGGAATGCGCCTACGATCCACCGGTGCCGGGTCTCGACGACCTCGGAACGCTTGTCGACGCCACCCGGCCGGACTTCGCCGTGGTTGCCCTGTCGGCAGCGGCCACGCCCGGGACGGTCCTCGCATTGATACGCGCGGGGGTCCATTGCTTCGTGGAGAAGACGCCGGCCCGGACCGCCGCCGAATGGCGTCCGGTCGTCGACGAAGCCACCCGGTCAGGCCGGCACGTCCACGTGAACTACCCGTGGCGGTTCCACCCCGCGGTCCGGGAGATGCGCCGGCTGGTCAGTTCGGGCGATCTGGGACGGCCCCTGGCGGCCGTCGCCTCGATGGTCACGGGCCAGGTCGGTCCCGGCACCGGCCGGCGCGATCCGCGCGGGTTCGCGTACCGTCCCGACACCGAGGGGGGAGGCATGCTGCACTGGCTCGGTGCCCACTTCGTCGAGGCGCTGTGTGCCGTCATGGGTGACGTGACGCGCGTCTCCGCCGTCTGCGCACCCGTGCACGGGCACATGGGCGACGATCCCCGGATGGACGATGTCTCGTTCGTGACCCTGCGGTTCGCGGGAGGCGCCGTCGGCAACCTCCAGACTGGCTACCTGAACGCGGTGGCGGGCGAGAACCGCGACCTGATCAGGGTGTGGGGAACCGAAGGGGATGTCCACTGGCCGTCGCTCAGCCCAGTGATCCACGTCGGTCGACGCGCCACCGGCACGGTGGAGGCGCGCACGTTCGAGATCCCAGCCGTCACGGGCGTGTACGGCAACTCCGAATGGATGGTCGATGTCGCGCGCGAGTTCGTCACGGGCATCCGGACCGGAACTCCACCCGAGGTCGATGCCCGCGCTGCGATGCGGGTACTTGAGGTGCTTGACGCAGCGTACAGGTCCTCCGGCTCGGGCACGGAGGTCAAGGTATCCCCGTCCGGTTGAACGCTTAGGCGGCGACCAAAAACTGTCCGGGTCAGGGCGGGGAGGCTATTGCGGCGAGACACTGGTCGGCCCAGCAGGGGGCATCCCAGCGGGTGAGTGCCCACGTGCAGGGCGGGGTTGACGTGCGGGCGTCGGCCCCCCTGAGGATCGCGCGTCCGAGGCGGAACAAGCCATCCATCGCCTCGCGCGGACGCCATGGCTGGCGTGGGGCGTCCCGGGCGTCCGGGGGGCGCGACGGCGGTGGCGCCTGG
>Ga0114970_10004190_pt1 | contig 10519 bp, 11 predicted proteins | sample M_140205_XF_Meta_FD_87030 | JGI IMG/M metagenome (GOLD analysis project Ga0114970, IMG submission 87030) | Freshwater microbial communities from Lake Montjoie, Canada to study carbon cycling - M_140205_XF_MetaG | ecosystem: Environmental > Aquatic > Freshwater > Lake | place: Lake Montjoie... | reverse complement strand
CGAACTGGATTCCTTCGCGGGCAAATAATTCTTTCAATACATTGCAATAGCGGGTGATTAAATCAAATGTGGTTGTCATATTAGTATTTTTTAATTGGTTGGTTAATGATGCAAAGGTGCTGTGCATTTTTGACAACTTGTGTCGTAGATTTGCAACATGCCTCCACAACAAAAAATTCTTCGTGTATTCAAGTTAATCAGCCACTTAAAATCGGATAGCCGCAAAACAGTGGGCGAACTTGCAAAACTCATGGAAACCACAGAACGCAGTATCTATAGGTACTTCGGGCTGTTGGACGAAATTGGTTTCGCTATTGACAAAGATTTTGAAAACCGTTTCTTCATCCAAATGTGGGACGACCAAGATAATCCCGTTCAAGAATTTTCGCTGGACGAATCTAAGCTTCTGAGTGATATGCTTAAGTCGACCAAGCATCCTTTAAAAAATTCTTTGCTTGAAAAAATACATACACGAGGTGAGTTGCCAGGTATGGCAAAAAACATCGTGAAAGCCAAATCAGCAAAGACTATATCTACTCTTACCAAAGCCATGGAACTGCACAAACAAGTTATATTAAAGAAGTACCACTCTGCCCGCTCCAATACTTTAACTGACCGCACCGTAGAGCCCGTTTGCTTCACCGATAACTATATGAGTATTGTAGCTTTTGAGCCAGCCAATAAAGACAATCGCCACTTTAAAATAGACCGCATCGCTGAAGTAGAACTAACCGACAAAAATTGGAAACACGAAGCCAAACACGAAAAACCACAAGTAGATTTGTTCGGCATGGGTGGAAATAAAGAAACCGAAGTATATATAACAATGGGACACAAAGCCTATCTATTATTTATAGAAGAAATCCCCAATGGCAAAAACTATATAACAAAAAAAGGAACTAAATATATATTACAATGCAAAATATATGACCCTAAAGGAATCGTTCGTTTCTTGGCTGGTGTGGTGGATGATATTATAGATGTGGAACCAGTAGTAGTAAAAAAAGCGTTGTATAAACATTTAGAGAATGGAACAAAGAAAATGGAATGAGAAAAGTTGCGAGTTATGGGTTATAAGCCCATTGGCGATGACTGCTCACAGATTATACAAATATCATTGTAAATAATTATACAAATCGAATTGTGTAAATTTGGAACCCCCAAATTACGTTGTAAATATTATAATACTTCTAGAATAGTATAAACCCTATCATTAAATTTAATTTTATCTCCTGTGTGTTTCCCCATCATTATCTGAGCAAGCGGTGCGGTGAGTGAAACGGCAAAGTATATAGTTTCCTCAATCTCGAATTTGCCTGCTCCGATAGCTATATAATAGTTGCCAATATCTGTAATAACCAGACTTCCGGTTGCTACTTTTTTGCCCGTAATTTCAGGATTTATTTTTAATAGTATTTGTTGTAGCTTATGGGCTTCTTTCATCTGCGTGCCCAATTTTTCTTGTTCGAAATGCATCATGGCTCTAGTAGTTTCATACTTATCGCCCATAGAGCTTTTTGTATCTTCTGTAGATGCTTCGCGTGCATTGTTCACAGCCAATTGTATAGTGGCAATACGCTGCTCAATATAGTTTTTGCAGCAATTATATATTTGTATTTTACGGTTTAATTGGGAGTCCATGTTCTTCGTCGCCTTTCAAGGCTTTATCATAATCGGGTGTACGCAGGTATTGGCCTCTGTCAGCAGGGAAATTTGCATGTCCTTGTATACTTTTCCAAGCATCAAAAGTCATAGAATCCCAGTGGAGTAAAGATGTACGGTATTGATATATTTGGAATGAGTTGTGGCAAATAAATAATACGACGCACGCAATCAATACCCATGCTTTATTTTTTAGTTTGGCTATACAAACCTCAAAAAAAGCTGCAAGTGGGAATATCCAAAATGCGAAGGATTCTACATAAGCCCTTAGGCTATAGCTACCGCCATACCACCAGCACCACCAACTGCTCACCATATATATGGCCACAGCGGAATATATTACAATAGTGATAAAACCAATGCGTACAAATCTTTTCAAAAAGAAAAATCCAACAAACGCAAATATCATGATGGGCGTATATATAAATAATCCCTTACGAAAACTAAAAAAAGTGCTTAGTATATGGGGATTGTTGAAATAAAAACGCTCGTCCTGATAAGAATAAAAAAACCAATCGCCCGTTACATATTTCCAATAAGCTAGTTGCGGGAAATAAGCAACAAATGCAAGCACTCCCATTAACAACAGTTTGGGTAATCGCTTCCACCAAAACAATAATCTTTCAACCAAGCTTTTCCAACTGGTTACACCCCACAATGCGGGTATGATTATTATAATAATATTTGAAGGACGAACCAACACACACAATCCTGCCAAAAGGCCAATAAGAGCGGTAATACCCCAGTTTGGTTTTTGATAAAATCTAATTGTTAGCTCAAGCATTAGTGTAAAAAGTAACAAACTATATGCATGCCCTAACATTCCCTCAACGGTAGTATAATAAAATAAATTACTAGCCAACCCAATAGCTAGAATTGACAACGCCACTGCCCCACTGCTGAAAAACCGAGTGAGCAATCGTGATGATAACCATAAGCCTAGTATACAATAAAATATACTACTTAGTCCTAACCAAAACTGATAGGGCACGCTCCATCCATCCATTTCATCGCCGGTGATATATGCATGTATATGGCCAATAAAAAAAAAGGGACTATATAATACCGCCATTCCCATACTTACCTTTTGCACACGGGCACCATTTGCCGATTTTACCCAGAAATAATTATGCTCTTTATAAATATTAGAATCCACAAACTGAAAAGTGAGATCGTGGTGAATAAAGCAGGCTGGCAGATAGCTATAATAAGCTTTCATATCCCAAATAATTAAGTTGTTTTTTTCGTACTTCCCTAAGTAAAGATAATTGCAAAGCCACACTGTTGCTGCAGCAGACAATGCCAGACGGATATATAAGGGTTTTGATTGCATGGGGTTAGGTGTGCAAATATATGATTGTCTTTCCTTAAATTAATAAAAACAAAACAGCCCAATCAGTTTTGATTGGGCTTTCCACCTAAAAAATGACCATAATCATTTTTGAAACTTATTGTGTTTTTTTTTAATTCACAATCAACTCAAAATCAACACCTAATCCGATGTGAAAATATCCAACTGTGCGCTAAATCACATTAAAAAAACGGATATTTAAATGTATAAAGTATTGTATATTATTTTTTAGATAAATTTATAATATCTTTCACTTCCAAAATAGACTTGTCATAGCCTTTTGCTGCGGCGTTTATCATAGCCAAACCAAGCTCACTCAATGTGGAAACAAAACTGGGGAAAAAAATACGCCACATAGGATACATCCAAGAAACATATTTATAATACTTTAAAGTATTTTTCATTCCCTTAGTTGGCTGCATATATCCGGGACGAAACATATAAGTTTTTTTGAATGGTAGTTTCATCAAATCATTTTCTGTTTTTCCTTTTACTCTTGCCCACATACTTCTGCCCTTCTCGCTACTATCAGTATGGGCTCCCGATATATAACAGAAAGTCATATCGGTATTTAAACGCGAAAGTGTTTGAGCAACATGCATAGTTAAAGTATATGATAACTTTGTATAAGTTTCTTCGTTCATTCCAATGGAACTAACACCCAAGCAGAAGAAACAGGCATTATAGTTTTGCAATTGATTTTCTATGGAAGAAAAATCAAAAAAATCAGCGTGAATAATTTCTTTTAGTTTGGGATGGCTAATGCCGCAATTCTTTCTGTTTATTGCTAATACTTGCTCCACATCCTCATGCAAAAGGCAATCGTGCAATGCACCCTCGCCTACCATGCCTGTGGTTCCAGTAATTATTACTCTTATTTTCATATAATATATCCTCTGGCTTTTGTGCACTGCAAAGATATTTGCACCTAATCATTTCTGCGGTACACAAAAAAAATTTGTGCAAGGGTATTTTCAAAGTAAGATAAATACCTCATATTTAGAATATTAATAAAATATAAAAGAATATTCCATTTATTTATGTAGGTTAATTGGTCATTATCCCCTAATTTTGAGGCTTAAACTCAATAAATTAAATTTTTAAATGAAACAAGGTAAAGTTAAATTTTTCAACTCCGATAAAGGATTTGGATTCATTTGTGACAACGAAACAGGACAAGACATTTTTGTCCACACTTCAGGCTTAATTGACACTATCCGCGAAGGCGATAATGTTAGTTTTGAAGTTGAAGAAGGTAAGAGAGGACTAAACGCAGTTAAGGTTAGCATTGCTTCCTAAATAGTTTTTTTACTTAAAAGAAAAATCCGTTCATTAATTTGAACGGATTTTTTTTTCGTTTTTTTAAGAGTGATAAGGACTATGCGGCGTCAGCCTCTTACGCCTTAGTCCTTACCTTACTATTCCTTTACAATTTTTCCAGTCCCTATTTTTAAATCGCCTTTATAAAAATTAATAAAATATAACCCACTATTTAATTTATATAAGTCGAGGTCGAAGGAATAGGAATATATATATTTGCTGATGAGCACTTGACCTAATAAACCTAGAACTTCCACTTTGGTTGGTTTAATATTACTTAGATTAATAGATATAATACCTTCTGTTGGATTTGGAGTTATCGAAATTTCTAAAGGAGTATTATATTCATTTTGTATAATACCTAATGTTGCTTTCCAAGTATTATATTTAGTTTGTAATTTATCTATAGGATCATTACCCGCAGTGGTGGCAGCGATATTCAAATCTATATATATATTATTGATTGAATCAGCGGGTTTGGCAACTCGCAAAAATGCTGACAAGGAACTGGTACCATTTGGTTTACAGCGTATATCTGCTCCTACTACTTTTGCACCTTGTAATGCGGCCATCAATTTATCGGCAAGAGATCCTTTGGTTTTGTTAAACCCATTTTCCATTGAGTCTAATATTTGTTGCCCCAGCAGAATATTTCCTTGAATAGAATAATTGGGACCAATATTATGATTCTTATAATCATTGCACTGCGAGCCTGTAAAAGCCGCACTACGTGGGTGACCATTATTATAATCAACTACACCATATTGACGAATACTAGAATCAAATTCTGCATCGTTAGCCCATAGCCAATTTAATATAGCTTGTGGACTGTAACCAGCCAACATTTTAGCATGTGCATTTGCCTGATTGGTAAGATTATGAAACGCCTGTGTATGCATAGCACCCTTGCCGGGAATAAGATCACTAATAATCTTTGCACCAGGAGTTCCTGGCCATATAATACTATCGCCACAAGTAGCACCAGCACTGCCTATTTCGCCTGTAATGGAATCGACTGCGACAATAGAAAATGTATGTTGGGATTTGCCAATAAAAGGAAAAATGAATAAACAGAATAGTATATATATTTTCATGGCGGATAATTTTATTTACTAGGCAAATATAGTGTGCTGCGTCAATGATTTTCACATTCTGATATTTAATTGTTTCTTTTATATTTGTCAATTATTTCTCACAGAACACACAAATTTTCGCATAAAATAAATAATAAATTAAAAACGAAAAATAAAATTATGAAACTTAATGCCATGACTGATGAAATCAGAAAAGCAATTTTTGAGGTTCACAAAACACTAGGCCCAGGCTTGTTTGAAAGTGTTTATGAGCAAGCATTACTTTATGATATAAATCTCCTCAGATTAAAGGCTCAATAGCAAGTTGGGCTTCTAGTAATTTATAAAGGGCGTGAAGTAGAAATGGGATTTCGAATTGGTATCTTGCTAGAAGGTAATGTAATAATTGAAATAAAATCTATTGAAACATTGTTGAACGTTCACAAAAAACAATTAAATACCTATTTAAAACTATCTGGTAAGAAACTAGGCGTACTTGTAAATTTAAATGTGAATGTATTCGTAAACAAAGAAAATTTAATTCGAATAATTAACTAATTCGATCAAAACATAATCTCTCACAGCTAGCAAAGATAAATTCAGAAAAATATCTATGCATTCGCCTTGGCGAATGTGTGTTCTGTGCGATAAAAATATGATTTATTACACTCCCCTAGTGGGTCCGTTCTTTCTATAATCAGTTAACTGATGGGGTGATTTGGAGACTGCTTTGGAAACTTGCACCAACTGCTTTCTGCCAAGTTCCAAATTCACCTTACTCTGCATGCTAGCATACTCATTCATGCTCTTCACCGTTTCGCTAAACTTGGATGAAATATTATATAAGAATCCAAGTATCTCCTCTTTTTCTTTTTCAGTGCTTGCCTCGATAAATGAATTCAAAGCTTTACGCAGATGTGCCGATTTCGATTTCAATGTATACGAAATTAAATATGTATAATTGGCAAGTCGGTTGTTTTGGTCTGTTATAATTTCGTTCTTACGGATTAGCTCTTCCTCCTTTATTTTAGTTTGTGTTATATCGGTAACATGTACAAAAAATCCTTTAACAATTCCATTTACTTTATCGGCAGTATAGGTTGTGACAGAATGATGCGTGACTCCCGATTTACATAAAGTTTCTTGTTCGAAAACTTGTGTTTTGCCTTTTAATACCTCTTTTAAATGAGGCAGATTATTATCATATAATGGTCCGAGAAATTCTTTCATCAGCATTTTGCCTATCAAATCTTTATGGGTTCTTCCGTGCCATTTCACATAAGCAATATTCGCAAATCGACAGATTTCATCTCTGTCCCAATAAGCTACCATAGCGCTTACTTGATTTACTACTTGCAAACCAAATTCATTTTGTTTCCCATCTTGAGAATTGTCTTCTAAAAAACCACCGTTCTTCTGTAAACTGTGTTCCATATTTTTCATTTATATATATTTTTTTAATAGGTATAAACAAACTTTACGATGATATATGACAATACCTCTTATTTTGGCATACATTCTTTATCAATGTAAAACTTGCTATATACTTTATGTGTAAATAACAATGCAAAAGTAGCCTAGTACATTACTATGAAATAATGATGCACGTCACGTAAAAGGGATAAGAGTAATCAGTAAACAGGCATTAGGAGCAAGGTATAAGGAATAAGTGCCATGAGTCGTAAGCCCCTTATTCCTTGCTCCTTACCCCTTCTTCTGCTACCTCAGTTTCTTCCCTATCTAACAGCTTCTGATCAGTATTTCCATACGCTTGGCTTGCGTAATTTCTTGCTTAGCATCCATTGGCTTATTAGAACCAACTTCTTAAAACCTACTATAAGTTCTTTTTCTTTCAAATTATTTTTTTCAAACCACTTCCAGAAATCTGATTGTCTTGGGAAGAAATGAGGGGACATAGCATCACTTGCAAATTAGCAATATATCCAAGTAAAATCCACATTTAAAAATTGATTTGATAATATATGCTAATATTGCACAACCAAAAACACCCACCATGCTCAAAAAAATCACCCTCCTCATCACTATCATATTCATCCAAAAAATGCACGCCCAAATACATATAGGTCCTGGGCAAACGTATGTTAACATTCAAGCCGCATCAGCTGCTATCACTCCAGGCGATACGGTATTTGTACATGCAGGCTCCTATACAAAATACCAAGGTATTATAGGACTCAAAGGCACCGCTGCAAAACCTATTGTGATTATGCGTTACCAAAATGATGTACACGATATCAGCGGGTGCTGGCAGTTTCAGGCATGCGAGTATTTAACTTTTCGTTACCTTAATTTTCAAGGAAATGCCAGTGCAAATGGACGCGTTATTAATATGGACAATAATGGAAGTTGTACCACACAAGCAAAATATATCATATTCGATAGCTGCTATTTTACCAATGTAACAGATGCTGCATCCATTACTGCTGTTAAGTTTGGTGGGTGTGATTATTTCCAGGTAACCAATTGTGTTTTCAAAAATATTCCGAATTGTGATGCATTGGATTTTAATGTTTGTCACCATGGTGTGATAAGTGGAAATCGTTTTGAAAACTGTTTGCAAGCTGGCCATATAAAAGGTGGTTCTTCTGATATTACGATGCAACGTAATATATTTATCAATGCATCAACACTCGGCACCATGACATGGGAATTGGGCGGCGACACTGGACCACAATTCTATTGCCCCAATGATACTTTTGAAGTGCGTGATTTGCGTTTTTATTCTAACCTCATTATCGGTGGCGGACGCGGACTGGCATTGTCTTCAGCCCGAAATTGCGAAGTGATAAATAATACGTTCTATAATTGCAATGGCCCCACAATCCGACTTTTAAATACAAGTTCTTTATATCCCAAACTATATGATAATAAAGTAGAAAATAATATATTTGCTTTCGGTGCAAATGCATATATGAACGCAAGTCAACAGCAGGCGGGCTCTACTTATTTCAAAAATAATATATATTATAGTTTGGTAAATCCTACTTTCAAGGGCCCTTATTGGGATGCGCCTGAGATGGACTTGGTAAAAGAAGTAAATCCTTTAATATATAATAGTGATACGATGATGTTTGTGGATACTGCAAAACATGATTTTCATTTAGCGACAGGAAGTCCGGCAATTGGCAAGGGGAAAGCGGAAACTCAACCCGGTTCAGATTACTTTGCTTATATATTTAAATCGCCTAGATCGATTGGTGCGGTGGAGTATAATTCTGTGACGGGTCTGCCTATGGTTGGCGTTGTCGCCAACCATATACGGTGCACAATATACCCAAATCCTTCCGATGGGAATATTAGTATAATAAGTACTGATTTAAAACAAAATCAGTATCATAAAATGATACAAATATTTTCGGTTTCTGGCGAGTTAGTTTATTCTTTACAAAACACCCAATTGCCTGTAAATATTGGCACCAAAGAGTTTTCGAAAGGGATATATATAGTTCGAATTGCGGGGAGTGATTTTGTGGAAGTGGAGAAGTTGGTTGTGGAATAATTATATGATCATTGTGAGTAGAAAGTACGCCGTTATTGCGAGGAGCAGTGTGTTTAGCCTGTGGGTAGGGCGACGTGGCAATCTCCTTGAAACGAAGCATTCTATATTTTTTTTCGCACAGGCACTCACTGTCTGAACAGTGATTTTTATGATTAATATGATTGGTTTGATTTTGTAATAATATAAGTATCAATAGTTGATTCGACGACTCCGCATACGCACAGGCTTGGCTGAGTCGTCGAATCTGCTACTCCACCAATACCCGCATCATCTGCCCATCTACATCCATCACATACATCCCATTCGCAAACCCTGAGACAGGAATTGTATATAATACTTCTCCATTAGTTTGGGCATAATATATTTTTCTTCCCTGCAAATCATACAATATAACAGTTGTTTTTTGTGGTGGCAGTCCTGACAAACTAATTTGTTCTTTTGCGGGAATGGGAAATACATTTAATAGTATCTTATTATAATCTTTCACCCCAAGTGCTACAACGGTATTATATATAACATTCACCACTATAGAATCGGATGGGTTGTTTACATCATAAAACAGATAGGAGATATGATTAATACCACGAATATGCACTTTGTTGTCGAATAAATAATGGCCGGTAAAAAGACTATCACTTGTGCCAGTAGACATGGTTAAATGGAACGTCGATTCAAAAGTACCTGTATCATAACATTGCCCTGCAAAACAAATGGTATGTTCCACATCGGATTGCAATTTCTCATGTTCTATTTTTCGAGCACCAACTTCTATAGTAGTCATGCCCATATTCTCTACAATAAGTCTAATATCCAACGATTCCGCCCCGACCCAACCTCCATTGTCAGTGGATTGTATATAAACAGTATCTTTAATTAGTTGATGATTTGCAAAGTTTTTTACACGAAGGCTTTGGGCCTGCAAACACTGAAATGCTGCAAACAAAAAAACAAATATATATAATTTTCTGCCTTGCATTTATATTATTTGTTCAATATGATTTTTTGAGTCGAAACTCCCTTGTCTGACTTCACTTTTACGATATATATTCCATTTGAATTATTCGACAAATCAACCACAGATTGTGATCCAAAAAGTTTAGAACTATGATATATATTCTTGCCTTGCATATCGGTTATTTCAACAGTATAATTAATCAAATCATAAGTATTTATATATAATATTCCGTTGGACGGATTGGGATAGATACTAAAATTATTACTTCCTACTTCGCTCACTGCTGTAAGGGCATCGCCATAAAAGTTGCTACGCGTTGCATTGGTTATATTACCCGTAAACGACTGCACTCCCGAAAATTTCTTTTGGTCGTAAACATACATCGTAAGTTTGCAATGCACGGGATTACATGCAATATTTCTGTATTTGGCAGGCATATTATATTTATAAGTGCGGCTAATTAAAGTACCTTTTTTAGGATTGAAAACAGTATCGCCTGCAAAGCCATTTATATTATCTCTAAACACATTGGTATGGTTAAAATTGGGGTTGAAGCCATTGTTTTGTGTATAATAAACCGGGTCGTACTGCGTTGAGATTATAGAATCTTCGGTAATGGCAATTTGTATATAATTGGT
>Ga0114970_10004187_pt1 | contig 10527 bp, 11 predicted proteins | sample M_140205_XF_Meta_FD_87030 | JGI IMG/M metagenome (GOLD analysis project Ga0114970, IMG submission 87030) | Freshwater microbial communities from Lake Montjoie, Canada to study carbon cycling - M_140205_XF_MetaG | ecosystem: Environmental > Aquatic > Freshwater > Lake | place: Lake Montjoie... | reverse complement strand
TATTTTTTCCACAGGAAATTCGGAGTGATATTCGATTGAAATTGAGTTCTTTATCTCTGATTTCACATTCTGCGCATATTCTCGCTCATGTATTTTTTCTTTTGATTCTAGTATAATAAGACCACTCTTCCCAATTTTTTCCAATAATGATGGCAAAGACTTTGCCGCATCTCGGACGTCAACCCCTAGGGAGACAGACCATTTTGCATCATGCACTCGGTTGACTACTGCTGTAGGCGAGACATAGGGTATCTGGCTGATATTCGCTTGGTCTGAATCAATTGCTGCAAGGGCTGACCATGCATTTCCCACTACGATCAAAGCATCTTTCTCTTTTGCTTTCTTGATTTTCTCCATGCAAACACTTGGGGATGCGGTTTCTGATATTTCGTTTAAGTATATGATTTCTGCAGTATAGGTAGGGTTGGTTTTTTCAAAGTGGGCCAAAGCAATTTTTGAAATCCTGTCGTATGTATCCCACATTCGGCAGTTGAGGTTGTGGTCTTTTTTCGTAACTGCAACGGAAAGAGCAATTTTTTTAACTGGCTTACCTGATTCTGGATTACCCATGGTAAGCCTCGTTTCTTTTCCACATATCCCATCCCACTTTATAGTTGGATCCATCCATTCAGCGGGAGGCTTCCCAAATCCTGAAAAAATGGAAAAGTACACGACAAGTACAAATCCGAAAAATAGAGAAATATATACAACTTTAAGATTCATAAAACACATAAGCCTCTTTGTTTGCTTGGCGTTTCCTTATTGTCTCGTTGTTGATAATTGTCAATCTTCATTCGAATACAATATGTATACAATTTGTTTACAGGCTGTATGTGTACAAATTAATTAGAAACTTTCTATTGACCGCCCCCCACTCCATTCTCCACTTTACCCCTTGTCTTTACTGGAGGATGCATGGGTACACCGTTGGCGGATCGCGGGAGTTTTGCGGGGGTTTTCTTTTTTTTAACCGAGTACGAGCTGAAGACCAGCTTTCACAACGAGACTCTGGAGTTCATCACAGAGCATCCTCCTGAGACCCGGTTGTACAAGAAAGCCCCTCGGGAAATCCCCGTAAGTGGATTTCTCTGTGGCAGTGATGCCGTCTTAGCAAGGGATCTCCTGCTCCGGGTTACCTCATCTTCCACGCCAAAGTCCCTATTTTTGCCATCGTTGGGTTTCGTGTCGGCAATCTGCCTCTCTTTCTCCCTTTCTGAGCGAGAGCAAGAAATAGGATCTTGGGCGCTCCAATTCGTTTTTAAGGAAGTTCCAGAGAAAAGCCTATTACCAGGGAGCAAATTTCTTGCTGACACGGAGAAGCTCAACGCTCTCACGGATGACTACGCACTCGAGGTCATTGGAACCTTACAAGTCCTAGCGGTTACTGCCCATGGACTCCGGCGAATTACCGATGCTGCTTGCAAAATGGCTGCTTTGCTTCATTCGGTGAACGGACTTGGATTAGTTCCCGCGGTTTTGGATACCTTGCAGGAAAGTTTCTCTCGCATAGGAGCCCTCTCCAAAAGCCCAAAAATGCTCCTAGACGCGTTGAGAAGAGCCTTCGTGGGGCTAACGCCCACCCAAGCCTCGAGAACGCTCCTAGGGGTCAAAAAAATCGAAATCCGAGAACTGCGGCTTTTTGTGCAAATGCATTTGTTGGAAAAAGTCCCAGTTTCTGATCGAGAGGATCTTTTTTTCCAATTGGCGGATGAGCTACCAACAAACGAAAGTATCCGTCTTCTAAGCGCAAAAAATAGTATTTTTTCAGAGAATCAAAATAACGAGCCCGCCAAAAAGTGGAAACCTTCCAACAACTCACTCTCGCTTCTTTGCGCATTTGAGTCTGGGAGCCTCAAAAATGAGGCGGAAATCATAGAGAGAAACCAGAGCGTCTTCTTCTGCGAGAGCACCCTATGATCGAAGTTCTTTCCACAATCCCAATCCGAGTGCAAAGCTTCGAGTTTACCCAATCCATGGACTGCGTCGGGACCAAGGTATCGTTCCACTCACCCGAAATTCTCCCAATTTCATCACCTTTGAAGGTTTCTATCGATGGAAAAACCATATTCGACGGGAAAGTTGAGGCGAAAGTTACCTCTTTCTCTGTCTCTGCCAACGAAAACCAGTACGGAGGGAGGGATTTGTTGACGATTCGGCTCGATACTTGCCTCCATCCGAAGAGCTTTGCAAAGGGTATGAGTGTTTCCCAGCTCCTTTCGGATCTGTGCCCAGATTTACCGTTTGAAGTTCGAGGAAAACTACCAGCCTTGCCTCCCTTCTCTGTGGATCCAGGGGAAAAACTATTGGAAACCCTCCAGTCTGCAGGGAAAAAGATTGGAGCTAGCGTTTTTGTTTCCCATGGAAAGGTGGTTTTTGCAAAGGAACTACGACAAACTACTGTGTCGTTTGGGCCACAGTCTGCCATTTTGTCCCTCGAATTGGAGGAAAACGTGTCGCAAATCTTCGACGAGCTACTTTTCCTAGAGGACAAAAAAGAAGTGGCTGGCGAGCAAAAGAAAGTTCGACGAGTGCGAATACTGGCTCTTGAGGCGAAAATGCGGAAGAAAGAGGAGAAAAAGGACGATCTCAAAGCTAAAATCAAACAGAAGAGCTACGAAGCCATTAGAGACTCGTTTTCCTGCAGAATTTCTTGCTCTGAACTCCTTCCCCTGGAGCCATATGATCTGGTGTCCGTGAATCTCCCCCATTTTTCTATATCCGGAAGCTTCGCAGTCTCGGATATCCGCTATTCACTGTCCAAAGAAGAGGAGCGAATGATTGTCACCCTGAAGAAGCCGGAGGGTTTTTCTTTGTCGTGATATGGAAAAGTCCCGTGGTTCTCATCTTTGGGACAATAGAACTTTTGCGGTGAAACGAAGTGGAGCGCAAAAGTCAGGCAAAGCGTGCAGGCAAAGCTTGTCTTTCCTCGTTTTTGTCTTGTGCACGCTGCAGCCTATGGGATTGTGAAGATCTGGGTGACAAAAGGTCCACGGTGCAATCACATTTTCCAATAATATTAGGAAAGTCACGAAAACCATGGACCTTTCGTGGACAATGCATGTTGGAAGAACAAAAGACGAACAAAGAAGAACATACGAAATATCTGGCGGCTTATATATCAAGAGATCCGAAGGACCGAAGGTATAGCAAGAAAAATTCTAGCAACAGACTGAATATATTAAGTTAATAGAAGTGCGCCCGCAAAAAGTGCGCCCGTTTTGCGGACAAAGTGCGCCCGTTTTTAGAAAGACGAAAAAATAGATTAATCAGTATTATCAAATAGTTATAGACATCTCTGCGGACAAAGTGCGCCCGCGCAACATAAAAACGGGCGCACTTTGTCCGCACCAAAAAATGCCTGGGCGCACTTTGAAAAAGTCATGAATGGCTTCATAATAAAAGAAGATATCAAATTCTAAAATTTTTTGAGGGCGCAAAAATGTCCGCACCAGAGAAACGAAAAAGAAAGTTTTTCCAGAGTGAAAGTCTACGAAAAGCTTTAACTCGAGATGGAATCTCGATGCCTGGGGCCACGGCAAATTACCTTTTAACTGAATTTTTGCATCATGGTGGACGTCTTCGCAAAGCGAGCGCTCAAGCAGCAAAACTTTGCCAAGATAAGCAATTTGATGATTGGCGATTTGTATTGCGCGAAAAAGGTTGGATTACCTATGTTGTCAACCCATCTCTAAAATGGATGGATTATTACCCATCTCCGAAATTAGTTAAGTATATCAACGCAGAGAAGTCATTGGTAGAGATGGCCACTCGTATAGAGCTAGATGAATCCACGAGTGCTTTACAGATCCAGCTTGAAAAGCAAAGCACCGAGATGAAAAAAGTGAAAGAACGCTTGAAAAGAATCGAGGAAGCGATAGTAAAAATCCAAAAATTAGATCCTCCAATCACACCTGAAAAAATTGAAGACTTTATTGAAAATAAGCACTCATTGTCTTTGGTTCAAAAGTTACGCGAGAGGTAACCAGAAAAAGACAATCTGGTTTCATTGTACGAAATATCTCAGGAGATTTCGTATGTACTCGATCCTATTTATAATTTTATGTTGGGTGTTGGTTTATCCTCCGGTGACCGACGAGAAAATCCAACGACGCCTCAAAGTTGTTAAGTTTAATCAATGAATAATATGGTAGAGTTTACATGGAATGCGTACAAAGTGCGCCCGTTGGAAAAACGGGCGCACTTTGTACGCACCAGAGAAACGGAGAAAAAAATGAATGCAGCTTTTAGACGCGGTGAAGCCATTACTCGGCTCGAAAATTATGCAGAAGTTATCGTACTGCATTTGACATTGATCACGTTGTTTCCCGAATCGCAGGATGTCACGCATTGGAATGCTGAATTGGACGCATTTAAAGGGCTGCTGCGAAGATATGACAAGGCAAAAACAAAATCGGGGCATAACTTTTCCCCCGAAGATGTAGAGCGTGCCCTTTTGGATGTTCTAGAAGGAAACAGAGGTAAAGACTATATTATCCAAGATGTTATGGGTGTTAAAAAGGGAATGATTGTTGATTACACCCAGGTTGACTGGAGCAGTGTCGAAAAATCTATCTCTGACTTTTCGACGAAACTTTTCCACGAGTAGCAGGGTCTAGCAATCTGTTTGTCAAACGCTACCTCCACCTACAATCAGCATGACTTCGCAGCAAAATTGGATATCCCACAGTTATCAAAATGCCAACTCGAAGTGGAGTATGCATATGGGAAAACGTTTGCTTTTTTCATGATGAAATACAGAAATGGTGATCTATCTGAAACCTGGGAGACAACGATGTCGTTTGACTCTGGTGCCATAGAGACAAAAACGGGTGCCCTTGGGATCGAGCTCGCACTCGACTATTTCCAAGACTATGTATTCATCCAGCCTCTAAAAATGGACGTCCCAAAGAAAACATGGGATGAAATCAGAAAAATCGGCGTATGGGAGCGGATAAAACGGCGATCAGCCAACAAATAATGCATTAGACTTCATAGGAAGTGTCATCGCGATCGTTATGGATCAAAGTCAGTCACTTCATGATACCTTTATCGGCAATAATATAGTAAATGGTATCCTGAACTGATAGAAACCGATCTTTCTCACAAAAGAAGAGAAAATGTCCCAATTACTAGATATCGCAGCATATTTCCTCCAAAAAGAGGGGGCTATGACAACGATGAAGTTGCAAAAACTCATGTACTATGCCCAAGCCTGGTGCCTTATCGCCTATAAAAAGCCATTATTTCCTGAACAAATCCAGGCATGGGAATATGGCCCCGTGGTATACGTTCTTTTCCAAGAACACCGCGGGCGCTTCGTTATCGATAAGCTCTCAAATGGGTCTGCAGATCGGGTTGATTCTATCTCCACCCAATTTCTAGACAAAATCCTAGACTATTATGGAAAATTTAGCGGTCAAGACCTAAGCATCATGACTCACAAAGAAACCCCGTGGATCCAGGGTAATGCAAGCGAAGATGGTATCATCACAAAGGAAAGTTTGATTGCGTTTTTTAGTGCTATTCAACCTCCATTTTCAATGGGATAGGTGTGGAACACAATTCAGCTCCAGCTGCTTGGTCAAAAAGCCAGATAAATACTCTTGGTGATAGGCTTCGAAAACACAGTCCCCCATCAGAGGAGGACCTATCATCACTTGGCCAAATTCGATTTCTATATTTCAGTCCCCTCATAGAAATTTTCCACGAAATTCATACAATTGACGGAATTACAGACTGCGTATACTCCTGTCGGTTAAAAAATACCCATACCATCATTGAAAAACTTTGTAGGGATCAGACCAGGCTTTCGAAAATGCAGGATATCGCAGGCATTCGAATTGTTATGAGTACCAATGATCGTAACCATCAGAATAAGATCGCCGACTTGGTTAAAAATCATACTTCTCTGAAAAATATTGAGATCGATGATAGGCGAATAAAGCCATCATTTGGATATCGAGCGATCCATATGAGAGGCGAGCACCAACAACGACGAATTGAAATATCGATCAGATAGCAATATCGAAATTGTCCTTTTGGCGGGAGATTCGATGGAAAATCTAGCTGAAACGCATTCTCGTTATTTTAGACCTACTGCTGACCTTGCTGGACCCTCTCTTTAAACGAAATTCGGACCTAGTCTCCCTTTCCACGCAATCCCAACAAGAAGCTCGCAAAGCACCATCAGAGCCACGCCAAACCAGAGTCGTATGGAGAAGTGTCCCATCACCTTCCAAGATCCACCCGTTTCAAGCGGGAGACTTTCAATTTTTCCCGATAGAGAGGAGATCCTATCTCTTTCCTCCAATATTTGCCCCTCCAATGCAGCCCTTTTTGAAACCCAATCGGTAGGAAGAGCCTCGACCTGAGCAGAGAGCCTCGAAACTGTCGCCTGGGAGGTTTCCATTTCCCGGGTGAGTGTCTTGTAGCTATCAGAGCTCTTCCTTGCATCAGACCCCACTTTCGATTCGATTCCATCGAAGCAAAATGCCGTCACGATCGCTACGATCCCGAACCCAAAGAGCCGAGAGCTCCATTTCACCACTCGATTCGAGTTCAGGGCAGCAAAGATAGCAAAAAATCCAGCCAAACCCTCCGCAGAGGCCGCAGCCAACATCCCATCAATGCCCTCCCCGAAAAATGGGGAAGTGAGCCGTACTGAAGCATACCCACATACCGCGGAAACCAGGATAAGGAAGGTAGAGGATATCAAGAGAGACCCTGCGGATAAAACAGCATCCGGAGAAACAGCCTTTCGTAGAACTTCCCCCCATTTCCGCGGAACATCTTTTTCGGCTGATTTCTCCATACATTTCTCCATGTTTTTCTCATTCAATTTACTCAATTCTTGTTTGAGAAATTCTACCTCCTGAATAAGAGAGATTTCTCTTTCAGATGGGTAAATCTCTCTTTCTTCGTTAACTGGGAATTGCAGTATTGTTGCACCCGCGACAATATTTCTCTCATATTTTTTCTCATATATATTGTCATCAGTTCCAGTTGCCATTATTTGTGAACTTTTCTCTTTTATTACTCTTTTCTTTTTCACATTCTGTCTGACAACCTTCTTTATTTTATTTCTGTACCTCTCCTGGTAAGTTCGTCTTGTCCTCTGTTCTTCTGTCATGAGTTCATCTGGAATACGTTTCCTACCCATGTATGTCTCCTGTTAATAAAAAATGAACTTTATATAATATAAATATATCCTATGTGTTTTCTTTTTCAAAATTGTGAAGAAACAAGGACAGTTGGTTGTCATACAATGTGTCATACAATATGTCATACAAATTAACCCTGCGGCTTGCATTCTTTTGTAAATTAAAACATTCAGACTATACTTATATATAGATCACTTACTTTTCACATGGGGTCTGTATGTCAGTATACGTAATTGCCAATCAAAAAGGGGGGGTAGGGAAGACGACCACCGTTTTGATGTTTGCCTCTATACTCGGAAATAAGGGAAAAAAGGTCCTGGTAGTTGACTGCGACAGCCAGATGAATGCCACAAATCGACTCGAGAGCGATGATGATCAATATATTGACACGATATATGACCTAATGACGTCCGAAATATCTGTAAAAAAGACATCAGAAACCATCTGTAAAGCAAAGCCAGAGTTTAAAAATGTATATTTCATCCCAGGAAATCCAAAAATTTCCCGCGTAGAACCACTGCTACCCCAATTTGGACAAGAAACCATACTTAAGCGAATCTTGGACCCTTTTTATAAGAAGTTTGATTTTATCATCATAGATACCCCGCCAACTGTAAATATCCTTACAATTAATGCCCTCGCCAGCGCAGACAAAGTGATTATTCCGTGTGACATGTCGCTAGACTCTATTGATGGGGCAGACTTAATCAGAAAAACCCTTGATGAAATGAAAAAATTAAAGCTTTCTTCTGCTTCGTTGCATGGGATTTTTATCTCTGGAATAGAAAAAAAGAACTCCAATTTAACAAAAGAAATCATAAAAAGAGTTGGGGCTGAATTCGACAAGAAGACTGTAAAGGGTTCAATACCAGCCTCTACAAAGGTTGGAGAAGCGGCAATGAAGGGGTTGACCTCGTTCCATTTGTTTAAAGATCACCCAGTTACAAATGCATATAAAGAATTAACTAAGAAGTTTTTTTAGCCACCAAAGGAGACAATGATGAAGCCACGAAAAAGAGATGACTTTCTAGAGAGTATTCGCGGTCCTAAAAAAATTTCTACACCAGAAGTAAAACAAGACTCCGCTGTGGAAACCAAAACAGAATCAAATTTGAATGCTCTCTTGAAAGAAAAATACAAGCACGACCGGCAAGACCAGTATTGTCATACCCTATCAGCAAGAATTCCACTGCCTTTGTATAGAAAACTCGAGGAAAAAGCCCACAAAATGCGCATTTCTGTATCCACACTCGTTCGAGAGCTCGTCGAAAACGGAGCAAATCAGTTGGAAGATTGAGAGAAAAACGCCGCCGCTTCTGCTCGCTTCACGTATAAAAATCAGGTAAACTGTATGGGAGCGCCTAAAAGAATGCTCTTATTGCGTGTTAATAATGACGAGTACTCTAATAAAACGAGAAGTGAATAGGCGGTCACCTATTCACTTCTCTAACCCAACCTCTTTCCAAAACAAAGGATCGGGCTATGGATTATGTACAATTTGCTGGTGATTTAGTCAAAAGAAGAAGCGATCCGTCCCAAGAAAAGTCAGAGGCGACGATGATTCAGACAGGCCAGCACGCACAAGACCACAAAAAATCCTCACCACTACCCTGCGATAGATGCGATGGGAAATACTATGTAACCTACGAGGGGAAGTCTGGCCATATAGAAGCGGAATTATGCCCGTGCGTAGAAAAGGAAAGCTCACTTCCTTGGGAGGAAAAAGAAGATTTAACAAACAAAATCCAATCATTAACATACTGCTATGCACCAAATAGGTATGCCAATAGTTTAGAAAAAACCTATTACTCAAAAGATGTTCTAAATATTGGAAAAAAACTGGCTGCAGGAAAAGCAAACCAAGTCTCTCCAATTATATTTTTTTATGGCGGCACTGGTACAGGAAAAACAAATTCGGCTATCTATTTACTTCTTACTTTCTTGCGTCAAAAATCCTGCGATTTATCAGGTATATACCTAACTACATATAATCTCGTTGAAGCAAAACGAAGATCAATATCCTTGAGCTTTGAGAGCCGACACGAGAAAGATTCTGCAGAAAATTATCTTAAAAGCATTAGACAACGACTCAAACACGATGATCTTGTCATTCTGGATGAGATGGGCCAAGAGAAACTAACGGACCAAGAATCCAAGCTTATTTTTGATATTCTAGATCAAAGATATGCGTCAAAAAAAATCACTATTGTGATATCTAACCATTGCGAAGATAGGAATTTAAGCTTAGGAAGGAAATTACTATCTGACCTGGTTGGAGAAAGGATTCAGTCTCGGCTTTCAGCCGCAACCAAGATCCATTTTGATGGGGTTGATCACAGAGTTGAAGAAGGATCTGAGATCATAAGTGAAGAGGAAGTTCTACGATTCATGGTGCCAAAGAAAATATTAACTCATAACAATGATACACATCAGATTATGGATTGGCTGGCACAAAACCCAGCTTTCGAGACAGTATCTACCAATAGAAGACGCGAGTTAACTGAGATTGTAAATGGAGAAGAGAGAGATAGCGACAGACCAAATACAGCTGTATATGAAAATGTATGGATTTCTGGAGATCGATTATTCGTATCGGGGCCTGTTTGCGACCATGAGGACAAAAAACTTTATGCTTTGCTTGTCAAAGAACTTAGCCTCGCTCATAAAGATAATCAATCTGGGTTAAAAATTGAAACTAGCTACAACCAAATCCTGCGATTACAAGGCCTTCATGTTAGTGGTAGAAATATTTCAATACTTCGAAGACAGTTGAATCGGTTGGTTCGAATGTCGTTTTCATTTCAAAAGCGAAAAGGTCTTAAATGGTCTGGCCCTTTACTAACTGAAGTCATTGAACTCGAAAAAGCGTCTAATAATAAGCTGTTGATATGTTTCAGTCATTTTATGATTTCATTTTATAGAGCCAGTGCGTATACAACATTTGACAAGCCAATTTCTCGAAAACTTATGGGAGATGGGTCTGCATTTTACTTATTTTTTATGTCACACGACAAAACAAAAGAGCTCCTGCCAGTTCCTTTTGAAAAATGTAAAATGCTTCTAGCAATGCCTGGGGAAATTTCCAGAAAAGCTGCTCTGCGCAGGATATCAGCCGCAACAAAGGACCTAATAGAAGCGCAAGTTCTTAGTAAGACTACAGTTTTTAAAAACGACTCCCTTTACCCCGTCCCTGGTTTAAATCTATATCTATCTGCCTCGTAATATTCCCCCTTAGATCTGGAACATGAAACATCAGGAACCAGATCGAGCACTTTCATGTTCCAGATCGAGCACTTTCATGTTCCAGATCGAGCACTTTCATGTTCCAGATCGAGCACTTTCATGTTCCAGATCGAGCACTTTCATG
>Ga0114970_10004185_pt1 | contig 10529 bp, 9 predicted proteins | sample M_140205_XF_Meta_FD_87030 | JGI IMG/M metagenome (GOLD analysis project Ga0114970, IMG submission 87030) | Freshwater microbial communities from Lake Montjoie, Canada to study carbon cycling - M_140205_XF_MetaG | ecosystem: Environmental > Aquatic > Freshwater > Lake | place: Lake Montjoie... | reverse complement strand
TGGCCGACCTCCATGACGCGGGTATCCCCGTGCTGTGGATTGGTGGGAATCATGACTGCTGGGGCGGCGATGCACTCATGGCCGAAACGGGTGCCCAATACACCCTGCGCCCCTGGACCGGGTCGATCGGGCCATGGCAGGCCGAGCTCGCCCACGGGGACGGGCTTCGCGAGGTCGAGGACGCCCCGTATCGCCGACTCCGTCGCGTGTTGCGCCATCCCTTGGCGATCCGCGCGTTCGGCATGCTGCACCCCAATCTTTCGTCGCGAATGGCGCTCGCGTCTTCGCACACCAGCCGTGTGCGCCGGGCGGGCGATGAAGGGCGAGGACTTCTCGCGGTTGCTACGCAGTCGCTCGCGGCCGCCGGCGGACCGAATCTGGTGATTCACGGGCACTCGCACGTCCCGATCCTGCGTCGTGCGGGGAGCGGGTGGTACGCGAACGCCGGCGCATGGTATCTCGATCAGCAGTATCTGCTGATTGAGGGTGATTGCATCTCCCTGCGCGCGTGGCGCGATTCAGGAGAAGACGTGGTACTCCACCGCGGAGATCGGAACGTCGAGGAAGCGACCGCGAAGGGGGAGGAAGTGCCGCGGCGCGTTTGACGCGGCGCGTTTGACGCGGCGCGTTTGACGTGCACGACGGTGAGTCCACCAGGGCCCGAATCGGACTTGCCGAGTGGTGCGTGCGGCGACCGGTACCTCTGGGTCAAAAGCGAACCGTGGCTGCGAAGACCGCCCCCGACGGGCGCGGATACGCCGACAACTCCACCGGCACATTCCAGAGCTGCGCCGAGACGAACGCATCCGCACCTGCGAAGAGGTGATTGAAGGCGACGACGGCCATCCAATCTTCGACGTGCAGACGCCGAGTTTTCACCAGATCGCGCGTGAATCTGTTGGTGAACACGCCGTTCTTGATGACCGAATCGCCGGCGACCAGATACTGGTTCGGCAGGGTGTCGATCTGGTAGCGACGTGCTTCCCGAAGATCCATCTGACTGCGGCGCATCATCACGATCGCGGCGAGTTCGATGCTGGCGAAAAGGGCGCCCGACGTGCCCCGATCGAGACGCGCTTGCCCGACGCCCGGCAGGAGAGCCGAGTACATGAACGCCCGCTTGGGCGTGAGCGGCGGCGTAAATCTGCCGCGCTGCGTGAGCGGAGCCATTCTCGCGACGGGCTTCGCACCGGTCTGAGGCACAGGCTTCGCCGACACCGAGTCACGCTGCTGCGCTGCCAGTGGGGCGCCAACCAGCGCCACCAGCGCCACCACCAACAGCGTGCGCGGAATCAGACGAAGCATGTCTCTGATACTCCTCAGTGCGCCGGGAGAGCCGCGACGAGTTCGATCTCGACGCTCACGTTACGAGGAAGCCCAGCCACCGCGACGGTGGAGCGCGCCGGACGGGCCTCACCGAGCACACGCGCGTACACGGTATTCATCGCGACAAAGTCGTCCATGGTCGTCAGGAAGACCGTAGTCTTCACGACGTCGTTCCAGGTGACTCCGGCTTCGTTCAACACGGCTCCCAGATTGGAGAGTACGCGCTCCGTCTGCGCGGATACGTCACCGGTCTCGATCTCCATGGAGACGGGATCGAGCGGGATCTGACCCGCGGTGAACAGAAACCCATTGGCGCGAACCGCCTGCGCATACGGGCCGATGGCTTTCGGGGCATGGTCGGTGTGCAGTGTCTCGATGGACATGTCGGTGATGCGCTGAAGGGTGATCAGGAATGCGCGGGGTCGGACATCGTGGACGGCGCGGCGAGCACCGCGTCTGGCAGATCGAACAGTTCTTTTGTATTGCTCAGCGTGTGCCACCCGAGCTCGTCGACGTCCTGCCCGCGGACAACGGCCAACCGGGCCAGCGTAAGACTCACCAACGCCGATTCGTTGCGCTTCCCACGATGCGGCACCGGTGCAAGATAGGGCGCGTCGGACTCCACGAGGAGTCGGTCGTTCGGCACCATTCGCAGCAAGGCTTCGTCGGTCCAGCTCTTGAACGTGATGATGCCGCTAAACGACACGAACCATCCCACCGAGAGTGCGGCCTCCGCCAGCGTCACCGACCCGGTGTAGCAGTGGAGCACGCCCCGCACCCGCGCGTCGTAGGCTCGCTTCAGAAATGCGGCGGTGTCTGCTTCGGCCTCTCGTGTGTGCAACACTATGGGCTTGTGCAATTCCGCGGCAAGTGCGAGCTGAGCGTCGAGGGCGTGGAGCTGCCGGTCACGCGGCGCATGATCGTAGTGCGTATCGAGGCCGCACTCCCCGACGGCCACGGCGCCGTTGGCGACCGACTCGCGAATCGCCTGGGGATCGGTTGCGTCATCCCATGAGGCCGCATCATGGGGATGGACTCCGGCCGTGAAGAACACCACGCCCTCGTGACGCTCGGCCAGCCGCTGGGCACGAAGCGCTGTGGCCGCGGACTCGCCGATACAGACGAGGGCCCGCGCACCTGCTGCGCGGGCCCGCTGGATCACCGCGTCCGCTTCATCAGCGAACGCGGGATCGGCCAGATGCACATGGCTGTCAGCAAACACGATCACGCGGGTTACCGCGCGACGACTCGTTCTACCTTCCGCGCACCCTTGCCGGCAGCGGCGTCAGTCCCGGCGTTCACCGCCCGGCTCGTGGAGTCGGAGGTCGTGCGCGGATACTTCGACTCGATCCAGATCAGGAACGGACCGGCAACGTAGATCGACGAGAAGGTGGCCACAAACACGCCGAAGGTCATGACCAAGGCAAACGGTCGGATGATTTCGCCGGCGAGAAAGAGCAGCGCCAGCGTGGACGCCAGCACGGTGGCATGCGTCATCACGGAACGCGGCAACGTTTCGTTGATGGCACGGTCGAGTACGTGCGCGAGGGACTCGCCCTTTGCTCGCTTCTTCAGATCTTCGCGAACGCGATCAAAAATAATGATCGTGTCGTTCGCGGAGTAGCCGAGTAGCGTGAGGATGGCCGCGACCACGGTGAGCGACACTTCGACGTTGAACATCTTGATGAACGCCAACGTGAGCAAAATGTCGTGAGCCGTGGAGAAGACAGCCGCGGCGCCGAATCGCCAGTCGAAGCGAATCGCGAGATACATGAGCGTGAACAGCGAGGCGATGAGCATGGCGGTAAAGGCGCCGGCGCGCAATTCACTGCCGACCTTCGGCCCGACCGCTTCGGTGCGCACCACCATGACGTTGCCCGCGCCGAACTGCTGTTCCAGCGCGGCGGAAATCAACTTCGAAATGCCCTCAGCGCCGGCATCCTGCGCTTCCACTTGCTTCTCGTCACGGGCGCGGATGGTGTACTCCGTGGCCGTGCCGTACTGCTGGATTTCACTGCCCGTGATGCCAGCCTTGTCGAGCGTACTGCGCACGATGGCGACATCGGGAGCCTGCTTGAACTGAACCTGCATGAGCGTACCGCCCGTGAAGTCGATGCTGTACTTCACGCCGCCCGTGATACCGAAGGTCACGAGACCTAACACGATGAACGCGATCGTCAGGCCGGCAGCGAGGCGCCAATGCTTGACGAACTCATACTTGGTGTTGTGAAAGATTCGCAGCATGGCGTCCTCAGATGCTCAGCGTCTGGTTGCCGCGCGTGCGGCTGAGCCAGATCATGAAGAAGGTCTTGCTCACGAAGATCGACGTGAACAGGGAGGCCACGAGGCCGGCGATGAGCGTGACGGCGAAACCGCGCACCGGTCCGGTGCCATACTGATACAGCACCATGCCGGAGAGAATCGTGGTGGCCGAGGTGTCGATGATGGCACTCATCGCGTGGCGAAAGCCCTCGTCGATGGCGAGTCGGTTCGACTTGCCATGATCGAGTTCTTCACGGATGCGCTCAAAGATCAGCACATTGGCATCGACGGCAATGCCGATGGAAAGCACGAAGCCGGCCAAACCGGGCAACGTGAGGACGGCGTGGAAGCCGGCCAGCACGGCAAGCGTGTACACGAGGTAGAGCAGCAGCGCCGCGACCGCCAGCATTCCGGCGAAACGGTAGTACCCGATCATGATCACCACGATCAGCAGGAACGCCACCGCGAGCGCGAGCGCGCCCTTGTTGATGGAGTCGGCGCCGAGGCTGGCACCGATGCTGCGGACCTCCGCAACCTTGAGCGGCACCGGCAGCGCACCCGCACGCAGAACGAGCGCGAGGTCCTGCGCGGCTTGCAGCGTGCCGCCGCCAAGCGTGATCTGGCCATTCCGGCCGATCGCACTGTTGAGCACCGGGGCCGTCACGACACGCTGATCGAGAACGATGGCCATGTTGTCCTTTACATGCTTTCCGGTTTCGGTCTTGAAGCGGCGCGCCCCTTCATTGTTCAGCGTGAACTGCACGACGTTGCCTTCCACCGGATCGGTGGACGGCCGCGCGTCGGTGAGCACTTCACCCGTGATGATCGGACGCGAATCGAGCACGTAGAGCGCGAAGAAGCGCTGCGTGCCGGAGACGAGCGAATCGACGCCCCACCGCATCACCTTGCCTGGGGGCATCGCGTCCTGCGTCGCCGGCAAGGAAAGCGCGCGCTCGATGGCGGCATACGACGCTTCCGGCACGATGTACTGACCGGGGATCTGCCCAGGTTGCACGTTGGTGCTGAACAGACCGCCGACGACGGCAGCTGGGGTCGTGGTCGCCGAATCAGCGCCCGTGGTCGCCACCGCTTTGCCCGTCGAATCCTTGGAAGAATCGGATTTTTGCGTGAGCAGCGAGGTGACACCGACCTTCTTGGTGGTGTCTCCCGAGGCCTTCGCTTCGGAGGCAGTTGAGAGACCAGCGTTTTTCGCGATCTCGTCGAAGCGCGGCATCACCTTCTCAAAGGCCTGCGTCTTGTCGGTGATCTGGAACTCGAGGAATGCCGACTTCTGCACGACGTCCTGTGCGCGTTCGGCGTCGTCGATGCCGGGGAGTTCCACGATGAGGCGCTCGTTGCCGGCCTTCTGCACTACGGGTTCGGATACGCCGAACTCGTCGATGCGCTGGCGCACGACCTTGAGCGCCCGATCGAGGGCCTCGGACTTGTTGGCGACTGCCTGCTTGGACTCGTCGACTTCGAGCGTCAGGTGCATACCACCCTGGAGGTCGAGACCCCGCTTGAGCGGCACGCGGCGCACCGTGTCATAGACGAAAACGCCGTCGCGCTTCACCCGTTCAACAACGGTGCGCGGAAAGAGGGCCCACACGGAGGCCGCGAAGAGTCCCACGATGAGCAGGATGCGGTACTTCAGGTTCGCCATCGATGCCGGTGGCCAGAGGTAATGTCAGCGCGTCGGGAAGAACGACGCGAGAAACGGAGCAAAATGCGCCTAGCCTCTTAACTTAGGGGTCCAGACGTCGTGGCGGTAGCCAGTCCCTGCAGAGTCTCGCGTGCGGAGCGCTCATCGCGAGCAAGTTGCGCGCGGAGGGCATCGACTCCCTGGAAGGACAGGGTGTCCCGTATCCGTGCGATCAGGTCGAGGCGGATCGGGGCGCCGTACCAGTCGTGGGTGGCATCGAAGACATGGGTCTCGATCCGGCGCGACGCGTCCCCGAACGTAGGCCGAGGCCCAAGGTTGAGCATGCCGCCGAACGGTCCCTGCGGCGTCTGCACCCGGACCGCGTAGACGCCGTCGGGAGGGAGCAGCTTCCGCTTTGGAGGGGGCTGCATGTTCAGGGTCGGATAGCCGATCAACCGCCCCCGCTGATCGCCCCGGATCACAGTACCGGCGAGACTGTACGGGCGTCCGAGGCCAGCCGCCGCGGTTTGCAGATCGCCCTGAAGGATCGCGCTGCGAATGGCGGTGGATGAGATGGCTTGTCCGTCGGCCGCGTACACCGGCGGCAGCACGTTCACGCCGAACCCGCGCGAGGCACCAAGCGCCTTCAGCACGTCGATATCACCGAGGCGACCACGTCCGAATCCGTGATCATGCCCCACGAGTAATTCGGCCACCCGAAACCGCTCGCGGAGCACCGCATCGACGAACTGATCCGCTTCATACGATGCGAGCGTGGGCGTGAAGGGGAGCACGGCCACGTAGGACACTCCACATTGCGCGAACATCTCGAGCTTTTCGTCATGCAGCGTGAGTAGTGCCGGCGCGGCCGAAGGGCGGACCACCTCGAGCGGGTGCGGCTCGAAGGTGACGACGACGCTGGGCCGACCGCTGTCGAGCGCCCGCGCGACGAGTCGCGCCAGCACATCATGATGCCCACGATGCACTCCATCGAACGTGCCCACGGTGATGACGGCGCCTGACTCACCAATCGGCAATCCGACGGGATCGGACCAGACGGACGTCATAGCGCGGCCTCATCGGCGAGCATCACGACGCGCGGCTGCCACCAGTCGTCGGCCACGCGTTCGGCGATAGCCACGACGGTGTCGCGCCAGAGCAGTGCGCCGCGGGCGCCCGGCGCACGGGCGGGGATCCGGCGACCCACCCGGAGCGCGGCCAGTCCCGCCTCGTCGAGCGGCTCATGGGCAATCGCTCCCAGGGCCGAGAGCGGTGAGCGCAACAGGATGCGGCCCTCGACGATGCTTCCTCGCTCGAGCCGCTCGAGGGGTTCCGCATCATCCACGTGCGCCGCGCCGCTGGCCACGCGGCGCAGACTTTCACAGTGCGCCGCACTGCCGAGCGCGCGTCCGAGGTCTCGGGCGAGCGCCCGAATGTAGGTTCCGCCGCCGCAGGTGATCCGCGCGGTGAGCGAATCCGGCGTACTCGCCAGCCACTCCCAGCGCATGACATGCACACTGACGGGGGGGAGTTCGACGACTTCACCGCGGCGCGCTATCGCATAGGCCCGTTCCCCGTTGACGTGCTTGGCGGAGAAGGCGGGCGGTACCTGTGCGAGCTGGCCGGTGAGCGCCGTAACGGCGTCGCGAAGCGGCGAGGCATCGGGATGCGCGAGCACTTCGGCGGCCGGGGGCGTCGCTTCCCGGGTGACCTCACCGGTGCGATCGTCGGTATCCGTCTCGTGGCCGAAGCGAATCACCGCGTCGTAGACTTTCGGCTCACCAACGACGTACGGCAGCAGACGCGTGGCGGCGTTAACCGCCAGGACGAGCAACCCTGTGGCGAACGGGTCAAGCGTGCCGGCGTGCCCGACCCGCTTGGATCGGGCCGCGCGTCGCACGACACTGACGACATCGTGCGAGGTCATCCCCGCCGGCTTGTCGACATACAGCAATCCTGATGTGATCATGACGTCGTCCCTCCGCCCGCGTCAGCGCACCATCACGCCGAGCGGGTCGTAGTCATTCGGCGGAGAACGATGTTCCCGACGGGCCGGGGACATCTCCGGCCGCCGAATCGGCGTCATTCGTGGCTTCCGCCACGGCATCACGATCGGTGCGGATTTGCGCCAAGAGCTGTTCGATGCGCGATGCATGCGCAATGCTCTCGTCGGCCTTGAAATGAATCTCCGGCGCGTTCCGTAAGCGCAGCGTCTTGCCGAGCATGGAGCGCAAGTGTGACGCAACGCTACCGAGTCCCTGAAAGGTAGCCTTGATGGCCGCCTCGTCTCCCATCACGCTTACGAACACGTTGGCGTGCCGAAGGTCCCGTGTCATCTCCACCGCTGTCACGGTGACGAAGCCACGAATTCGCGGGTCCTTGGCGCCTTCTGCAAGGAAGGTCGCCACTTGTTCGCGAATGGACTCGGCGACGCGGTCAGGCCGCCGCGGTTCGCCCATACTGCCTCCTCAGGACTTTGACGCCTGGTCGAGAGTACGAGCCACTTCTTCCGTGCGGTAGCATTCGAAAACGTCGCCGATTTTTACGTCGTTGAAGTTCTCGATGCCGATACCGCACTCGTAGCCTTCTTTGACTTCGTTCACATCGTCCTTGAAGCGACGCAGTGAGGCGATGCCGCCGTCGTACATCTCGACGCCGTCCCGGATGACGCGCATACGTCCCTTCCGGTTCATGTTGCCCGAGCGCACGATGCAGCCGGCGATCGTTCCGACACGCGCGACCTTGAACGTTTCGCGCACCTCGGCTTCGCCGTACACCACTTCGCGCGACTCCGGGCGCAGCATGCCTTCGAGGGCGGCCTTCACATCGGCCACGGCCTCGTAGATGATGCGATAGAGCTTGATATCCACGCCTTCGCGCTCGGCTGCCGCACGGGCGTTGTTGTCGGGACGAACGTGGAAGCCGATGATGATGGCTCCCGAGGCCTTGGCGAGCAGGATGTCCGTCTCGGCGATCGCACCGACGCCGCGGTGCAGGATTTCGACCTGCACTTCGGGGTTGGAGAGCTGACCGAGAGCATCGGCCAGGGCCTCGGCCGGACCACCTTGGTCGGCCTTGATGACCAACCGCAACGAGCGCTTCTGGCCGGCGCTGGTCTGCGACATGAAGTCTTCGAGCGAGACGAGCCCACGCGTGCTACGGCGGCTCTTCGCTTCACGATCGAGACGTTCGCGACGCTGCGCGATATCGCGCGCTTCGGAGGCGTCTTCGACGACGAGCAGTTGATCACCGGCCATCGGCACACCGCTGAGTCCCAGAATCTGCACCGGGATGGCCGGGCCAGCCGACTTCACAGACTTGCCACGCTCGTCGAGCATGGCGCGCACGCGGCCGGAGTAGATGCCGCAGATGTAGTCGTCACCGACCTTGAGCGTACCATTCTGTACGAGCACGGTCGCGACCGGTCCCTTGCCCTGGTCGAGCTGGGCTTCGACCACCGACCCGACCGCACGGCGCGACGGATTGGCCTTGAGCTCGAGAATATCCGCCTGCAGCAGGATCTGATCGAGGAGTGCGTCGATGCCAGTTCCCTTCTTCGCCGAGATCTCGGAATGCAGCACGGTACCGCCGAATTCTTCGAGGACGACTTCGTGCTGCAGCAGGTCTTGCTTGACCTTGGCAATCTGCGCCGTGGGCAGGTCGACCTTATTGATGGCAATGATGATGGGCACGCCGGCGCTCTTCGCATGCGAGATCGCTTCGACGGTTTGCGGCATGACTTGGTCGTCGGCCGCGATCACGATGACCACGATGTCGGTGACCTGAGCGCCGCGGGCACGCATGGCGGTAAACGCTTCGTGACCCGGGGTGTCGAGGAACGTGATGGTACGCGCGTTGGCGACCTCTACGTGGTAGGCACCGATGTGCTGCGTGATGCCGCCAGCTTCGCCGGCGACCACGTTGGCTTTCCGGATGTAGTCGAGCAGCGACGTCTTACCATGGTCCACGTGCCCCATGATCGTGACGACGGGCGGGCGCGACCGGAGGTCTTCCGGCGCGTCTGCGATCTGTTCTTCCTGCAGGTCGGCGGCGTAATCGCTTTCCTTGACGGCCTGGAAACCGAACTCGCCGGCGATCAACTCGATCTGGTCGAAGTCGAGACGCTGATTGATGGTGACCATGAGGCCCAGCGTCTTGAACGCGAAGCCGACGATCTGCGTCGCGGAGACGCCAAGGATCTTCGCGAGTTCCGACACGGTGATGAATTCGTTCACGCGGACGGTTTTGCGTTCCTTCTCCACCGCGGCCACGCGCTGCTCTTCCATCTCGGCGCGCATGTCGGACCCAAAGCGACGTCCACCACGGCCACGCGTCGGCGCGCCGCGCATGGCGGTCATCGTCTTCGTGATGTTGGCCGACACGGCTTCCTGATCGACGGCTCCGCGCTTGCCCTTCTTGCCACGGCGCTGCTGGCTCTGGGCGCTGGCGGCGATGGCGGTGCCTTGGCCACTCTGACCCGGCGGTCCACCCTGACCACCACCGGGCGCTCCACCCTGACCGCCCTGCGGGCCGCCGGGGCGACGATCATCACGACGCTGGCCCTGCCCTAATCCGCCGCCAGGGGCGGCGGAGGCAATCGGACGAGCTCCACCAAAGTTCGGCGCGCCACCCACGCGGCCCGGGCGCGGCGCGCCGGGGACGACGGGGCGCGGACGCGGACGATCGGCTGGCAACGGGGCTGCCGGCGCAGCCGATGCGGCGTCGGGCGCAGCGACCGACGGGGACGATACTACCGCCGACGTAGCGGGTGGTGTGGCTACGGCGGCGCGCTCAGCGAGCGGTGCCGGCCTTGGTGCGACAGGCGCTGGACGTTGGGCTGGCGCCGTATCCTTGCGCTCGAAAGCGACCGGTTTGGTCTTCGGCGCCGGCGGTGCGGCGACGACGGGCGGTTCAGCACGAACGAGCACGGGCTCGGCGGCCGCGGCGGCCGTGAGTTCGGCGGCGCGTTCGACCGAGATGTGTTCGATATCGGCGCGGACTTCAGCTTCGGGTTCGACGGGCGCCGGGGTCGTCGCGGGTACGACCGCAGGCTTTACCGCGGGGGTTGCCGCGGGTGCGGCGCCGGGATGGCTGACCTCAACCGCGGTCTCGGCCGGATGCGCATCGGCCGCGTGGGCGTCGGCGACGTGGGCGTCGGCGACGTGGGCGTCGGCGACGTGGGCGTCGGCGACGTGGGCGTCAGCGACGTGGGCGTCAGCGACGTGGGCGTCAGCGACGTGGGCGTCAGCGACGTGGGCGTCAGCGACGTGGGCGTCAGCGACGTGGGCGTCAGCGACGT